>Ga0190271_10001576_pt1 | contig 13116 bp, 17 predicted proteins | sample Popmic356T_FD_133747 | JGI IMG/M metagenome (GOLD analysis project Ga0190271, IMG submission 133747) | Populus adjacent soil microbial communities from riparian zone of Weber River, Utah, USA - 356 T | ecosystem: Environmental > Terrestrial > Soil > Riparian zone | place: USA: Utah | collected...
GCCCTTGCGTCCTCGCGTCTATCGCGCTTCAGTCTGTCTCGCCCACGGTTGAGGCGCCGAAAAGTGTGGGCAGAATTTCGGCACAAGCACTTCTGCCATGCACGCAAAGGGCCGCGACCCGTTGAAAATACTGGGATCGCGGCCGTTCAGAAGTGGACGCGACGGCGGGAGTCGAACTGAACCCCGGCGTTAACGAAGAACGACCAATTGGTCCGTAAACCGCGTAATTCCGCGGAAGCAGAGGCAGCTTTGATGCTCCTCGATCATGTCGGTTGTGGGTCGTTTTCGCGAAAGTGTGGGCAAAATGTGGGCAACTCGGATGCCGTGCGAGCCCGCGAGAGGAGCGGAGGGCGGGCTGCTGGTCGACGACGACGGTACCCACACAGATCCGACGACTCCCCGCAAATTGTCACACGTCCGCGACCGTCGCGTCTGCAGTTGTTGATGAACGGCATCAGGGTGATTGAGGTGTGAGGGGAAGCATGGAGATCCGCGGAATTCCGCGGGTTGTCGGTTGGTGAGGGAAGCGCGGAATCGATGCGAATCGGAGATTCTGCGGACTTTTTGCGGACTCGGCGCGAAGCCCGATGCGTGCATTACGCACCACATCTCGAGGGACCAACCAGTTGTCGCGCAGAGTATCCCGGAGGTCCTCCCTCCGACAGCGCAAGTGTAGCGGCCGATGCCAGCTCCGTTCGCCCTGCTCGCTCTTTGCAGACTCCGCTCTCCGCTGGCGCTCCGAGCTGCGCTTAGCAACCGCTTGCAGAGCGCACTTCGCCAGCCTCAACCGCATATCGCTGAGTGTCGGCGGGAAGGCCACGACTGAATTGAGTCGCTGCCTCATCGGCCGACGAGCACCCTGTGGTCATCACTGTCGGTCGACACCAATTTCGGATGAGGTGGTTCCCCCAGGAGTCGGAATGTAGCCGCGACAGCAGCACGTTGCCCGACGTTTGCCCGTTGGTTCAACTCGTCGATGCTTGCCACGTCACAAGTATGAAGGTGCAGTCTCTCGGCTACGCCGCCCGCACGAGAGTCGGGCGTCGTGCGGGCAGTGATCGTGTTCTAGCGAGCGGGAGGGATCGATTCGTAGCTCTGGCCGTGTGGTCCGGTTCGTGCGGCTGCCTCGCCGTTGACGGCGAGCACCATCCGACCGTCGGGAGCGGAGTCGAGCTGATCCGCGATGGACGGAAGTACGCGGGCGCCTTCGTTGCTGATCCAGGTAACATCTGGCATGGCTGCCATCAGGTCGGCAAAGGCCTCGCGACGATCGGGCGCAAGGTAGACGAGGACTGCGCTGTGGAAGACGACGACGTGCGATCCCGCCGGTGCTTGCGCGATCAGCGCCGGGATCTCCTCGAGAATGTCGCCTCGAATGAGTTCGGCGGGTTGGGTTGCAGCGATGGCGGCTGCGGCGCGGAGACGGAGGCGTCTCGCTTCGTGCTCCGGCCACACAAGCGTCTCCAGCCAGGCCAGCTGCTTGTCGTCGCGGACATCGATGGGGTTGAGGTCTACGCCGGCTCGCCAGACCACCTCAGGGATGCCGTCGGGCACGCCGATGGTGTCGATCGAGCACGGCAGGACCACTGTGCTGGGACCTTCAAGCGGGTCGAGGGCGACGGTTCCTCCTGAGGTGGCATAGCGGTAGCTGTAGCGATCGGGGTAGAGACACAGCCCTGCCGACGCGCCAGCTTCGATGAGGGACACGGGGCCATCGAGCTTGCTCAGGGCAGGGAGCAAGACGGCGCACCGGGCGGCTTCATTGGTCTGCGTGGCGCGATCCATGACCGTTGGGACGACCTCGGACCAGTTGGACGTCAGCCACTCGCGAAAGAGCGGGTACCCGGCCTCCGGCGCGCCACGGTAGCGAGCCGCGGCGAAGACGAGGTTGGGTTGCCGTTTCGCCGGGGGCAGCTGCTCGATCAGTCCCAGCACTTCACCGTCCTCGGCGACGTTTTGCGCCCACTCGAAGTACGTGTCCGAGACGCCACGGGCCTCCAGCTCAGCGAAGTCTCGGTAAAGGGTCTGGGCGGTCCGTTCCATGTCCGGACTCTAGCGACACTCACCGCGGCTTACGCTTCAGCCGTTCGAGGGGCCAGTCGCGGGTCGCTGAGGATCGCCCCATGGTTTCGCAAGTCGATCGGTCAATGGTCCAGCGCGATGCACTCGTAGACGGAGGCCGCGATACCGTCAGCATGGTCGCCCCGACGGTCGATGAGGAGCGCGCGCATTCCTGCAGCACGGGCGCCGGCAACGTCATGCTCGGCGTTGTCGCCGACGAACAAACACTCTTCGGTGCTCACCCCAAGCTCCTCGGCGAAGGCGCGAAATGCGTGCGGGGCGGGTTTCTGCGCCCCGATCCGTTCGGACGTGCAGACAACGTCGAGAGAATCGAGCAAACCGATCGCCTTCAGCTTGTTGAGTTGCTGCTCCTCAGTCCCGTTGGTTAGTACGCCGACACGAAGCCCGGCCGAGCGGAGTTCATGTATCAGTCGGACGCTATCCGGATATGCCTGCCAAGCGCTTCGGTACGCCCGGGCATAATGTTCGAACAGGTCGTCGAGCTCTGCCCCGTACGCCGGCGGCTGAACACCAAGAGCTGGCAGCACGCTCCGCAGCCGCTCCCGGCGCTGCTCTTGGAAGCTGATCTCACCGGCTCGCCATCGCTCGAACTGAATCTCCTCAGCTGCGAACCACACCGCCCGTGCCTGAGGGGTCGGTTTGACGCCCAGCGATACAACGAACTCGTCGAGGCCCCTTGACGCGGATCCATGATGATCAAACAAGGTGCCGTCGAGGTCAAAGCCGACGCCACGCACAGTTGCCACGGCAACAGCTTACGAAGAGGCGCTTCACAGCGCGGCGAATGATCCCCCCACCCCGGTCAGGCCTGGAGTGCCGAGACAGTTGTGATTGTCGGTGCTAGGACGGCTTGCGGCGCGTGCTTGAGGACTACGTCCCGGCAGGTCCAATGGGCGAGTCGTAGGCCGTTGAGATCCCCGGCATCGACCCATCTCAATTCGTCCGTCTCGTCAGGAGCCGTATTTTCCGGGCTTCCATGCCACCGCCGGACGACCCAGAGGGAAATCACCAGCCCGTCGGCAGGATGCTCGTTTTCATCAACGGAAAGGTCGGGTTCGCCGGCGACCACCACGTCGATGCCGAGCTCTTCGCGCAGTTCTCGGGTGAGTGCGTCGCTTGCGGTCTCGCCTGGTTCGACGTGGCCGCCGGGGAAACTCCAGCGATCCGGGGCATTATTCAGGTCCGGTCGACGATGAACCATAAGTACGCGCCCGTTGCGTACAAGAGCTCCAACCGCGACGTGATGAACCATGAGCGCCAGACTGTCACACGTGTAGGGTCCGCTTTCGCCCTCGGTTTTTCGGCAGCGCGACGTTCGCCGATGCCGATCGGCTCTGGAGGGGACGAGCTCGTCCAGCTCAGTGCGAAGGGATCGAGTGCCCGAGGCGCGATCGGAGCGAGAGAGCGATCCACGCGAGCGCAATAAGGGCCAGACACGCCGCCACCTGCATGAGAGCGAGCAACGGTGTGCCTGCCTGCGCGTTACTGATCACGATGAAACTGATGATCACGAGCACGACAGTGCAGGCGAGTGTGGTGACGATCACGTCGATCCACAACAGCGAGGAGCGAGTCCGCACGGTTCCGCGGTAAGAGCGGTGCACGAGCACTGCAACCATGGCCAGCGCGACGAGAGCGAGCACGGTGATCGCGATGGACAGCGCGAGCATCGGCCCACGCAAATCTGCGTATTCAGGGAAGGTTGCCGCGATGTTCGCTGAGGTGCCAGGAAGAAACACAATCGCCCCCACGCCGCCGAGGAGCAAGACGCCCAGAACTGACTGGATGACAACGACAAGAGCGAGGGACGGGCGGGGCAGGTCAGAAGCCATGCATTGACTTTCGATAGACGACCCATCGAAAGTCAATACCCGACCCGTCTCCGACCCGGGTTTCCTCGACCCTCGCCCGAGTCGTGTCCGCTCGTTGGTCGATCGGTCATCGCGCAGCCGGCGCCGCTACTTTGGATGACAAGCGGTGGCGCACTTGAGCGGAGAGGGAGACGCTGATGACTGAGTCGGGCCCAAAACCCACGCTTACGCTCTCTTGCGCAGAGGACGCCGAATGGACTCTGCAGATAGAACCATGGGGCAATATTCACACTCTCGCCGCCGACGACCGAGTACTCGTGCAGTCGACCGACATTGCAACCGGCAATGCTGAGGTCAGCTACTGCTCAGGCGGTCTCGCTATCTGGTTCCACTCCGACAACAACCCAGTCCTAACCAATTTGGCGGGGCATCGCCTGGAGCTGTGATCACTCCTCCCGCCTTAGGTCACCAATCCTGGACGTAGCGGGTCGATGAGCGCACGCGTGCCGCCACTGAGGCCACGGGAGTCAGTTGCCGGGTACCGGCTTCGTGCCTCGAATGTGCCCCAGCTGCACCGGGCAGACCTCCGCGGTGGACGCGTACTCTTTCGAGTCCGCGACCCGCCCGGTTGTGTCGCTCAACCTCGTGAAGAGCGACTACTACAGGCAGCGGTTCGACGTCGCTCACGGTCGGACACTTGGTGATGCACCGCGACGCCGAACCCGGCGGCCGCGTTGTGGAGGACCAAGCGAACCGGTTCGCGTCCGAACTGCTCATGCCTGCTCCGGAGATGCGTGACCTTCTGTCGACGTCGATGAACGCCCGCGCGTGGGATGTCCTCGGGACGCTCAAGGAGCAGTGGGGTGTCAGCATCCAGGCGCTTCTCTTCCGGGCACGTCGCCTCGGCACCGGGAGTGACGTGGCGTATGGCAATGTCATTATCACCCTGAGTCAGCGCGAGGCCGTGTTCTTTAATCAGAGCAGAGGTTCTAAGTAAATCGAAGAAAGAAGCGTGGCGCATCGGTCAGGCCACGCGGAGCTCACGGATCGGTTCGCGGGTGCTCGCGAAGACGGCGGGGAGCAGAGCTGCGCCGATGGTGGTCGCGAGGGTGAGCATTGAGATGGCAGCGCCGAAGGAGGGTCCCGGCAGGGGATCTCCGCTTGCGATGAGCGCGATGGTCGACGCGACCATCCCGACGCCGACGCCTGTGAGCGTGAGAACCGCCGTCTGCGTCAGCAGGAGCGCGACGATCAGTCCGCGGGTTGCGCCCAGCGCACGCCGGCGCCCGAAGTCCCTCCGGCGCATCATCACCAGTCCGAAGAGGATCACCGCAACCAGCACCCCGGTCGTCGCGAGGGTGACGAGAACGAGGCCACGTGAGAAGCTCGCGAGCTGACTCTGCACGAGGAGACGAAGCTGTGCGAGCTCCTCTGACGTCTGGATCGTCACCTTCGTGGGGTCGTCGACCGCGAGCACGGACAACACCGCATCCGAGACCGGCCCGACCAACGCCGGATCCTCCGTGATCACCACCAGCGCCGCGACGGCTTCGGAACCTGTTGCGTGGGGTTGCGGGACGAATACGGCGGGCTCGAATCCGCTGAGGAACTCGGGCGGCAAGATCTGGCCCACGACGTCGTAGCTCGAGCCGGTGGTCGTCGTGATGGAGCCGGCGACGTCGGGTAGCCCGAGCAGATCCAGTGCAGCCGGCGACGCGTATGCCACCGCGCCGGGGAGTGGTGAGCCGCGGGGTACTCCGAGCCGCTCGAGGTGCGAGCCGTATGCGAGTCTTGCCGGCACTCGGGCGCCATCGGGAATCACGGTGTTGGTCGCGTCGACCGGCGCCGAGAATGCGGCCGCCCATTCGATGCCGTGGATGTGGGCGATACGGGTCAGCACGTCTGCGGTGAGGCCGGCGTCCGCCTCGGCACGGACTTGCAGCGTGCGAGTTCCCGCGGTGTCGATCGAGGCGAGCACCTTTTGTTCCGCGCCGATCGTCCGTCCCGAGGTGAGCATCACGGTCAGGATCATCCCGATCACCACGAGCACTGTGACGCCCGACGCGACCGGCTGGGCGATGGAGGTCGCCCAGGCCTCACGGGTCAGCGCGATGACCTGAAGTCGGAATCCCGCGACCGTCATAGTTCGATCCGACGGTCGCAGGCGGCCGCGACGTCGGGTGAGTGCGTGACGACGATGACGGTGGCGCCCGTCGCGGCGTGGTCCCTGAGGGCATCGACGACAACCGCCGTCGTGACCGGGTCCAGGTTGCCGGTGGGCTCATCGGCGAGCAGGATCGCCGGCGCGCTGAGCAGAGCCCGGCAGAGCGCGATCCGCTGCGCTTGACCTCCCGATACCTGCCCGGGCTTGCGATTCGACGGCACCTCGACACCGAAGCGGTCCAGCAGCGCACGCCCCCGATGCGCCGCGGCGCTTCGACTCACGCCGCGGTAGAGCGCCGTCTCTGTGACGTTGTCGATGACCGTGCGCGTGGGGTCGAGTGCGGCGTCCTGGAAGACGAAGCCGAACCTCTTCGCGCGGAGGTGCGCCCTGGTCGAGTCATCGGAACGTGACGCCGGCCTTCCGTCGACGAAGATCTCACCCGACGTGGGCCGGAGCATGAGGCCGAGCAGGTACAGCAGTGTGGACTTGCCCCGACCGGAGGGGCCGGTGAGCGCGGTGGTGGTGCCTGCGGTGAACTCCGCGGTCCAGTCCGCGAACGCGGGCTCTGAGGCGTGCGGATAGCCGAACGTCAGATTCTGAGCGCGGAGCACGTCAACGGTCCCTGCCGGGCACGCGCACACGCAATCCCCGTTCGACGCCCTCGATGACAGTCATTCCCCGCGCTGCGGCGACCACGGCGACGGGCATCCGCCTCCCTCCTTCGGTGACGACCTCGATCTGCCCGTGAGCGCCGCTGACCAGGGCGGCGGACGGGACGACCAGCCCATTCACGGTCTCAGCGGTGACGACCCGGGAGGCGAGCAACGACTGCCCGATCACGGGGATCTGGTTGCACTGCTCGCCGCATATCGGCTCGCCGTCAGCTCGCTCCAGGCTGACCGTGATCGTCGACGTCGCCGCTTCGGTGATCTGCCTGGCTGCGGCCCCGACCCATGTCGTCCCGTCCGGCGATGTGATCTCGACCTGGCTTCCCGTCGGGATCATCATCGCCTGGGCCTCGGTGACCGGCATGGAGAACATGGGCGCGGGAGGGAGGCTGTTGACCGCTTCCTCGTCTCCGGCCAGGGTGGCGCCGCGGAAGATGATCGCATCGTCCAGGCTGACGCGAGTCGGAAGGATGGGGACGAAGATGACATCCCCCGTTTCGACGACCCCCGTGGCCGGGATCCCCAGCTGCTGCTGCCACCTCTTGATCGCGGCGACGGTGCTGCCTCCGACCTTGCCGTCGAGCGCTCCGGAGTAATGACCGCGGGCTGCGAGCATCTGCTGCAACTGCGTGACGTCGGCGCCTTCCGTGCCGGTGGTGAGAGATCGGAACGCTGGTACCTCGCCCTGCGCGACGACCACTGGACGCAGGTCGACGCTGTAGAGCACGGATCCCTGCCCGACCTCGTCGCCGGAGTCGGTGTCAACCCCGGTGACCACGCCGACGGCACGATTCGTCCCCGCCGGCTCGGGCTTCCATTCGGCGACAGTGTTCAACTGGATGCTCGCCCCGACCTCGCCGCTCTCGACGGAGACGAAGGTGTACCGGTCGGAATCCAATCCATCGTCGACGGGGGTGAGCACGACGGTGAGCGCCCACCCTACGGCGGCGCCCACGGCCAAGCAGAGTCCAGCCAGCGCCAGCCACAGCCCGACGCGCCGCGTCAGGCCGTTCCGCGTCCTGCTCACGTCTTGTTCCCGCTCCCCGGGCGTCGCCGTGGCTCCCGCGTTCCGGTTGTGGTGGCCGGGAGGATCCTCACCGCCGACGCCCACCGGGAGCCGACTCCGGTGCGGCTCGATCACACGACTGGCAGCCCTCGAGGACGCGGGACCACGTCGGGTGTTCCCGGCTGGCTTCGCGCTCACTGTTCGTAGAGGTCTGCCGGCACCTGAGGGCAGGCTTCGATCACGCGCTTGAGGTCGCCGTCGTCGATCGCCACGCCCTCGTACGGCGACCATTGACCGCCGTCCTCGACGAAGACCTCCTGGCTCGGCGGCTTGCTGGGGACTGTGTATCCCTGGTCTTCCATACACGCCACGAGCTCACCGGCGCGGTATTGGTAGAGGTCCTCGAGCTGGACCGTCGTGAGCGGCGTCATGTACTTCGGGTCGACGGGGTATTTCATCTCGCAGGTGTAGATGGCGAGGTTCCGGTTCTTCGTCACCGCCGTATCGGTCGCTGGTGGATACGTCAGCCCCTCGCCGTCGGCCGTGAGCTGCACATCGAAGCCCGCCTCCCGCAGACACTCGCGCTGCGTGTCAGCCCACTCGTCGAGTTCGATGAGGCGGATCATCTCGACATCGGGAGGGTCTTGGATGCCGTAAGAGCTCGCTAGGGCGGTCGCGTTGGACTCCAGGTATGCCCGGATCGAGGTGTCGCTCGGATCGCCGGCGGTGCCTGCAATACTCTGCGGTCCCGTTCCGCACCCGGCGACCGCGAGTGCGGCGCCGACGCAGAGCGCCATCGCGAAGGGCCGAGAACTCGTCACGAGCCGCAGTAGGCCGTTCCTGTCTGGATGTCGCCCCCCACACCGGTCAGGAAGGTCTTCCAGTCGGGCACGCTCTTGCCGTGGTTGGTCCACCGCCACTGATACGTCGAGCCGTTGTTCCACGAACCGTAGACGGTCACGCCGGACTGGTGGTTCACGCGTCCCGTGGCCTTCGACTGCACGTTCACGTAGGGCAGGGGTACGGAGCACGTCTTGGCGCCTCCACTGAACGACGGCGCTGCTACCGCGGCTGATCCGATTCCAAGGGTGAGTCCAGCGGTCAGGACTGCGGCTGCGGCAATGCCGACGACACGGGTAGTTCGCATCTTTGCTCGTTTCTTCGTTGGCCGGAGCAGACCACTTCGGCCGTCCGGCGGGGTTATCCACAACCACCGTATCCATAGAAACGTAGTAACTACAATCTTCCCCATGAATGGACTGATGCAGCTCCCCGACGCTGCTGCGCTGCACGCCCGACCGGGACCGTCCGGCCCGAGAACCCGGCCGGATTGGCAGATGGTTCATCGTTCGCTGGTGCACAAGGAGGCGAGGGGGCAGATGCTGCTGCGGCGGGTTCGCCGCAGCTCGGAGGACGTGCTCGAGTTCGACCTCGGCGGTCCACGCGGGGGGATGTCGAGCGCGTTGAGCGATGCGAGCTTCGTCGCCGAGGCTCTTCGACAGGCGACCATCGCGTCTGCCCACCTCCTGCACTCCACAGCGCTGGACTGGGCCTTCATCATGGACCGCATGGTCTTCGATCTGGAGGCGTGTTCGCTGCGATCGCATCCTCCGGACCGGCTTCTGATCGGTGCTCGCGACGTGACGGCGCGAGCGGGTGCGCTGTCCTCGCTGACCAGTGAGATGACGCTGCTGTCGGGCGGTGCGCGCGTGGCCTCAGGTCAGGGGTACCTCAGAGTCGTCGCAGCCAACGTCTACGCCCGGCTCAGATCGAACATCCCTCCACGCGAGCCGGTGCCATCCACCCGCCGCAAGGCCGAGCCGATCACCCTCCGCAATGTCGCCGTCCACCCGCCCGACCGCTCTCGTTGGCGGGTCGAGGTCGACGAATCCGACCCGCTCTTCTTCGACCACGCGGTCGACCACCTACCGGGGATGGTGATCTTCGAAGCAGCCTGCATCGGCGCCGCGACGGCATCCGTGGTCCATGGTCCGCGCATCCAACATTTCGACGGAAGCTTCCACCGCTACGTGGAGTTCGATGAGCGACTGGAATTGGTTGTCGCGTCGAGGGAGGCGCAAGGTCCGGGGGAGCGCATCCGCATCCAGGCTCTGACCGGTGACGACGACGCCATGGCGATGTCGGCGACCGTCCGCGTGGCCCCTACCCGGGCGTGCCTTCCCGCGCATTGTCCCGGATGAGTGCGTCGGCGGAGGAGATGGCGGGATGCCCGGGGTCACGCGCGATTCCAGCGAGGAGGAGGGGCCACATGCGTCCCAGGCGGTCGATGAGGTCGGCGCTGCCGGCGACGGCGGCCGACACGAACTGCGTCCCGGTGAAGGACGCGATCACCAACTCGGCTGCGGCGTCGAGGTCCAGGTCTGCGCGTGTGTCGCCGGCGTCGCGGGCGCGTTCGAGCAGGGCGCGGCAAGCGCTTATCCAGTCGCGGTACGGTGCCTCGGATGCGCCGGCGAGTTCGTCGGCGGACTCGGTGCTCAAACGTAGCCCGGCCTGCACGATCGGTTCGGTCAGGATCTGGTTCGCCAGTCGTCCGGAGAGGCGCACCACGCTCGCGAGCCCTGATTCGCTCGAGATCAGGAACGGCGTACCGATCTCGCTGGACATCTCGTGCTGTCGCCGGATGACCTCTTCGGCGAGCTCGCGTTTGGACTCGAAGTGGAAATAGAGTGCGCCCTGGGTGACGCCGGCTTCCTTGGTGATGTCCCTCAAGGTCGTGGCGCGATAGCCCTGTCGACCGAAGACCGTGGCGGCGGCGTTGACAAGGGTCTCTCGGGTTTCAGCAGCGCGCTGCTGTTGGACCATGACTGCCCCCTTCCATAAGAGCGTAGTGCCTACCTTTTTCATCTCCCGGAATGTGACATGCAATCTCGAACGCTCATCACCGGTGCGACCGGCTTCGTCGGGACCGCGGTATCCCGCGTGGCACGATCACGCTCACTGCGGCTGACCTCTCGCAGCGGTGGCGGCGACGGGTCCGTCGATGCTGTCGACGTCACGCAGTTGTCCGAGGTGCTCGACGCCGCTCGCGGGGTCGACTCGATAGTCCATTGTGTCTCGTATGTCGGAACCGACTCGGCGCTCGCGTGGCATGTCAACGACGGCGGCACGCGTGTGCTCCTTCAGGCGGCGACGCGGCTGGGTATCTCCAACATCACCTATGTGAGCACGACGGGCGTGTACGGTCGGGGAGCGTTCTCGGGCGCGGATGAGTCGACTCCGACTGCGCCGTCGTCGGCGGCGAGTCACAGTCGCCTGTCCGCGGAGCGCCGGATCATCGCCGCCGGGGGTTCGGTGATTCGCCCTCACCTGGTCTACGGCCGAGGGGATCGATGGTTCATTCCGGGACTGCTCCACGTCGCCGCGCGAGTGGGCGGCCTACCGAGTGCGTCCATGATCTCGACGATCAGCGTCGAGAGCCTCGCGTCGCAGGTCTGGGCGCTGCATGAGGGTGCGAGCGCTGTGGTGAACGCTGTCCACGACCTGCCGAGTTCACCTCTCGCGATCCTCTGGGCAACCACCGCGCGACTCGGGCTCGGCCGGACTAGTCCGGCCCAGCCGCTCAAGATCCGCGAACGCCTCGCCGAGGCGGGTCTCTCCGACCACCAGATCGACATGCTGACGCAGCCGAACTGGTTCTCTTCTCAGGGTCAGCGGGGTGCCCTGGCCGGCTTCTCGTCGAGGCCGTTTCGGCTGCAGTCGGACGCGATCGAATGGTACCGAGCGCAATACGGCAAACGGTGACTCACCGACTGCCCGTGGTGGCACGGGGTGGGCGAAGGGTGATGGCGGTGGCCGGTGCGCCGGCGACCGGTGCACCATTCCGTCAGGGTTGGAGCGCCGCGATGAGGATCGCAGCGAACAGAAGCCCATTCAACGTCACGACCACGGCCGGGCCGATCTGCAGACCGCGCTGGGAGATCATGTAGAGCCCTCTCGCGGCGGACACCACTGCAAATGCTGCGGCGATCAGCATCGCCCACGGTGCGAACACGGCACCGACGATCACCGCGAGCACCGTGCCTGCAGCGAGGGCGAGTGCCAGGGCTGACGAATCGAGTGCTGTCGGTGTATCGCGCTCCGCCTGCATAGTTGCCCTTCCTGGTGGTCCGGGGCTGGTGCGGTCGGTACATCGTAACGCCGCACCAGCCCCAGTCGCGGTCAGAGTCCGCAGACGAAATCGCCGAAGTCGGCGCCGCCGGTGTGAACCGTGCGCGCGCAGTAGGTCGGCTGCTGGACATCGACGCCGGCGATGTTCAGCTTGAAGGTGTAGGCGCCGTAGACCTTGCCCACGTTGGAGGAGATGCCCTTGCCTGTCGTCCTGCCGTCGTAGCGCCAGCCGAGCGCGCTCGTCTTTCCACCGCCATCGAGGAAGCTGACGCTGCTCACGGTGCTACCCGTACGGCAGGCCTGTCCCGTCGTCCAGAAGTCCCCGAGCTTCCCTCCGAGGCTGTTGTAGAACGCGCCACGGTACGTGTAGGAGGAGCACGCAGCGGCGGCAACGGCGGCGAGGCTCACGGAGTCCGTCGAGACCGACGGGGCGGCGTTGGTGATGGGCGCGGGGGAGACGGACTTCGACACCTCGACCTTGCCGACCGAGGTCCACGCGTCGAACAGCGCACGATCACCCGTCGACAGGGTGGAGAGCGTCGCCGCCGGGTCCTCGGCGTAATAGACCTTCTCGAAGACCGCTTCCGCCTGCTTGCTCTTGGAGCTGTCGCCTGCGGAACCGGTCGCGGCCTGTGCAGGCGCCGCCATCCCGAAGCAGAGAACCGCTGCTGCTGCCGATGCCAGGACCGCACTCATCACGCCGCGTGCTCGCTTCGGCGTCGCTTGATCAATCATGAAAACCCCTGCCTGAATCTGGTTTTCGGCTCCGCCTAGCGGAGACCGAGAGGTCTGCGGAGACCTCGCTCGAACATGATCGTGCGCTCTACTATGTTTCAAGAACCAATCCGAGCGCATTCGCGACGCGTCGGTTCGGACACGAAGCGCACGGATCTGGAGCAGGTGGGTCGTCAGCGCGGTGCTCGGCCACCCTGCCGCCGTGGTCCCCGTCCGTCGACTGGCCCGTTCAGCCTCTGCTGCTCGATCGGGCAGTCGTTTTGAGGTGCGAGGGTGGCGTGGTGGTCGTCTCGTCCATTCGACGCGAAGCTTGCCTCTGGGCAACCGGCCGGTTGAGGCGAGGGTTCCGCCCGAATAGCCCGCCCGATGAACATGCCCGCCAAGGCGCCTCAAACGCACGCCGACCGTCTCCGGCTCACGCTGAAGCTTCTGCCGCGAAGACACCGGCAGCTCGACTGGAACCGAGCCAAGACGAAGACCAAGAAAAGCAATGCACGTAGGCACCATGCCTGGTGGTGACAC
>Ga0190271_10001577_pt1 | contig 13116 bp, 13 predicted proteins | sample Popmic356T_FD_133747 | JGI IMG/M metagenome (GOLD analysis project Ga0190271, IMG submission 133747) | Populus adjacent soil microbial communities from riparian zone of Weber River, Utah, USA - 356 T | ecosystem: Environmental > Terrestrial > Soil > Riparian zone | place: USA: Utah | collected...
CCGAGAGCTGCACCACCTGCGTATTCAGGGGCATTTCGCAGCCGGGATACGCGCCGAGCGGCGGCGGTGTGGGCGGCGGCGGAGCAGGCGTCGGGGATGGCGGGGGCGGCGGTGCGCTGCCCGAACCAATCGAGCATTCATTCACGCCACCGGCGATCTTGCCGCCGAAGGTGGCCGATGAGCACGAGAAACTGCCGCTCAGCACCTTGTAGAGGAACTGATCGGAGCGACCCATCGCTACGTTGGTGTTCGCCGCCACCGAGCAGGTCTGACCTTCCTTACATATCGTGGTCCAACCGGGCGGTCGATTGGCCGCGGTTGCCGAACTGGCGGCGGCAATGGCCCCCAGCGCTAACAGAGTTTGGACATATTTCATCGCCGTCTCCCTCGGATGAACACATTGACCCTTAGTTCTGGATATCTGACTGGTCTCGTGACCACCGGTGTCATTTAGGCATGGGGCGCCGGGCCGGCTTGCGATGGACCCGACGCAGCTGTAGCGCTAACAAGCGACGGGGTTCTCATAATCATGTGCAAATGCCGCCGCCACGGAACCCGCCTTCGGAAGCGCAGCTTCGGCTAGCTATTCTGTAAAAGGAGAAGGGTGAAGGCTTGCGCCTCCACCCTTCTTGTTAGTGCGGATCTGGAGTCCGCTAGGGAATCGGACACGAACCAGCGCAGGCGCTGGTATTCATCTGGCTCGGCGGCAGCAGGGTGACATCTGCCTGGCTGACCTGGCAGTTAGGCGTATTGAACTCCACGCCGAGTGCCGAAGTGCTGCCCTGCCCTTTGACCACTCCTTTATAGACCTGGCAGATCTTGGTCTTGGAGTTGCCGCTGTTGTTCAGCGTCAGATTGCGGATGGTCGCCACGTCGCCGAAGTTCGAATTGATACCGGCGATCGTGGGCACGTCGCGCGTGATCACATTGTTGATGAAGATCCTGCGCGGGCCGCCATTGCCGGTGCAGTCGCCACAGGAGCGCACCAGCTTGCCGGCATTGGAAACGTAGAAATTGCTGATGCGCATTTCGCCGCGGCCGTTGAACTGGAACGTCTTGTCCGATCCCTGGTAGGCAGCGCCACAGGTGATGTTCATGACGGTGCCGGCCGGGCCGAGCGCCGTCGCAGCATCTTCACCGATGTCCTGCCACCACACGTGATCCAGCGTGCAATTGCCGAGGCAGTGAATGCCGTCCGCGGCCAGAGGGCCGATGATCACATTCTTGAGCGTTGCGCCTTCCTGCACGTCGAACACCGCCGGCTGTCCTTCTGTTTGGGTGCCACCATTGAGGTTGTAGACCTTGTTCTGGCCATCGAACACGGTGCCCGCGGCTATGACTCGAGTCGCGGTCAACTGCACGACTTCCGTATTGGTGGGCATCGCGCAACCAGGGTAGTAACCGAGGTCCGCGGTTCCTCCACCGGGAGGCGGCGGCGGCGGGGGTGGCGGTGGCGGCGGTGTGGAACCCGTGGGCACGGAGCACTCATTCACTCCACCGGCAACCCGGTTGCCGAAGGTGGCCGACGAGCAGACGAAGCTGCCGCTCAGCGTCCGGTAGAAAAACTGATTGGCGCGGCCGAATGCAACGCTGGTCGACGCGGCCACCGAGCAAGTCTTGTTCTCATTGCAAATCGTCGTGTAGCCCGCGGGACGGTTTGCGCCGAACGCCGTGTCCGCCGCGAGCATCGTCCCCAATAAAAATAGAGCATGTCTGTACGTCATCGCTTTCTCCTTGCGATTGAAAAACCAAAAGCGCGCTTTGGAATCCCCCTTCCTGGATGTGCCGGCAGACGAATTCCATCGCCGCTGCCTGACACCGGTGTCATTATTAACCGCAATCGCGGCGTCTCACAACTACAAAGGGTAAGTATTGGCCGTAGCGTGTCGCCGACAGCGTGCGCCCGCTGGCCGGCAATGGTTTGATCTACCATCGGCGCGTCCAAAACAACCGCGGCAACACCAATGACTGCAATTCGGCGAACCGCTCTTTTCGTCTCGAGGATTGCGTTCGCCTGCTTGCTGGGCGTGCAACTTGCGCAGGCGGCGGAATATCCGGCGCCCGTCGAACGCGACTTCGTCCTGCGCAATTTCAAGTTCTCGAACGGCACCACTCTTCCCGAGCTCCGGATTCACTACCGCACGATTGGCAAACCGCAGACGGATGCGAAGGGAATCGTCCGCAATGCCGTGATCATCGGTCACGGCACCGGCGGCAGCGGTGCGCAGTTCCTGAGAGCCGAATTCGCGGGTGAGTTGTTTGGGCATGGGCAGCCTCTGGACGCGACTCGCTACTTCATCGTGTTGATCGACGCCATCGGCCACGGCAAATCCGCCAAGCCCAGCGACGGACTGCGCACGAAGTTTCCGCAATACGGCTACACCGACATGGTCGAGGCGCAATATCGCCTTCTCAACGAAGCATTGGCCGTCAATCACCTGCGCCTGGTCATGGGCACGTCCATGGGTGGCATGCAGACCTGGGTGTGGGGGCAGCGGCATCCGGAATTCATGGACGCGTTGATGCCTCTGGCCAGCCTCCCGGTGCAGATATCGGGGCGCAACCGCATCTGGCGCAGAACCATCATCGATGCCATCCGGCAGGATCCCGCCTGGCGTGGAGGCAAGTACAGCGCGCAGCCACCTTCATTGAGCACGGCCGCCTCTCTCATCTATTTCATGGGCAGCAATCCCGTCTTGCGACAGGAACAAATGCCAACGCTCGCGAAGGCGGATGAAGTCCTCGCGCAGACCACGGCGAATGCCATGCGTCAGCAGGATGCGAACGACATGCTCTACCAGGTCAGCGCGTCCTGGGACTACGACCCAGCCTTAGGTCTCGAGCGCATTCGCGCGCCGCTGTTTGCGGTGAACTTCGCCGACGACCTCATCAATCCACCAGAACTCGGCATTCTCGAGCGCGAGATCAGGCGAGTGAAGCGTGGCGAAGCCGTGGTGATGCCGGCGAGCCCGCAAACCCGCGGTCACGGCACTCACACTTTTGCGGCAGTGTGGAAGCACTATCTGATCAAATTGCTCGGTGACTCCGAGCAGCAGGTTGCGCTCGATCCGATCAACGATCGAAGCGCACCGACAGGATTGTAAAGTCCTGCCCGCGGTTTGGCGTACGGACACCGCCATTCGACCAGTGCCGCGCGGATAACTCGAAGACCGCGGGAAAGTTCGGCGACTGGAAACGCAGACCGAGCTGCGAGGAGAAGTTCCAGTGCGTGGCGCTCAGGATGTCCTGCTCGGTGCGATACGACACACCGAATCCGAATATCGCCCGCAGCGGACCACGCTCGAAAAACTGGAAGCGGCGCGACAGCGACGCGCCCCAATATGGACGCGCGACCACCCGCTCCACGTTCTCATCGTTGTCGTCCGAGGTTTGCTCGCCAAAGTGGAAAACACCAAATTCCCAGCGGCCGCGATCCCACGACACGGTCATCGGAATCACCTCGCCACCGGTGGGATCGAAGGAGTGATAGGTGCCGCCCACGCCGATGTGAAACTCGCAGCCCCCGCAGATAGATACTTCCCGATCCGGGCGCACGTAGAACGCGGCCTGTGGACTCGCTGCGTCCGACGCTTCGGTGTGCTGCGCAAAGCTCGCGTAGTCCGGCGTCCCACCTTCGGAGCGCAGCTCCTCCTCGGTTTGCTGCAGGGGCAGCTGCAGCGCATCTTGCGGTGAATATTCCAGTGCGCTGAATGAATGGGCGTGGCCCACGGCTGATACCGCCAGCAGCACGCCCGCGAGCAGCGTGCGTATCAGGTTCATCGACTGCATCCCCATTCCATTTCTTTTCATGTTCATTGATACGAATTGTCATCGCATTCGGATGCGCTCGAAATTCCCCTGACACAGGACACGACCCTACCTCTTTGGGGGGAGACCGCTGTCGGTATGAAAGTTCTATGGTTGTCTGCGTTGTTGATGCCTGCCTATTTCCGCGAGCAAACAAACTCAATGCCGACCGAACCCAACCCGTTACGCCAGGAACGCATCGCCGCCTCGCCGCGTTGGGATGGCACACGGTTCCGCAACGGGAGCCCCATGCCGCGCGGAGATCCGGCGGTGGCCATGCCTTCGATCGCCGATTTCATCTGCGGCGGAAACCGACGCGTGCCTTCGGCCCCGCTTCCCGCGATGAACCCTCTCGGCCAATGGTTGCGACGCGCGGACAGTGGATTGCGCGCCACCTGGCTGGGACATTCGACGGTTCTCATCGAGATCGACGGCTGGCGCGTGCTCACTGATCCGGTTTGGGGACCGCGCGCTTCGCCCTCCCGATTTCTGGGACCGAAGCGTTTTCAGCCTGTACCCGTCGAACTGCGCGCGCTACCGCCGCTGGATGCGGTCGTGATCTCGCACGATCACTACGATCATCTCGACTACTCGACCGTTCGACAGATGCGCAAATCCGCCGTGCCGATCGTCACCTCGCTCGGCGTCGGCGCGCACCTGGAATCATTTGGCATCGCGCGCGAACGCATCGTCGAGCTCGATTGGTGGGAATCACATCGGCTGCCGGGCACCGACCTCACGCTCACCGCTGCCCCGTCGCAGCACTTTTCCGGTCGCGGCCTCAAGGACGGCAACAAGACCCTGTGGTCATCGTTCGTCATGCAGTCGCCGCGCCACAGCGTTTTTTTCAGCGGAGACACCGGCCCAACTACCGAACACGGCGAAATCCGCGCGCGCCTGGGGCCTTTCGACCTCGTGATGCTCGAAGTGGGCGCGCATCACCCGGCCTGGGGCAACATTCACCTCGGACCGGCAAACGCACTCGCGGCCCACGCCTTGTTAGGCGGTGGCCCCCTGCTCCCCGTGCACTGGGGAACATTCAATCTTGCGCTTCATCCCTGGGACGAGCCCGCCGAAACGCTGCTGGAGCTGGCTCCCGGACACGGAGCCCGGCTGATCATGCCGCGGCTCGGCGAGCCGGTGGAGCCCGCTCATGAGCGCAGGATTGAAACCTGGTGGCGCGGTATCGACGCGAACGCTCCGAACAAGCGGCCTCGCGGCGCCATGCGCATGCCGAAGGCCATGCCATGGCCGCCAGACTAGCTACGTAGGCAGGTCGAACACCAGGATCTCGGCCCTGGCGCCATGCTCGATCTGCAGGTTTGGCTCGTCCCACAGCTTGAGTGCGTCGCCCGCATTGAGCTCGACCCCATTCGCATGCACAACGCCTCGCGCCACGTGCACATAAGCGCGCCGTCCCGGCGCGAGCGAAAGTTCGGCGCGCTCGCCCGCGTCGAACAACCCACCGTACACGCGCACGTCCTGGTGCACGCGCACCGAGCCCGCTTCACCGTCCTGCGAGGCGATCAACCGGAGCCGGCCACGTTTTTCGGCGGCGTCGAAGTGCTTCTCTTCATAGCTCGGCGGAATGTCGGACACATTCGGCTGGATCCAGATTTGTAGAAAATGCAGCTTGTTGCTTTTCGAAGCGTTGAACTCGCTGTGGCGCACGCCGCTTCCGGCACTCATGCGCTGTACGTCTCCCGGCCGAATCGTGGAGCCGGTACCGATGGAATCCTGGTGTGCGAGCTCGCCCTCGAGCACATAACTGATGATTTCCATGTTGCGATGACCGTGGGTTCCGAAGCCCTGCCCCGGCGCAACGCGATCCTCGTTGAGCACGCGCAATGGCCCGAACTCGATCTGGTCTTCATCGTAATAGTCGGCGAACGAGAAGCTGTGATAGGAGTTCAGCCAGCCGTGATCGGCATGGCCCCGGTCCTGACTGCGTCGCGCGACTTTCATGGGGATAGACTGTACCGATCCAACGAGAGACATACATGAAAAACTCGAATCAAATCGGCTTCATCGGCCTCGGGCGCATGGGCGCCAGCATGGTACGGCGGTTGAATGCGGCAGGGTTCCATTGCGTGGCCTTCGATGTGAACGCCGCCGCGGTACAGGCCCTGGTGGCACCGGGCGTAACTGGTGCGGCCTCGCTGCAGGAGTTCGTTGCGACGCTCCAGGCGCCCCGGGTCATCTGGTTCATGCTGCCCGCCGCCGTCGTGGACCAGGAGCTCACGACACTGGCGCCGCTGCTCGCGCCGGGCGACGTCGTGATCGATGGCGGCAACTCCTACTACCGTGACGATATGCGACGTGGCGCCGAGTTGAAGCGGCTGGGGATTCATTACCTGGACGTGGGCGTGAGCGGCGGTATCGCCGGTGGAGAAAACGGCTATTGCCTGATGATCGGTGGCGAACCGACCATCGCGAATACGCTGGAACCGCTGTTCGCCGCACTCGCGCCCGACCCCGGCCCTAACTATTCTGCAGACCGGGGCACCGCATCCCGGGGCTATCTGTATTGCGGCGCCCACGGCGCCGGCCACTTCGTCAAGATGGTGCACAACGGCATCGAATACGGTGTGATGGCCGCGTACGCCGAAGGCTTCAACATCCTGCGCAATGCCAACATTGGCGCGCAACCGCGCGCGAAAGACGCGGAGACCACGCCACTATCGCACCCCGAGTACTACTCTTTCGACTTCGACGTCGCGCAGATCGCCGAAGTGTGGCGTCACGGCAGCGTGGTGCGCTCGTGGCTGCTGGATCTGACCGCCCGCGCGCTTGCCGAGGATGCAGGACTTGCGGGGTTTGCCGGCCGGGTGTCGGACTCCGGGGAAGGACGCTGGACCGTGGCTGCCGCCGTGGATGAAGGCGTACCGGCGCCGGTGATCACCGCGGCGCTGTACAGCCGCTTCGAGTCGCGCGGCAACGCCGACTATGGCGACCGCCTGCTGTCGGCGATGCGCAAACAATTCGGTGGCCACGTGGAGAAGAAGTCTGGCGCGTGATCCGCAACCTCAGGAGTATTCGCGCACCATCGCGACCATCTCGCGCATGAAATCTCCCGAGCGCACGCCGCCGTTGCCCGAGACGAAGGGCTCGCGATACCACGGCCAGCGATATTCGACGCTGCGCTGAGGACGATCCCCACGAAGCAGCGTGAACTCCCGCGTCGTGAAGCCACGGCGGATGGTGGTGTCGATGTTTTCGGCCTTTACCGAATAGACCGCGCCGTCGACCACGACGAACAACCCGCTCTTGTAGTTTGGTTGTGCATCGAAGCGCTCGCGGGACGCGGCGAAGTACGCCGCGAACACCGGGCCCTTGACCGACTCGATCAGGGTGCCCACGCCGAGCACATGCGCGGGATTGCGCGGCTCCGCCATGGGCTCGACTTCGGCACGGGCAGCATCGATCAACAGGCTGTAGTAGGTGCTCGAGCCTCCCTGCTGCGCCTGAAATCCCATCACACAGACTCGCCCGGATTCGGGCAGTCGACCGGTGTCATTTACGAACATAGGGGGGTTAGTACCCCGAATCCCTGAAAAAGTTTTCCGTTCTTCGAAATTATTGTCCCGCCGTGGGCAACGAGACAATAACCCGTAGCCCGCGCGATGACGATTCCGCAAATCGGTATTCCGACTTTGGTCGAGTGGTATCGGTCCAGCCCGACTTCAGCGAATTCAATGCCGCCGGGGGCGCTTTGTCCACCTGTTTGGCCTTCCGTCCGCGCTGGGACAGCCTGTCAGCCTGCCCGGCGATCGGTGGCGAGATCCGCCTTGAGCCTCCGGAACCCGAACACATCGTCGAGCGCATGCGGCCGGCCTTCTATCCCCGCACGGATCACGTCCCCGGCATGCGCGCTGTAGGTGATCCCGTTACCGCCGTAACACAGTGCGAACTGCAGCCGAGGACTCATGCCCGGCACACACCCGATCAGAGGCAGGCCATCGCGCGTCTCCGCGAAGCTCCCCGCCCAGGCATAGGCCACCGGCGGCAGCTCTTCGCCGAACAGGTCACGATATTGCCCGGCGAGCTTCCTCACCTGGCGCGGCAGCAGCAGGTCGCGCGCTGCCGAATTCTTGAACGGAACGTCCGCGCCACCGACGATGAGCCGTCCGTCGGAAGTGCTCCGAAGATAGAGGTATGGCCGGGCGCTTTCCCAGATGAGAGGCAGGGTTGCGAGATCGCTGCGCGCGAGCGGCTCGGTGACCAGCGCGAAAGTGTTGTTCACGTCAGCGAAACTCCCTGGCAGGAAGTCCAGCGACTCATACCCCGCACAGACCACCACGTGTGCCGCGGTGACGGCGTGCCCACCAACTGTACGCAGTGTCAGTTGCTCACCCGACTCCTCGATCCCGGTCACTTTCGTACGTGCAAACATCCGCACGCCATGGCGCACGCAGCCCGCGAAGAGTCCACGCGTCAGGCGAAAGGGATCGACCTGTGCGCCCAGCGCCGAGAGGATGGCCCCGGGGCGCTGGCACCCAAACCGGCTCCGCAGCGCGTCGCCCTCTAACCACTCGCACGCCAGTCCGATACCACGGCGCGCCGCCATCTCCGCGCGCAACGCCGGGACAGATTTCTCATCCGAAGCGAGGTACAGGCTCGGACGCCGTTCGTAGCCCGCCAGTGGCAACAGCTCGGGGAACCTTTGCTCGAGCAATGAGAAGCTTGCTGCGCAGGCGAGGTACGCGCGCATCGCCGCATCCGCCCCGAGCAAACCGGTGAGCTCGACGAGGTGAGTGTCGATCTCATATTGAAGCAATGCCGTGGAGGCCGAGGTACTGCCTTGCGCGATGTCGCGCGAATCCAGCACCGCGATGCGCTTGCCCGTGCTGATCAGCGCGTCGGCCACCAGCGCCGAAGTGATACCGCCGCCGATGATGGCAATGTCGCAATCGATGGATTCATCGAGCGCCGGGTTCGCATCGCCGATGCCATTGCGCAGCAGCCAATACGCTTCACTCGATCGCACGGCGCCCGCGCCGTTTCGCCTGAATGGCCACATGCATCGAGCTTAAGTGCCACCCACACCCGCCCCTGTAAGAAAAAGCCCGGAGAGGGCCGCTTCCTTGCGGACCAATCCGGGCTGTTACTCAACGCCCCTCTCAGAGCTGGCTGATGACCACTTCGACGCGGCGGTTCTGCTGACGTCCCGCAGCCGATTCGTTGTCGGCGACCGGCGAGGTTTCGCCACGGCCTGACGCGGTGAGGCGTGCCGAGCCCACTCCCTGTCCAACCAGGTAGTTCTTGACCGCGTTGGCACGGCGTTCCGACAGAGACTGGTTCATCTCTTCACTGCCCATGCTGTCGGTATACCCTTCGATCGCCGCCGTGCGCTTGGGATATTCATTCAGGAACGCCGTGAGCCGATCGAGGTTCACCGTCGCTCCTGACTTGATCTCCGCCTTGCCTGTGGCGAACAGCGTGTCGCCCAGCGTCAGCACCAGCCCACGGTCCGTGGGTTGCGCCTGCAGGATCTCGAGCTGGCGTTGCAGCTCGGCAGCCTGCTGCTGCGAAGCACTGGCCGCCAACTGTGCGGCATCCGCATCGCTGCGCGCGCTGTCCGCAGCGACCTTCTGTTCGGCAGTTTCAGCGCGCGCGACCAAAGCCGCGGTCTTGGCGGCATCGGCTTCACGAGTGCGCGAATCGAGACGCGCCTTCTCGCTCTGCTCGTTCAATGCGGTACGTTCCTCTTCGGCGAACTGCGTCTGCGCCAGGGCTCGCGCGGTGTCGACCTTGCGGTCCGCGATGTAGACGCGATGCGCAGCCAGGACGAGATCCTTCTCGGTCATCTCGGCGACCACTACCGCGCCTTCGGCGTCCTTGAGCGCCACCGGCGCGCGATTTGCCAACGACGGTTCGGACTGCAACGCCGTGAGCTTGGCACGCACCTGCGCCGAACCGGCCGGATTCTTCGGCACCGAGGCGCAACCCACAAACAAGGTCGCGGCAACGGCTGCTGCGATGATCGAACGGATTGGAAGATTCATGGGGTTGTTCATTTGCTGTCTCCGGTTTTGCGCTGCATCTCTTCCATGAGAGTGGCGGTGCTGCGCCTGATCTCCGCGTTCACGGTCATCGCCTTGGCGGCGCCGGCTCTGGCGGCGGCCAATTCCGCGTCCGCGCGGGCCTGATCGGCGAACTGTGCGCCGGCGACCATCTCTTTCTCGGCCACCGCCTTCTCGGCGGCGGACAGTTTGGCGCGTGCCTCACCGAGCTCGACCGCGGCCAGGCTGGCCGCATCGACGCGTTCCGCATTGGCAATCGCCTGTTGGGCGGCCTGAAGGTTGGTGGCGGGGGGCGGCGCGCCTGCAAAGGCAGCAGCAGCGGCGAATACGAGCAAGGCCGGCAAGGCGATGCGCAGGCGGCGACGGATGACCGTCGGCCTCTTGGGAGAAGAATTCATGGGCGTTCTCTACTGATGACGACGGATTGCACCGGGGCGAAATCCACCAGAGAACCGAGAGTGCGCTACGGACTCACCCTTGTCGGTGCGGGAGCGAACATAGGGGCCGCTCCGTGCGAGATGCTGATCCGCCTGCGCAACACCTTGTGTAGTTCGATCAGCGTCACCGGCTTCACGAGATATCGCTCGAAGCCCGCCGCCCGCGCGTCTTCGCGGCCCGGATGTTCGATGTTGTCTGTCAGTGCGATGAGACGCGTCGCGTGCAGTTGCGCATGCCGGCGCAGGATCTGCGCGACTTCATAACCGCTCATGTCGGGTAGTTCGATGTCGAGAAATACGATAGCGGGAGCAAACCCGGCGGCCGCCGCCACTGCATCCGACGCACAGTGCACCAGGCGGGATTCATAGCCGCCCTCGTTGTCGAGCATGACCGCCAGCGCTTTGGCGAGCTCAATGTCGTCGTCGACGATGAGTACGTTCGCGCGGCCCCTGCTCATCGCGTCAATTGCCGTAATGCGCCGGCCGGCGCCCCCGCAGCGCGATAGCCGCGAAAATCAGCACGATTCCCACGACGGCAGCCCAGGGCCATGAGTTCACGGCATCTGGCAACCGGGCCAGCAGTTCAGGCGCGGCGGCGATGTCGGTATCCATTGTTGCTCCTGAAATGCGTTGGAATTCGGCTCTCCATGGAGCCTGCGCGCAGTGGGATCGCCTGTCTGTGCGTCGCCGTACAAAGCTCCGTTATTGCGCCTACACTTGAACTGATGACCAGGGCCCCCGATCCGCGTGAAAATCAGATCCTCAGCGCACTTCCGCAGATGGAACACGATCGGCTGCTGCCCCACCTGAAGCTGGTCAACATGCCGCTCGGCATGGTGCTCTACGAATCCGGTGCGGCGCTGCGCCACATCTACTTCCCCACGAATTCCATCGTCTCGCTGCTGTACATACTCAAGGACGGTGCAACGGCGGAGATCGCGGTCGTCGGCAACGAAGGCGCGATTGGTGTTTCGCTGTTCATGGGCGGAGAAACCACGCCAAGCCGCGCGATCGTGCAGAGCGCCGGCCAGGCTTACCGGCTCTCCGGTCTGCGCCTCAAGGAGGAATTCAATCGTCACGGCGAAATGCTCCACATCCTGCTGCGCTACACACAGTCGCTGCTCACGCAGATGTTTCAGACCGCGGTCTGCAATCGCCATCATTCGCTCGAGCAGCAGCTGTGCCGCTGGCTGCTACTGTCGCTCGACCGGCTGCCGTCAAACGAACTGAAGATGACCCAGGAACTCATCGCCAACATGCTCGGGGTGCGCCGCGAAGGCGTCACCGAAGCCGCTGGCAAACTACAGAGCCTCGGCGTGATCCGTTACAGCCGCGGCAAGATCACGGTGCTCGACCGTCCGAAGCTCGAGAGTCTTTCCTGCGAGTGTTACGCGGTGGTCAGAAAAGAATTCGACCGGCTCATGGGAGCGCGTTAGCATCGGGTCTAAACTGCGACCCGCGTCTTCCGGGAAACCTCGCTGTCGGCGTTCTCCGACAAGCCTCCAGGTGAAGAAGGCATGGCGCGGCAGTCGCCATTTTCGCGTAATGCACACAGGCGACTTACAAGGCTGGCGGATTCTTGCACCCATTTCTCAGTGAATTCATCGAACAGCTGTCGCCTGGCACGCACTGGAGCGACGACCAGATCCTGCGCGAAGAGATCTTCAGCATCGAGCGGCTGGAGCAACATGCCCGGACGCTGGCCGCTGCCCAGCCGGTGGGACTGATTCCAGGCTTTGGCCGCTCGCTCACCACCCGCCTTCGCAGCAACGAAAAAACCCTTCTCGCGGCATATCGCTCCATAGCCAAGGCCGTGGACGAAGGCCGCGGCATCACCCCCGCTGCCGAATGGGTACTCGACAACTACCACGTCGTCGAAGAACAGATCCGCGAGATCCGCGAGGATCTGCCGCCACAGTTCTATCGACAGCTGCCCAAGCTCACGGCCGGACCGTTCGCCGGCTTTCCGCGCGTGTTCGGCATCGCCTGGGCCTTCGTGGCGCACACCGACAGCCGTTTCGAGCCCGAGACTCTGCGGCGCTTCGTGCGCGCCTACCAGACCGTCGAGCCGCTCACGATCGGCGAGCTCTGGGCGGTGGCCATCACCCTGCGCATCGTACTGGTGGAAAATCTGCGGCGCGTCGCCCAACGCATCGTCACGAGCCGGCTGGCGCGCCAGGAAGCCGACGCGGTCGCGGATCGCCTGCTCGGCGTGAACGGCCAGAAAGTCGACCCGAATGCGCTGCGCTCCTGGCGAATCAAGTCGCCGGCGTTGAGCTCGGCGTTCGCCGTCCAGCTGGTTCACCGATTGCGCGATCAGGACCCGAAGATCACGCCGGCGCTCCTGTGGCTCGAGCAGGAGCTCAACGAACACGAAACCAGTTCCGAGCAGTTGCTCCAGGAAGAACATCAGCGCCAGGGTGCGTCGAACGTCACGGTGCGCAACATCATCACCAGCATGCGGCTGATGTCCGATGTCGACTGGGCGGAGTTCTTCGAGAGCGTCAGCCTGGTCGATGAAGCGCTGGCTTCCTCACCGGACTTTGCGGCCATGGATTTCGCCACCCGCAATCTCTACCGCAACGCCATCGAGGAGATGGGGCGTGGATCGCCGCTCACGGAGCTCGAAATCGCGCGCCGCGTCCTGGCTACAGCCGCGGCGGCCACCAAACCTCGCGAACGCGATCCGGGCTTTCACCTGATCGCCGAAGGACGTCGCCGGCTCGAGCGTGCCATCGATTTCCACGCGTCCTGGCGCGACTGGCCGAGCCGCATCGCGTTCACGGTCGGCGCCCGGGATTACGTGGCCGCCATCGCTTTCACCTCGGCGCTCATTCTCTCGATCCCGG
>Ga0190271_10001578_pt1 | contig 13113 bp, 5 predicted proteins | sample Popmic356T_FD_133747 | JGI IMG/M metagenome (GOLD analysis project Ga0190271, IMG submission 133747) | Populus adjacent soil microbial communities from riparian zone of Weber River, Utah, USA - 356 T | ecosystem: Environmental > Terrestrial > Soil > Riparian zone | place: USA: Utah | collected...
CGATTTTTTTATCGATCCTGGTTATTTTGCGTTGCACATACTTTTTTCCACGCTGCGGCTCCAATACTCCCTCTTCAAATAATATGAACATATTCCGGGTCTCTTCCAGCGTGAAACCATAGTCTTTAATTTTTTTGATAGCGAGCAAACGCTTTAAAATACCATCCGGATATTCTTTATAACTATTTTCTCTCCGACTATCCTCATGTATTTCTATCAATCCCAATTTTTCATAAAAACGAATGGTATCGCGGGTAAAACCCGACTTGCGGGATAATTCTCCTATCAGCATAAAATATATTTTAATAAAAGCACTACAGTGGACTATACTCCAGCCCTTAAGTTTGCTTATTAAAATTACAACACATGCAAAAATTGCTGCAAAGTTTTTATACCATCCGTTTCCCGGATTGCGATCCATTCGGACATCTGAATAATTCACGTTATATCGATTATATGTTGAATGCCCGGGAAGATCACTTGAAAGATTTTTACCAGATGAGCCTCGATCAATTTTATAAAGAAGGTCTTGGCTGGATGGTGAACAGTCACCAGATAATTTTTATTCGGCCCGCTATTTACAATGAAAGATGTGCCATTCAATCCTGCCTGATCGACGCCGGAGAATCGCATTTGCTGGTTGAAATGACTCTTTGGGATGAGGCTATAACAACATGCAAGTCTATTTTATGGACAAAATTCGTGCACGTAAATCTGAAGACAGGACGGAAAGAAAAGCATGGCGCAGCATTCTCAGATTTTGTAAAGACAGTTTTGGTTGATGGCGTAGACCTTGACGGCGGGCCCCAAAAAAGACCCTTGGTCCTATCCGGTTTTTCACCAAAAGTAGAATCGTCCTCATGACAATCTAAAAAATGCCCTTCGCCAATTAGCTGTTAAAAACTGTGCTCAGAATCAGCTTTATAGACGATCCGGCGTAAAAAACCGGAAAAAGAATGGTAATTTTTATGTTTTAATACAGTAGAAAGCATCTATTACACATAGAATCAGGTGCTTGGTATTGTATTTGCACAACAAACCTGATTACCTATTTTTACAGCTAACACCCCATTTTTCTGAAAAAATTCTGGAAAATAAGCCGCACAGTTTTACTGGTGCTGATAGCGCTGATCATTATGATATGGCTAGCCCTTCAAACTTCCCCAGTACAAAACTGGTTGGTTAAAAGGGTTACCAAAACACTTTCAGAAAATCTCAATACTACAGTTCGGATTGGACATGTTGATTTCAGCTTCTTCGATAAAATGCATCTCGAAGAAACGTTGATCTTGGACCGGAAAAAAGATACGTTATTGTATGCTGGCGATCTTCAGGTAAATATTACTGATTGGTTTTTTCTGAAAGATAATATCTCTCTTAATTTTATTGGATTAAAGGATGCAACCATCTATGTAAACCGAACCGATTCTATCTGGAACTACGCATTTATCATTGATTACTTCAGTGGTCCACAAAAAACAGAACCATCAAAACCTATTCAAATAGATTTGAAAAAGTTAGAGATGGACAATATCCATATCGTTCAAAAAGATGAATGGCGCGGAGAAGACCAGGAAATACAGTTTACTCATTTAAAAGTTGATGCCGACCAATTTGATCTGAATAATAAAAAGATTCATATCCGTTCTATTGAACTGGACGAACCTCGTTTTTTTATGAGTGCCTACAAAGGAAACAGGCCGCCCAGAGTGAGGGGAGTATCAAAGAAACCAGAGCAGATCAAAAACGACCCCAATCATCTGCGATGGAACCGAGATAACTGGAACATCCTTATTGATGAAGTATCAATTGATAAGGGAGCTTTTAAAACAACACGGGAGGGAGATCTACCAACGGATCATTACTTTAGCGGAAATAATATCTATTTCTTCGAAATAAACGGATTGTTTAAAGATGTAAAATTCCTGAACGATTCAATTTTTATTAAAACATCCCTCTCAACAAAAGAAAGAAGTGGCCTGGAAGTTACTCAGTTAAAAGCCGATGTTAAGTTTCATCCTGAAGCTATGGAATTTGCAAATCTCGATCTGCGTACACCGGGCAGTCGCTTGCATAATTTTTTTGCATTACGTTATAATTCATTTGATGACCTGGGTGATTTTATTTCGCAGGTGACACTGGATGGTAATTTTGATAAGGCCCAACTCAGCAGCGATGATATTGCGTATTTCGCTCCTGCCTTAAAAGACCTGAAGAAAACTATAAAAATTGATGGAAGGATCAGGGGAACAGTCGATGACCTTCAGGCTAAGAACCTGGTAATTGAAGCGGGCAATAGTACCTACTTAAAAGGCAATATCCGGATCACGGGCTTGCCCGATATTGATAAAACATATATTGATTTTGACGCCAATACTTTCCGAACTACTTATAATGATGTGATCGCCATCATACCTAAAGTAAAAAAGATTAAACAACCGCGACTTGATCTATTGCAATATATCCGCTTCACAGGTAATTTCACAGGCTTTATCAACGACTTTGTAACATACGGGACATTAGAAACAAACCTTGGTACTGTAGTGAGTGACGTGAATATGAAATTTCCATCGAAAGGAAATACAAGCTATTCGGGTAGTATTCAAACACGCGATTTTGAACTAGGTCGTTTTATTGAAACTCCAGATGTTGGAAAAATCAGTTTTAAGGGAAAGATAAACGGGAATGGTCTACAGGCCAGTACCCTTGCAGCGGTATTGGATGGAGAAGTTGAAAAAATAGAGGTTAAAAACTATACATACCAGAATATCTCCGTTAAAGGAACCATTGCAAAAAAATTATTTAACGGAGAACTGATTTCAAATGATCCCAACCTGGATGCCAGGCTCGACGGACTGGTTGACTTCAGTAAACAAATACCGGAATTCGATTTTAATGCGAGTATTTCAAAAGCCGATTTGAAAAAAATCAACCTCTCTAAAGACAATATTGAATTTGCCGGGAAATTCCGTTTTGATTTTAGCGGCGATAATATTGATAACTTTTTGGGTTCAGCGCGTATTTACGAAGCCAATCTATTACACAACGGCAACCGGATCGCTTTCGATTCCTTATATGTAGAATCTAAAGTGGAAGACAGTAGCAAAGCCATTACAATTGTGAGCAACGAATTTGACGCAGCGCTGGCAGGAGAATTCAGTATAAATGAACTGCCTGCAACCTTTCAAACTTTCTTAAACAAGTATTTCCCCAGTTATATTAAAGCTTCCCGTAGCATTCCGAAGAACCAAAACTTCAGTTTTGTAATTTCCACCAAGAACATTCAGGATTATATGGATCTGCTGGGGACGGATCTGCACGGATTCAATAACAGTACGATTACCGGCCGTATCAATAACAATGAAAACCTGCTCGACCTGAACGCGGAGATTCCTCAATTTTCTTATAAAAACATTTCACTCTATAATTTGATGTTGAAGGGTTCGGGTGATATGAGCAAACTATCGGTGGAATCGAATATAGGAGATGTATATATTAACGACAGCTTGCATTTCCCAGGCACTTCCATCCGCGTCAATTCGGCGAATGATACATCGGATATACGAATCACCACCAGCGCTAACCAAACCCTTAACTCCGCCAATATTTCCGCCAAAGTAAATACACGGCGTAATGGCGTTAGTATTGTATTTAATGAATCAAATTTCGATATCAATGGAAAAAACTGGACCATCGATAAGAATGGCGAATTGGTTTTGAGTAAGGAACTGGTTGCCGCCGATGGGCTGAGAATTTATAACGAACAGCAGGAGATCCGCATCACCAGTCAACCTTCGGATATCGGAAATACGAATGATATAAAAGTGGAGTTACAGAAAATAAATATTGGCGACTTCGCTCCTTATGTAGTAACCAGTAACCGCCTCGAGGGTATGCTTACCGGAACCGTTGATATTATTGATCCTTTTGGTAAATTGCAGGTAGATGTTAAAGCGGATGCTGATCAATTTAGATTGGATGATGATTCGATAGGAAAAATTCAATTGACCGCGAATTATAATAAACGTACAGGCGCTGTAAACTTCAACGGTATTTCCGATAACCAGGATTATCGTTTTGACCTCAAAGGAGTTTACAATATACTCGATAGCGCAAGTGATAAGCAATTAGATATTGTTGCCAACCTCGATAATACAAAGATCGACTTACTGGAAAAATACCTTTCTTCCATATTCACTGATCTAACGGGTTTTGCAACCGGTAAACTACAGATTGTTGGATCCCCCAGTGAATTAAAATACTTAGGAAAGATTTCACTAAAGCAAGGGAAAATGAGAGTGGGCTTTACCAATGTAGAATATATAATCCCCGAGGCGATTTTTGATTTCAAGGAAGACATGATTGACTTTGGATCTTTCACATTAAAGGATACAATTGGCAATACAGGGATGGTTTCCCGGGGTAAATTGAGGCACCGCTCTTTCCGAGAAATGGATTTTGACTTTGCTCTCAACACTAACAAATTATTGGTATTAAACACTAACAGTTTGCGTACGGATCCTTTTTACGGAAAAGTAATTGCTAAAACAAATCTTACTTTTTCGGGACCGATGGAAGATATGGTGTTGAATATTAAAGGAGAGCCATCCGACAGTTCTGATCTTTACATTCGCTCGGGCAACAGTCGTGAGAGCGGTCAAGCAGATTTTCTTGTATGGAAAACCTATGGTCGCGAAATGGAAGTAGTAAAAGGTGATAAAGAAAGTAAACTGACACTGTTCCTCGATATTACTGCCAATAACCTGGTAAAGATGAACGTGATTATCGATGAAATGACTAATGATGTAATGTCTGCAGTGGGTCATGGTAATCTGAAATTGCAAGCGAATACAGCGGGGCAGTTTACTATGACCGGTCAATTCGATATTGATGGTGGCAATTACAATTTCAATTTCCAGTCGCTTTTGCATAAACCCTTTAAACTAAAAGGAGATGGCAGTTATATAAGATGGAGTGGGGATGTAACCGATGCGGAACTCAATGTAGAAGCGGAATATATAGCTGACAATGTAAAATTCAGTGATCTTGGTGACCAGCTTTATCAGCAAACAGGCGAAAATGTTGAATATATTAAGAAAACCAGGGATAAGGTTAAAGTAATCGCCTTGTTAAAAGGAAAACTGATGAAGCCAGATATTAAATTCCGGCTGGAGATGCCAGATAACAGCGCATTAAAAAATGACCCATTGGTATTGAACCTGCTGCGCCAGATTGAAAACGATGAAAATGAATTGAACAAACAAGTAGCATTTTTGATCATCTTCAACAGCTTTGGACCAATGTCCTCTTCCACTTCTACCAATTCATTAACTGGTATGGCATATGAAGGAATTGTTGCCAACAGTATTTCAGGTGTTATATCCAGCGCCCTTAATAAACAATTCTCGAATATTGTTCGTAAGCTCTTTAATGATGAAAGTATTAAAGTGAATTTCAATGCTCAATTATACAATGGTTCCTATCTGCTGGACAATAACAACAATACCAATAGCTTTAATATTGATCGCACCAACCTAAATCTATCCCTTGCTAAAAGTTTATTTAACGAGCGACTTACTTTTACGTTTGGAAGCGCCGTTGATTTTGGTTTGACCGCAGCGCAGGCAAGAGTTACCAATAATCTTCAATTCCTTCCGGATATTACCGCTGAATGGAAATTAAGACCCGATGGCAAATTATTACTTTCATTCTTCTATCGTGATACCTATAACTATCAGTCCGTATCGGGTAAACAAAACAGATCTGGCGTCAGCATTTCTGCTCGCCGCGACTTTGAACGCTTCAGTGATTTATGGAAAGGTGATAAAAAGAAAAAGAAGTTGACAGCTCCCCCACCGGCTGAGACTAAAGTTTCAACTACAGGAACGAATTAGTTTAACGATTATCGTTTTTCGTTTATCGTTCTTTAGGTGTAACAGTCATAATTGAATGCATCTTACCTATAATAGGAAAATTTAGATCTTCGACAACGATAAACCCTAAACTAAAAACCCTCTCAGCCTTTCAAAATATCATGCCCCAACTTATCTCTTTTAGTTTGCAGGTATTTTTCATTATGCGGATTAGGTACCGCTTCGATAGGAACAGTTTCCGTTACTTCGAGACCATAACCGAGTAAGCCCGCCCGCTTTTTAGGATTGTTACTCATAAGGCGAAGTTTACTGATTCCAAGGGAACGTAAAATCTGTGCACCGATACCATAATCTCTTTTATCCATAGGGAAGCCAAGATGAAGGTTCGCTTCTACTGTATCCATTCCGTTCTCCTGAAGTTTATATGCTTTCAATTTATTGACGAGCCCAATACCTCTTCCTTCCTGGTTCATGTAGAGGATGATACCCTTTCCTTCTTTTTCCACCATTTGCATGGCAGCATGTAACTGATCGCCACAATCACAACGCAGAGATCCGAGGATATCGCCGGTAAAACAGGAAGAGTGAACCCTAACCATTACTGGTTCGTCTTTTTTCCATTCTCCTTTGATCAGCGCGAGGTGTTCATTGATTGTATTCTTTTCATGGAATGCAATTAACTTAAAGTGACCGTATTTGGTAGGCATATCCACCCGCACAATCTCCTCAATGAGTGAATCGGTCTTAAGCCGATATTCAATCAAATCCTTTATTGATATAATTTTCAGATCAAATTTTTTGGCGATCTCCAGTAACTGGGGCAAACGGGCCATTGAACCATCTTCATTCATAATTTCAACCAACACTCCTGCAGGTCCAAGTCCGGCTAAACGAGCCAGGTCAATAGTAGCTTCCGTATGACCGGCCCTACGTAAAACACCTCCTTTTTTTGCTCGCAACGGGAATATATGCCCGGGCCGACCAAGGTGGGCGGGCTTTGTTTCGGGATCAACAAGCGCCTGAATGGTTCTCGCTCGGTCATGGGCCGAAATTCCAGTAGTGCAACCATGTCCTAACAGGTCAACCGATACCGTAAAAGCTGTTTCATGAAGTGCCGTATTGTTATTGACCATCAGATCCAGTTGGAGTTCATCGCAACGATCTTCCAATAACGGTGCACAAATCAGTCCACGGCCATACATACTCATGAAGTTTATAGATTCAGGAGATACATGTTTGGCGGAGCCTATAAAATCACCTTCATTTTCGCGGTCCTCATCATCAACCACAATCACCAATTTGCCCTTCCGGATCTCTTCAATGGCACTTTCTATTGTATCGAGCATCTGAGAAAAATTTAAGCAAAGTTAGCGATTAAAAAACGGCTTTCTAAATGAAAGAAAGTGGGGCTGACAGGGGCTTATGGGTAGGCTGGATGGTTTTTTTTAGAGGGTAATTTGTTGACATTTAAGTTTCCTATATTTATACAGATTTTCCTTTCTTTGCAACAGACAAAACAAACTAACATGCTTAAGAGAAATGTACGCTTATTGCTTGCGTTACTGCTATTCCCCTTTGCCCTAGCTGCCCAAGAAACAAACAGTAGTATTGGTGGTTCTGTTAAGACTACAAAAGGAGAACCTTTAGTAGGCGCCACTATCACCGCAACTCATATGCCCACCGGCACTATTTGGCGGGTTGCTACCCGTACCGGTGGTCGCTTCAACATCTACAATCTTAAACCTGGGGGACCTTATACACTTGTAATAAGTTTTGTGGGCTTTGCGGATGAAAAGAAAGAAGAAGTCTTCCTTAACCTGGGCGAAGTTTCCGTACAGGATTTTGTACTAAAAGATAAATCAACCAGTCTAACTGAAGTAGTAGTAGCGGCAAGAAGAGCTCCAACTTTAGGAAAAGGTGGAACAGAAACCAGTATCGGCCGCGATAAAATGGCGAACCTTCCAAACGTAGGTCGTGGATTGAATGATTATCTTAAGTACACTCCCCAGGCAAAAGTAACCAACGATGGTGGTGTTGCTTTTGCGGGTCAGAATAACCGTTATAATTCCTTCTACATCGACGGTTCCAATAATACCGATATTTTTGGTTTGGCTGCTTCAGGAACCAATGGCGGTCAGGCTGGCGTGGCTCCTATTTCGATTGACGCCATTGACCAGATCCAGGTGATACTTTCTCCCTACGATGCTCAATTCGGAAATTTTACCGGTGGAGCCGTTAATGCCATCACTAAATCGGGTACTAACCAACTTCAGGCATCAATGTGGTATTATTACCGTAATGAGGATCTTACTGGTAAATCACCAGTAGCGTTACCTAAACCCGGCTACCCAACAGTAGTAGAAAGAACACAAGCGCCTAAATTCTCGAACAAAACTTATGGCTTCCGTGTAGGCGGACCCATTGTAAAAAATAAATTATTCTATTTCTTCCTGGCCGAATGGCAGCGTGATACAAGACCTCAACCTTTCAATTTTGCCGATTACCGAGGAAACACCAACCAGGCAGGTTTGGATAATCTTGCAAATGTGTTACGCACAAAATATAACTATGAACCTGGCGGATACCTTGACAATCCCGAGCAAGTGAATGCGGAGCGTATGAACGCGAAACTTGATTGGAACATCAATGACAATAATCGGTTTTCTCTTTCATACCGCTACAATAATGGTTTGCGATATAACACTAGCGCGAGCAGCAGTACTACCATCAACTATTACAATGCTGGTTATCTTTTTCCAAACAAGACCCATTCACTTTCTGGCGAGTTAAAAAGCAGTTTTAGTAATAATGCTTCTAATCGCTTATTGGTTACTTATACGGATGAACTGGACGACCGGAGTCCGCTTGGACAACCTTTCCCACGTGTAAGCATTATTGACGGAGCAGGTACGATCGTTTTTGGTACAGAGAATTTCTCTAATGCCAACTTACTAAAGGCGAAGAATCTGAGCATAGTGGATATGCTGAAATTTTACAAAGGGGGGCATGTAATTAGCATTGGTACAGATAATGAATTCAATGATGTATTGAACGTGTTTGTAAGAGACAACTTCGGTACTTATCAGTTTAGCAACGTGAACGATTTCGTAAATACTGGTGTTGTTCGCAGGTATCAACGTTCATTTTCTTTGTTAGACGCAGAGACTGGCGATAACACCAACGCTGCCGCTAAATTCAAGACAATGCGGATCGGTTTCTTCCTGACGGATGAATTCAAAGTGAATGACAATTTCACTTTGACAATGGGTATACGTGCCGATCGCACTGAATTGTTGACTAAGCCGAGAACAGATCCCTTCTTTAATGATACCGCTATTGGCAAAATTGCCCAGTATTATGATTTGAAAGGTGCGCGTTCCGGACAAACCATGGATGCAAAATGGATGATTTCTCCCCGTATCGGTTTTACGTATCGCATGCCGGATGAAGGACTTGCTATTCGCGGAGGTATGGGCATTTTTGCAGGCCGCGTTCCGCTGGTATGGCCAGGTGGTGTATATAATAATAATGGTATTTCTGTTGGAGGCGTAGATCTTAATCCGCCACCAACCACTTTTAAATTTAATCCTGATCCATATAATCAGCCAGATGCTGAGGACCTCGGGCAAAACATAAGTAATTCCCGTGGTCAGATTGACTTGGTTGCAAAAGATTTTCGCTTGCCAACTGTTTTCCGTACATCATTGGCTGTGGATAAAAGATTGGGAGACGGATGGACATTTACAACAGAAGCCATGTTCACCAAAAATATCTGGGAACTCGAATACACCAACGTAAATATTTTACCACCGATCGGCAAATCAACGGGTGTGGATGTTCGGAATGTTTATTCCACAGGTGGAAGTCCAACTCGTATTCCCATGAGATCCACCGGAGCAAATCCATATCCGGGTATGGTTTATCTGTTAAGCAATAATCACGGACGCAGAGGATTCTCATATTCTATAACATTTACTGTTGACAAAGCATTCCGAAATGGTTTTGCATTCAATGCTAACTATACTTATGGTAGCTCGGTAAGCAATAACGAAGGCACCAGTTCACAGAATAATTCCCAATGGAGATTTATGGAAACCGTGAATGGACGGAATTATACCGAATTATCGATTTCCGATTTTGACCTTGGCCAACGGATCAACGCATTTATCAGCAAACAATTTGATTGGGGAAATAATAAGTCACTTTCCACAATTATTTCGTTTGTCTATAATGGACAATCTGGTCAGCCATTCAGTTATGTATATCGCAATAGCCCGGTTAACGACCAGGCTTCCTCAGAAAGTAATGATCTGATGTATATCCCTACGGAGGCTAACCTGGCCACTATGACTTTCCTTAATAACACGGTTAACGGAGTAACCTATACACCTCAACAACAAAAAGACTTGCTCAATCAATATATAAACGGCGACAAATACCTGAGTAAGAATCGTGGGAAGTTTGCGGAGAGAAATGGTTCCCGTTTACCATTTACCAACTTGCTCGACCTCAAGTTAGAGCAAAGGTTTAATCTGAAAGTAGGTGACAAACGATATATCATAGCCTTGACATATGATGTTTATAACTTCACTAATATGTTGAATAAGGATTGGGGCAGAACCTGGTTCCTTTCAAATGACAACTACCCATTGATTCAATTTGCAGGGTATGTAAGTCCAACTAACCTGACTGGTCAATACCGTTACACACCGTTCGCAGGAAAGCCCTGGGGTGTAAGTACTACACTTAACCCTGGCTATACCGCCCGTTGGATAAGTCAAATAGGTGCTCGTATCACTTTCTGATAAGAAATAATTAAATGATTTTTATAAGTTCCGCTTCGGCGGAACTTTCTTATTTCTGGACAGGAAATAAAGCCTTATCCTGTGAATAAACTGTGTACTGTTAATCATACCCAAAAAGCATGTCTCAGTACATTTCAATTATTTTTGTAAAGAACACATCGCTGTAAACCAATACTAAGAGTTTACGCTCGCTATAGTTTTTCAATCCCTCTAACGATTTCTGCCGCATTTAAGCCAACGATTATTTGTCTAATTAATTTTTTAATTATTTGGTAATGAAAACTTATCCTTAAGTCAACATGCCAATTGTTTCTTTGAACACGCAAAAACTAAACGCTTACAGTTATGAGAAGAATTAACTACGCCATCCTGATTTTTTTGCTGATCGGTATCAGCATTTCCAGCGGCTTTGCCCAGGAAACTACTTCGGAAATTCAAGGTCTTGTTACGGATGATCAAGGCACTCCCATGGCCGGAGCAACGATTTCCGCGACTCATCTACCAACGGGCACGGTATATAATACCAGTTCCCGTAAAGACGGGAGATACAATTTGCCCAATGTAAGGGTAGGTGGTCCTTATACCATCAAAATAACCTTTGTGGGCTTTAAAGAAGAAGTACAAGATGATATTGTTTTATCGCTCGGCCAGGTATATAAGGTCGATTTTAAAATGGTTGCCAGTACTTCCAATCTTACCGAAGTAGTAGTTGCTGCGAAAAAGTCCGATAAAGTATTCAACAAAGGAAGAACAGGTTCCGCTGAATTTATCAACCGTCAACAGATAGATCGCTTACCAACTATTAACCGCAGTATCGGAGATTTTACACGTCTCACGCCTACTGCTAACGGAACCAGTTTTGCGGGGCGAAGTGGTTCGTATAATAATTTAACGGTAAATGGTGCCAGCTTCAATAATACGTTTGGCTTATCAGGAACCTTGGGTGGACAAACCAGCTCTCAACCAATCAGTATTGATGCATTGGAACAGATACAAGTAAACATTGCTCCTTATGATGTTACTCTCGGTGGTTTTACAGGCGCAGGTATTAATTCCGTTACGAAAAGTGGAACCAACGAATTCAAAGGAACAATTTATAATTATTGGAAGAACCCCGAAATGACCGGCAGAAAAGTAGCCACTACCAAGATTCCCAAACAAGAGTTTGATTTCAAAAATCGCGGAGTCAGCATTGGCGGACCGATTATAAAAAATAAACTGTTTTTCTTTATTAGTGGAGAACAGGAAAGAATCAGTCAACCTGCTACCAGTCGTGTAGCGAGTCGAGATGGCTCAACGGGTGATAACGTATCGCAAGCAAAAGCAGAGGATCTTGATGCGCTGTCAACCTTTCTTATGACTAAATATGGTTATAACCCGGGGCCATATGAAAATTATACTTTTGATACTTATAGTGATAAGATTACTGCCCGGATCGATGTCAACATCAATCCTAAGAACACGTTCAATCTGAATTATTATTATCTCAAATCCTGGCGCAATGTGGCACCCAGTAATAGTGGCGCGCCTGGCGGAAGTCGTCAACCCAGTTCAACAGCGATGCCATTCTTTGCATCGTCCTATATCATCAACAATAATTTCAATATCATCATCGGGGAATTGAATACAAGATTCAATAACAAACTTTCCAATAAATTACAATTTGGTTATAATCAATTGAGGGATTTTCGTAGCAGTCCGGGTGGAGTATTTCCATTGGTGGACATAGAGAATGGACTTGGCGCTTCTTTCACCTCATTTGGATATGAACCATTTACCGCGTTCAATGAACTAGGAACAGATACCTGGCAATTTAATGATATTGTTACTCTGAATAAGGGCAGCCATACTCTTACTTTCGGAACTCAAAACACGTATAATAAGTTCCGGAATGGTTTCGCGCCAAATTATTATGGCGCTTATCGCTTTGCCAATCTGGATTCATTTTATAACAGTGCTAATAATGGCAATGCAAATGCCAGTCGATATGAACTACGATATTCAGCCCGTAAAGGAGGAGAATTCCCTTACGCCGATGTTGCCGCGTGGCAACTGGGATTCTTTGTTCAGGATAAATGGACAGTGAATAATAACCTGGTGCTTACTGCAGGCTTACGTGCAGATGTACCAATCTTCGAACAAAATTTCATAGCCAACACCAATGCCGATGCGCTTACATATAGAAATGGCGTTCGGATCAGTACCGGGGAAGTTCCGGAAGTTTCCGTTTTATGGAGCCCCAGAGTTGGTGTTAACTGGGATGTGAAAGGAGATAAGCAAACACAAGTAAGAGGCGGTGTTGGAATATTCGCCGGCGCTCCTCCTTTTGTTTGGATCAGTAACCAGGCCAGTAATAATGGAGTTGACTTCGGTTCATTTGTGAGAACAAATGTGGCATTCAATGATGATGTAGATGCCAATCGCCCGGTGGGTGC
>Ga0190271_10001579_pt1 | contig 13109 bp, 15 predicted proteins | sample Popmic356T_FD_133747 | JGI IMG/M metagenome (GOLD analysis project Ga0190271, IMG submission 133747) | Populus adjacent soil microbial communities from riparian zone of Weber River, Utah, USA - 356 T | ecosystem: Environmental > Terrestrial > Soil > Riparian zone | place: USA: Utah | collected...
CATGAAGCCTCTGGTCAAGCCAGCCGAACCGAAGTTCTTACAGCTCGTTGCTACACACGGCGAAGTGGCTGCGCAGGCAGCGCCACTGGAGGTAGTGATTCGCGGCGACATCGTGGTGAGGGTGCCGCCGAGGTTCGACGACCAGATGCTGACCCGCGTGGTGCGCGCGTTGGGGGCTTGCTGATGCTGCCGTCGTCGACGCGCATCTTCGTATACACGCAACCAATCGACATGCGCCGGAGCTTCGATGCCCTCGGCCAGTGCGTGCGCGACGTGCTCAAGCAGGACCCCGAGAGCGGCGCGCTGTTCATCTTTGCTGCCAAGCGCGGCACCAGCTTGAAGATTCTCTGGTGGGACAAGCCCGGCTACTCGATCCTGTACAAGCGTCTCACGCGCGGTATCTTCCGCTTGCCTGCCGCCGACAGCGGCGCGGACTCGGTGATCATCGATGCGCGAGAGCTGGCCCTGATCCTACAAGGCGTCGAGCCGGCGACGCGCAAGCAACGCGTGAAAGCGCTCGTCAAGCGCGCACGCCAAAAAGCCTTGCGAATCAGCGAGAGTGCCGCTACTGACTCACCCACATGAGCGATGGCGCAGCACAACGTGATGACGACCTCGAGTCGCGCATCGCCGTGCTCGAAGCCGAACTTGCAAGCGTTCGGCGCGCTCATGATCTGCAGGCCGAGATGCGTGAGCGCGCCGAGCACGAGCGCGAGCAGTACCGCAAGTTGTACACGCTCGTGCTCTACGAACTGGAGCGGCTCAAGCGACAGTTATTCGGCAAGAAGGCCGAGACCGTCGACCCGACCCAGGTGCAGCTCGTGTTCGGGCCGGTGTTCGATGCGCTCGCTCGTGCCGAGCAAGGCGCCCAGGGAGCACAAGACGATGTGCGCGCCGAGCTTGAGCAGCTGAGGGCGGCAGCCGAAAAGGCGAAGGCTGAGGCCGAGGCCAACAAGCCGAAGCCAGACAAAGACCGCAAAGGGCACGGCCGTCGCAACTTCGACAAGGAGCAGGCACCCGTCGTGGAGATCGTGCTCGAGCCGCCGGAGCGGAAGCTGCCCGGCGGCGAGCTGCTCGAGAAGATCAAAGACGAGGTCAGCGAGCACTTCGAGTACCGGCCAGCGAGCATCGTTCGTGTGCGCGTCGTGCGCCCGAAGTATCGTCGGCCGACTCCGGCCCCAGAGCAGTCACCCATCGCCATCGCGGAGCTTCCTGAGCGACCGATTCCACGTTCGGTCGCGGGGCCAGGGCTGATCGCTCACGTGATCACGCAGAAGTACGCCGACCACCTCCCGCTGCATCGACAGCAAGAGATCTTCAAACGTCAGGGGTGCATCTGCCGCGCTCCACACTTGCCAATCTGGTCCAGGGCGGCACGGCGCTGCTCGAGACCATCACGGAGGCGATGTGGCAGGACGCACGTGAACACGCGGCTTGGCTGGCGATCGATGCAACCGGCGTCTTGGTCCTCGCGGTAGAGCAATGTCGCCGCGGCCATTTCTGGGTCGTCGTGACGGAGAACGGGCACGTACTGTTCCGCTACACCAAGAAGCACGATGGCAGTGTGCCGGTGGAGCTGCTTGCTGGATTCCGTGGCTACATGATCGCTGACGCTTCGAGCGTCTATCATGAGCTGTATCGCAGCGAGCCCGGCATCATCGAGGTCTGTTGCTGGGCGCACGCGCGCCGACGTTTCTTTGACGCGCTTACGGTGGACCGCGAGCGCGCCATGGTTGGAATTGGCTTCATCGGCATGCTGTACGATGCCCATCACGCGGCGACCCACACGGACAGTGGCGTCACGGACACCCAACGTCGACGTATGCTTGCGGAACCCATCCTCGCCAAGCTCTACAACTGGATCGCCGTGGAGCGTCCGAAGCTCGTCGACGAGTCGCCGCTCGCGAAGGCCATGAACCACCTCGTCAACCAGCGTGAGCCGCTGGCGCGCTTCCTCGACGACGGTCGACTGCGTCTGGACAACAACATCAGCGAGATCGAGCTCCGCCGGCAAGTGGTAGGCAGGCACAACTGGACCTTCTGCGGCAGCGATGACGGCGCCGAATGGAACGCCATCGCCACCACGCTGATTGCCAGCTGCCAGCGCCACAGCATCGAGCCGTGGGCCTACCTGCGAGATGTCCTCACGCTGCTGCCCGGCTGGCCCAAGCGCGACGTCCTGCAGCTCGCACCCAAGTTCTGGCACCAGACTCGACAGCAGCAGCAGACTCAGCAGCGATTGGCTGCTCTGCAACTCATCGGACGCTCCAACGACCTCCATGCCGCAGAACCTACGGCCTGAGTGCGCATCTCGCACCAACGCGGCTCACCGTACGCATACCAGCTCGCCCGCGATCATGCCGGAAGCGCGTTCGGCGCAGATGATCGAGAGCTCCCGGAGGTCCTGCATCACCGTCGCGTTTCGATCGTCGCGCCGAACCTTGAGCTTACCGGCTGCAAGGTTGTGCATCCGGCTGTGTCCGCCGCAACGGCAAGCCGAGACCTCGGGCACGGCGTATCCGAACGTCTGCTGCGCACACAAGGAACTAAAGCGATGGCGCGGTACAGGTTCGCGTAACTATTCTCCCCTGCGTGCATCCGTGACTTGTCTCCGCACTGCGGAGACTTTCTTATGCCTCGCCCTCGAGCGCGTGGGTCGTCAGGCTCGTTTCAGTTATTGGGCAGTCGCCATTCCCGATCAGGTGTCACGGGCTGGATGACGCTCTGCGGATGCAGAGCGCCGACTTCAGCGATTGGCGCGTTTCGCGACTTCGATTCCGGATAGGCCCGGAAGGTTAGCGACGAGGTCGACGAATGCGCGCGTTCTCGCCGGGAGGTGGCGTTGGCTGGGGTAGACCGCGGAGATCGGAATCGGGGGCTCGCGCATGTTGGGTAGGAGCCGTTCACGGACCGCCGGCGGCGAAGTGTGCTTGCGTCTGAAAACGCCATGGCACGACGGCAGCAGGCACATCGTGAACGAGCCACTCGACTTCATCTCCAAGCTCGCGGCCCTCGTCCCGCGGCCTCACAAAAACCTCGTCATCTACCACGGCGTGCTTCGCTGCGAATGCAGCATGGCGCGAGCGGGTCGCGGCGTACGCGCGACCCGTACCTGATGTCGTTTTGTCACGTGACACCGGGCGTGCAATGTCTCATTTTTACGGGACGTAGTCCCAGAAAGCACTCACGTGGCCATCACTCGGCCGTACGCAGTAGTTCCAAATCCTCCCCTCGCTGTCCCTGAACGACTGCTGCCGCGTCACGGCCGTTGAATGATGGCTGCATGCACTCCCGGGCCAGGAGTCTTTCTCCTCGGTGATTGGGTAGCCACTGCCATTCTCATAACCGTACGATCCCCAAGCGACTAAGATATTTCCGTAGATCAGATAGGCGAAGGCTCCGTCGCGGCGTGGTCCCGCGTAAATCGCGCCGGGCCCGAGCGCTCCGTGGAAGAACTGAAATACGCCACCGCCTGGCGTCCACTGAGGTTCGGTCGTGTCCGCCTGCTCGTAGTATTGCGCGAGTAGGTCGACGGGAATCTCGTCGTACTTGTTTACGACTGCATCCGCGAGTGGTCCGTCGGCGTCTGCTGCCAGCGCCGATGAGCCTGTTGCAAAGGTCACGGCTACAGCTGCAACAAAGCTGCCGAACCGACGCGTGAGAGGGCGCGCTGTGTCTTTGGTTTTGTGTAAGTCAAACATATACCGGTCCTTGTGTCCGGCTCTCCTGCAACCGTTGTGCCAGCGCGTTGCATGTTCGCCATACGCTCGAGACACGAGTCGACTACGCGCCGCAGAGCAAGCTTTGCGCGACGTCGCGCAAGTATGGCTCGCTGCGCTGACTTCAACCGATCAAGTCCTCTGTGTCGAGGTGAGCCGCCCCGGGTTTCCCGGAGGCTCGAAATGTTGAGAGATACCCTGAAGAAGCTCTGGTCGCTCACGTAGCCGCGCGCCCAACGAACACGGATGCGCTGTCCACGAACACGCCACAACCCTCATTGGTTACATAACGTGCGTGATCATCGCTTTGAACGAGACGCGCGTCTAGCGCGTCACTTCACGTCCGGCACAGTGAACTGCCCACGCGACGGCTGTCGCGGCAGAGGGCTGTCCTCGTAGACCTGCATCGCTTGCCGAGTGCGTGCAGCGGCGTGATCGAACAGGGCGGTAGGCACCGCGAAGCGATATGTCGCACTCTCGTTGGTGCTCCCCGGGTTCAGGTCTTTGGCGTCGTGCCCAGCGCGCAGGATCCACATCTCGGTTGGCCCGTGTTTGGGATCGAACGCAGAACATAAGACTTCGTAGGTCTGGAGCGCGACTCCAGGCACCAAATGCCGGACAAATGCGTACGGCGGACCCTCTTGAAGCATGCAGCTCTGTGGCGTCTTCCGACACGCAAGCGCGTGGAAGCTACCGAGTTGGGGATCCCAGCGGTGATTCTCCGGACCGAGCAACTTATAGTCGCTCACGAAAAAGAATGGGTCCTCGTCGTCCGGTCGGAGGAAAACACCTTCGCTGCCTTCAGGGTACGCAACGTCGAGAGAGTCCTCGAGATAGAAATCGAGACGGCACCGCGGTGTATCGCCGGCCCGCTCAAGCACGCGGAGAGCTACGGCGTGCAACCCTGCATCGAGCGGCTGCACTCCGCCTGTTGGCAACGAGAAGCGCTCAGCAAACGCAGCCGAGTAGACCATCGCCCGATACGATGCCGGCCGGTCGGCCTTCTGTGCGGCCGGTGAGCAGGCTTGCGTTCCAACGTTCGCCGCTTCGCGCGACCCGCATGCGATCAAAAATCCGAGCATCAACCCATGGGTGCTGCGCCTCACCATCCGAGATCCCGCTGGTACTTATCGAATCCAGCGACCTCGTTGACCATCCTCTCCATGGAATGCTGGCACAAAACATAGTTCGCGACGCCTTTGTAGAATCCCAAGTCGGGAGCAAACTGAGGTTTTGGCTTCACGACGCTCTGCACGAACGCGTCAACACCAGCCTGGATCGGGCCAGCCAACGGCTTGCCGCTTTCACCTTCACACTTCACGTTGATCGAGTCCGTGACACCAGCGGACGGTCCCGTGCCGACGCTTACGACATCAAATCGCGCGCGTATGTTGAGGATGCGACCGTCGAGCATCTCGTGCGGCGTCGTGAGCTTGATCATCGGCGCGAAGTACGGGCCTCCGGACACATTCTTGATGTAGTGCGCATGTAACGAGCGCTTGGTGCCCGGAGCATTGAATGTCACACAGGGCAGGTCGTTCTGCGCTGCGATGAGCGCGGCCAGACCACCGCCAAGGGAATGGCCGGTTAGGCAAAGTTTGCTTCCGCGCACTTTGCTTTGCACGTCCTTGGCCGCTGTCAGCGCGTTGCGCGCCTGTCCCATCTGCCCTGAGATCCAACCTAGTAAAATGGTGGCGTCGTCAATCAGGTCGACCTGCCAATCGTCAGTCCCGCGATATGCGAGCACCAACGTCGGATCCTTGCGGAAAAGGACCGCGTAGAAGCCGTGCTTGGCCTGGGTCCCGAGCTTTCGTGCCGGCTCCCACCCGTCGGTCTTGACCGGCGGGTGCGTGTACGACGCCAAAGACAGCTTTGCGAGCTCGAGGACCGTATAGGACATGGTGCCGCTCATCGGTCGAATCGCGGCGCAGTTGTTTCGCCGCTCAAACTTTTCCCACAACCACACGGCTGCTGCTCGGAGCTGGTGGCGGGGCTGTGGCGGGCCGTCGAAGCACCACACACTCATGATCAGCTATCTGACAGTCGATACAGCCCATGGGGTGCGCCCACGCTGCGTGCGGTGCGGTGCCGAACCGGGCTGTGCAGTCACAGCGCTCGAGACTCGAGCTCGGCGATGCCCATTCACAGACGCGTGGCTTCTGCTGGGCTTCGTTGTGGGCTACTGCTTGAGCGATCTCGTCACGCTCGGCGCCGAACCCGTCCAAGGCAGCTGCAACGGCGCGTGTGGCGCGACGCCAAACCGCTATTACTTTATCGGGCGTTTCGACCTTGATAGTCCGCTCTGCAGCGGTGACCGCAGCCAACTCTGTCAGTCGTCATGGAAAACATCACATTGCTGAAGTTTGGCGCTATCAGAAGCTGTACCTGTCCGGCCGCGGCTACATCTACGACTACGAGGAGCCGCTCGCGTGGGACGTCGAGGACACGATAGCGTTGCGCGAGTACGTCCTGAAGGTGTTGGACGCGCTCGAACTCAAGAATGGGCTGGCTCACACCGAGTTGATCATGACCAGACGTGGCCCGATCTTACTGGAGTCTGGTGCGTGCCTGGCCGGAAGCATCTTGCCCGATGTCGTGAGCCGATGCTTTGGCAGCAATCACGTCGAGCTCACGGCCGAGGCATTCGTCGATTTTGAGCGCTTCGCTGCGCGCTGCAGCGAGCCTTATCGGTTGTACAAATGTGTCCGCTACGTCTCCTTGATCGTCCCCCATCTCGGTATCGTGCGAGCGGATGGGCTCGAGGCCATCCGTCAACTGAGGTCGTGCGCCGGGATGATGTTTAGCAGCGCCCCTGGTGCTGTCTTGTCGCCTACCATTGACTCTCGAACGTCGCCAGGCGTCGTCTATCTCGTCGCCGATGCGCCGGAGCAGCTCGCCCGCGACTACGCCCGGCTACGGCAGATCGAACGACGAGAGCTTTACCTCGAATGCGACTGAGCGGCGCCGAACGGTGCTTCGTGCGAGGGTGGCGGCCAGCGTGTGCGTCGACGCCACACAAGCCGCATCACGGCTTCGCGCGCTGCCAGCTCGGGTGTCGGCTCCGGCATCGTGCGAGGTAGGCGCCAAGCGCTGAGGGACACCCGGGCTTACGTGTTGGTCACTGCCGCTGTTGGCTACAAGAGGCGGAGCCCGCAGAGTTGCACATTGCTTGGCGATCTCGCGATAATGCGGGGCAACGTGCAGCTCTCATCCCACGCCGCGCGCGGCATGCGCCTTCTCGCGTTCAGCCTGCTCGCGCTCTGGACCTTCCTCGGACTGGACCGGCCGATCGGCGACGGCGACGAGAGCATACACGCCGAGATCCTGCGGCAGATGCTGCGGACAGGCGACTACCTGCATACGCGGTGGTACGGCGTGGTGCTGCACGAGCGACCAGCGCTCATGTACTGGCTGTCGCTTCCGTTCGCAGCGCTGTCCAGCAGCGAGATCGGCGTGCGCCTGAGCTCTGCGCTCATGAGTTTCGTCAGCTTGGTCCTCGTATACCGGCTCGCATGCCGGCAATGGGCGCAGCCGAGCGCGGCGCTCACGGGAACCATCCTGCTCGCAGCGGCGCCCAGCTATCACGTCTACACGCGCACGCTGATGAGCGAAGCGCCGTATCTGCTAGCGGTGACGGTTGCGCTCTGGGGCAGCCTGCTGGCGTTACGCGACCGGAGAGGCCTGCTGCTCGCAGCTGCAGGCCTCGGCGCTGCCATGGCCATCAAGAGCTTGGGCGCGGCACTGCCACTGGTCGCCCTCGCGCCGTGGCTCGCGTGGGCGCAGTGGAAACACGGCAACCTGCGCACGCTGCTCGGTGCAACAGCCATCTTTCTCGCGCTCGCGCTGCCTTTCTTCGCGCTCAGCTATCTCGCAGACCCGGAGCAGTTTCTGCGAGAGCATATCGGCTTTCACCTGCTGCAGCGCGCGCGAGGCGGAACGCTCGGTATGAGCGGGGGCTTCCTTGCGTATGCGATCTCCATTCCCTTGCTAGATGGGCCATGGATTGCGCTGTGGCTCGTAGCCAGCATCGTGAGTGCCGCCGTGCTGGGACTGCCGGGCCGCCGCCCAGAGCAGCGGACGCTCTTGCTACTGAGCAGTTATGCGGTGCTGTTTTTCGTCGGCATGTCTTGCGTCGGCACGCGCCTTCCACACTACATTCTGCCGCTGTATCCGGCCGCGGCGCTCGCGAGCAGCGGTGTCCTCGCGCATGCGCTCATGCACTGGCCCAGCTTGCGCAGACCAGTATGGCAGGTCGTTGCGCCTGCCCTGGCGTGCTGCGCGCTCTTTGCGAGCTTGCCCTATTCAGGCGGACGGGATGTGCTGTTCGAGCGCCCGTTCGGCAAGGTACTCGGCCAAAAGGCACGCGAGCTAGACCCGCACGAGCGGCTCTTCGCATACGAGTGGTACGGCATGTCACTGGGCTACTACGCCGATCGGCCGATCGTCCTGCTGACGGCACAGCCAGCGCGCTTCAAGTCGATCAATTTCCCACTCGGGGCCATCGCTCGCGCCAACGTCGCAGCGCTGGTCCCGCCGCTACCAGCGGCCGAAGGTCAGAGCATCCTGATTGCGGGCCACGTGGATGACCTTAGCCACGCCAGTTGGTTCAAGGTCAGTGATGTCTTGGCCGCCGCACCGCCGTTCTTCCTGGCGCGAGCCATCGTACAGGCACCTGGTTCCGAGCAGACGACTTTGTCCCAGCACGCGCCGGAAGCGCACGCGCGCTGAGCCGCGCAGCCCGGCTGCGAAGCTCGCGCAAGCTCTCAGCTGCGAAGCTCACCTGCGCTGAAGCCCCCAGCAGCGAGCGTGGCGAAGATCTCTTCTCTACGACACCACAAGAACCAGCGACCCTCGTCGGACAGCAGGTAGCGCAGCAGGTCCGGCAGGCTCAACCGGCTCGCGTGCAGCAAGCAGAGCGCCACCCAACGTTTGATCGTCGCAACGTCTTCACTGCACACCGCGAAGTGTGCGCCGGCAATGAACGTATCGTCGCCGAACGGCCGTCCTAGCCAATCCAAGATCGCCTTGGAGTGCGCCGCGATATGGACGGCACCCGTGATCTCCGACACGCCACGCCGCAGGTCCAGCTGCAGCTGCTTGCCGTGATCCGTCACCGCGATGCGCAGCGGAGGAGTGACAAAGCCCACCAAGGGAAATCCGCGCTGCAACGACAGCAGGCGTGCGCGCGCTACGGACAAGACGGTCTCCCACGGCAGACTCTGATCGTACTCGTGCACGCGCTCGGACTGCCGCGGAAGCGCCGGCGTGCGGCGCTCGAACACCGGCTGCGCTTGCGAATTCTCCCATGCCACACGATCGCCCACGCGCACGGTCAACATCCGCGGCTCACCAGCGGCATACTGCTCGAGATCGTCGAAGCTCAGGAGCGAGGCGTTTTGTGCCCGACTGTAGACAGAGCGATAGTAGTGACTGGAAGCAAACGGTATCAAGTAGCGCGGCGACAGCTGTTGTGTCACGCGACACAGCCCCTGCCAGAGCGCGAGCTTCTCTTCGAGCGCCGGCCGCAGCTCAAACAGCTTCCCGGCGTGGTTGTAGTTGGTGAGCACAAGGTCCACAGGACCGAGCTTCTGGGCCAATGCCGCCAGCGCGCGCGGTCGCAAGTTGCAGTCGTTGTAGTTCAGGATCGACCAGCCGTGCGCTTGCACGTGCAGCATGTTGTCAATGCCGGCCGTCGGGTACCGTGTCACCACCACGCCAGGCGCAAGGGTCAGAGGCACGCGCTCGCGTAGCGCGATGAGCCTGCGAAACCCCAGCGCTCGCATGCGCTCTGCGACCGAGAAGTTCGCTGACTCATTCACCAGCACTGGCAACTCCGGCCGCTCGCGCGCCAGCGCCCGCAAGCTCGGTTCATGCATGTGATCGCTGTGCCAGTGCGAGATCCACAGGTGCGTCGCACTCACGGCTGATCGCTGCGCGTCCGGGTTGTCGTAACACAAGCCCCAGCCACCGGAGAACGCAGTCCCCGTAAGCCATGGATCGCTGAGCAGTCGCAGCTCTCCGATGCACACCAGCACACTTGCGTGATTGAGCGTTTCGACGCTTAGCCGCATACGGCGTCGAGTATACCTACGCGTCTAACAGTCAGCGAAAGTGTCGCATCGATTCGCTACCACGGGCACCGCCGCTGTGAGCGACGGGCGCAACCCTCCCTACGAGAGCGCCAGGCTCAATGGGTCCGCAGCCCGTCGCGCCGAGACAGCGCACGCGACGAGCGTTGGACACGACGCGTCAATGTCGTGAACCGGCAAAGCAGCGACGCGACCATGAGTTACGGGATCGCCGCACGTGAATCGCTCACGACGTCCGGTCTTTGCCCGCGCCTGACCGAAGCACCTTCTCCTGGACGGCGTCGGACGACAGAACTGTCCCGATGATCCCGAGGTCCGCCGCCGTTCGCTGCGCGACCGCGAGCACGACGTCGACGTCCTTGCGCATCAAGTCGGAGGGACGCTCCGCCACGGTCTCGACCGATCCACCCCGAGCGACGACGCCAAGCGCGCGGCTGGCACCGCTGCCGTGCTGCAGGGCGGACAGAATCGCTTGCTCGCCGATCCCGAGAGAGCCCGCGAGCCGCACCGCATCGATCGCAAGACCCACCTGCGCGACGAACAACGCGTTGTTCACGAGTTTGACCCGCTGACCGTTCCCGAGCGCGCCCACGAACACGATCGGCGCGGCGTAGGTTTCAAGCAGTGGACGCATGTCCTCGAGCACTGTTTCGTCGCCAGAGACCCACAGTGTGAGCGTGCCAGCGGCGACGTCGTGCGGGCCGCCCGAGAGCGCGGCATCGAGAACGCGGACGCCGCGCTCGGCGGCCTCGTGCGCGATCCGTTCCGCAGTTGCCGGGTCCGAGGTCGCGTGCTGAACGAGGGTAGCTCCGGTTTCATGCGCGCGAGCGCGCCATTGGGGCCCAAGCAGACGGCTCGCACCTGTTCGTCCGTTTGCACCACGATGAACACGGCATCGGCCGCGCGCACGGTCGCGGACAGCGAGTCCGCCCAGGTCAGCCCTTCGATTTCAGTGGCCTCACGTGCCCCGGTCCGGCGCACGAGAGCCGTCACCTCGTGACCTGCAGCCCGCAAGCGGCCGAGCATTGGACGGCCCATGCGCCCTGCGCCTACGAAGCCAACCTTGCTCGTTCTCTGCGCAGCTGTCGCGGGCGTCGTAGCTCGAGTCACGAGATTCTCCTGGTTGAATACAGCGCCCTGTCGCGACTGCTCGCTCGGCCTTCGTGGCCGCTCCGGAGCCACGCGTTTGTGGGTACCATGCCGCCGCCGCCGCACTCGGGGCCGCTGAATGCTTCTTATCCGCTCATGACAAAAGCGAAAATTGGTGCTGCTCGTTCTGGTCGTGTTGGGAGTGCAACCACGAAAGTATCCAGTGCAGCTGCGCGAAGCCGTGCTGGCGCTGCCGCAGATCGAGCGTGAGTACGAGTTGGATGAGGCAGGCCAGGTCTGCCGCAGCTGCGGCGGTCGGGGCCGCGCACGTTGTCGTGCTGAATGACGTGATCCGTACGTTCGGCATCGCGCGCGACTCGCGCGTCGAGAGCGCACTTCAGCACGGACTCGACGCTACGATAGAAGCGCGTGGACAGCAAAGCAGCGGGTGCAGGCGCTTTCCACGCGTGTATCTCCGTACTTCTTGGCAAGCCGCAGGATTCCGAGGCAGGAGCGGAAGCCTTGCTCAACATGAGGTCGCTCCGCCAAGTGCGTATTCCGGGCGCATTTGATCTCCGATTCCGACGACATCCGATCAGCCGTTCCGAGAACATTCGATCACTGATTCCGACCATTCGATCACCCGTTCCGACGACCTGATCAGTCATTCCGACGATTCGATCACTCGTTCCGACGACTTGATCACCGCCACGAAGGGCGGCTGTTCAGTGGTCTGATTCGCGAAGATCAGCGACGCGCTGCAGGAGATGGTGAGGCCCATGAGGCCGCTATCCATGCGCAAGATTCGAGAAGTTCTCCGGTTGCGGTACGAGTGCCAGCGAAGCCACCGACAGATCGCAGCCTCGTGCGATATCTCCCCCGCGTCGGTGGGCGACTATCTGAAGCGCGCGGTGGCGGCCGGTCTGGAATGGAGTGAAGTCCGAGAGCTGAGCGAAGAGCAGGTCGAGGCGCGACTCTTTCGACAGGTCGGCTTCAACGAGCCGCCGCTGAGAGCGGCCATCGACTATGCGTGGCTGCAGCGAGAGCTGCCCAGGATTGGCGTCACCCTTGCAGCTCCTGTGGAGCGAGTACGAGCAGGGAGCACTTGTTTGAGCCGAGCATCCGTATCGCTACAGTCAGTTCTGCGAGCTGTATGCGGTCTGGCGCGGCAAGCGACGGCTCAGCATGCGCCAAGTGCACCGTGCCGGTGAGAAGTCGTTCGTGGACTACTCCGGCAAGCGGCCTCATATCGTCGATGCAGCCACGAGCGAGGCGCAGGACGTCGAGTTGTTCGTCGCGGTGTTGGGCGCATCCAACTACACGTTCTGCGAGGCAACGCTGACACAGCAGCTGCCTGACTTCGTCGCGTCCAATATACGCTCGCTCGAGTACTTCGGTGCAGTGCCGGATATTCTCGTGCCCGACCAACTGCGTAGCGCAATCCGCGGTCCAGACCGCTACGACCCCGACATCAATCGCACGTTCTTGAGCTTTGCGCAGCACTACGGCTTGACCGTGATTCCAGCGCGGCCCGCGAAGCCAAAAGACAAGCCGAAGGTCGAGACCGGCGTGCTCATCGCCCAGCGTTGGATCTTGGCGCGCTTGAGAAATCGCACGTTTTTCAGTCTCTCGGCACTCAACGCAGCCATCGCCGAACTGTTGGAGGAGCTCAACACGCGCTGCTTTCAAAAGCTCGAAGGCAATCGTCGATCGACGTTCGAGAGCATCGACCGCCCTGCAATGCGCAGGCTGCCTGCTCGGCGCTACCAGTACTGCGACTGGACAAAAGCGCGCGCCGGCATCGACTATCACATCGAGTTCGACCATCGCTTGTACAGTGTGCCGCATGCTCTGGCGAGCGTACGGGTCGAGGTCTGTGCCAGCGTCAGCACGATCGAAGTCTGGCACAAAGGTGAGCGCGTCGCGGCGCATCAACGCAGTTACGGTCGCCGCGGCACCGCGGTCACGTTGCCCGCGCACAGACCTGTTTCGCATCGCGACTATGGCGACTGGCCTCCGGAGAGAATGATCGCGTGGGGCGCTTCGTTCGGACCTCATGTCGAAGAGGTGGTCGTTCGCACGCTGGCTCGTTATCCGCATCCAGAGATGGGCTACCGGCCCGTGCTGGGCCTCGTGCGCTGCGCCCAGAAGTATGGAGCTGCACGCAAAAACGCTGCCTGCGAACGAGCGCTGCGCGTTTGTGGGGCGAGCG
>Ga0190271_10001580_pt1 | contig 13108 bp, 8 predicted proteins | sample Popmic356T_FD_133747 | JGI IMG/M metagenome (GOLD analysis project Ga0190271, IMG submission 133747) | Populus adjacent soil microbial communities from riparian zone of Weber River, Utah, USA - 356 T | ecosystem: Environmental > Terrestrial > Soil > Riparian zone | place: USA: Utah | collected...
CGCCTTGATGGCGCGCTGCTGTTGCGCTTCGTTTGGCTTCTCGGGAGCCGAGGGTGCATTGCGCCGCCCCTTGAGCACGGTGCGGGCAATGTCGTACATCGCGGCACGAGTGGTTGCGAGCTCGCTCTCCGCACGCGCACGGATATCCTGGCGCGACAACGGCGAGAACAACGCGAACGCCAGCTTCTGGTCGTAGAGCGCGCTGCCCAGCCGGAAATCCCCTTTGGCTTCAGGCAGCAGTCGCTTGTCGAGCCAGATCTGGTGTTGCGACACCGCGCTGCGCGCTTTCGCGATGCTGGCGCGCAGGCTCTCCTGCTCTTCTGGCGGAAGGGTAGCGATCTGCGCGGTGATCTCGCCTTCGAGCATCGACTTCAGTCCGGCATTCTGTTTCGACGCGGTTTCCGCGTGCACTTTCGGAACGCGCGCCGGATCGAGCACTTCGCGCACCTGCGCGAGGAAGCGCGGAATCTCATCGAGGCGCTTGCCGAGGTTCCGCAGACGCTCAGGCGCCGGTGCGAAATCGCGCGCCAGCAGGTTGTACAGCGCGTCGCCGGCCGTGCGCGTGTAGATCAGCGGGTTCCAGCGCCAGTCTTCCAGCGTCTGGAATTTCCAGCGGTCGTACTGCAGGTCGTGGAGCAGCAACAGCGCATCGACCTGGTTGGCGCGCGACAGCTTGCCGCGGTCGATGGCCTGGATCGACGCTAGATAGAGCTCGGTGAACGTGAGGCGCGCCTGCCAGCCGTTGGCGCTGACGTCGTCGAGCCGGTCGTCGAAACGGTGATCTCCGAGACTGGTGGCGCTGACCGGAGACTGCTCCGGAGCTTCCCGAAGGTAGCGCTGCGCCAGCGCTTCGAACTGCTGGTCGGCAGTGGGCGGCGGAGGTGGTGGGGGCGGTGGCGGTTCGGCCATGGGAGGAATGGGTGCGCAGGCGCACAGCAACAATGACGCCAGTCCAACTACAGCAGTCGCAAACACGGGAGCCTTCATTGCACAGCCTCTCGCCAGCAGGTAAGCAATGGCCAACGAAGCGTGACGTTACCAGTTAAAGTGAGCGCTCGCAGCCACGCCAGCCATCACGCCCTTTGAGCACCCAATTCCGATCGCCTGCATTGCAGGCGTTGAGCCAACCCGACTTCGCGCGTTACGCCTTTGGTCGCCTGGCGGGCACCCTGGCCTGGCAGATGATCAACGTGGTCGCGGGCTTCCAGGTGTGGAAGCTCACGCGCGATCCATTCGACCTTGGGCTGATCGGGCTCTCCCAGTTCCTGCCCTTCCTGGCGATGGTTCTGCCCGGCGGCCAGGTGGCGGACCGCTTCGACCGCCGCCTCATCATTGCCTGCGCCTACACGGCGGAATTCGCCGGCGGCGTCGTCCTGCTGTGTTTCACGCTTTCGGGCAGCACCGATGTGCGCATCGTGTTTGCCGCGATGGTGTTGTTAGGACTGGCGCGCGCGTTCTGGGCCCCGGCAGGACAGGCGATGACGCCAAACCTCGTGCCAAAGACCATGCTGCCCGGCGCGGTGTCGGCGAACGCGGTGTTGTTTCAGGTGGGCGTGATCGCCGGCCCTTCCATTGGCGGCGTGCTCGCCATATTCGGCTTCCACGTGGTGTACGGCATCGCCTGCGCGCTGCTGACGTTCACGGTGATCATGGTGGCGACCGTGCGACCCGTGCGGCCACAGGGCCCGGCCATGCAGTGGCGCTGGCACAGCGTGCTCGACGGAGCCCGTTTCGTGGTGAGCAAGAAGCCCTTGTTAGGCGCAATCTCCCTCGATCTGTTCGCCGTGTTGTTCGGTGGCGCCACCGCGCTGCTGCCGGTGTTTGCGACCGACATCCTGCACGTCGACAGCGCGGGCCTTGGACTGCTGCGCGCGGCGCCTGGCGTGGGCGCTGCGGCAGTCGCCCTGATGCTGGGATTACACGCCATTGAGCGCCATGCCGGTCGCTGGATGTTCGGTGGTGTGGCGGTTTTCGGCGTTGCCACCATCACGTTCGGCCTTTCCACGAATTTCTGGCTGTCGCTCACCATGCTCGCCTTGTTAGGCGCCGGCGACATGGTGAGCGTATTCGTGCGCCAGATGCTGGTGCAGCTGGAAACGCCGGATGCGATCCGCGGGCGCGTGAGCGCGGTGAACTCCATGTTCATCGGCGCTTCCAACGAGCTCGGAGAGTTCGAATCCGGCGTCACCGCGAAATGGTTCGGTACGGTTCGCGCCGTGGTGTTCGGCGGCGCCGCCACGCTCTTCGTGGTCGGCAGCTACATGAAGATCTTCCCCGAGCTTCGCAAGCTCGACCGTTTCCCCGAGCCCGTCCACTAGGAAATGGGGAGAGTCCCACCCAACGCACTGCATTGATGTGTCGGACTCCAATCTAGCAAAAGGGGCCGGACCTCACTCCGAAGCGGCGGCGTTCATACAGTGTGAATAGGGTGGGAGTACTGGATTTACTCGCGACCTGTTCATACATACAGTTTGTGCATGACGGACGCGATCAAAGGCCGCGGTGCGCTGTCACAGCCGCCGGGCCGCTTCGACAAACTCACGCACTCCCTCGAGCACGACGGCTGGTACGAAGAGGAACCGCCTAACAAGCTCGAGACCGTCGTTTTGCCAGAGCCCGCTCGCTCAGTCATCAGTCGTAACCAGTCGCCCGACATTCCATTTGGCCAGTCGATCAATCCGTATCGAGGATGCGAACACGGATGCCCGTACTGCTTCGCCCGTCCGAGCCACGCCTACGTCGGCCTTTCCCCCGGCCTCGATTTCGAAACGAAGCTCTTCTACAAAGCCGACGCCGCAGCCATCCTCGAAAAGGAGCTCGCCGCTCCTAACTACAAATGCGCGCCGATCATGCTGGGCGCGAACACCGATCCTTACCAGCCGCTCGAAAAATCCCTGAAGGTCACCCGCTCGCTGCTCGAAGTCCTGCTGCGCCACAAGCACCCCGTGAGTGTCACCACCAAAGGCGCGCTGGTCGCGCGCGACGTGGATCTGCTCGCCGAGCTCGCGCGCGACGGACTCACGCGCGTGATGTTCAGCATCCCCACTCTCAATAACGACCTGAAGCGCGTGCTCGAGCCGCGAGCCGCTTCGGCTGCGGCGAAACTGAAGGCCATGCGTGTGCTCGCGGATGCGGGGGTCCCGGTGGGAGTGCTGGTGGCGCCCATCATTCCGGTGCTCACCGAACACGAAATCGAAAGCGTTCTCGAAGCGAGCCGCGAGGCCGGCGCGTCGCTTGCTGGCTACACGATGCTGCGTCTTCCGTGGGAGGTGAAAGACCTGTTTCGCGAGTGGCTGGATCAGCATTTCCCTGAGCGCGCGGCCCATGTCATGTCGCTGGTGAGGAGCATGCGCGGCGGGCGCGACAACGACCCCGCCTTTGGGACGCGCATGCACGCCACCGGCCCGGTGGCGGAGCTGATCCGCCAGCGATTTGCGCTGGCCTGCCGGCGGCTCGGCTTTCCCCAGGAGCCGCATAACCGGCAAATTTTGCTGCCGACGAATCTTTTTCGGCCGCTACTACGTACTCACCCTCAGTTGTCGCTCGATTTGACGCCGTAAGCTCATGGTCCCACGTTAAGTTGGGAACCACCCAGCCACGCGTGAGGTCACAAAGTGACGATGCTGCAACGTGGCATACTTGCTGCGCCCATAGACATCCCGCATCCGAGCCTTGGGAGTTGGTCCATGAACGCAATCTCCATGACTTCCGCGTGCCTCGGAGTCGTCCTCCTCGGCGGCTGCATGCAGGCGCGTATCGAAGAATCGCGCGAGATCGCTACGCCCATCGCCAAGGGCGAACTCGTGGTCATCCTGGCGAAGCCGCAGATCGAGGGTGCGGGCGCGGAAGACGATTTCATGGACTGCGTGGGCGCCAATCTCGACGACGGACGCCACTCCATCGCCGTTCACGACAACAACGATTTCGTCGACCAGATGTTTCCCTGGTTCGAGCCGAGCACCGCCCCGGGCAAAGCGGAGGCCGTGAGCGCGCTGCTGGCGAAGCCGGGAGTGTCCGAACAGGTCACGAAGACCGGCGTGCGTTATGTAGTCTGGCTCGACGGCAGCACGCGCAAGACGGATGGCGGCGGCAGCCTGGCCTGCGGCGCGGCCCCTGGCGGGGCGGGTTGCATAGGCTTCGGCTGGTGGCAGAAGGAATCTGCTTACGAAGCGACCATCTGGGATTTGAAACAAGCCAAGTCAGCGGGTAGCGTCGGAACAAATGTCACTGGAACTTCCGCCATCGTAGGCGCAATAGTTCCACTGCCATTCATTGCGCGGGTGCAGGCGACGGCATGTAATCGCATGTCGACCCAGCTCCGCAGCTTCTTCTCGGGAACCGACGGTGTCCCCGCCGGTACCCACTGATTGATCAAGGAGATTCGCATGCGCACTCCAACCCTGATATGCCTCGCCGTCGCGGCGACGGTCCTCGCAGGATGTGCGTCAAGCAGCAGCGGCGGAATGCCCAGCCCAGGTGGTGGCGGCAGCCCGAGCGGTGGCGGCGGAATGCCCGGTGGCGGCGGTGGCATGCCCGGTGGAATGCCGGGAGGTATGCCCGGCGGCATGCCCGGTGGGATGCCGGGAGGAATGCCCGGTGGCATGCCGGGTACGCCCGGAATGCCCGGCATGCCAAGTGAACCTTCCATGCCATCCTCGACCCCCAGCCTGCCCGGTGAATCCGGCGACAGTTCCAGCGGCTCGAGCGGTGACGGCGAATCCGGTGGCTCGAAATCCAAAGGCAGTGGCGAATCGGGTAGCGCCACGCCCGAAGGTCCCGGTGGCGCGCAGACCTCCGAAGAACGGCGTCAGGCCGGCGAAAAAAGCCTCGACGATTCGCTCGGCGATTTCGACAAGACACTGAAGAAAGAACAGGAACGCGTCTCCAAGGAGCGCGATTCGCGCGGCAGCGCTGAAACCGAAGGCGAGGAGTCGGGCGATTCCGGCTCGGGCGAAGGCGAGGGCGCCGGTGGTGGCGCGGGCGGCCAGCCCCGCTCGGGCGATCTGCAAAGCGCGGGCAATCCTTCGAAGGGCGGCAATAACGAAGGCGATCCCGGCGCAGCCCAAGACGGTGCCAAGGGCGGCACGGGCAGCGGCGCGGGTTCGCAGAAGGTTCGCACCGGCAGCGACGACGACATCGTCGCGAAGCGCCTGCGCAAGGCCGCCGAAGAGGAAACCGATCCGGAGCTCAAAGAGCGGCTCTGGAAGGAATACAACGACTACAAGAAAGCGTCGAGCTCATGAGATTGAGGTGACTTCATGAAACTCAAACTACTCGCAGCGGCGTCACTGGCAATCCCGATGTTGCTGGCGGGTTGCGTCACCTCCGAGACCAAGCCGATCCCGAAGATCGCGGCCAAGCAGGCCACGGTCCACATTCCGCAGAACGAACTGCTCGACGTCGGCATTCGCGTATTCGATCCTGGCATTCCCAAGAGCATCGAAAACGACGACGAAGCCCTCGCCAAGAAGCGCATTTATCCCGACCTGCGCAAAGCCGAAGCGCGCTACATGCCCACGTTGCTGCGCGCCACGCTCGAAGAGACAGCGCAGTGGGGCGCGGTACGAGTCATTCCCGCAACCGCGGATTTCGTCGACGTCATCGTCACGGGCAAGGTGGTCGATTCGAATGGCGGCTTCATGGCCGTGGACATCAGCGCCGTCGATGCCGCCGGGCGCGTGTGGATCAAGGACAAGCGTTACAGCAGCCTCGTCGATCTCGGCGCCTACAAGACCAACGCCGCGCTCAAGGCGCGCGATCCTTTCCAGAACGTCTACTCCCAGATCGCCAACGACCTGGTCGCCGCGCGCGACAAACTCTCCGCCCTCGATCGCGAAAGCATCCGCAGGGTGGCAAGCCTCAGGTTCGCGCAGGACCTCGCGCCTGACGCCATGCAGGGCATGACGGCGGTGGACAAGAACGGCATCACGCAGGTGGCGCGCCTGCCCGCCGAGGGTGATCCCACGCTCGGTCGCATCGAGAGAATCCGTGAGCGCGACACCGCCGTGGTCGACACCGTGAACGACTATTACGCGAGCTTCGCCGAATCCATCGACGATTCGTACGACAGTTGGCGCCAGACCAGTTTCACGGAGCTCGAAAAGGAAATGCGCGCGCGCTCGAGCGCTCGCACGCGCACCGTGCTCGGAGCCGCGGCCCTGCTCGCCAGCATCTTCGCGCCCAATTCCTGCAACACCTATGACGCCTGCCGGATCAACGACGCGGCACGCGCGGCCGGCACCATGGGCGGCATCGCCGCCGTGCTCTCGGGAATCAAGAAGTACGCCGACGCGCGGGTACACGCCGATGCGCTGAAGGAGCTCACACAGAGCTTCCAGGCAGAGGTCGCGCCGCAGGTAGTGGAAGTCGAGGGTCACACATTGCGCCTCACCGGAACCGCCGAAGATCAGTACCGGGAATGGCGTAAACTGCTCAAACAACTTTATCTCGAGGAGACAGGAGCGGCAGCGGCGTCCGCACCTGCCGCGGCACCGGCTCCGGCCACCACCACGGCGACGAGCACCGTCCAGCCCCCGTCCAGCTAATTCGTGACCAACCAGAACCAGGCCGGCACCAAGCTGTGCGGCCGCTTCGTGCTCATAGAAAAACTCGGCGCCGGCGGGTACGGCGAGGTTTGGCGCGCGCGTGACGAGATGCGCGACACCGAAGTCGCGCTGAAGATCCTCTATTCCCAGTTCCAGAATTCGGAAGCCGCCTGGGAAGTCTTTCAGCGTGAGTTCACGCTCACGGCGCGCCTCAATCATCCCGGTGTGCTGCGCGTTTACGAGCCAGTCCGCACGCCGGAAGCCACAGTGCTGCCGATGGTGTTCGCGGCCGGTGGCGACCTGCGCCAGATGCGCGGAGCTCCGTACACCAAGATCCTGCCGCTGCTCATCGACATTGCGGCGGCGCTCGAACACGCGCACGCGCGGCGTATCGTGCATCGCGACCTCAAGCCCTCGAACATCCTGCTCGACAGCGCCGGCCGGCCATTGCTCGCGGATTTCGGCGCCGGCGCTTCCGAAGGCGACAGTTCCAGCGGCCCACCGGGCTCGCCGTTTTCCGCCAGTCCCCAGCAGCTTGCCGGAGAACCCGCGCGCCCCACCGACGACATTTATGGTCTCGGCGCGCTCGCGTACGAGCTGTTATCCGGTTATCCGCCGTTCTATCCGGCGTTCGACGCCAAAAGGATCGCCACCGAGCCGGTGCCGCGACTGAAATCGGTCAAGCCGATTCCGCCGCGGCTCGAGCTCCTGGTGTCGTGGTTGTTAGCCAAGCAGGGTCGCGAACGCCCGCCATCCATGCGGCACGTGGCCGATGAAATGAACGCCGTGTTGCAGGACACGCTGGGCCTCGAAGGCGCCGCCACCGATGTCGCCGCGGAGGCCGAGGCCGCCATTCTCGGCGCCGCCGCCGACAACCTCACGCCCGCCATCATGGCGGACGAACCGGAAATGCCTGCGAGCCCGGTGCGCGAGCTCGAGGAAATCGACCCCGGCATGCTGCCGCAGGTGGACGAGCTGCGCGCGCAGGTGGTGCGCGAGCAGCGCGCGCGTAATCGGCGACGCGGCTTCGCGATCGGGGCAGTGCTGCTCGTCGCCACCGTCGGAGTGGCGTTGCTGCTGCCGAAGCTCGCCAGCGAACAGAAAGTGGACGTCGGCGAGCTGCAGCTTCCCGCGGGTCCCACCGAGGCCGAGCAGGTTGCAGAGAAGCGCGCCGAAGAACTCACCGGCCAGCACACGGAGCTCAGCAAACGCGTCCTCGAGCTCGATTCGCGCGCCGCCGCGCAGTGGGGTGGGCCGGAATTCGCCGCCGCCCGCAAGTCGCTCGACGAGATCGGCGGCATGCTCGAGCGGAGGAGATTCGAAGGTGCTCCCGTGCCTCTCGAAGAACTCGACAAGGCGCTCGACGCAATCGACGCACGGGTTCCCCAGGCGTTGGCCGCGCAGATTGCCGAGGGCAAGCGCGCGCTGGACGCTGGCGAATTCGAGAACGCACGCCAGGCGCTCGACACGGCGCTCAAGATCGATCCCGGCAATCAGGACGCGACCGACTGGCTCGGCAAGGTGGCCGCGGCGAGCGGCGTCGTCCCGACGCTGGCGGACGCGGAGAATGCCGAGGCCGCCAAGGATCTGCCCAGGGCACAGGCCCTGTTTGCCGACGTGCTCAAGCGCAATCCTGGCAACGAAGCGGCCACGGTGGGTCTCGCCCGCGTGAAGCAGGCCATGTCCGAAAACCAGTTCAACGCCGAGATGGGCGCCGGCCTGGCGGCGCTCAATGCCGGTCGCCTGGCCGAAGCGCGCACGCACCTGGAACGCGCGCGCCAGATCCGGCCGGACAGCACCGAAGTGGGGGCCGCGCTTCAACGGGTGGGAGACACCAGCAGCGGCCGCAGCACTGCGGAACTCGCCGAACGCGCATCGCGGCTGGCAGGCGAAGAACGCTGGACCGAGGCGCTCGCGATCTATGACGAGGCGCTCGCGCGTGATCCGTCGCTGCAGTTCGCCCAGTCCGGTCGCGCCGCGGTCGCGCCGCGTGCGGAACTCGGGAACCGGTTACAGGCACTTATAGAGAGGCCGGAACGACTCGCCGCGGATGAAGTGCGGGTCGAGGCCGAGCGGCTGCTGGCGCGGGCCCGCGCCCTGCCGAACCAGGGCCCGGTAATCCGCTCGCAGGTTTCGCGCCTGGAACTTCTGCTGCCCACGTTCAATCAGCCGATAGTGCTGGCGCTGGAATCCGATAACGCCACGGAAGTGGCCATCCAGCGCGTGGGTTTTTTTGGAGCTTTCGATCGCCGTGAGGTCACCTTGAAGCCTGGCAAATACACGGTCACTGGCAAGCGCAGCGGGTTCCGCGACGTGCGCCGCGAGATCACCGTGGCGCCCGGGCAGGGTGGGCAGACGATCGTTATTCGTTGTCTCGAGCCCATCTGACGAAGAAGACAAAGGATGCAACCCTCGCTTTCCCAGGACGCCTCGATCGTGCTGCGCACCGCGCAGGACGAGTCGCGTTACGGTGGGCGCGTGGTGTTCGATTCGGTGTCGGGCGCCATACGGTCCGATCATGATGATGCCGTGGTGCCAGGGGTCGAGGCTCCCGCCGGCCTGCGTGCAGTCTCCGGACGCTGGTTGTTCGATGCCGCATCGGAAAGCCGGGTCAGCATCAACGGCGTCGCCGTCGGCGGCGCTCGTGTGGTGGTGGCAGGAGATGTCATCACCATCGCCGGTTCGCAACTGCTGGTGGAGGAAGCCACACCATCGATGCTGGCGCTGCGCCGCTTCGATCTCGTGGGCAACGACACTCTGCCGCCCGTGGGCGACAGCGTGCGTACCCTCGCGCCGCCGGCCGAAGACCTGTCGATCGACCTCGGCGAAATACCGAGCATCGAAGGTTTCGTCGCGCCGCGCGCGCGCAAGGTGGCGAACACCCGCTGGAATTACGCGGCCTGGGTGATGGGTGGATTGCTGGTCGCGGTGCTCGGCTCCTTCGCCATGCTCAAGACCATCGCGCTCGATCTGCGGCCCGGTGACGCCATCGTCAAATCCGTGGGCAGTTTTTCCTGGCAATCGGCGTCGAGCATTTTCGTGTTCCCCGGCGAGCATAGGCTGCGCGCGGAACGCGTGGGCTACATTCCGGCCGAAACCACCGTCAAGGTTGGCGGCCCCGCGCAGGCGAAGGCGCTCATCCACCTCATCAAACTACCCGGCAGGATCGAAGTGGACACCGGCGGCGTCGCCGCGGAAATCTCCGCCGATGGCCTGCGGCTCGGCCGCGTGCCGGGCACTGTCGACGTGCCGGCCGGCGACCGCACACTCACTTTCAAGGCGCCGCGACATCTCGAGCACGTCGAGCGCCTCACCGTCGCCGGCGGCGGCGAGCGCCAGCAGCTCAAGGTGGCGCTCAAGCCATCTTTCGGTGTGGTCAGCATCAGCTCGGTCCCGGCGGGCGCGCAGATCGAAGTCGACGGCAAGCCCGCGGGCATGACGCCGGCGAAGGTGGAGATGGACGCGGGAATTCGCCGTGTGCAGGTGTCGTCACCAGGCCTGCGGCTCTGGACCTCGAGCGTGGTGGTGAGCGCGGGCACGCCGCAGAGCATCGGCCCCATCGAGCTCGGCGCCGCCGACGCGCGCGTCACCGTGCGTTCATCGCCCTCGGGCGCGCAGGTGACCACCGGTGGCAGTTTCCGCGGACTCACTCCAGTGACCATCGATCTGTCGCCAGGCGTGTCGCACGCCGTCACGGTCACGCGCGCCGGGTACGCGCCCTGGACCCGCGAGATTTTTGCCGAAGCCGCCAAAGAATCCACGCTGGATGCAAGGCTCGCGGCGCTGCTCGTCGAAGTGCGCATCCAGGGCGAGCCAGCGGATGCGGAAGTATTCGTGAACGGCAATTCTCGCGGCAAGGCGCCGGCGTCGATGTCGTTGCCTGCTAGCCGCCAGCACATCGAAGTGCGCAAGGAAGGCTTCAACCCATTCGTCACCGATCTCGTGCTGGCGCCGGGCATCGCGCGCACGGTGGATTACAAGCTGGTGAACCCCAGGGACGTGGCCGGCAATGCGCCGCAGACCATCCGCACGAAATCCGGCATCAAACTACTCATCGTCGCGGGCGGCACGTTCCAGGCGGGCACCGATCGCCGCGAGCAGGGGCGGCGCCCCAACGAAGGCGCGCACAAGGTGACGTTGCTGCGCCCGTTCTACATGGGCGAGCGCGAAGTCACCAACGGCCAGTTCCGTCAGTTCAAGGAATCCCACAACTCCGGTGCCGCGGGCCAGATGTCGCTCGATCTCGACAAACAACCCGTGTCGCGGGTCGCCTGGGAAGAGGCCGCCGAATTCTGCAACTGGCTGTCGGCGCAGGAAGGACTGCCGCCCGCTTACCTGCCGAGTGATGGTGGCGGCTTCGTGCTCACCCAGCCGGTCACCAATGGCTTCCGGCTGCCCACCGAAGCCGAATGGGAGTTCGTGGCGCGTGCCGCCAGCACCGGCAAGCCGCTGAAATATCCCTGGGGCGCGGATCTGCCCGTGGTTTCCGGCACGGCCAATATCGGCGGCAGCGAGGCGCTCGAGTTGTTAGGTGCTTCCATCGAAGGCCACAGGGACGAATTCCCCGCGGTGGCCGCGCCCGCGCTGTTCGCGCCCAACAGGCTCGGTTTCTTCGACTTCGCGGGCAACGTGTCGGAATGGGTCAACGATCGTTACCTGTCATATGTCCCGTCCGGCGCAGTGACCGATCCGCTGGGACCCAACGACAGCAAGAGTCACGTGTATCGCGGCTCCAACTGGCGCACCGTGACCGTCGGCGAATTGCGTTTCCCGTGGCGTGAAGGCGCCATAGAGCCCAGTGACGTGATCGGCTTCCGGGTCGCGCGTTACGTCGCGGCGGAATGAGTGGCCGGCATGAAACACATCGTCGGCAGTCTGTTCGCGATCGGGTTGGCGGGAGTTGCCGCTATCGCCGCGACCACGGCCTTCCTCAATTCTCCTTTGAACATTGGCCCGGCGACCAACACGACGCCCGCCAATCCTTCTGGACAGACAGCGCCTCCGGCGGAATCCCCTGACAAGACCGCCACACCGGAAGGCGACTCGAAGCCCGCACCGGCTGGCACACCCGGCACGACGCCGAGTGGCGCCGCCACTCCGGATGCCGCCGGTAAACCCGCGGCCGAAGGTGAAAATCCCGACGAGGAGGACAAGGATCCCTACGAAGGCATTGCCCCCGAGGAACTGCCACCCGACCTTCAATACGACGCCGATTCGAGCGTCAGTTTTCCCACGAATATCTAGCCATGTACGGCATCCACTTCGACCACCACACGCTCTCCATCGCCCGCGACGGCGAGTTGCTCGCCAATGAGCCGCTGGCGATCGAGACCTCCGCACGCGAGCCTCGCTTCGGGCGTGCCGCGCTTGCGGCCGCGCGCGGCCGGCCCGACGAAGTGTCGCTGGGTCACTGGCGTGAGCTCGGGCGCGGTGAAAACGCCGCGCGCAACGTGGCGCTCGAAATGCACGCGCACCTGCGTGCGCTGGGCGTGAGCGAGCGTGTCGAGGCAGTGGTCGCGGTGCCCGCGGATCTCGACGCCGGCGCATTGACGACCTTGCGCGGAGCCTTGAGCGCCGCGGGAGTCGATACGCGCGACTTCCTCGATTCGGCGACGCTCACCGCCGCCGCCGTGGTCGATCGCAGCCACTACGTGGTGCTCGATGCCGGCTGGCGCTCGGGCGTTGCGACGCGGGTGGAAGGCGGCGCCGACTGCAGCTTTGAAGAAGCCTTCGTGAGCGAGCGCGCCAACCTTCTCGATGTCTACGACCTGTGGCTCATCGCCGTGGCCGCGACCATGGTCAAGAACACGCGCTTCGATCCACTGCTGAGCCTGGATGTCGAGCAACGTCTGTTCGCCGACCTCCCGTCGCTCGCCGCGCGCGCCGCCACGGAAGGCAAGATCGAAGCCGTCGTCGAAGCGGACGGATCAAGATTTGCCGTACCGGTCGAAGCACAGATGTTCGCGGACGCGGCGCAGACCTTCTATCGTGAGCTCATGCGCCTGACGCGGTCGGCGCGCATCGCCGGGCAGGGCGCGGCGCTGGTGTTGCCCGCCGAATCGCGGCGCTGGCCGGGTTTTCTTCCGCGCCTGCTCGAGCTCGAACAGGATGGCCTGGTCATTGCACCCGCCGGCATCGCGGCGGTGGCTGCATCCCTGCAGACCGCGGACCTGCCCGAGTCACCGCGCCTGCGTCGCCGGATTGCGCGCGTGGCCGAGCACAGCCTCGCCGCGAATATCGAATACGTGGCGTCGGCGAGCACCTCGCCCGCGCGAGCGCTCCCGGTCACGCACATCCTCTTCGGCGGTGACTCCATTCGCTTCCCGGACGTGGGTCTGCTGATCGGCACCGACGAAGTTTCCAATGCGCCGCACATCGCGCTGCCGCGAGCCGCGGCCGGCGTGTCGCGCCGCCACTGCTCGCTGCGTCGTGACGGCGAACGCACAGTCATCGTGGATCACAGCCAATACGGCACCTGGGTCAACGGCGCGCGCGTGAGAGAACGGGCGACGCTGCGCCCCGGCGATCGCGTGCGCGTCGGCACGCCCGGCTTCGAGTTCACG
>Ga0190271_10001581_pt1 | contig 13106 bp, 12 predicted proteins | sample Popmic356T_FD_133747 | JGI IMG/M metagenome (GOLD analysis project Ga0190271, IMG submission 133747) | Populus adjacent soil microbial communities from riparian zone of Weber River, Utah, USA - 356 T | ecosystem: Environmental > Terrestrial > Soil > Riparian zone | place: USA: Utah | collected...
AGATCACAACCTGAAACAGCAAATCCTTTTTTTAGAAAATAATTTACCAGGTGGTGACCAATAAAGCCTTCAGAACCCAGGATTAGAATATGCTTCATGTTTAATTAAGCGTTGACAACTGGTTTTATGAATAACCGGTTCAACCGATAGTGGAATATTTCAGTGGTGCGATATAATATAATCAGCAATAAAAATTCACCAAGTAAATTATTCATACTTAGCCAATGCCGGATCAATTTTAAAGGTGGCGCCTGTTCTGATATCGGTTATGTCTAATCCTGCTATTGCCTTAATGCGGTTAGCCCCCGTTATCCAACCCTTTTCATCCCGCGCTTCTCTGAAATTTGATCTCACATATCCTTCTTCCAAGGATTTACCGGAGATAAAGGATGCCATCTTATCATTGCGAATAAAAAAGGCGTTATTCCCTTTGGAGTTACACCCAATAAATGTATACCCTTTTTTTGCTGAAAGTGTGCACAACGCACCCAGTGATGCCCCATAATACAATTGAGAAGGATGTTTTTCTCTTCGAACAAAAGAAGGATCATATGGAACACTCCAATACGTATTCATACCAAATACACTGTTATATTCAGCAATAACAATTATTGGTGTAATTACATTAATAGCATCCCACACCCAATAATCATTGCCATCAATATCAACACTCAGAATACCTACTTCCCGGTCGAAACCCGGTTTTTTAAGTAAATCATTGATATTATCTTTTGTGATAAAAGTAGATTCAATATGCAATTCCCCTCTTGCCGCTATGTCATGGTCGATATACCTGATATGTTCCGGGCTTCCATCAATCACCAAACCTCTCCAGTTATTATTCAAGAAAAGGTATCTCGTATTGGATTCGAGGTAATTTTCTACGCCGAATTCTATAAAGGTCTTATGCGGAATTTCCAATTTACCAATCAGGTATTGTATGATACCATCCTCTCCCCCCTGGGAAAATACCTGAAACTCTACCTCTGAAAGATTTTTTATACTAGTCTTCTGGTTATTAAAAAAGGATTGGAGTTGCGATACATTCATCTTAACATTCTTCGCATCTTCTATTGCTCTGCTGTATAATACCTCCAGTTTTTTATAATTACCGGCATTCCCGATTATACTTTTAAAATATTTTTTAATCTTTCGAAACATATTTTTATTTGTTTTTAAAATATCCAGGATTACCTGAAATTACGATTTACTGCAGCCTTGTAATAATGTGTCAAAAATGCTAAACCTCTTCTGACCTGGTGTATAAAACGTTGGTGAGTTTTTGAAACCGGGGTAAGACTTTTATGGTTCTCAATAATCATCTTTAAAAAAGCAAGCACTCTGTTTTCATCTATATATTCAGGAGCTGTATTCTTGGGAAAAACAGGTTCACATAGCATAGCAACAGCCAATTCCGGGTTTTGCTCTATTTCAATCATTTTTTGAATCAGTGCTTCTTCATCCGGGAAATCACTGTAATCAAGAAACGCTTTTTTATTGAAATCTTTCCCAACGAGATTATTTCCCCAATACACCGGAATACTTTTCACAAAAAAGGGATCCAGGATTTTTTCGGTGGTATAACCGGGATAGGCAGAATTTTCAAAAGCGATTACAAACTTATAGTCGTTTATAAACTTCAATTTGTCGTCAACAGGACCACCGATATTATTTAAATACCTTCCACCGGAATCCACTTGCCTGTAACTGGAAAGTTTATGAAAAAAGTCAATCCTTTTTTTAGATAATCCATTCGACACCACCATGCAACAGAACTTTGTTTTCTTTGCCCAGGCAGCTGCTGCTAATTCCCGTGTTTGAGGCGCGAGGAGGCTATCAAGGCCGTTACGTTGCTCGATGTACACTCCATAAAGTGGCAGGCGAAAATGCCTGGGATGATCCAGAAAATCAAACGTCAGTGCATAATCACAGCCGCTGAAATCTGGTCGCTCGTTTTCCGAAGAGTAAAATATCCGTGTACATTTATAGCGCAGGTAGGCGTCACCATAACAAGAAAAAAATAGTAATTCTGGCTCGTCACTGATCTGGACCTCATAATGCCGGGATAAAAGATTGTAGAAGTAATTATTCTCTTTTTCAAAACCGGGCCAGAAATCCGTGAAGTTTATTTTTAACAACGCCGAAAAAGAATTTGAGATAAAAGGAAAATCTTAATGTAAAAGAGAATGGATAAAGGTCAGATCGTTATCCGGATAATATCTCTTTTTACTTCAATCGATGATCCAGGTCTTAATAACTGAACATTCTTTCTTAAAGCGGACAAGGATGGATAATCCATTTTTCCATTGAACATGCGAGCATCATCGATCAGTACAATATGCCTTGGGGCAGCCTGCAGAATAATTTCAAGTTCTTTTTCAATGGGTGTTTCTTTTTCTCCTTTTGCTGTAATAATATATTCGCCGTTGAGGTAGAATTCAGAGGAGTAGTGGCCATCTAACCAAAACAGAACAGGTTCGTTAAAGCCTGCCACTAATTCTTTCAGCACAATACTGCTGTCACCCTGTATGATAGAAATATGCGCATCCTTTTCAAATCGCCTGGCAGCCTTTTCCGCAAGATCCTTACTTAATTCAATGGATACTATTTTAGAAAAATGGGGTTTAAAATATTCTACGGTATCGCCAAAAAAAGTGCCCGTTTCCACAAAGGTTTTCAATTGGTACTTTTCCTTATAAAAATTCAGGATTTCCCTTTTCTCAGTATAGGGAGGAATTACAAATTTTGCTTCATATTTGGATTTGAGTGAATGAAGATAAGTCCAGAAATCTCCAACAAAGGATTTTTTTAATTTTTCCTTAAGCATAGTGACAACTTTAAATTATTTTAGGGTTCGCCTGGTGTATCAATTTGAATTGCTACCCAATATCCTGTTTAATCTGAATTTTACTTTATTCCAGATAGTGGGTTTAGCAAATGATATTTCTTTTATTTTCTCTTTTCCGTCTTCAACTACTATAACGTTTAATTTACCATGGTCTTTGCTCAACACCTGCTTGTCATTCTGATCTGTTCCATAAAATAAATTACAACCAATCGTTCCCAGGAGATGATAACCGGCAGGAAATAAAATTGATTCAATGCCTTGCTTATGTTCATCATCTTTATATTCAATTACAAATACACGCGGTTTGTATTTGCTAAGATCCAATCCCGACAGCGCTTGAATTTCATATCCCTCGATATCCAATGAAACAAAATCGATAGCGGTTACATTTAATTCGTCAAAAATTGAAGTGAGCGTTCTCATCCTCACCTGCTGCTCTTCGAATCCTGTAAAGAATTCTTTATAATTTTTCTCCCATCGCTCTTCTTCCTTCTTATCTAAAGTTGATAGGCTTCCGATTTTATTGGCATAAAAAGTTACCTGTTCAACATCTTTTTCACCAACTGCGCAATGAACAATCTGTGCGTTTTTCCTGTTTGCTTTAAGCTGTTCAATGAAATCTTTATGCGCTTCTACACAAACTCCCTTCCATCCGATATTTTCAAAATAATAGGTATTGCTGAATTCGATCCCATCAAGGCACCCGATTTCTACATAAAAACCATTTTTTTTGCCCTTGAAAATCTTGTCCAGTAAAAAGTCTTCGCCATGCTGGCCATAGTATTTATTCATTTTCTCGATTTTTTAAATTTTATTGATAGTCCATGGAATTGGTAAACAAACTTTACCACCTGTGTATAGTCCGCTATAAGCCCGATTGTAAGTACCTGTTTGTTCAACTCCAATTCTAATGGCGATGTCGTAAGGAGGTAACATACGGATGGTGTGTATTCCAAACATCAGCTTTATGTCATACGTTATAGGGGCAAGAATATTAGGAGGTAAAACAATTTTTGAAACATACTTTCCCGGCTCTAAAGATTTAATCCCGTCGCTGTCCTCATCATGAAAAGTCCTGAATATTACTGAACCCATATCATCGCAAAAGTCCAGAAAAACCCGGAAGCCACTTAATTTATTATACAATTCGTACCCGATAGTTAATTCTAATTCTTTTCCGTTTACAACGTGCCCGCTCACTTCTCTTTTATCTTGGGTCAGACTAACTTCCAATAGTTTAAATTCCGGATCTGCTGGTGTCTCTTTTATTTTTTTTGCGAGATCATGATGCGAGCTGAATGACGCTCCGGTATTTAGGTATTTCTCTATTGTGGCGTCAATATTATCCTGCATTACTATTTTTCCACTCGAAAGATAGATTCCTTTATTACACAAATTGCTTATTGCCTGGATATTATGACTTACGAACAGAACAGTTCTACCTTCATTCTTACTCACGTCCTGCATTTTACCCAGGCATTTCTTCTGGAACTGTGCGTCACCAACTGCAAGCACTTCATCAACAATTAATATCTCCGGTTCCATATGGGCCGCCACAGCAAACGCCAGCCGCACATACATACCACTGCTATAACGTTTTACAGGGGTATCAAGAAATTTTTCCACCTCAGCAAAGTCAACAATCTCATCAAACTTTCGTCTAATTTCCGATCGGTTCATTCCCAAAATAGCCCCGTTGAGGTAAATATTCTCGCGGCCGGTTAATTCAGGGTGAAACCCTGTGCCTACTTCTAGCAAACTTGCTACTCGTCCACCAATCACTATCTTACCTGAACTGGGTTCGGTAATTCGGCTGAGCACTTTCAGTAGCGTGGACTTGCCAGCTCCGTTGCGACCAATGATTCCCACCCTATCGCCCTGGTTAACGGTGAAATTAATGTCCTTTAGTGCCCAGAATTCCTCCTTACTCGATGATGCTTTTTTTCTAACTCTGCCCCGCAAAAAATTTTTTGCTTTCTGTGCTACTACATCCCGCAGGGCAGTATATCTTTCTTTTCCTTCATGCGAAAGAATAAATTTCTTCGATACATTTTCGACAGTAATGATTGCCCCCATATATTATATATTGTCGGCGAAACTTTTTTCGGTTTTACGGAAATACCAGATGCCTAACCAGAGAAAAAATAAATTAATAGCTAACGAGATAAAAAAGCTCGGCCAATAGATGGGGTCGCCCAATAAACACCAACGAAAACCGTCGATGATACCAGCCATTGGGTTTAGCGCATACCAAAGTCTCCACTCTTCCCTGATCACAGTTGTACTGAAACCAACGGGTGTTATGTACAATCCAAACTGAACAATAAACGGAATGATATAACGGAAATCACGATATTTTACATTGAGCGCAGTAACATAGAGTCCTACACCGAACACAGACAAAAAAACCAATACTACAAATAGAGGAAGCAACAATATTTGAATTGGAGGAGCAAATTGGAAAATGATCATCATAACGATCATTAACGCAAAAGAAATAGCGAAGTCGACCAAACTGGTGATGAGTGCACTGGCCGGTACAATCATCCTGGGAAAATATACTTTTGAAATAAGGTTAGAATTAGTGATCAGACTACTGCTCGCTTCGGTTAACGCGTTGGAAAAAAACTGCCAGGGCAACATACCGGCGTACACCATCAAAGAATAAGGCGCTACTCCTTTATAGTCAAGGTTAGCTACTTTTTGGAATATGATAGTAAAAATAATAGTTGTGAGTAAAGGCCGGACGATGCTCCAGGCAGCTCCAATAACTGTTTGCTTGTAGCGGACCTTGATATCGCGCCAGCTAAGAATATAAAAGAGTTCCTTGTATCGCCAGAGGTCCTTCCAATAATTCTTTTCGGTACGACCTGCCTCAATAATTAATTCTTCGCGCATTTACTTATTCCTTAATTTAAAACTAGCTGGATAAGAAAAAAAAGAGTTTAACAATAACGGGATTTCAGGACAATTGGTATTCAGTTATCAGGGTGTTATTTTTTTCAGCCCTTCGATAGTCAACTGGTATTGCTGCCCGCTTTCCGGGCAAATGGCTTTGTTTTTTTCGTCAAACTCAAGCTTGTGCCCGTATTCACTCACCCAACCTTTTTGACTGGCTGGATTACCTGTTACCAATGCATAGGCGAGAACTGGTTTGGTTACAACGGCACCTGCGCCAATCAGGGCGTATTCCCCGATTTCATTTCCGCATATTATAGTAGCGTTGGCCCCAATAGTGGCCCCTTTTTTAATCAGGGTTGGCACAAATGCATGTTTGCGCGAAATGGCGCTTCTTGGATTCGGTATATTAGTAAATACAACCGAGGGGCCCAGAAATACCTCGTCTTCGCAAGTCACACCTTCATATACTGAAACATTATTCTGAATCTTTACCCTATTGCCGATGTGCACGTGTTTATCAATGAATACATTCTGTCCAAGTATGCAATCGGATCCTATCTGGGCAAAAGCGCAGATATGCGTAAATAGCCATACCTGGGTGCCATCACCAATTATAGCAGGATCATCAATAATTGCAGTTGGATGTTTGAAAAAATTCATTGTAATCAACGGAATTTACGACGCAACCACTCCCAGAAAGTAAAGGTTGACTTTGCTTCTTCCCCATAATAAGATGCAGCTTTCGCATAGGCACTGCTTCTTTTACCATATCCATATCCATATCCGTATCCATATCCTCCATAGCCATAGTATCCTCCATATCCCAGTTTGATCTTGATATCATTGATCACTACCGACATAGCGGGAAGTTTTTGGGCAGTATATAGATCTTCTACGAGTTGAATTTGCCTTTTTTGGGTATAGTTATGCCGAACTATATAAACAGTGGCATCGGCAAACTTACCTAATGTGATGGCGTCGCTTACGAGTCCAACTGGAGCCGTATCAACAATCACTACATCGAATTCTTTTTTCGCATATTCAAATACCTCCTCAATTTTAGGATCCAACAGCAGTTCAGCGGGGTTAGGGGGAACCGGTCCGCAAGGAATCACAAAAAGATTATCCATTGTAGTAACAGGAACCGGAAGATTATGCAATTCGGCGCTGCCTACAATAAAATTGGTGATACCCGAGGAACGCTTTAGGCCCAACCCATGAAGAATCTTTGGTTTTCTTATGTCAAATTCAAGAATTACTACTCTTTTACCTGTCAAGGCAATTACCCCTGCGATATTGGTGCTCACAAATGATTTTCCTTCCCCACTGAAAGAAGAGGTAACCATAATTACCATTTTCTTTTTTTCATGCAGAATATACTGCAGGTTGGTGCGTATCATACGGAATTGTTCCGCTACCACTTTACGGTTTGTTTTACCAACTACCAAAGCCTGGTTATCATCCGAGTGACCTATTTCGCCCAATATAGGCGAGTCAGTAACTTTTTGTACATCGCGTTTTGTCTGTACCCGGTCGTTCAGGTAATCCATCAGAAAAATTATACCGACTGGTATAAGCAATCCGATAAAAATCACCATCAGGTACACACTTTTACGATCTGGCCGTATAGGATTATTTGAAGAATATGCAGGCTCTACCACCCGTATATTCGAAATAGTAGAAGCAGATCCTATCGAGGTCTCCAATCTTTTCTGCAATAGATAAGAATAAAGTTCTTCTAGTATTTTTTGTTGGCGGCTTATTTCTAATAGGCGCTTCTGTATACCTGGCAGCGTTTTTACCTGACTCTCGGAAAATTGGTTATTTTTTTCATAGTCGGCTGCCATAGTGCTATACGTCTTGCGTATATTCTTTAAATTTTCAAGTATGTCTCCTTTTAGTTTGTTGATTGCCCCTTCCAGATTAATAATAATAGGATTTGCCGCAGGCATCGTGTTAAGGGAGGTCGCACGTTCCATCGTTAACTTGTTATACTCGGAGATCTGTTGTACCAGTGATGGCTCCAGTATACCCAGTGTCGTCGGTACGATTCGGTATGGGTTTTTCTCATCTTCGATATAATTAATGAGTTGGTCGGCTACTTTTATTTTTACGGATTGCTCCAGTACTATTCTGGAATATTCATTCATATTTTCGAGATAGAATCTGGACTGACCGTCGGGGTCAATTACTTTATTCTCCACCCGAAAATCTTTAAGGTTTCTTTCTACGCCGCCTAATTCGTTACGTACCGTATCAAGTTGTTCATCTATAAATTCCAATGTATTAAATGCAATCTGTTGCTTGTCCTCCAGGCTGTATTCCTGGTATTCTGTCATGTATTGATTGAGTATGTCGCGTCCAATAGTCGTATTTTCTGTTTCGTAACTGAGGGTAAGTATATTAGTATAATTATCCATTCGCACAATTTTAAGTGCGTTGCTTAACCCAGCAGACATATTTTCCAGCGTACCCCAACTAACTACAAATTCTTTACTGGCAAAATCGGAGAAGCTACGGTTGGTTCTACGCAAGCGCCATTTCCTGCCGCCCATATCAAACCAGGCTCCAAAAGTATATTTAACAGGAGGATCGCCAATAGTAAATTCATTATCGCTTAATACTTTGATTGCTATGCCTGCATTGTGCAAAGAATCGCTACTTGCGGTTTCCGCGATGAAAGGCATTTCATTCTGATGGATAGCCGTAGAACGCAATTGCCCCTTGTTTATATACTGGTACTGAAAATTCAAGCTGGCGATTACCCGCTTGGCCATTAATCTCGATTTGATAATTTCAATTTCATCGGCCATGTTATTACGGCTACTCTGCATCATGAAGATATCGTCAAATTTTTCACCACCCCCACTATTTGAACTGGTACTTTTTACAAGCAGTTTGGCACTGACATTATAAATAGGAACAGTATACCGGAGTCGGAGCCATCCCAGTATAACCATTAGTATCATAAAAAGGACCACCCAGGGTATAAAACGTGCGTACTTCAGAAATAGCTCCCGGGGGGTGAAGCCGCCTTTCTTATGTTGATGGAGTTCAAGCAATTCTTCAGACATGGAAACAAAAAATTATTGAATTAACAAAGAATAAATCACCGCAAATGTGGAGAGCATTGTTGCAGCCAGCGTTACATTTCTTACCCATACCTGGTCACTTGAAGCCGCTCTACTTTTAGATGGGGCCACCACTATTACATCATTCTGATGCAGGTAAAAGAAATCTGAAGCGAAAAGATCTGTTTTGCGAAGATCTATCCATCCAAATTTTCTTTCTGTAGCGGTTTCCCGGATTATCATAACGCTGTCGCGTCGTCCAAAAGGAGTAAGATCCCCCGCCAATCCAATTGCTTCCAAAACGGAAATCTTTTCAGACGGCACTGAAAACACGGAGGGATGTCCAACCTCTCCTATCACAGTTATCTTAAAATTTACAAATCGAACCTGGCAATAAGGATTGTTAAGCACTGTTTTCAGTTTTTCTGCAACATGACTTCCTAATTGCTGTCGCGTTAGCCCAGCGGCAGACAAATTGCCTATGCTGTGGAATTGTATATTGCCATTGTTATCTACCATAAAACCGGTTGTCCCTCCGGCTGACGTTAGCGAAGAAGGGCCTTGTGTAACCACTGCGGGCTGATTATAGACAGCACTTGCAGCAGGATTATCGCTGAAAACGGTAATTGAAAGTATATCCCCTATCTGTATCACAGGTTCCTTATATTTCACGACACCTACTGAATCAGGATTAAAGGGTCCCTGCATATATTGTAGTTTTTTGGGATTACCGCAGGAACCAACAATAAACAACCCCGCCAATACAGGGGCCATCAATAATCTCATATTTTTTTATTTGTTAGGTGATGATTTGATTTTGTTTCTGTCACCGTTATGTTTGAACGATCAATATATGCCGTCAGTTTGTACCCGATACTTTCAATAATCACCTGTACTTTCTTTTTCATAATTTTTTTTACTACCGCCTCCTTATCCATAAAAGCCCCTCTTTGTATCTGTATTTTCGAATTTACCTGTATATCAACGGGATGTACCTCTACTTGCGTATAATCGTTTAAAAATTTCCGGATAGTTTCAATTTCTTTTTCTTTAACAACAGCCGGTTTGCCTAACCAGTAAACAAAATTTACAACACCATTTGTCATTCGCACAGAAGTCAAACTATTTTCACCAATTCGTACAAATACATACGATTTAAAAAGCGGTTCTTCCACAACCTTCATCCGATCGCTCCATCTTCTGCGAATGCGGTTTAATGGACAATAGCTTTCAATGCCTTTTTCCTGCAATAAAAGGTTTACTTTTTTTTCCCATCGCGGCTTTGTATAAACCGCCAGCCATTTCTTTTTTTCCATAGGAAATTATCACGAACGAGAGCAGGGCTTCGCCATCTCAGTTACATTTATTTTTTTGTAACTGGTTGATAAAAAGACTATTAGCAACAATCACCGGCAACGCTTTACTAGAAACAGACAAGGGTATAAACGAGCATTCGGGAGAACACTCATTATACCCTTCCACTATTTTATAAATTCTTGCAGGAAATAGTTTTTTTCACAGGATTCTTGTAGGCAATTTTAATTCTTAAATGGTAAGAATGCACACTCATTTTCTCTTATCCGCTCAGCTTCACTAAATTACCTCCATACCTATTAGTAAAATTCCGATTTGTGGCTGCAAATATAGGTGATTTTTAATGCGAACAATGTTTTTCTGGGAGTGAGGAAAATGTCCAATAACTGGTAAACCAATTATTTGAAAAGCGGATTTTCCAAAGTTCGTGGATTTACCAGGATATTATTTCATATCCCAAATCCCCTACCTTTAATGACCCCAATAAACCAATACTTTGAAACAACGATATTACTCCCTCGATGTTTTCCGCGGCGCTACAGTTGCTCTCATGATTCTTGTAAATAACCCGGGTAGCTGGGGCCATATTTACGCTCCCCTTAAGCATGCACCCTGGCACGGCTGTACACCCACTGACCTGGTATTTCCTTTTTTCCTGTTCGCAGTGGGTAATGCGATGGCCTTTGTTATGCCGGGACTTGAAGCAGCTGGTACCGCCATCTTTCTTAAAAAAATTGTCAAGAGAACCATATTGATTTTTGCGATCGGACTTTTCCTGAATTGGGCACCATTTGTAAGATGGAGCGGTGAGGAACTAGTATTCAAAAATTGGGTAGATCCACAGAACCCTCAAAACGGCATCCGTATCCTTGGCGTATTGCAACGGATAGCATTGTGTTATTTTTTTGCAAGTCTGGTTATTTATTTCTTTAAGATCCGGGGCGCTTTTGTAATCTGCGCGGTGTTATTATTAGGGTATTGGATGCTCTGTCTTTTGGGAAACCCCGCCGATCCATTTAGTTTAGAAGGGTGGTTCGGAACTGCTATCGACAAGAGATTATTGGGAGAAGCACATATGTATAAGGGTGAGGGAATAGCATTTGATCCCGAGGGCTTAATAAGTACAATACCCGCTATTGTACAGGTGATCTTCGGATATTTTGTAGGTAATTATATTCAGCAAAAGGGTCGCAATTATGAGATGCTCAGCAATCTTTTTGTAGGGGGCGCTGTTCTGATCTTTGCTGGATTCTGTTGGGATCTTTCATTCCCGATAAATAAAAAGATATGGACAAGTTCTTTTGTTATATATACTACGGGCCTTGCTATTATGGTACTTAGTGTTCTGATTTACCTGCTCGAATTCAAAGCCGCGAAAGGAGTATGGAGCCGCTTCTTTGATGTATTTGGAAAGAATCCACTATTCATTTTTGTGTTGAGTGGATTTCTCCCCCGCTTTCTTGGATTGTTCCGTTGGGTAGATCATGTGAATGAAGATGGCAAAAAAATATATACCAGTGTGTTCCCATGGTTCTATGAACATGTTTGTAAGCTTATCCCGGGACTTAAAAATGGGTCGCTGTTTTATGCACTTTGTATGATTACGCTGATGTGGCTAATTGTTTGGTGGATGGATCAAAAGAAAATTTATATAAAAGTATAGTAATTGACGACAACGCGTGCGTTTCCCCCTAAGACACAAAGCTCACAGAGGAAAATACTCTATGAGCTCTGTGTCTTAGGGGATTAAATTTTCAAACCACTATTGGTTTTTTGCCCGATTCTTTTTACGCACATTGAGCCAAAACGGCATGGTCTGTGTATTTACGTTATATTAATTTTTCGCGGTTAAATCAATAGGGAATAACCGTTATCATATCTAAATAAATTTAAACGGGTTATAATTTTTTTCTCTTTAATCCGTTAAATGTTAGACCCTAGATCCGATCCTATAATAAAACTAAACCTATGAAAACCAGCGTACGAGGATTTGTATGCCTATTCATATTAATGGAATGCATAAGCGTCAACGCACAAGTAAAACTTTCTACACTTACGTTGAACGCGGGAGGCAATTTTTACGAGAACGCTGATTTCAAACTATCCAGCAGTATTGGCGAAATGGCCGCGGTACACACCATCTTTATTCCTGAATTTATTTTATCGAGTGGGGTTTTGCAGCCAGCTGTAAAAAAACATACAATTGACAGCACTGACATTAGTGATTTGAGAATTTATCCCACGTTAACGAATGAAAATTTTGTTTATCTCGAAGCGAAACTCCAGGAAAAAACAACGGGTACGGTTACTATTTACACTATTATCGGACAGGTAGTTGCTCAACGTTCGATTACTGTTCCGGCTGGTGCGTATCGGGAAAGGATATTATTACCGGTAATGCAAAAAGGGGAATACCTGGTTGAAATTATGTTAATCGGCGACCAGTTTCTTATGCCTTTACGACGCATTTTTAAAGTGCAGAATTTATAACAGAGATTATAAAAAAAGATCCAATAATGAAAAAGCCGTTCCTGCTTTTTATCCTATTAATCGCTTTTGGCATAATGGTAAAAGCACAGTCTCCATTACAATTCAATTACCAGGCTATTGCCCGCGATAACAGGGGTCTTCCACTTTCCGAAAGAGATATTCGTATACGGTTCTCCATTCGTAATGAGTCGGAAAACGGACCTGTTGAATATATGGAGATCCGTAAAATTCACACTAACCTGTTTGGAATGTTTTCGGTAGGAATCGGTAGCGACGGAGCATTTTTCACTACTGGTTCGCTGAAGGATGTAAAATGGCAAACCGGCCGCAAATTTCTGCAAGCGGAGATGGATCATAAGGGAGGTAACAATTATGTAAATCTCGGCTCCACTCAACTTGTTAGTGTACCATATGCTTTTTTTGCGCTCAGCAGTATGGATATAATCGGTGGGCAGGGAAGCTTCGCGGGTGCATCTGGAAAT
>Ga0190271_10001582_pt1 | contig 13105 bp, 14 predicted proteins | sample Popmic356T_FD_133747 | JGI IMG/M metagenome (GOLD analysis project Ga0190271, IMG submission 133747) | Populus adjacent soil microbial communities from riparian zone of Weber River, Utah, USA - 356 T | ecosystem: Environmental > Terrestrial > Soil > Riparian zone | place: USA: Utah | collected...
CGAGCTCCACGCGTCGCCACTTTCGGAGTAATCCTCGCGAACCGTGCCCCAGGCCCGCTCGCTCAGGTACGGGCCCCACTCATACCACGGGTTCGCAGTGAACAGGTCGTCCTCGGCGCGACCCGTCGCCTGAGCGAGCCGCCGGTGTTCTGCCGTCGTCGGCTGCTTCGTCATCCCGGACACTCTGCCTGCCCTCGTCGACAGGCGCCACGCCAACGAAGCCCCACGTGGACAGCGCGACGTACAGCCCATCGCGGAGGACGCCGCAGATCCGTTCGTACGTCCGGCCGTCGGCTATGTCGTCGAGAAGCCGCATTGAGCCTCAGAAGTCGTCCCGTGAATCGAGACGGGCTCGGAGGCAATCTCGCGCTCGCATCCGGTCGAATTCCGAGTGCTCGGCCGGGCAGCCACCTAGCATTGGTCACGTGCCCGAGGCACGTCCCCTTAGCGACCGGCGCCCGTCGGCTGGCGACGTCGAACCGCGGACGCACGCAGAGCCGCTCGACGACTGGCTCGGCGACATCTCGGACGAGGACTGGGGCGAGGACGCGGCGGAGCGCGCCGGGCGGCGACAGGCCGCACCCGCCGACGACGACCGCTCTGCGCCCGATGGCCAGCGCGCGCCCACGGCCGACCGGGCTCGTCCGGTCACCACCGCCGAGCCCCACCGCGCGGCCGTCGAGCGGCGGCGCCTCGTCGCCGGGCTCGTGCTCCTCCTCTTGGTCGCAGTTGCCGTCGTGAGCGCGGTGCTTCTCCTCGGCGGCGAGGACGAGACGCCGACGACCGTCTCCGACCCGACCGTCACGACGCCGACGGAGACGACTCCGTCGGCAACGCCCGCCCCACCCCCGCCAAGCCCCGCTCCGTCGACGACGACGCCGTCGACGGAGGGCGCTTCAGCGTTCACCCTTCCCGAGGGCACGAAGCTCCAGCTCGGCGAGCCCGGCGATCCGGCGGTGATCCGCGAGCTTCAGGAGGCCTTGACCGCGGCCGGCTACAACCCCGGTGCGGCCGACGGCACGTTCGGCCCGCAGACAGAAGCCGCCGTGACCGCGTTCCAGGAAGCGAATGGCCTCTCCGTCGACGGCCGGGTCGGCCCCGAGACCGCGGCCGCGCTGAACAGCGCCCTCGCGGACGGCTGACGCCTACACACCCACGCCAGGCGCGATCCTTACGGCGGCTAGCGTCAGCCTCGATGCCGCTCCAGAACCGCGTCACCCCGCTCGGGGAGCTCGTCGCCGACCCCGCGCGCGGCCTCGTCTACGGAAACCGCGGTTGCCTGCACGACGACAAAGGGCGCATTCGCCGGCGCTACGCGGTGAAGCGTTGGATCTCCTGTCGTCTCGTCTTCAAGGACTGGCATCGTGCGCCACTCCTGCAGCCCGGGAGGTTCACCGAGCTCTTCTTCCTCGACGAGGCGACGGCGTTCGCGGCGGGTCATCGCCCGTGTGCCCTCTGCCGTCGCGCCGACTACGACCGCTTCTCGTCGCTCTGGCTCGACCTCCACGGCGAGCAGGGCGCCGACACGCTCGACGCGCGGCTCCACGCCGAGCGCGTCGATCCGGAGACCCGTCGCCACCGGGTTCGCGAGGTCGAGCTCGACGACCTGCCGGACGGCGCGTTCGTCCTTCGCGAGAGCAGACCGTTGCTCGTCCGCGGCGGCGAGCTTCGTGCGTGGTCACCCGGCGGCTACACGGATCGGTGCCCCCGCCCCACCGGAGAGACCACGCTTGTCACGCCGCCGTCGCTCGTCGAGGTGTTGCGCAGCGGCTGGTCGTCCGACCTACCGCTCTTCCACCCGTCGGCGAGCGCCTGACCTTGTAACTGATCGTCACAAGCGGTTGACGCCCGGCGGGAACGCTTCGGCTGGTACCACTCCGCCGTGGCCACGACCGGCACGAGCGGCTTCACCGTCTGGCTGACCGGGCTCTCCGGGGCCGGGAAGACGACCATCGGCCACGCCGTGGCCACGGAGCTCGAGCGGCGTGGCCTCCACGTCGAGGTGCTCGACGGCGACGTCGTGCGCACGCATCTCTCCAAGGGCCTCGGCTTCTCGCACGAGGACCGCGACACGAACGTCGAGCGGATCGGCTGGGTTGCCTCCCGCTTGACGCGACACGGCGCCGCTGTGGTCGTCGCCGCGATCTCGCCGTACGACGCCACCCGCAAGCGCGTCCGCGCGCTCGTCGAGGAGCAGGGGCCGTTCGTCGAGGTGTGGGTCAAGGCAACGGTCGAGGAGTGCGCGCGGCGAGACGTCAAGGGCCTCTATGCGAAGGCGCTCGCCGGCGAGATCACGCAGTTCACCGGGGTCGACGACCCGTACGAGGAGCCCGACGACGCCGAGGTCGTCGCCGACACGGTCGCGCTCAGTCCCGAGGAGTCGGTCGCCCTCGTGCTCGACGAGCTCGAGCGGCGCGGCGCGGTGCCGTCGGCTACCTCGGCTCGCTGAGCTCGTAGCCGAGCCTCTCGAGCGCCTCGCCCGCCTCGTCCTCCACGTCGGCCAGCTGCTCGGCCGTCAGGTCACGCCGCCAGCGACCGGCGGAGCGATCGTGGACGGCCGCAAAGGCGTCCGCGACAGGCTCGACGGCGACGCCCAGACGCTCGGCCACGGGCTCCGCCGCACCTCTCGGATCGGCGACCAGCCGCTCGTAGCGCAGCTCCACGGTCCGCTCGGGAGCCGCGGCGGCGGCGGTCACGTAGCGGCGCCAGGCCCAGGCGGCGCGCCTCGCGTCGGAGACTTGCTCGAACTCCGCCTCGCGCCCCGGCTCGACCCAGAAACGCGCGTACGGGCCGAAGGCGAGGCGCGCGTCGTCGGCCCCTTGCCGCTCGGCGCTCAGCCACCCGCGCTCGAGGAGCGACGTCACGACGTCGCGCGCGTCGCGAACGACGTGCACCGCGACCGCCTCGGGGTACGCCCGCAGCGCGGCACCGAGCACGAAGCTCGTCTCGGGCGTCTGCTCGACCCCGCGGAGGCCACGTGCGAGCCCGAGCAGCCTCACGCGCTCGAGGATCCCGCGCAGGCGGGCCGCGACGAGCTCCTCCGGTTCGTGCAGAAGCTCGGGGATCGCGGCCTTCCACGGCTGCACCTCGTCCAGGTCGACGAAGCCGGGGAGCGAGCCGAGCGAGCGTCCGGTGAACGTCGTGCCCGAGCGAGGCGAGCCGACGACGAAGACGAGCCGCTCCTCCGAGCCGAGGCGCCGGCGTCGGCGGGCGATCCGCAGCGCGCTGCGACCGTAGAGCGCGGCCGACGCGGCGATGGCTCTCGGGCCTCCAGACACGCGCGGGAGGTTAGCCCGCGTAGGTGGCGGCGAGCTCGTCGATCCTCCGGGCGCTGCGCTCCAGGGAGGCGCGCGGCAGCCGCCCGGAGCGCGCGGCGGCGAGCAGGGCGTCGTATGCCCTCGCCGTCGAGCTCTCGGGCCCGACGAGGAGCAGCAGGTCGACGCCGGCGCCTGCAGCCCGGATGGCGGTCTCCTCGAGCGTCGTGCCGTGCGTGGTTGCGAGCGGCTCGAGCGCATCAGTGATCGTCGCGCCGCGAAAGCCGAGGCCGCGCAGGAGCACGAGCACCCGGGGAGACCAGGCGGCGGGGTGCCCGCCGTACGCGGTGTAGGAGGCGTTCGAGACCATCACGAGCGGGGCGACGCCCGCCGCGATCGCCCGTCGGTAGGGCACGAAGCCACGGGCGAGCACCGCCTGACCGGCGTCGATCGTGACCGCCGCGTCGTCGGTCGACACCGTCGCGAGACCGAGGCCGGGGAAGTGCTTGAGGGTCGGCGCAACGCCCCCGTCGAGCAGACCGGCGGCGAATGCCGTCGCGCCCTTCGCTGCACGCACGGGCAGCGTCGAGAAGCCGCGGCGCTGCGCTGCGATGAACGAGCCGGGAACGCCGGGCACGTCGGCGACGGGAGCGAGGTCGATGTCGACGCCGAGCTTCTCGAGCGCGGCCGCGGTCTCGCGTCCGCGCCGGCGGATCGCGCCTTCGGTGAGCCGCCCCAGCTCGTCGGCAGTGGCAACGGGCGGCGCCCAGCGGAAGCGCCGCACGAGACCGCCCTCCTGGTCGGTCGCGATCAGGATACGACGGCCGCCCCCACGGGCGGCAGCTCGCAGGCTCGCCGTCAGCGCACGCACCTGGGGCGCCGTGCGGGCATTCGCGCCCATCAGGATCACGCCTCCGACCCGCCCCGTGCGAATCCGCTCGAGTAGGCCGGCACTCGGCGTCGTCCCGTTCATGCCGACGACGAGCCGGGCCCCGACGAGCTCGGGGAGCGGCGCGGGAGCCGCGCCGGCCGCTGCGACGGTGGCTCCCCACGCAAGTGCGATGGCGAGCGCGAGGAGAGCGAGGCGGGCAGGCACGGCGTGGCAATCGTCGCAGCGAAACGCGCCGTCTACGCGATGACGTTCTCCTCGTCCTGGCGAACGGAGAACGGAAGTCGCCACTCGTCGTCTGCCTTGCCGTCGATCGTCAGCCGCCATTCGTACCGTCCGGGCTCGAGCAGGAGCGGGCCGGAGTTGATCGCGACCGGGAAGTCGAGCGGGGTGCCCGGCTTGAGACCGGCCGGACGGCCGACCTCGAACGGGACGTCGTCGAAGAAGACGATCGGCTCACTCCCGTCGCCCGTCTCGGCATCGATCTCGACCGCGATCCCGTCGGCGTCGAGAAGCTCGAGTCGCATCACGTGCCGCTGGTTCGCCTGGTCCCACGGTACGCGGATCAGGATCGCGATTCCGAACGGCGCCGGCTCCGGCCCGGTCAGCGACCAGCCTCCGCCGACCACCGTGAGCTTGCCGTCGCTTACCTGGGCGAAGTCGGCCAGCAGCATCGTCACGCGCACGAGTCGAGTCTCGCACAGGGCGCCGCGGAGGTCCCCGTACAGCTGGGAAGCGATCGGGGCGGCGCCGCAGGCCCGCCCCGATCGGCAGAAGGGGATTCTGCACTCACCGTGACCCGTGGGTCAACGGCGAAGGGGAAATCCGTCTCGGTTACTACCGTGTCTGCGGGAACCCGAGGTCGACCTTGCTCGTCGCCGGATCGGGCCAGCGGGAGGTGACGACCTTCCCACGGGTGTAGAAGTGGATCGACTCGGGCCCGTAGGCGTGCGAGTCGCCGAAGAGCGACGCCTTCCAGCCGCCGAACGAGTAGTACGCGACCGGCACGGGGATCGGCACGTTGATCCCGACCATCCCTGCATTGACGTCGAATTGGAACTGACGCGCGGCGCCGCCGTCGCGAGTGAAGAGCGCGACGCCGTTGCCGTACGGATTGTCGTTGACGAGCCCGACTGCGTCGTCGTAGGTGTCGGCGCGCACAACGGAGAGGACAGGCCCGAAGATCTCGTCGCGATACGCGTCCATCTCGGTCGTGACGTGATCGAGCAGCGACACCCCGAGGAAGAACCCGTCACCCTCCGGCGCGGTCTCGCGACCGTCGGCGACGACGGTCGCGCCCTGGTCGGCACCGGATGCGATGTAGGCGGCGACCTTGTCGCGATGCTCCCGGGTGACGAGCGGACCCATCTCCGAGTCGGCTTCGAAACCGTTCCCGACCTTCACGTTCGGCAGGCGCTCCTTGATCGCCGCGACCAGCGGGTCGGCAACCTCGCCCACGGCGACGACGACCGAGACGGCCATGCAACGCTCGCCCGCGGAGCCGTAGCCCGCCGAAACCGCAGCATCGGCCGCCATGTCGACGTCCGCGTCGGGGAGCACGATCATGTGGTTCTTGGCGCCACCGAGCGCCTGCACACGCTTGCCGTGCTTCGTGCCGGTCTCGTAGATGTACCGCGCAATCGGGGTCGAGCCGACGAAGCTCACCGCGGCCACACCCCGGTGCTCGAGCAGCGCATCGACCGCTTCCTTGTCACCGTGCACGACGTTGAAGACCCCTGCGGGGAGGCCCGCTTCCGCGAGCAGCTCGGCGGTCAGGAGCGACGCCGAGGGGTCCTTCTCGGAAGGCTTCAGGACGAAGCAGTTGCCGCACGCGATCGCCGGCGCCCACATCCACATGGGCACCATCGCGGGGAAGTTGAACGGGGTGATGCCCGCCACGACCCCGAGCGGCTGGCGGATCGAGTAGACGTCGATCCCGGTCGAGGCCTGCTCGGAGAAGTCGCCCTTGACGAGTGTCGGGATCCCGCAGGCGAACTCGATCACCTCGAGCCCGCGCGCCACCTCGCCCATCGCGTCGGAGAGCACCTTGCCGTGCTCGGCCGTGAGAACACGTGCGAGATCCTCTCGTCGGGCGTGGAAGACCTCGCGGATCGCGAAGAAGAGATCCGCTCGCTTCGCGAGCGACGTCGTGCGCCACGACTCGAACGCCTCCGTGGCGTTCTCGACCGCGGCGGCGACCTCGGCGGTCGACGCCAGATCGACCGCGCCCGTCTGCACGCCACGCGCCGGGTCGAAGACGGGCCCCGACCGACCCGAGGTGCCCTCGACGCGCTTCCCGCCGATCCAGTGGGGAATCCGCGTGATCCCCTGGTCGCGCTCGGTGGTGGGGGCTTCCGCAAGCTCCGTCATCGCTCAGTCCTCCTCGAGATGCGTGTCAGTGCAGGGTATCGCGGCGGTGGATCGCCGCAGGGGGACGCGGGGCGTGGCTTCACCGCGTCCCCGCACAGAGCACCCACTCGGGACGTGGCTTCAGCCGCGTCCCGCCGTCAATCAGATCGTGACGTCGCCGGTGTCGCAGTCGCCCGGGTCGCCGGAGTCGAAGCCCGTCTTGAACCACTTCTCGCGGAGCTCGGACGAGCCGTGCGTCCACTGCTCGCGGCTGCGGGCGCCGAGCCGGTCGTCGCCGACCGCCGCCGCGGCACCGATCCCCTCCTCGAGGTCACCCGACTCGAGCAGGCCACGGTCGTAGGTGGAGCGCGCCCAGACGCCGGCGAAGCAGTCGGCCTGCAGCTCGAGCCGCACGAGATAGACGTTCGCGTTCTCGCGGTCCTCCTGCTGCTTGCGTCGCACCTCCGCTTCGATCCCGAGCACGGTCTGCACGTGATGTCCGATCTCGTGCGCGATCACGTAGGCAGCGGCGAAGTCACCCGGCGCCCCGAAACGTTTCGACAGCTCCTGGAAGAACGAGAGGTCGAGGTACACCTTGTTGTCCGCCGGGCAGTAGAAAGGCCCCGTCTGCGCGGAGGCGGCGCCACACCCGGTCTGCGTGCCGCCCGTGAACGTGACGACCGGAGCGCGCGGATACTGCCGGTCGGACCGGGCGAAGAGCTTCTCCCACGTGTCCTGGGCATCCTTGGCGACGAACTTCGTGAACTCGAAGACCGTGTCCTCCTCGCTCCCCGGCTGCGCGCCGGAGCCCGCCGGAGGCGTCGGCTCGAAGCCGCCGGGCGAGAGCCCGCTGTCGCCGCTGCCGCCACCGCCGATCACGTTGCCGCCGAAGAGCAGCGCCATCACGACGACGATGATGAGACCGAGTCCGCCGCCTGCCTTGCCCATCGGAATGGGCAGGCCGCCGCCGCCCATCATGCCGCCTTGTCCGCGACGATCCTGGACGTCCCCCTGCCCCGGGACCTTCTTCCACCGCACGGCCCGAGCCTACCCGGGTGGACGGGAATGGAACCCTAGAGGCCCGCTTCCGCCAGCGGGCGCCGTGCCCAGGCGAGCTGGGTCGAGTACCAGCCCTGGAGCGGCTGCAGCGTCACACCCCCGCTCGACGAGTGGACGAACCAGCCGTTGCCGACGTAGATCCCGGTGTGTCCCACCTCGGTCGGCTTGGACTTCGGCCCCTTGCTCCCGAAGAAGACGACGTCGCCGGGGGCGAGTGCCGCCGGATCGATGCGCAGCGGCCGTGCGACCTCGCCGCTCATCGCGTACGTCGTCCGTCCCCTGAGGACCCCCGCGAGCAGCGGGGCCGTCTCGTACGGCTCGAGCTTGTAGACCCGCCAGACGAGCCCCGAGCAATCGAAGCCGCCGGGCACCGTGATCGTCCCTCCCGGCGCCGAGGCACTCCAGAGCTTCTGCGTCTTCTCGGACGTCCCGGAGAAGACGTACGGGTAGCCGACGAACCGAAGCGCCTTCGCGAGGATCGACCGCTGCCACTCGGAGAGTGTCGGCACGACGAACCCGGCCGCGAGCTGCTGGATCGAGCTGACACGCCAGCTCTCGAGGGTGAGCAGCTTCGAGAGCGAGTAGGCAGCCTCGGCGCGGGAAGCGGGTGCTCTGGGAGCCCGCTCGAGGTGCTCGCTGCCGGACGGGTGGTTCAGCCTGAGCCCGAGGAGCCGCGCGACGGTTTCCGTGCCGAGCATGTCGATCGGCTCGAGACCCGCGTCGCGAGCGGCGAGCCGGATGGTGCGCGCCGAGGACAGCAGGCCGGCGGCTGCGACGAGCTGCGCGTCGAGCTCGCGCATCGTGACGAATCGGGCGGGATCGACCGGCTCGCGATGCGGCTTCCCGAGCGCTCGGATCGCCGCGTGCAGCTCGCCTCGGGTGAGTGGCTCCTCCGGACGGAACGAGGCCAGGTCGGGGCCCATCAGCCCGGCCGAGACAACGGCGCTGATCTGTGTCGTCGCCCAGCTCGGAGCGGCAACAGCCCGCACCAGCGACTCGGGTGGCGGAGCGTCGACGGCAGAGGCGGACGCGGCCAGCGTGAGAGCGGCGATGCCGGCGACGACGACCCCGGTGAGCTTCGACCCCATCATGTGTCCTATCGGACGTCCCGACGCGCCACTTGATCGGCGCTCCGACGATGTGAACGAAATCCGAACATCCCCGTTTCCAGAGGGTTCCACGGCTACGGTGCGGTTCGTGCGACGGGGTCTCGTGCTCGGCGTGTGCTCGCTGCTCGCTCTGGTCGCGGTCGCGACGGCAGCGGCGGCGTCGAAGCCCGCGCCGCCGATCGCCGGGACGACGCTCGACGGCAAGCGTCTCGCGCTCCGCGAGCTCCGCGGGAAGCCGGTCATCATCAACGTCTGGTCGTCCTGGTGAAGCACGTGCAATAGCGAGGCGGTCGCCTACGCACGCTGGGTCTCGAAGCAGGGCAAGCGCTTCCACTTCCTCGGACTGAACGCCGCGGACACGCCCGACCGGGCTCGCGCCTTCGTCCGCAGGTACGGCTGGAAGTGGCGATCGATCCAGGATCCGCAGCGCGCGCTCGCGCGACGATTCGGCGCCACATATCAACCGGCGTTCATCCTGATCGACGCGGGCGGCCGCTTCGTCTACGGCTTCCAGTCGGCAGGGACCGAGGAGCGCTGGAACGCGCTCGTGGCCCGCCTTCCCTGACCGCGCCGTCGGGTCGCCGACCCGCATTTCTCGGCGCGCCGCCGCGGTCGAGGAGCGCGCTCGCCGCCCACCTGCGCTAGAACGAGGAGGTGACGCGTGAGACCGTCCGCGACTGGGTGCGCGCGCTCGAGCGGGCCGATCCGACCGAGCAGTGGACCATGCTCTGCTTCTTCGCGGGTCGCACGATCCCGATCGACGACGACGAGCTGAACGGCGCTGTCCGGCGCGCCGAGCTCCTCCTCGCCGCAGGCGGCGATCCGCATCGACCACTCGATCCGTTCGGCCGGGCGGCCACGGCACTCGCCGACGATCTCGACACACCCGAACGCCGCGGGGCGCTCGTTCAGGCCCTCGAGGCGTTGCGTCCCGAGGTCGCGGGGCTACGCGGCGCTCGCGAGTCGCTGGCCCTCCTCCTCTCGGATCCCGAGCTCGCGTGGCGCTCATACGCCACCTCGCTCCTGGCTGAGGCGCTCGCCGAGGAGTGACTCAGCCTGCGAGCCGGGCGATCAGCTTCAGCGGCCCGCGCGCGATCCCGCGCGCATCCGCGGGATGTGCGACCTCGCCGCACAGCAGGCCGGCGACGACGCCGAACACGCCCGGCGCGCGCGCGGCCGCGAAGACCGCTCGGGGATGGCGGTCGAACGCTCGCTTCGCGGCCCAGGACGCTGCGGCATGACGGTCGAGGGTGGCCGCGAGTGACGTGGCGTAGCGGTCGAGGTCACCTGCGAGGATCGCATCTGCGGCGAGCCGCGCGGAGACGAAGGCCTCGTACATCCCGTCGCCCGAGAGGGGGTCGACGAGCCCCGCCGCGTCGCCGACGAGCAGCACGCACCCGCGCCCTGCGGGTGTGCCGAGCTTCCGCATCGGGAGCCGATGTCCCCGCACGTCGGTCACCGCGCCGGGATCGACGCCGTGCGCACGGGCGAGCGTCGCGAGGTGGTCGCGAAGCCGCGGCCCCTCGCTCCCCCACCCTCCCACGCCGAGATTTGCGTGATCGCCCTTCGGGAAGACCCAGCCGTAGCCGCCCGGCACGGCGGCGAGCTCGATCACGGCCGTGCGCTCGAGGTCGCCGGCAAGTGCCTCGAGGGGCACGTTCCCTTCCAGCGCGACGCCGCGAACGATCCCGTCCCGAACGCCGACGGTGCGGGCAACGACCCCGTTCGCGCCGTCGGCTCCGACGACGACATCGGCGTGGACGCGGGCCTCGCCGACGACCGCGGTCACCCCTCGGTCGCCGGGCGTGAGCTCGCCGACGGCCGCGCCCTCGCGCAGGTCGGCCCCCGCTGTGGCGGCTTCGGCTGCGAGGAAAGCGTCCAGGTGCCGCCGCTGCGTCATGCGGATGAGCGGCTCGTCGTGACTCCGCGCAAAGCTTGATCCGTATCGAAGCCGGAGCTCGAACCGGTCGACGTCACGCTCGACGACGGGCGACGGATCGACGGGGATCTGCTTCAGCGCGCGTCCCGTGAGACCCCCACCGCAGGGCTTGTCCCGCGGGAAGCGCGCCTTGTCCGCGAGCAGCACCCGCGCGCCCGCGCGTGCGAGATGGATGGCTGTCGCCGACCCGGCGGGACCCGCGCCGGCGACGAGAACGTCGAAGCGTTCCACGACCCGGATGGTAGGCGCGGCTCTACGTCGCCGCGAGCGGATCACACCGTGCGCTCGCCCCGCAGGTGCGGAGGACGTCGACTCGCGGTGGTCGCGCGCGACCCGACGGCCAGGACACCCGGACGAGCGCCGACGCCGCGTTGTTCGCATAGTCGAGCTCGCGGAGTCGTCGCTCGGGGTTCGCGTGCTGGACGAGGACGTAGATGCCGCCGCGAACGCCTGTCAGGTCGAGATCCTGTCCGTGGAAGAACGCCGGGTAGCGATCGGTGTACCCCACCGATGAGCCCTCCTCGACACGGAGGGCGTCGGGCTGGAGCGCCGCGCAGTCCCCCACGAACCTCGGCGCGACCCTCGGTCTCCCGGCGAGCGCCCGCGCGAAGCCCCACCGATCGATGAGGCAGAACCCGGTCTTGCGGTCGCGGACGAGCGCGCGGCCGTCGACCGTGCGGAGCTCGTAGCGCACGAAGTCGTCGAGGTGCCAGTGACGATGAGGAGGGTGACGCTCGTAGCGCAACACGCCGACACGGCGCAGGGTCGAGACGCTCCCGCCCTCGTGCGCGACGAGCTGTTCCACGAGCATCGCCTGCGCCGTCGTGCGACGCCGTCCCCGGAGCCAGACAGGCCCTGTGCCGAGATTGTCCGTGGCCGACGTGAAGCCGAGCCGGTGCCGTCCACCGCTCGAGCTGACGGCGAGGTCGCTCGGCGGGCGCTGGTCGAGGTCCGGGAGGAGCGCGGTTCGCCGGGGCGCGAGCTCTCCGCGGAGACGTGCCCAGTCGAGCTCCCGTGCGCCACGAGGCAGCCTGACGAGCTGGACCGCAGCACCGCCGCCGAGGCGGGCGAGCCACGGCTGCAACGTCCCGCCGCGCCCACGGAGGAAGGCGAGCCGGCGGCCGTCGGGTGACCAGTCGGGCCGGCCGTCGTACCCTGACCAGACCGTCACGCGCTTCGTGGAGCCGTCAAACCCCGTCACCCAGACGTCGGCTGCCCCACCGACGATCCCGGTGTAGGCGAGCCGCGCCGCAGTCGGATGCCAGTCCGGTGACCGCGCCTCGCCGACGGCGTCGAGCACGAGCTCGGGCTCACCGCCGCGGGCGGCCACGGCCCAGAGGTCGAACGAGCCCTGCGCGTTCGACGCAAACGCCACCCGCCGCCCGTCGGGCGACCACGTCGGCTCGCGGTCGTCCTCCGGGCCGCTCGTGACCGGTCGAACGCGCCCCGATTCCAGCCGGATGCGGTACAGGTCGTGGTTCGACTCCGTGCCGCTCGCCCACGCGAGCTGCGCGCCGTCGGGCGACCAGGTGGGCTCCACGTCCTCGCGTCGTGGGCTCGACGTGAGACGGTCGAGCTCGCCTGTCGCGAGGTCGGCCACGTACAGCTCGCGATTGCCGCTCCGCTCGCGCGTGAAGGCCAGCTTTCGTCCGGACGGGGAGACCGCGAGATCGCCGTCACCGGGCTGGAGCCATGGCACCGCGGCACGGGCCGTGCCGTCCGGGAGCATCGCGGTCGCACCGTCGGCGTCGACGACGAGCAGTGCGGCAGCGGCGCTCGTGACCTGCGACCGGGCCGCGCCCGCGACGTGCGTGATGAGCAGCGGCAGCGCAACGAGCAGCGCAAGCGACGCTCCGACCCCGACGATCCGACCCCGCTCGCCGCCCATGACCGCGGTCACTCTCGCATGTTGCTCAGGGAGACACGGCTACAATGGCGCGTCGCGCAGGGGTTCCCGAGTGGCCAAAGGGGGCGGGCTGTAAACCCGCTGGCTCAGCCTTCAGAGGTTCGAATCCTCTCCCCTGCAACGAAGGCGGGGGAAACCATGTTTCCCCCGCCGGCCCCCTTCTTCTGGGATGCGCATGGTCGACCGGATGCCGGCCTCCCCGCCGACGAAGCCGGCCTCCGGCCGCGATCCTCGGCGCACGGATCGACGGCCGGTGTACGGCCCGGTGTCCGGCTTCAGTCGGACAACCTGCCACGTTCAGTCGCTCGACGATGCGGGCGGGTTTCCCCGATCGCGACATGCGGAAGCCTCATGGTCACCGACACGAAGGGAGCGCGATGAGCGAGCAGACCCACGACGAGCACCCGCTCGAGGAGGACTACCCGGACGGCGAGACGCTCGAGGAGGAGATCCCGCTCGACGTCGACGACGACGAGGATGCGGACGACGACGAGGATGCGGACGACGACGAGGACGACCAGTGACGATTCCCGATCTCGGGCACTGCGCAGGAAGTGGCGCCGCGCCGCGAGAGGGCAGCGTCGAGCAGCGTGACCCGGC
>Ga0190271_10001583_pt1 | contig 13099 bp, 11 predicted proteins | sample Popmic356T_FD_133747 | JGI IMG/M metagenome (GOLD analysis project Ga0190271, IMG submission 133747) | Populus adjacent soil microbial communities from riparian zone of Weber River, Utah, USA - 356 T | ecosystem: Environmental > Terrestrial > Soil > Riparian zone | place: USA: Utah | collected...
GCTCGCGACGTAGACCACTCAGCGTCTGAAAGGTTCTCCGCACAACTCGCGTTCTTCATGCCGAGGGGATGGAACGTATGGCGGCTTTGGCCGTGACGCCGGAGGTGTGATTGGCGGAGAGGGTGGGATTCGCACCATCCCACGTTGTTGCAAACACAGGACTTAGCGGATTTTGGCTTCCTCCAGATCCGCCAGAACCGCACGAAAGCCTGGGTAGACGCACGTATTGCGCACGCGGAGCGGAGCCTCATGCGATGACGACGTGGGCGCGTCCACGTCGCTTTGCAGGCGAACGAAGAATCCCACGTAATCGCGCCGATCCTCCGCCCCAAGTCGGCCTTTGCGAGGGAATACCACTCTGCTCCTGCAAGCCGTCGCGGAGCGCGGCTCACGTGCTCTCAGCTGGGTGTCCGCAACAAGACAGGACCGCGTCACCATCGACGTGGCTGAGTTCATCGACGAACTCACGCCGGCGGCCGCACTGGAGGCCGCCAACCGCGGGCTTCGATTCACCGTGCACGCAGGCGATGCCAACGTCGCTGTGCAGGCGACCGGCAGATCCTTTCGGCGATCATCACATCTGCTTCAGAACGCCTTCAAGTTCACCGGCCCTCGAACGAGCGTCAGCCTGCGCGTCACTGCCAGCGCGGATCGCGTACTCATCGAGATCGAGGACGAATGCGGCGGCCTCGCGGATGGGAACGCAGAGGCGTTGCTTCAGCCTTTCGAACGACGGAGTGCGGATCGGACGGGCCTCGGTCTCGGACTCGCGTTCAGCCGATGGGGCGCCGAAGTGAACGGCGGCCGGATCTCAACGCGCAATCTCCCAGGACACGGGTGCGTGTTCGGCGTCGACCTGCCGCGGGTGCCAATGCCCATTCTCGCGACGGCGTGACGCGCGCCACGTGCGGTCATCCACGCGTCTCGTTCGTGAGAATGACCTTCAACGCCCCCTCTCTCGCCGCGTGTTCGAACATCTCGTCCGCGTGCTTGATGTCGTCGAGCGCGAAGCGGTGCGTGGCCAGCATTCGCGGCTGAAGTCGGCCAGATTCCACGACCTTCAGCAGCATCGGGGTCGTGGTCGTGTCGACCAGGCGGGTGGTGATGGTGATGTTCCTCGTGCGATTGGGTTGGGGAGGGAAGTAACATGAGACGACTCGTTGCTCTTGTCTTGGCGTTGTCGGTCGTGGGCTCCGTTGCGCTGTCGGCACAGAAGCCGAAGAAGCAGAAAGGGAAGTCGCAGGAGACCCAGGTGACCGTCGTCTTCATCGACACTCAACGGGAGGCCGCTCGCTCCTACTTCGTCAAGCAGCACGGCCGAGGCCAATGCCCTCCGGGCTTGGCCAAGAAGAACAACGGGTGCCTGCCTCCGGGACAGGCGAAGAAACGCTACGTCATCGGGCACTCGCTGCCGCACGGGATTGCTATCGCGGAGCTTCCGGTGGAGCTATCTGTCAGGATAGGACCCGCTCCCGCCGGTTATCGATACGGGATTATCGACGGTGATCTGGTCAAGCTTGCGGTTGGGACCATGCTTGTGGTCGACGCAATCGAAGGCTTGGTTCGGTAGCGTTCGTTGATCAGTGGCGGCCCTCGTCGCGCAGCCCATCCCCAGACGCCATCAAGAGCAGCCATCTCAACGCCGAGATGAATGCGGCACAGCTGAGGAAGCCGAGCGCCAAGGCGACGACTCCGCCGAGCCGCTTGGCCCTCAACCGGAACCACGGACTGGACTCAGCTAGGCTCGGCCAAGGCTATTTGGCGCTGTTGTGTCCGATCTCACACTGCACGTTGGCGCACAGCTCGATCCGCACCTTCTTCGGGAGGTTCTTCCAGGCGCCACAGGCGCTCTCCACGGGAAGTCCGGTTTCTGCGAGGCAGATTCTCTGCGAGCCGAACCTGATCTGAGCGACGTGTAGCTTGTCCTTTTTGTCCTTGATGCCCTTATTCTCGGACATGAACTCGAGGTCGTTGTGCAGCGACGCGACGACGCCATGCTTGTGCAGCCCGCCCAAGGCGATCTGGCTGATTGCGAGCACGCCTGTCGGCGGCGCACCGTTGTCCTCCATCACGTCCAGCTCGAACGGGGCAGTGGGGTCCTGTACTGCGATCGGACCGATCTCCTTTTCCTGGTTGCCCTTGGATCGCGCCCAGACCTTGATGTGCGTGAACTTGTCCATCTCGTCCAACGCCCAGGTCTTGTCGCTCCCGATTCTGACGGCGTCTCCCTTTCGAGTCTCGCGTGACACCTCGATGTGCTCGTTATCGACGACGATGGGATCGTCGTGACTGTTGAGTACACGTCCTTGCGGCGTCAGGGGCGGCTGGTCTGACGAACTCGGCCTAGAGCAGGCGATCGCGATGGCAAGCAGCGCAGTAGTGCCGGCAGCGAACGCGAGGCGGCGGAGAATGAGCAACTTGGACATAGGACAACTACTCCTTCAGCGTAAGGACGACCTGCAGCTTGTCCGGAGTGATGTTCCAGGCCTGACATGCCCGCTCGAGGATGGCTCCTTTACCAGTTCCGTCCTTGTCGGCCATGCAGACTGACTTGCCGCCGAACGTGATCTGGCCGATATGATCCGTACCCAGCTTTGGCTTGATCTTCTTCGTGTTGGACTCCCTCTCGAACTCGAGTTCGCCGTTCGGATCGATGACAACCTTCGGAAAGAGGCCTGCTGTCGTCCCCTTGCGAATCACGAATGCAGGCTCCTTCGGGCCGCCAGCGACGATCATCGAGAAAGCGAACTGGGTGTCAGGAGAGACATCGGTGGTGTACTCGAGCGGCGGTCCGGAGCCGTTGTACCAAGCCTTGATGGAGATGGACTTCAGGGTGGCCATGTCCCCGAGTGACCACCCTTTGGTGAGCCACCAGCGTCCCGGATCGTGCTTGACGCGATGGATACGCACCTGCGAGTTGTCGACGACGATTGGATCGTCGTGATTGTGCCGTGGGCCGACGGTGAACCAGATGCCCAAAGCCGCCAGGATGGCGGCCAGAATTCCCAGTCCAAACGTCGACGCCTTGCCGTTGTTGTTACGAAGGCGCGCGGCAGGCGCCGGCCTTCGTGTGTCAGTCCCTTTCCTGGTCATCGTTGTGCCCCTCCCTGGCTCGACCCCGCCGTCGCCAGCAACCACCGGACGTCGGCGCGTCGCTGCCACGCCGCGAAATCCTGCTCTCCCCATTGCAGGCGTAGTCGCTCGAGCTCGCGGGACAGCGCCGCCCGATCCGCGTCCGCCGGCCGCTGCTCGAGCGTGTCGACGGCGGCCCCCAAAGCCGGCAGCCGCCAGCCGTCGTCACGCGGCTCGCCGCCCATGAACCGCGTCGCCTCGTCGACGTGCGCCCTTGCGGCGACCGCATCGCGCCGGGCGACGGCCGCCTGGGCAGAGGTGAGCGCGATGTCGAGCCGGAGCATCGCGTGTCCTGACGTTCCGAGGATGTCACTGGCTTCTCGACAGCGCTGCGCCGCCGTGGGGTGCGCGCCTCGATAGGCATGGATCGCGCAGGCAAGGACGGCCACGTGCATGCGGCGCTCGGGCAGGGACGCGGCGAGGCGCATCGCGCGATCGGCCTCCGTGGCCGCCGGCGCGTAGCGGCCCTGCCGGAACAGGTGCGCGGCGATGACGGACGCGCGCCGGGATTCGAGCTCCGGCTCCTTGGCAGCAGGGACGGACGGCAGCATGGCGTCCGCCTCCGCGAAGGCGCCCAGCTTGGACAGCGTCTCGACGATGTTGAGGCGCACGTAGAACAGCGGGCGGGGCTCGCTCCGGTTCGCCTCTCTTAACCGCAGCGCCGCGCGATACGCCGCGGCCGCTTCGCGGAGGCGGCCGGCGGCGGTGAGGGCGGTGGCAAGGTTCTCCTGTCCCCTCGCCTCGCCGACGATGTCCCTCGCCTCGCGCGCCGCGGCGAGCTGCTGCGTGTAGAGGTCGATGCACAGGGCGTATTCCCCACGCATCATCCGCGCCTGCGCTTCGAGCGTGTCGGCGATACGCATGTTCGCGCGGTGCCCAATGCGCAGGAAGTACGGCCGGGCGTCCGCGATGGCCTGCAGTGCCCGCTCGGGATCGGCCAGCCGTACATACGCAGTCGCGAGCGAGAGGCGGCCGCGCGCGCGCTGGGCCTCATGGCGGTTGGCCTCGGCGATGGTCAGGGCGCGCGCGAAGAGCCCCCGCGCCTCTTCGAACTGGCCGACGCCCATGTGGACGTTACCGGCCGCGAACAGTCCGTCGAGCGCGACCGCCTCGAGATCGCTCCGGCTCGCGAGGTCGGTCGCTTGCGTCGTCAGCGCGATGGCCTCGCTCATCCGGTTCTGCCGGCGACGGAGGACCGCCTGCCAGAGCGCGATCCGGATCTGCTGGCGCACGTCGCCGGCCGACGTGGCGATCCCGGCGCCCTTCGCCAGCGTGGCGTCGGCTTCTTCCAGGCGATTGCCGGTGATCTCGACGGCCCCCCGGCTGGCGAACACCTCGGCGACGCCTTCGAGGTTGTTGCGGTCGCGGAAGAGACTCTCGGCGAGCGCGAACGCGGCCATCGCGTCGTCGACCTTCGCGTCGCGCGCCAGCAGGCGCGCGCGGCGAAGCGGGACAGCCGGGTTGCGGGGGTCGAGCTCGGCGGCGGCCTTCAGCGTGCGGTCGGCGTCCTTGGGGCGGTCGCAGCGCTCGTAGGCGCGCGCCGTGGTCATCAGACGCAGTGGCCGATCCTGGGACGGCAGTGCGCTGCGGGCCTCGAAGTGCGCCATCGCCCGGTCGCAGTCGCGTACGAGCAGTGCCTGGACGCCGGCGACGTAGTCCTGCTGGTCGGCCGGCAGCGCCGAGCGATCGGGCGCGGCGACGGAGGCGTTGAGCATCGCCTCGGTGGCACGGCCGGGCATCTCGAGCTCGAGCAGCGTCTCGGCTAGGGCCGCGTGCGCCGGCGCGTAGGCCGGCGCCGCGGCGACGGCGCGCTTCGCGTCGTCCCGCGCGCGCACCATCGCGCCTTCAGCCAGGCTCCGCTGCGTCGCGTCGAGCCACTGGACGGCCGCCGCTGGAGGCACGCCTCTCGGCGCCGATCGCCACAGATAGACCATGCCGGTGCCGGCGAGCGCGAGGCCGACGACACCCGCCGCCACCATCACGCGGCGCGACGGCAACGCGATCGTGGTCCGCGGCTTCGGCGGGCCGTCGAGCGCGGCGATCACGTCCGCGACGGTGGCGAACCGATCCGCGGGCTCGAAGGCGAGAGCGCGCGCGATCACCGCATCGACTTGGAGCGTCACGCCGGCGATCTCGCCGTGCAGCCGCCGCGGAGCCTCGCGCGCGCGGCGCATGATCGACTCGAGAGTCGTCGCGCTGCGGAACGGCGGGGCGCCGCTCAGCATCTCGAAGAGGACCAGCCCGAGCGCGTAGATGTCCGTGGCCGGCGCGACCGCACGCCCGCTCAGCTGCTCCGGGGCCATGTACTCGGGCGTGCCGACGGGCGCGTGTGCGCTCGACGCGCCGCTCGGCGCGTCACCCGGCACCGTAGTTCGCGCCAAGCCGAAGTCCATGATCACGACGCGCGGCGACTCCGCGCCCGGCACGAGCATCACGTTGGCCGGCTTGAGGTCGCGGTGCACCACGCCTTCGGCATGCGCCGCGGAGAGCCCCTCGAGCAGCTCGCGAAAGATCCAGAGCGACTGAGGGGCGGGCAGGCGGCCGTCCCGCGCGAGGAGCGCGCCGAGCGTCTGCCCTTCGAGCAGCTCCATCGTCAGGAAGACGCGCGGCGCCGGGCCGCTGCGATCCTCCAGGAGGTCGTGGACGCGGCAGACGTTGCGGTGGTTGACGCGCCGCGCGAGCTTGACCTCCTGGGTGAAGCGGGCCAGCGCCTGCTCGCCGGTCATGAAGGTGGCGGCGATCGTCTTGAGGGCGATGTCGTGTCCGAGCTTGCGGTCGTGCGCGGCCCAGACCTCGCCCATCCCGCCCCGTCCCGCGACCCGCATCAGCTCGAAGCGCTCGCACAGGACGTCGCCCGGGCGGAACGCGCCGGCGATGAACGCGGCCAGCGAGTCGTCGAGCCACGCGTGCGGAGTCTCGTCGGCGGCGAGCATTGCCTCGACTTCGGCGCGGAGCGCGGCGTCCTCGCCGCACAGCTCGTCGAGCAGCCGGTTTCGGTCGGCCGGTGGCGCGTCGGCGATGGCGTCGTAGACGGCGCGCAGGCGCTGCCAGCGCTCACTCGACAAGAGGGGCGCCCTTCAGCCGGGTCACCAGCCATGCCCGTGCCATCCGCCAGTCGCGTTTGACCGTGCGATCCGAGACGTGCAGCACCTCGGCGATCTCCTCGCACTGCAGGCCGGCGAACACTTTCAGGCTGACGACGGTTGCCTGGCGCTCGTCCCATTCGGCGAGCTGGCTCATCGCCTCGTCCACGGCGATGAGCCCGTCGACGTCCTGGTCGGCGAGCGCGATGCCGTCGTTCAGTTCGACACGACGCAGCGCGCCGTCACGCTTGTCAGCGCGCTTCGCGCGGGCGTGGTCGATCAGGATGCGGCGCATGGTGCCCGCCGCCGTGGCGAAGAAGTGGGCGCGGTTCTCCCACGTGACATCGGTGCGGCCGAGGAAGCGGAGGTAGGCCTCGTTGACGAGCGCCGATGGCTGCAGCGTATGGTCGGCGCGCTCCGCACGAAGCTTGGCGGCCGCGAGCGCCTTCAGTTCGCTATAGACGCGATCGAACAGCCGGTTCTGCGCCGAGGCGTCGCCCGCCCGCGCCGCGACCAGCAGCCCGGTGATGTCCGCCGGCTCGGCCATTGAGACGTCATTGTAGTCACTTGAACCGGAGTTTGTCCCGTCGGCGCGTCGTCCCACGCCTGTAAGAACGCGGGTGCCTCGCCCGCAATAGGAGGAGACGTGCGGCCACCCGCCCGCCACCACAGGACGCCCCCCTTTCTGACGCTCGGAGCCCTCGGTCTGGTTTGTGTAGCGTGCGGCGATCCGCAGACACCGCGCGCACCGGTTCTCGCGCTCCACATCCCCCCGATCGAGGCGATGCCCGCATCGCGGCTGGCGACGATGGCGGCGCGCGACGAAACGCTGGCCGCGGCTCGCCTCGACGGCGGCACCGAGTCGCCGATGCGGCTGCGACAGCGGACCCGACGCTGGGCGGCAGGGGCGACGATCAAAGTCGCGTTTCGCGGCGGCGACGCGCAACTGCACCGGCAGATCGCCGAAGTGGCGGCCCTGTGGACCGTGCACGCCAATGTCGGCTTCGACTTCGGCGACGGCCGCCGCGGGTTCCGGACCTGGTCGCCGAACGACACCGCCTACACCGCTCACGTGCGCATCGGCTTCGACGAGCCGGGCCACTTCTCGTGCGTCGGCGACGAAAGCGTCAACGCCGCCTGCGCCGCCCCGGGGCAGGCGTCGATGAACTTCGAGCGGCTCGACCGCGGCCTGCCGGCCGACTGGCGCGGCGTCGTCCTCCATCATTTCGGGCATGCGCTCGGGCTCGAGGACGGGTGGGGGTCAGCCGATCACCTCTGCGACGCCGGCTTCCGGTGGGAGGACGAGCCCGACTACGTCCGGACCGTCGATCGCGCGGGACAGCCGACCCGCGACGGCGCCGGGCGATGGCCGGGCATCTACAGCGTCCTGGCGGCGCCTCCCCGCGCCTGGAATCGTCCCCGGGTCGACGCCGTGCTCCGGCGTCCGCCCGACGCGCGCGCGCCCGGCCAAGGGACGGAGGATCCGGCCTCGGTCATGCGCGTCGAGCGCGCCGCCTGGATGTTCCGGGACGACAGCGCCAGCCGCTGCTTCGCGCCACGCGCGGAGCGCCTGTCCGCGACCGACGAGGACGAGATCGCCGCGATGTATCCGCGCGCGCCGGCGGCCGTCGTCGCCGCTGTGCAGCGGCACGCGGCGGCGCTGACGTCGATCCGCGACGCCGAACGCCTGCCTCCGCCGATCCGCCGCTTCGTCGAGGCGCGCCTCGCGGGTCTCCACGCCGCGCGCGTTCCCGCCGCGCCGCGGTGACGTGTCCCCTCGCAGCGCCACGCTACGCCTGTGGGGATGAGGTCACGCATGTCCCATCCCCAGCCCGCTGCCATCGCCCTGTCATCCTCGTTCGCGTCATCCTCGTCGTCGGTCCCGGCCAGCGCACCGCCCACGGGCTCCGCCGCCGCGCAGGCGACCGACCTGCTCCGCCGCGCCTGCGCCCGCTTCTTTTCGATCCCGGAGCGCGGGCCGTCCGAGAGGCTGACCCTGCTCTACGAGACCGCCGTCGCGATGCACGCCTTCGCGCGTGCGGTCACCGAGTGCGAAGACGCCGGCCTCACGCGCCTCGAGCTGCTGCCCCTGCTCGAGGGCGTCCGCGCCCTGCACGCGCGCTCGCCGTTCGTCCACCGGCTCCAGACCTGGCCGCGCGGGTATCCAGGCGATTTCGAGACGGTCGAATGGCTCTGCGACGCGGGCAACCGCGCCGAGGCCGACACGGTGCCGTGGGCGCTCGAGCAGTGCGCCCTCCAGTCGCCGCTCGCGCAGCAGCACCGCAACAAGGTGGGCCTGCAGGCCCGCGCGATCCTGGCGACGCTGGCCGCGAAGCCGACCGCCCGCATCGCGTCGATCGGCTGCGGCGGCTGCCGCGAACTGTCGCTGATCCAGGACTACGTCGCGAAGGGCCGCGGCTCGTTCACGCTGATCGACGCCGATGCCGGTGCCCTCGACTTCGCGCGCAGGCGTCTCGGCGCCCTCAAGGGCCGGTGCGAGTTCGTCCAGGGGCGCGTGCCGCGGGTGCTCGCGAAGCTGCGGGCCACCGGCGGCTTCGACCTGGTCGTCGCCGGCGGGCTCTTCGACTACCTGCAGGATCGCTGGGCCGTGGCCACGCTGAACGGGGCGCGCGAACTGCTCGCGCCCGGCGGCCGCGTTTTCCTCTCGAACATCGCCGCGGGCAACCCCTTCCGCCCGTGGATCGAATACCTCGCCGACTGGTGGCTGATCGAGCGCGACGAGTCGGACCTGCTGCGGCTGCTCGAGCAGGCCGGCTTCGACGTCGCGCGCGCCAGCGTCACGCGTGACAGCAGCGGTCTCGCCCTGATCGCCGAGGCCCCCACCCCCGACGCGGCGCGGTGAATCCCGCCGCCGCGTCCGTCCAGTAGATCGCACGGTACGGGTCCGCTCCGGCGGACAGGAAGTCCAGGAGGTCACAGTGGCAAAGAAGCAGCTGGTGGGAACGAAGAAGCTCGCGGCCATGTCCACCACGACGGTCGCGAACATCGCCGCCAAGATCGCGCCGGCGACCACGCCGCCGACGCCCGTCATCACGGTGCCGCCCGGCGGAACGCTGCTGGTCATCGTCGACGTCGGCCCGATGAGCGTCCCGTACACGGTGTCCTATCGCGGGCGAACGCTGATCAAGGCGCTCGTGGACCGGGCCGAGGATGTGCCGCTCCGGCCCGGCGAGGAAGTCCTCGGCTGGCACTTCAACCACGTGTTGAAGGGGTGGCACCACACCATCGGCGTGTCGGTGAACAACGGTCCGCCGATCATCCTCGAGGACAAGTCCGAAGCCGACAAGGACCAGGACACCAGCTTCGGGTTCGCGATCGTCAAGGCCTGACGTCATGCGCATCAAAGCTGTCATCCTGCTCGCCTGCCTGACGGTGCCGGCGATCGCCGCCGCGCAGTCGACCGGTTCAGCGAAGTTCGACCGGCTCGCGCAGCGCTGGGCCGAGATCCTGACCGCCGTGGTCGCCGAGAAGAAGCTGACCCTGGTGGACGAGGACGACCGGCCAGTCTCGTCCGTGCGCGCGGCCCATCACGTGAAGGGCGACGCCGAGGCCGTGCGGGCGGCGTACTCGCTTGCGATGGATCGCCTGCTGGCGCACGGAGACGTCAGCAAGTTCTACACCCCCGACGCTCGGAAGATCGGCGAAGAGTCGCGGCCGAGCGACCAGGAGTGGGTGCAGAAGCTCATCGACGTACGCGCCGATGAGAAGGGGGCCAAGTCGCTGAACGGCGGCTCGACGAACCCCGCCGCGCCGCGCGTCGCCGAACGCAGCGGTTTCACCGACTTCCTGGCCGTCGCGCTCGACTCTCAGCACGTCGTGTCGGCGGACGACACGGCGGTCAGCTTGAGCCTCAACGCGCTCGCGGCGCTGGGCCTCGACGGCAACTCGGTTCGATCGGCGCCGGCGCTGTATCGCGAGCACGACCTGCTGCGCCGCTTCGGCGGCACGGTCTCCTTCGGCGCGAAGGTCCCCGAAGGCGAGATCACCGGCCTGACGGGCTTGCCGTCGGCGGGCACGCTGTTCGACGTGTTCGCGTGGGACGCCAAAGTTCGTCTCGTGGGTGACCGGGATCCTCGCGCGAAGAGGTGGGACCACCTCATGCTCGGCGTGCTCGGAGGCGCGGGCGAGATCTTGGACAACCTGCGCGGCACCAGTCCGCGCGGCGATCTCCATCTCCTCTCCGATCTGGCGAAGGAGAAGGTCGATCGCGCGAAGGGCGTGGTGAACGAGAGGCTGCGCAGCTCGGGCCAGGTGACGTTCAAGGCGGGCGGCCAGCACCTCACGAAGGAGAAAGGCAAGAACAAGTACTCGTTCGGCATCCTCGCCGACAAGGGCATGGGGACGGCGACGGACGTGACGTTCAACGCCCTCTACTCGATCGTGGACGACGTCAGTCTCGGCGCCGACAAGATGGTGACGCTCGAGACGTGGACCATCGCGCTCGCCCTCAACCACACGCGCTGGCGCGACGCGATCGTCAAGGGGCGCGCCGCTGAGCTCTCGTTCAATGCCAACTTCGAGTTCCCGATCGGCAAGGAGCCGCTCCTGCCAAAGGAGCGCGAGAAGGTATGGCGGCTGATTGGCGCGATCGCGCTGCCGCTCGGCGACACGGCGAAGATCCCGATCTCGGTCACCTACGTGAGCGATCCGAACAGCCTGACGAAGGAGAAGTTCGTCACGGGACACGTCGGCGTCACCTACGACTTCGGCGCGTTGAAGAACTTCCTGAAGCCGTCGGTGCAGAAATGAGACAGCAGGGACTATGACTGACCAGGCAAATGCCGGCAAGGTGTACCGGCAGGATTGGCGCGGCCGCGCGGCGACCGCGCTGTCCTTCATTGTGTCGATCGTCGTCGTCATCGGCAGCTACGTGGTCGTCGACGCGCTGAATGTGCGCACGCCGTCCGGCAAGGCATCGATTCTCCCGGTGACGCGCGACGTCGTCCGTGCCAGCGTCGCCGCCGTCCTCGACGAGCGGCTATCGGACGAGCGGCTGAAGACGATGCTCGGCGTCGACGCGGCGGCGTCGCAGCAGGCGGACAAGAAGAACAAGCTCGCGACCGTGGCGAAGCAGCAAGGCAAGGCGGTCGAAGCGCCGCCGCCGGGCCCCGACTACGCCGTGAGCTACTTCAAGGCACGAAGCGGCGCGCTGGCGGACGAACTGGCCGACGGCATCGACGCGTCGGCGGTGGAGCGCCTCGCCCCGTGCGCCAGGAACGACAAGAAGAAGACGTCGTGCTACGTGCCCGGCATTCGGGAGTCCGAGCTGCGTGCGATTCGGGAGGCGATCGAGCCGGGCGTCCGCCGTGCCGTGGCGGTGTCGGGAAGCGGGGAACCGGCGCCCTCCGAAGCGGTGGAGCGCTGGGCCGACGCGGCCGCGAAGGACGGCGGCGTCCAGCGCATCTGGCGCGACGGGAAATATGCCGAGAAACCGGCGGACTTCCTCGTGCGTGCGCTCGATCTCGCCACACTCCCCGAGGCGGTCGCTCGGCGCGTCGCCACGACCGTCAACGTCCACACGATCGACGCCGACGCGGCGGCGCCTGACGCACGCGGGCTCGTCTCGCGCCTCGCCTGGGGAGTGACCGCGATCGTCTTCATCGGTCTCTGGACGGCGGCCATTCTCATGGTGGCATGGCAGCTGTGGACCCTGCCGACGGGGTTCGCGTTCGGGACGCTCGGTGTCGGCGTGGTGCTGGCGGTCGGCGTCGGCTGGGCGACGTACCACTACACGCCGGGCGCCGAGACGTTTGCGCTGCTAGGGCCGATCCTGCAGCGCCTCGAGCACGACGCGCACACGGCGATCCTGCCGCTGTCGCGCGTGTTCGACGCCATGACGACGTCGGCGATCGTGCTGCTGCTGCTCGCCGCGTCGGCGACCACGTGGAAGGCGACGCAGCAGACGGTCGAGGATCGGCTCGAGGGCGTTCGGACCATCTTCAACATCGCCGCGGCACTCCTCGTCGCGCAGTCGCTTCAGCTCGCCGTGCTCTACACCTGGCCGGCGGCGACGCTGGAGCACGCGCAGAGCACGACCGGGCCGCTCGGCACCGCGGCGCTGCTCAGGGCGGGGCTCGCAGGCGCAGTGTTCTCCGTGGCGCTGATGATCGTCTACATGCCAGCCGTGTCGGTGCTCAGGGCGGTGGCTCGAGAGAACGTGGGCCCGACGGCGGAGACGCTCCTGCAGCAGCACGGCGCGAGCGACTCCGGAACGCAGCTGTTCCTGCGGCTCCTCCAAGGGCTGGCCCCGTTGCTCGCGGCGGTGCCGATGACCGGGCTGCTGGCGTTGCTCGGCGAGTAGAGCGAGGCGGCAAAGGCGAAACTCTCGCCGAAAACTGCCGCCGTTGCCCCCGAGGGGCGACCTGAGAAGCTAAGTAGTTGATTCTAAACGGGATAATTTGGCGGAGAGGGTGGGATTCGAACTCGATCAGGGGCTTTCGAGTCTGCAAGTTACAGAAACCACGTTGCCGCCGTTGCCAGGAATGCCGTCCATGCCGTCGCGCATTGCCCGCCATTGCCCGCCGACACGCCCCTCGATCAAGTCGACAGCACCGTCCGAGATCTTGAACGCTGGAAGCGCCCGACTTCTTACGGAGCGCTGAAAATTCTGCGCACGGTCCCAGGCGCGGTCTGATCCGGCAAGAGCTGGTGCTGTTCCGTCCTGGTGCTTCGAGGGAACGGCCGTGATCGCGACCGTGTCGCCCGCGAGCCGTGAGCGCCTACTCGCGACGCCCTTCGAGCGGCAACGTGAAGACCAAGGTCGCTCCTTGGGGAGAAGACTCGGCCCACACGCGTCCGCCATGCGCCTCCACGATTCCCCGCGCGATGTAGAGCCCGAGCCCCGTTCCCATTTCTTCCGATCC
>Ga0190271_10001584_pt1 | contig 13092 bp, 7 predicted proteins | sample Popmic356T_FD_133747 | JGI IMG/M metagenome (GOLD analysis project Ga0190271, IMG submission 133747) | Populus adjacent soil microbial communities from riparian zone of Weber River, Utah, USA - 356 T | ecosystem: Environmental > Terrestrial > Soil > Riparian zone | place: USA: Utah | collected...
AAGCGCCGTTCGACAGCCAGGCGAAGAGATCCTTGCCGGCCTGCTTGATACGGTGCTGCACGTAGATCTTTTCGGCCTGGTCACGCGAGAACGCCACGTCCACGCGATTCAGGGCCTTGCGCTTGAGCGCCTGCTGCCACTCGAGCTGGTAGAGGAAATCGTGGTACAGCGAGCGGCCGCCGAAGAACAGCCAGTTCTTGCCGGTGGCGCCCGTGGCCTCGCGCTCCTGCACGAAGCCGCGGAACGGCGCGATGCCCGTGCCCGGCCCCACCATGATGATGTCGCGCGCTCCGTCGGCGGGAACGCGGAAGCGCTCGTTCTTCTCGATCCACACCTGCACGTTCGAATCCGTGGGCGTGTTCACGACGAAATGCGAGGCGGCGCCGGCTAACAACTTGCGGTCCGTGTCACTACCAACAATAGCCACGGTGAGATGCACCTCGTCGCCCACCGCAGCCGGGCTCGAAGCGATGGAATACACACGACCGGTGACGGGGCGCAACACGTTCACCAGTGCTTCCGCAGTCCAATCCGCCGGGTAGGTGCCGAGGATGTCGGATACCTGGCAGGTGGCAGTCAGTTTCGCCATCGCCTGGGTGTTCGCGAGCAGCTCGGAAATGTCGACGTTCGCGTGCTTGGCGACCTGCACCAGCAGCGGCCGTGCAATGCGCGTGAGCTCGCGCTCGTCGCGCAGCCACTCGAGCAGCGTGTGCGTCTTGCCGTCGTGCGTGACCGTGGCCGCGCCATCCAGCCTGGTCGCCTTCAACACGGCATCGATGGCCGGTTCCGGATTGCGATGTACGACGCCAACCGCGTCGCCGGGCTTGTAGAGATTGCCGAGGCCCGGAAACGCGAGCTCGACGTGGCGCACTTCGCGCAACGCGCCGCGGCCCACGATGCGCTGGTTGGCCAGCACTTCGGCGGTGGCGGGGTTGGCACGCGTCAGTTCGACGGCCGCCTGCGTCGGCGCTGGCGCACGAGCGACACCGGTGGCACCGGCGGACGCGGGCGCGGGCGCGAGCTTGTCCTTGATCTCGCGCACGCGCGCGAGTGCGTCGTCGGCCCAGGTCTGCGCGAGCTTTTCGAAGTCGACGTCGCAATCGACGCGCGGCAGCAGCCGCTTGGCGCCGAGCTTGGCCAGGCGCTCATCGACCACGCGGCCGGCTTCGCAGAACTTTGGGTAACTCGTATCTCCGAGCGCGAGCACCGAATACTGCAATTCCGGCAACTGCGGCGCGCGCTTGGTGCCCAGGAATTCGTACAGCCCGCGGGCTTCATCCGGCGGATCGCCGTCGCCATGCGTGCTGATGATGACGTACAGGAGTTTCTCTTTCGCGATCTCGCGCGGCTGGTAGTCGCCGGCCTTCACCACGCGTGCCTGCATGCCGAGCGCCTGCACGGCGGCTAACAACTTGTCGGAGATCTTGCGGCCGTTGCCGGTATGCGAAGCCGAGATGATGGTGAGCGAAGGCGCCGCGGCCGTGGCGGCGGCAGCAGTAGCAGCGGGTGCCGGCGCGAACGCCGCAGCGGGCGCATGTTGTGCACGCGCCTGGCCGCCCAGCAGGTTGTTTTGAAACCCGGGAATGCTCGAGGGCGCGGCAGCGGCGGCGCCAGCGAAGTAGCCGGACAGCCACATCAACTGCTCGCGGTTCAATTCGGTGGCGAGCTGCTGCAACTGGTCCCGGCGTTCTTCCGGAATCGGGAAATTGCCCTGAATGACTACGCCACCGCTCACTTGTTCGTTCTCCGACCCGTATTCATAAACCAGGATCCGCCTGGTGGAGGAACCCTTTGTTCTCGAGATAACGCAGGATCTGGTCCACGGTCACGCTGATTTCCTGCTTCGACGTGTCCACGGTCAGCTGCGGCGCAATCGGCGGTTCGTACGGCGAATCGATGCCGGTGAATTCGCGGATCTCGCCAGCGCGCGCTTTCACGTACAGGCCCTTGGGATCGCGGCGCTCACATTCTTCCAGTGACGTAGACAGATAGATCTCGATGAAACTGTCGCCGATCCTCTCGCGTATGCGGTTGCGGTCGGCGCGGTACGGCGAGATGAAGGCGGTGATCACGATGAGACCGGCATCCACGAACAGCGCCGACACTTCACCGATGCGGCGGATGTTTTCGGCACGCCCGCCTTCCGAGAAATCCAGATCCTTGTTGAGGCCGTGGCGCACGTTGTCGCCGTCCAGCAGGTAGCTGTGATGGCCACGCTGCACCAGCGCCTGCTCGAGCGCGTTGGCGATGGTCGACTTGCCCGAGCCCGACAAACCGGTGAACCACACCACGGCGGGCTTCTGGCTCTTCTGGTTGGCGCGGATCGTCGCGGTGACGCGGGTCGGCTGCCACACCACGTCGGAACTCGCGCGACCGCCCTGTGTGGCCGGCGCGATGACCATGCCGGCACCGACCGTTCCGAAGTGCAGCAGGTCGATGATGATGAACGAACCGGTGGCACGGTTCAGTTTGTAGTCATCGACCGCCACCGGCTCTTCCAGCGCGATGCGCACGCGCGCAAGGCCGTTGAGATCCAGCGCTTCGGCGCCGCGGGTAGTGAGATCGTTCACGTCGATGCGGTGCTGGATGGAATCCACCAGGCCCTTGACGTAGCGGCTGCCGACCTTGAATTCGTAGCGCTTGCCCGGCAGCAACGGCGCCTCGCCCATCCAGATGATGTTCGCGTCGAAGGTGCGCGCCAGCGTCGGGCGATGATCCGGATGCACCAGCACGTCGCCGCGCGATAAATCGATTTCGTCTTCGAGAACGACGGTCACCGCCTGGTGCGTGCCCGCCTTCTCGAGCGGGCCGTCGGCGGTGGTGATCTCGCGCACCTTGCTCGACTTGCGCGACGGCAGCGCGAGCACGGCATCACCCACGGAGATCTCGCCACTGGCGATGGTTCCGGCGTAGCCGCGGAAGTTGGCGTCCGGGCGGCTCACGAGCTGGATCGGGAAACGCAGTTCCTTCAGCAGATCCGCGCGACCTGCCTCGATGCCCTCGAGCGCTTCGAGCAGCGTGCGGCCGGTGTACCAGGGAGTTTCCTTCGTGCCGCGAATGACGACGTTCACGCCGGTGAGCGCCGCGGCCGGGATCACTTCGATGTTCTGCACGCCGAGCTTGCGCGCGTAGGCCACGAACTCGCCGGCGATGGCTTCGAACTTTGCGCGGTCGTAGTCGATGCGGTCCATCTTGTTGACCGCGAGGATCACGTTTTGCACGCCTAACAACGACACGATGTGCGTGTGGCGACGCGTCTGCACGCGCACGCCTTTCTCGGCGTCCACGAGCACCACGGCCGCGTCGGCGGTCGAGGCGCCGGTCGCCATGTTGCGCGTGTACTGTTCATGGCCCGGGCAGTCGGCGACGATGAACTTGCGGCGCGGGGTCTGGAAGTAGCGATACGCCACGTCGATGGTGATGCCCTGCTCGCGCTCGGCCTGCAGGCCGTCGACGAGCAATGCGAGGTCAGGCACTTCGCCGGTGGTGCCCCAGCGGCGGCTGTCGGTGGCCACGGCCGAGAGCTGGTCGTCGAACACCTGGCGGGTGTCGTGCAACAGCCGGCCGATCAGGGTGCTCTTGCCATCGTCGACGCTGCCGCAGGTGATGAAGCGCAGCAGATCGATTTCGCGCTGCTGGGCGAGAAACTGTTCGAGTGTGCGAGGCACATCCACGGTGTTGGACGCGGCGGGTTTGACCGGTACGGCAGCCATCAGAAGTAACCTTCGCGCTTGCGATTTTCCATCGCCGCGGCGGAGTCGGCGTCGATGGCGCGGCTCTGCCGCTCGGAAGTCGTGGTGAGCAGCATCTCTTCGATGATCTCCGGAACGCTCGCGGCCCTGGAGACCTGCGCGCCGGTCAGCGGATAGCAACCGAGCGAGCGGAAGCGAATGGTCTCGAGGTGCGGCTTCTCACCGTCGTTCAGCGGCAGACGATTGTCGTCGACCATGATCTTGAGTCCGTCGCGGTCGACGACCGGGCGCGGCTTGGCGAAATACAGCGGCACCACTGGAATGTTCTCGGTGTGGATGTAGGTCCAGATGTCGACTTCGGTCCAGTTCGACAGCGGGAACACGCGGATGCTGTCACCGCGGCGCAGGCGGCCGTTATAGAGATTCCACAACTCGGGACGCTGGTTCTTCGGATCCCAGCGATGCTGCGCATCGCGGAAGCTGAACACGCGTTCCTTGGCGCGGGACTTCTCTTCATCGCGGCGCGCGCCACCGATGGCGGCGTCGCAGCCGTACTTGTCGAGGGCCTGCTTCAGCGCCTCGGTCTTCATGATGTCGGTGTACCGCGCGCCGTGCGTGAACGGCGAAACGCCAGCGGCCTTGCCGGCCTCGTTCGTATGGACAATGAGCTCGGCGTTGAGGCGCCGGGCGGTCTCGTCGCGGAACGAGATCATTTCCTTGAACTTCCAGCCCGTGTCGATGTGGAGCAGCGGAAACGGGATGCGGCCCGGGAAGAAGGCCTTGCGGGCCAAGTGCAGCAGGACCGAGGAGTCCTTGCCGATGGAGTACATGAGCAGGGGCTTGGCGAACTCGGCGGCCACTTCCCGGAAGATGTGGATGCTCTCGGCTTCGAGACGGGCCAGATGGGTCAGTTTGGCCGCTCCCGCGCGTGCGCGGCTCCCCTGGGCGGGTTTCAGCGTCGTTATCGTCTGACCTTGGGGTTGAATCTGAGCGTGCATCGAAGGCCTTCCAGGGGAAAGTGGGCGGGACTGTATAGGTCCCAAGGCCCGGCCCGGAAAGCACTATTGGTTATGCAGCAATAACACCCGGGTTACAGACCGGGAAAAGGGTGCCAGGCACCGTTTCCTTGGAAACGGTGCCTGGCACCATTTATCAATCGCCCAGGTCTTCGATGGTATCCACGAAGATCTGGCGCAGCGGCGCCACGTCGGCAGCCTTGACCACGCGGCAGCGGACCAGCAGGTCGATCTGCCGCACTGCAGCCGACAGCACCTGGATGGCGCCCGCTTCATTGCCGCGGCCAATCAGCACCTGCGCGGCGATGACTTCCGCCTTCAACACGAACCCAACGCTCCTCGGCAGCTTGCCGGTGGCGACGAGCTGGTTGATGAGCGGCAATGCCGATGCGAGGTCGGTATCGGGCGCCGGATCCTCGACGGTGACCATGTGCGTCGCCGAGGCGCTGGTGTCGTCATCCGCGATATCGATGGTCACCGTATACGTGCCACCTGCGGTGTAGATGTGCGTCAGCGAGAAATTGCGGCCGCTCAACGGCACTTCTTCGGGTGCGCTGCCATCGCCCCAGGTCACGGTCGCAGTCCAGGCGTCGGCGCCCGGATCCGAGAAGCTTCCCGTGGCGGTGTACGTCGCACCGAGGTTCAGCGTGGCATTCGGCACCGCGCCAACCACCGGCGCGACGTTGGTCACGTTGACGGTGAAGGTCGCCGAATCGCTCAGGCCATCGTTGTCGGTCACGGTCACTCGCACCGTGAACACGCCGTCCTGCGTGAAGGTGTGCGAGACCGAGGCACCGCTGCCCGTCGAGCCGTCACCAAAGTCCCAGGCGTAGGAGGCAATGGTGCCGTTCGGATCGACCGAACCGGACGCGTCGAACGTCGCCGAATCGCCTTCGGCGATGGCGCCGGCCGGACCCGTGACCTCCGCGAACGGCGGCTGCGTGTTGGACTCGACCGCCGCTTCCACCTCGTCAGGCAGCAGCGCCAGCAGGTCGTATCCGGTCAGCGTTTCGATCTCGTCCACCGTGGTCCGGTATTCATTCCAGTCGACGTTACGCACGCCCGGCTCGTTCGGCATGTTCACCGCGATCACTTCGAGATCACGGTAATCGTCGATGTTCGCGAGCCCCTGGTCGTGCGGCATGATCACCGCGACTTTCCAGGTCGACGTCGGAATGACGATCTTGCCCTCGTTCTTGAGCGTGCCGTTGTGACCGGCGGGGCCGGTGATGATGTACACCTCGCGGCCCTGCACTCGCGCGAGGTCGCCGAGGTCGCTCTCGAGATTCGCCCACGGGCCCTGATTCATGTCGGCCGCCTGCGGCACGATGTTGCTGAACAGGTAGGTGCGAGCGTTGTCGAGACTGCCCGTGGTGCGGTCGAACGATCGCGCCATGTGGCCACGGTCGATTCCAAAACCGGCAATCGCGCCGGAGCCGGTGTAATCGTTGGTCGTGATCCGCGGTACCGATGCGGGCAAGTCCGCATCCAGCGTGAAGCAGTCGCAACGGTCCTCGGCGCCGAAGTGCGCGGCGTCGAGGTCATAGCTCACCCAGTTGGGCGAGCCGCGGGTCGGGTTGTACGACGACGTGAATTGCTCGTAGCGCAGGATGATGTCATCGCTGGCATCCGCATCCGCCGGCTCACCAAACTCGGTGTTGCCCGGGTAGGCCACTCCGCTCGCCACGGCAACGCGCGTCGGCAGCGAGTAGGTAGCCGTGGTGCCGTCCGTCGCCGTGGCGCGCACGGTGGCCAGGCCTTCCGCGAGCGCGCGCATCACGCCATTCGCGTCGATGCTGGCGATCGCCGGGGTTTCCGAGGTCCAGGTGATCGTGGTCGGAATCGTGACATTGCCCGGGCTGCGCAGCGTCGCGAAGACCTGGTCCTCGAAGCCGACCGGCAGGGCCGGATCAGTCGGGACCCGGCCGCTGAACGACAGCGTGTTGCCCACTGGCGTCGGCGCATCCGAGTTGCAGGCACCGAAGCTCGCGGCGCCGGAAGCCCAGATACCCATGGAGTTCCGCTGCAGCGACGAGCCCAGGGGGGCGTTCGTCTGCGACGCGAGAATGTCCGTGGAGACGAGCCCGCCCGCGGGACCCGTCAGCGCCGTGACGACACCTTCGTACGAGAGGAACTCCAGCACCTCGCCCGTGGGGCTCACCAGCGCGATGCCGTCGGGCGATCCGTTCTGGATGCCGTCCTGCGGGTAGTTGAGGACGATGACGCCGCGCGTGCCGCAGGTCGCCGGCAAAACCCCGCCCAGGTCTTGCGTGTTGTAGGGAACGCCGCCGTTGCCGTTGTAGAGCACGACCGTGTAGTCGGCGAGGTTCGCGCCCGCAGGGCCCTCGATCTCGATGGCTTCGCCCGTGTCAGTGCCGAGATTGTCGTAGTGAATCTCGTTGATGTGGAAATCGGAATTGGTCGGCGGCGGTGCCGCGTTGATGTGCAGATTGCCGGTTCCGCTGACGCCATTCGCGGACATCGCGAAAATGATGGTGTCGCCTTCCGCGACGCCGGTTGCCACGCCCGCGGCGCTTACCGTGGCGATGTCTGGATTGCTGCTGGTCCAGCTGAACGTGACGCCGGGAATCTCCTGCCCGACGATGTCGAACGCCGTCGCCGCAAACGCAACGCTGCCGCCGACGTTGACTTCGGCGCCGGACGGTTCGACCGCGATGCTATCTACTTCGCCGACAGGCGGCTCTTCGCCATCGTCGTTGCAGGCGCCGAAAGTGCTGGCGCCCAGCCCCCACGTGCCGTCCGCCCTGCGCGCCAGCGATTCGCCGACCGGCCCGTTGCCATTCTGCAGAGCACCGATGTCGGTGGAAGTGATGCCGATCGCCGGACCATTCGCGGCCGCGAAAGTGCCTTCGTATGAAAGGAACTGCACCAGCGTGCCGGCGTTGTTGACGAGCGCGATGCCATCGGGCGCACCGTTCTGAATGCCGTTCGAGGGATAGTTGATGACCAGCACGCCACGGGTGCCGCAGGAAGCGGGGACCACGCCCGCGAACGCGTCGGTGTCGTAGGAGGCACCGCCCGTGCCGTTGTACAGCACGATCTGCCACCCGGTGAGGTCGGTGCCCGCGGGCGCCGACACTTCGATGGCTTCGCCCGCGTCGGTGCCGACGTTGTCGTAGTGGATCTCGCTGATGCGGATCGCATTCTGCGCGGCGGCACCGGCAGAGAGGATCAACGCGGCAGCGGTAAAGAGCCAGCGGTAAACGGTATGGTTTCGCATACTTTCCGTCCCTGTGTATTTCGATTGCAAAGCAAGCAATTGGGGCCTTGCGGCCCGCGGCGCGAAAGAATACGCCAAACCCTGAACGGTTTCGTGACAGGGGGGAAGGCCCCGGCGACCACGAGATGTGAAATCCGCGAACCCGCGCGCCAGCGCGCGCGGATGCGCGCGTTACGTTAAGCCAATACGTTTTCCTAGGAAAATTGTTAGGCGTTCACGGCAATTTACTTAAGGCCATATTTTCCGCGGGCTCACTGGCTCGCGAGCGGCAGCGCAGCGCGAATCACGCGGCCGGAGTCGCCGAAGTTCGTGTCCAGCTTTGGCGGGTTCGTCAGCAATACCACCGTGCCGTTACCGCTGAGCGTCGCCCAGGACGCAGGCGCAATCAGCGCGTGACGCGCGCCACTGACCGACACCTCCGCGCCATCGGTCGAAAGCCCGCTCATGTCGGCCCAGCCAGCCCCCTGCAGCGCGAGCTTGAGGGTGTTGGCACGACCGGCCGCCGTGATATCGGCGCGGCCGGTGGCCTCGATGTGCAACTCGGGCTGGTCGAAACTCTCGATGGTCAGATGGTCGCCGCCCTTGACCGCGAAGCGCGTGATTTTCGGCGCCAGGACCAGGATCTGCAGTGATTTGCCGGTGTGCCAGCGTTCGTCGCGCAGGACGCCGCCGTCGGCCCGGAAGGTTTCCACCGAGCGCGCGGCGCCGGTGACCACCACCTTGCCAGGACCTGCGGTCTGCACGAAACGCACGTCGGCCGGAACGTCGACGACCATCGACTCGCTGCCGTCCCAGGCGAACTCGCGCGTGACCGTGGGCTTGCGCTGGTCATTGTCTTCCAGCGCGCCGGCCACGGTCAGGGCGGAAGCGCTGACCGCGGTCGCCGAGATGGCAACGAGCAGCAACTTGTTAGTTCTATTCATGTGATGAGCTCCCTGCAGTATTTGGAGGAATGGCGCGAGGCCGCAACAAGCGCCGGTGGGTCCGCGCGTAACGCGCGCACCCATCGGCGAGCAATCCGGTAAGCAAGGCGCAACACGCGATGCCGGCGATTCCACCCGCGACGCGCCCGATGCCATTGAGGACGGCGGCCAGCAGGCCGCCCGCGGGCTCATCGTAGAGTCCGAACGTGAGCGTGAAAGCGCCGTAGAGAATGGCGATTGCGGCGAGCAGGAAGCCCGCGGCGACGAGCAACGCTACGAGCGCAAGGGGCAGCAGCAGGAGTCCATCGAGCGCCAGCAGGCCGAGCACCCCTGCGACGGTGCGCAAGGCTGCGCCGCGCTCGCGCGTGTGCTGCCAGTGGGTGATTTCGACTTCGAGGCGCAGTTCCGCGGCCAGGCGCTTCGGATCACCGAGCGCGAGCGCCAACTGCTCTTCGGACCTGCCCGCCTGCGCGCCATCTGCGAAATAGCTCTCGTAGTCGGCAACGATGGCGGCGGCGGATTCCGCCGGGACTCCCTCGAGGCCGCGCCGCAGGCGCGTGATGAATTCAGTACGCGTCATCGGGCAGCCTTGAGTATGCGATCGATCGACCGGGAGAAACGTTCCCAGGTCGCGCGCTGCTCGGCGAGACGCGCGCGGCCGGCGCGGGTCAGGCGGTAATAACGCCGCGGCGGCCCCGACGGTGACTCCGCCAGGTAGTCCTCGAGCAGGTCGTCGCCCTGCATGCGCCGCATCAGCGGGTAGATGGTTCCTTCGCCCATGTCTATTTCCTGCGCGAGGTAGGTCGCGATCTCGTAGGCGTAGTTGTCACCGCGCGAAAGGAACGCGAGCACGCACAACTCGAGCACTCCCCGCTTGAGCTGGACTTCGCCGGCATCGGCCATCGTTCCTTCCACTACCTTGTGACGCAAGATACTATTTGTCACAAGATAGCGGTGAGCGCAAGCGGCGCGTTCGGCGCATCGTCAAAACGCGCTAGAGTCTGCGCGCGCCGGATTGCGCACCCTGGAGTCCTCAGATGATCAGCCACTTCTCCTTTCACCGCCGGAAGACGCGGTGGCGAATCGCCGCGACGGCCCTGGCACTGGCGAGCTGCGCGCTGGCGGCGGCGCAGCCACCGCCGCGAATCGGCCTCGTGCTCGGCGGAGGCGGCGCCCGCGGCGCAGCGCACATCGGCGTGCTCCAGGTGCTCGAGCGTGAGCGCGTGCCCGTCCACGCCATCGCCGGCACCAGCATCGGCGCCGTCATCGGCGGGCTGTACGCCGCGGGCCATTCGCCCGGGGAAATCGAAGCGGCGGTGAGCTCGATCGACTGGGTGGACATCTTTCGCGACGACACTGCCCGGCCCGACACCCCCATGCGCCAGAAGGAGACCGATCTCGGCAACGTCGCGAACTTCGAGGTTGGCATCACCAACGGACAGCTCGCCTATCCTTCGACGCTGGTGCGCGGCCAGAAGCTCGGGCTCTTCCTGCGCAAGCAGTTTCTCGGCCGCTCGAAGGTAGATAGTTTCGACGATCTGCCGATCCCCTTCCGCTGCGTGGCCACGGACATCGGCGAAGTGCGCCCCCGCGTGTTTTCCTCCGGCGACCTGGAACTGGCGATCCGCGCCAGCATGGCGGTGCCCGGCGCGTTCGCGCCCGTGAACCACGAGGGCAAGATCCTGGTCGACGGCGGGATCGTCAATAACCTTCCACTGGATGTCGCGCGCGCCATGGGCGTCGACCTCGTCATCGTGGTCGACGTGGGCCAGCCGCTCGCGCCGCCGGAAACCGTGGATTCGACCTTCGAGATCCTGCTGCAGATGGTGAGCGGCCTGATGCGCGACCGCAGCGACGCCGCGCTCGCAACTCTCGGTCCCGGCGACGTGTTCATCAGGCCGGACCTGGGCGAGATCAGCAGCGTGAGTTTCGTCCGCGCGACGGATGCCGTGGCGCCTGGCGCACGCGCGGCCGAGGCCGTGCTGGACAAGTTGCGCGCGCTTTCGCTGCCGGAGGATCAGTACCTTGCCTGGCGCGAAGCGCAGCATCGCGCCATATCCGGGAATCCGCGCGTGGAGTTCCTGAAGGTCGATGATGCGCACAGTCGCACGGCGGAATTCGTCCGTGACCGCATCGGCCTTCAGGCCGGGGAGCCGCTCGACACGAAGCAGCTCGAGAGCGACATCGCCGGTGCGTTCGGCCGAGGCACCTATGATTCGATTTCCTACCGGCTGGCGACGGATGAACACGGCCGCCAGGGCGTCGAGGTGACGCCGGTGGACAGTTCGCTGGGACAACTGGTGTTCCGTGCGGGGCTGCAGATCAACGATGACTTCGAGGGCACCGACGACTACCAGCTCAACCTGGAAACCCGCCTCACCGACCTCAGCAGCAAGGGCGCCGAGTGGCGCGCGTTCCTCGGCATCGGCCGCGTCGCCTCGATCGCCACCGACTTCTATCTACCCTTCGGCGAACGCGGCAACTGGTTCCTGACTCCCGAGATCGGCTACGCCGCGCTCAACCAGCCGCTGATCGTCGACGGCATCGATATCGCGCAGTATCGCGTCGAGAGCTGGCTGGGCAGCCTGCGCGTCGGCCGCGACTTCAGCGACCGGTTGCGGCTGTCGGCCGCGGTGATGCAAGGTGAGGATCGGGCCGTGCGGCAGATCGGCTCGCCGGATCTGCCCGAGAGGAGTCTCGATGACATCGGCGGCATCGGCGTCAACCTGCTCTGGGACAGTCTCGACAACGTACGCTTTCCGCGACGTGGATTGCGCGCCGAGATCGGCTACAACGACTATCGCGAGTCTCTCGGCGCGCATGGCAATGGCGATCTGTTCCGCATTGCCATTGATGACGCGATGAGCTTCGGACGCAACACGCTGATGCTTGGCGGCCGCGCCTCACTGACGAAGCGACCGCTGGGGGCATTCCAGACCACCGCCTCGCTCGGCGGGCTCACGTTCCTCTCCGGGTTGCGCGATCGCGAACTGCTCGGCAACCAGATGGTGCTGCTGCGGGGCATTTACTATCGCCGCCTGAGCCAGCAAGGTCTGCTGTTCGACGTGCCTACCTACCTCGCCGCCAGTCTCGAGGGCGGCAATGTCTGGATGGACTATGAAGACGTCTCGCTCAACGACTTGCGCGGCGCGGCGAGCGTTTTCTTCGGGGTGGACCTGCCCATCGGGCCGCTGCAGATCGGCTATGGCCGCACCTTCGACGACCGCGACGCGTTCTACCTGACGTTCGGCTCGCTGGTGCTGCCGCGTTACAGATAGTCAGTCGTAGCGCGGCAATTCGATGGCGGAGATGAGCTTCTCGCGGGCCGCCGGCGTGGACGCCGAGAGGATGCGCTCGATGCGCTCGCGCGTGAGATGCGGCGCGAGCAGCTGGATGAAGTCGTAGGTGAAGCCGCGCAGCAGCGCGCCGGCGCGGAACCCGATCCAGGTCACGTGGCTCGGAAACAGGTGCCCGGCTTCCACCACGGCAAGATCCTTCTCGTCGTCCGGCTCGATGGCCATGCTGGCCACCACGCCGACTCCCAACCCGAGCCGCACGTAGGTCTTGATCACATCCGCATCGCGCGCGGTCAGCGAAACGTTCGGCTCGAGCCCGGCGCGCGCGAACTGCTGCTGCAGCGACGAGGGACCGGTGAAGCTGAACACGTAGGTGACCAGCGGGTATTCGGCGAGCTGCTGCAGCGTGGGCTTCGCGATCTGCGCCAGCGGATGGTCCTTGGGGACGATGATCTGCCGGTGCCAGGAGTAGATAGGCAACAGCACGAAGTCGGGGAACTTGTCCTGGCTGCCGGTGTTGATGGCGAAGTCGATGCGATCGAGCGTGGCCATCTCGGCGATCTGGTCCGAGGTGCCCTGGTGCAGGTGCAACTGCACGTCGGGATATTTCTGGCGGAAATCGCGGATCACGCGCGGCAGCACGTAACGCGCCTGCGTGTGCGTGGTGCCGATGGACAGCGAACCGCGATCGGATTGCTTGAGATCCTTGGCCAGGCTCTTGAGCGCCTGCGCCTCGCGCAGCATGCGCAGCGCGCGCGCCGCCACTTCCTCGCCGGCCGGGGTGAGGCGCTTGAGGGCGCGGCCATCACGCACGAACAACGTGAGGCCGAGCTCCTCTTCAAGCAGACGGATCTGCTTGCTGACGCCCGGCTGGGAAGTGTGCAGCGCCTGGGCGGCAGTCGTGACGTTGAGGCCGTTCTGCAC
>Ga0190271_10001585_pt1 | contig 13091 bp, 10 predicted proteins | sample Popmic356T_FD_133747 | JGI IMG/M metagenome (GOLD analysis project Ga0190271, IMG submission 133747) | Populus adjacent soil microbial communities from riparian zone of Weber River, Utah, USA - 356 T | ecosystem: Environmental > Terrestrial > Soil > Riparian zone | place: USA: Utah | collected...
CCGCGGCCAACGACGGCTACCAGGATCTCACCGTCATCAACCTCGATCCGCTGGCGGCCAAGCCGAAGACCATCGTCACCGCCGGCTTCCGGCCGGTGACGGTCGCGTTCGCCGCCGACGGCCGGCAAGCGTTCGCGGTGACCGAAGACGGCATCACCGTCGTCGATCTGACCGGCGCGGAAGGGCCACGGGTCACGAAGAACGTGATCATCACGGACGACCCGACCGAAAACGCCGATACGCGCGACGTCTCGCTGACCGCGAGCGGCGGGCTGGCGATCATCCGGCGCGAGGGCAGCCCCGCGATCGGGATCGTCGACCTCGCGACCAGCGCGCGCTCGTCCGTCACGCTGTCCGGGCCAGTCACCGATCTCGACGTCACCAGCGACGGCAGGCGCGCGGTGGCGGTCGTGCGCAACACGTCCGAGGTCGCGATCCTGCCGCTCGACGGCGGCATTTCGGGCACCGCGGCGATCACACGCGTCACCATCACGGGCGAGGTGGTCGGCTCGGTCGCGCTCGCGCCGGGCGGCGGCGCCGCGTTGCTGTATTCGAACGCCATCGCGCTCGAGCGCCTCACCGTGCTGACGCTCGGGGCGACGCCCAGCTATCGCGTCGTCAAGCTGCACGCGCCCGTGCTGTCCGTGTTCGCGGCGGCCGACGCCGCCAACGCCGTCGTCGTCCACGCCGACGAGACGCCCCCCCCGTCGGCCACGGTCCCGGACGGTGGCACCGCCAGCGACGCAGGAACCGCCAGCGACGGCGGGGCCACCACCGACGCCGGCCCGCCGCAGCCGCCCGGACCACGGGCGGGGCGCGCGTTCAGCCTGGTGCCACTGGCGAACGATCTGCCCGCCAAGATTCAGACGACGGACGCGCCGCCCGAGTCGGTGGTGCTGTCGCCGGACGGCGATCGGGCGCTGCTGACGATCCGCGACGACGTCAAGCGGGTCTACGCCGTCTACATGGGCCTGTTTCCGACGCTGGAGGTCCAGCGTTTCGGTCTCGCGAGCCCGCCGATCGCCGCCGGGGTCGTCGCCGCCGCCGGGCGCGGATACGTCGCCCAGAAGCACCCGGAGGGCCGCATCACGTTCGTGACGCTGGAGAGCGGCGAAGCGCGCACCCTCACCGGCTTCGAGCTCGGCTCGCGCGTGGTGGATTGGACCCAACCATGAACAACAAACTCGTAGCGCTCGCATTGCTGGCCGCGTTGGCCGCCGCCGCAGTCGCAGCCAGCAGCTGCGGCGATCGCCCAGAGGCCTGGTCACAGCCGGCCAGCGTGGAGGTGACCTTCGGTTTGACCCGCGCCGTCGCCGTCGTCGATGCGCCCGCCGATCGTGTCGTACTGCTGGTCCCCGGCACCGGCCAGAGCCTGCGCATCGACGCCGTCCCGGTCGGGCGCAACATCCTGACGGTCGTCGCGTCGCCGAAGCGCGAGAAGCTGTTCGTGCTGTCGGCCGGTCACCGCGCGAAGATCGGCGACGACGAGGCCGACGAGAAGCCATCGCTGACGGTGATCGAACCGGGGGTTCCCGCCCAGCGCTACGTGTTGGCCTCGCTCACCGATCCGCTGGCCGGACTGGCGATCGATCCGATCGAGGAGCGCTGGGCGATCATGTACGCGGCGACCGGCCCCAATCAGGCGTTCGTGCAGAACCCGAACGAGCTGGTGTTCCTGGACGTCAGTCAGCCGCCCGAAACCGCGACCCTGCGCGCGCACACACTGCACAGCTTCGGGGGCCGTCCCGCGCGGCTCACCTTCACGCCCACGCTGGGGCTGCCGGGCGGCGACCGGCGGCTGCTGATCGTGGAGTCGGATCAGGACCTGTCGATCCTCGATCTCGCCGACCCCGACAACGAGATCTCGGTTCCGCTCACCAGCGGAAACGACAACCGCCGACTGGCGCCCGCCGCGGTCGTGGTCGACGACGGCGACCCCGCGCGCGTCGATGACGCGCGCATCGGCGTGCGGCTGCAGAACGATCCCAGCGTCATCACGCTGACGCTGGAGCCCGAGCCGGGAACGATCGGCTTCCGGCCGACCGTCAACCTGACCGACGTCGGCGGCATCCCGACCGACATCGCCTTCGTCCGCACCGATGGCGGCCTGCGGCTCGCCGCGCTGGTCCCGCCGCGCAGCGAGGCCGTGCTGGTCGACCCGGTCACCAGCCTCACGACCCACGTCGCCCTGCCCGCCCGCTACGCCAGCCTGTCGCTGGTGACCGACAGCGCGGGCGGCGGCGCGGGCGCGCCGGTCGACGTCGCGTTGCTGTGGAACGGCGGCGCCGCGACCGACGGCGTCGCGTTCTGGGAGCTGGGCCAGACCGCGGGGCGGCCGTACCGCAGCATCGAGACCATCGGCGTCGTCTCCGCGATCGCGGCGGTGCTGCCCGTACCGCAGCATCCGGCGCTGCGCGTGCTGCAGACGGCGTCGGCGAAGGAGTTCTACGTCCTGGACCTGCAGACACGGACTGCGGCGCCGCTGGTGACGTCGACGGCGGCGATCGCGCTGTCGATGTCGCCGGTGGGCGATCAGGTCTGGACGTTCGCGCCCAGCGGCACCAACGTCGCCGCGACAGGCATCCTCGATACGCACCCGCGCTCGCTGATCATCGAGCGCCCGGTGCGCCACGTGTTCGAGGTCGCCAACGACGACGGCCGCTTCGCGATGATCGTGCACGGCGGGGGTAACGGCGGCGTGACGATCTACGACGCCGACACGCTCGACGACGACACACGCCGTCTCTACTCCAGCGTGCTGACCGGGGGGCCCTACCAATGAGGCGACAGCGACAGCGACACCTGGTAGCACTCGCGATCGCCACGCTCTCGATACCGGCGCCGGCCGCCGCGCAGATGATCGAGCGGGCGGCGACGAAGCCCCGCGCCGAGACCTGGCAAGCCGCCGCCGGCCTGCGCACCATGCTGGTGCGGAGCGCCGGCTACGACCCCTTCGCCGGCAACGATGCCTTGATTCAGCTCTCGCTCGGCATCGAACGCGTGGTCGTGCGCAACGGCGCGTTCGTCTTCGCCGGGGGCATCGGGGGCGACTACGGACAGACCAGCAGCAGGGCGCGCGGCGCATCGACCCAGCTCCATGCCGGGCGGATCTCCCTCATCGCGGAGGGCCGCTATCAGCCGTGGGAACGCGGGTACGGATTCGTGCGGTTCGCGCCCGGCTGGCTCGGAATGAGCGCGACGCTGACCGACGGCTCGGCGCCGACCACCGCAGCACTCCAGGACACCTTCGGCATGCTGTCGGCCGACATCAGCGCGGGCGCGGCCGCGCGCGTCTCCCCCGCCCCGGATCCGGTCGCCGCCTGGATCACCCTGGAGGGCGGCTACTCCTGGGCCGGCAGTCACCACCTGCTGCTCGCCCCCGGCGCAGCGCCCCGCGACCAGGCAAAGCTCGCCCCGCTCGACCTCGGCACGATCGACCCGCGCGGCGCCTTCTTCCGCCTCGCGCTGGCGATCACGTACTGATCGTCTATTTGCGGTGCGGCGACGCCGCCAGTGGCCGGGCGCGCGCGACCAGCTCCGGCCAGTCGGCGGCGCCGATGGCGCGCACCAGGAGCTGGCACTCGTCGAGCAGCGTCCCTTGCGTCCCCGCGAGCCCAGCCACCGCGCCGAACGGAACCATCACGATCTCGCCCTCGGCGACGCGGAGGGCAACGTAGTCGACGCACGGGATCACCAGGTTCTCGTCGGCGAGCCAGACGGCGAAGCGGGTCTCGCGGCCCGGCCCGTCGCCGTTGCCGCGGCCGCCGGATACGAACACGCCGGCGTCGCGGAACCCGGCCGGGATCTCCCACTGCACGCGGCGCATGGTTTCCAGCACGCGGTCGGCGAACGCCGCCGCCGACCCGGCCCCCTCCAGCTCGCCGAGCAGCCGCGCGCCAACCCAGCAAGAGCGCTGCGGTCCCGGCATCGCCAGCGGCCCCCGCCCCTCGCGGATCAGCGTCGCCAGCGCCCGTGCCCCGGAGACGGCCTGCTCCTGCATCCAGTCGGCGTTGTGCAGCCGACGAAGCTCGGCGAGGTCCAGGGCGCCAAAGTAGTCCGCCTCGACGGTGGCGGCGCCGGCGAGCCGGGCGGCCCCCTCGGCGACGCGCAGGGCGAGATCGCAATCGTCAGGCGACGCCAGCGCGCGGATGGTGATCGTGAGCTTCCCCGCGTCCCAAACGATCTCCGTGCTCCGCGTCGACCGCCCGGCGCGGCAGAGCTCCAGGCCACCATCGGGCCACCCTTCGTCGCGCGGCTCGGCGGAGACGATGCGCACGTCGGGCAGCCCGACCGCGTCGCGCAACGCGCGCCAGCCGGGCGCTGCCGCCGCAATCACTGTCAACTGGTAACTCACGCGCGCACTGTCGCATACCGCGCCGATCGGCGCGGCCCACAATCGGCGTCGGGATTGCTAGTGCGCCCGCGCGCCCGCCTTCATCGTCGTGGCGAGCACGGTGTAGACCGTCGTCCAGGCAGCCTGCACCGCCGGCGTGAAGGCGGAGCCGAGCCCGCGTTCGAGCGTCCACAGCAGCGCCCCGCCCACGGTCTCGTAGTGGGCGTCGGTGACGCCGTACCCGGCGTGACGGCGGCCAAGGTCTTTGACGGTCGGCACCAGCTGGTCGAGCGCGTCGAGCCCATTGACGCACGCGCCGATCATCTGCATCAGCTTCTTGCCCTGTTCGCGCATGTCGCTCCTGAACAGCGGGCGCAGTCCAGGGTCCATCTCGAACAGCCGAGCGTAGAAGAGCGCCGCGGCCTGATCCGCGATCGGAACGAGCTGGGCGAACGTGCTCTGCACGAGAGCCTTTTCGTCGGGTGTCATCATCGTCGTAGTTTCTCGACTGTCCGACGAAACGGGGGTTTCGACTCGGTCAAATCTCTGTAAAGCTGTCGCCCAGGATGCCTACTGCGAGTCGTCTGAACCTGAAAGCCGCGCCGTGGCGGATCGCGAACCTCGCGGCGCTGAAGCGCGACGGCCGGCTACACCTGCCGGACCTGCAGCGTGGGTTCGTCTGGTCCGCTGACCGCGTGCGGGCGCTGCACGATTCGCTTTACCGGTCGTACCCGGTCGGCGCGCTGCTGCTGTGGGAGCCGAAGTGGGAAGGCGAGGCGCCGTTTTCCACCCGCGCCTGGGACATCTGTCCCCCCGAGCCGGTGACGTTTCGCGGACATCCCGAAAGCACGGTGCCGGTCAAGCCCGGATCGCTGTTCGTCCTCGACGGACAGCAACGCCTGACCTCGATCTTCCGGGTCATTTTTCGCAGCCGCATCCGCAACAAGACCACACCCGATCCCGATCTGCTGGTGGCGCTGTCCCCCGGCGAGGAGTGGCAAGAGAACCCCTTCCACCTTCGCTCGAAGACGCTGCAGCGGCGGATGAAAGATGGATTGCTGGTCCCCGCCGAGGTCTTGTTCGAGGGGGTGCGGGGCGGGAACGAGAGCCTCGCGGTCCAGCGGGCGCTCGGCGAATGGCTGACGCCCGGGGACGAGCTGTTCTTCGAGGCCCTCGATCGCGCCAACGCGATCCGCATGTCGATCCTGCACGCGGAGGTCGTCGCCTACGAGATCGACGCGGGCGCCAACGACGACAACGTCATCGAGATCTTCGCGCGCCTGAACCAGCAAGGCGTCCGGCTGCGGCCGGGTGACCTGGCCGCTGCTCGCCTGACCGGCCAGATGGCCAATTTCCGGACCCGGTCGCGGGAGGTGCTGACGGCGCCGGAGCTGCGCGGCTTCTCGGCGCCCGAAGGCATCGAGGAAGGCAGCCGGAGCGGCGCTTTCGTCGACACGGATCTCCTGATCCGTGCGGCCCTGTTCCTCGGAGGCGGCGGCGTCCGTTACCGTGACGCCGAGAAGCGCAAGTCCCCGGTGCACTACCAGAGCATCGACTCCAGCTGGGAAGCCGCCGTCGCCGGGTTCAAGAGCTCGGTCGCCCTGTTTCGCAACGCCGGCGTCCCGTCCGGGGATTGGCTCCCTTACCGATACCTGTTGTTCGCGCCGGCGATCGCGGCGGCGCGGGGCCACGAGCTCGGCGATCGCTGGATCGGATGGGCGATCGCGGCCAGCCTGTGGCGCCACTACGCCGGCGAGGTGGACACCAAGCTGGCCCGGGACGCCGGTCTGGCCGAAAAGGGCGACGTGGACGGGTTGATCGAACACGTCAAGCTGCGCGCCAAGCGCCCTGACAGCGCCGTTCCGGAGGAAGACGACCTGCTCCGCAACATCATCGGCGAGGGGGCGATCTTCCTGGGGTTGCTGACGTATTTCATGAAGGTGGACGCGCGGTCGTATCCCGGCGGCAAGTTGATCAGCGGTATCCAGGAGCCGCTGGAGGTGCACCAGATCTTCCCGCGCGCGCAGCTCGATCGCTTCCCCGACCGCGACAACGAATACGTGCCGGACCGGCTCGGGAACCTCACCCTGCTCGCCCGTTCGGACAACGAGCTCATCGGCGACACGGCCCCCGACGTCTACCTGCGCGTCATCGACGCGCGCGACCGCTCGTCACATCTGATTCCCGACGACCCCGGCATCTGGACCGTGCAGCGTTACAACGAATTCGCCGAGCAGCGCGAACGCGCCCTCGCGTCCATGCTGCGCGACCTGCTGTTCAACCTCGGGATCAGTTAGCGCGATCGCGGCTGCGCCGCGATGAAGCGCTCAGTTGCCGCAGACGGCGACTTCCGGGATCGCGGCTGCGCCGCGATGAACCGTTCAGTTAGTAAAGAGCTGGGTCACGAACAGCGGCCGGGTGCCCGTGACCGCCGCGCCGAACACGATGCCGATGCCGACGCGCGTGGGACGCGGATCGACGATGTTCGCGCGGTGGCCGGGGCTGGACATGAATCCCTGCTCCGCCTCTTCGGCCGTGTAGGCGCGACCGACGTTCTCCGACGTGAACGTCGGCGCGAGGCCGGCGCGGCGCACGCGGTCACCCGGCGACCCGGTGCGGGGCGAGGTGTGGGCCACGAAGTCGTGATCGACCATGTCGCGCGTGTGCGCGCGCGCGATCGCGGTCAGCTTGTCGTCGAGCACCACCGGCCCGACGCCCGCCCGTTTGCGATCGCGGTTGATCAGCGCCAGCATCTGCGTCTCCGCCTCCTCGGCGGTGACGGTGACCGTGCGGACGCCCGCCGCGCGCGGCGCCACGGCGGGGGGCGCAACCCCGCAGTAGAGCGGGAAGTTCGCGAGCACGGTGGCGCCGGCCGTCCCCGACGCGACGATCTCGACCTGGTGGCGCCCGGCGGTGAGACAGCGGACAACGTCGCGGATCACGCCCTTGCGGAGGGCTGGATTCTGCTGGCGCACCGTACCGTCGGGCGCGGTGACCACGACCTCGGGATTCGCGAGGCCAGGCGCGATACGCGCCTGGATCGACACCTGTCCGCCGGGCGGCACGTGCCGCGGAATCGCCTCGAGCAGCTCGACGTGTCTTTCCTGGAGGCCGAGGACGACATGGATCATGTCGCCGGACCGGTCGATGCCGATCCCGATGCGCCTGATGTCGGCGGTCCGCAACATCTCGCTGATCTCGCCACGGGTGTGCGCCGCCAGCTCCGACTCGCCGGCCGACGACGCGCTGGACATCAGGATGTGCGGGGACGGCTCCACCAGCCCGTAGTGCGCGAGCAGAAACTCGACCACGTCCAGCGCCGGCAGCTCGTCGCCGCGAACCTGCCGCGCCAGTTCGGTCATCGCCCAGTCCAGGCGCGCGTCCGCCTCGGGCGCCGCCTTCCCCAACTTTCGCGCCGCTCCCCTCACCTCCCCCAGCAGCGCCCGCCTCAGTTTATCGGGCGGCAACGCCGCACGCCCATCCTCCCCCGGCGATGGCGCATACCGCTTCGCCCCCGCCCCTCCCGGCGCCACCCCCTCACTTGTCGCTGACGCTGAAGTGGACGTGGACGTAGACGTGGACGTGGACGTGGACGTAGACCTGGACGTGGACGTAGTCCCCGTCGAGGCACACGCCACGAACAAGCAGACGGCCGCGGTGAAGCGGCCCCTCACCCCGACACGCTCCCCGCTGCGCGGGGCGAGGGAGGAAAGACTCCCCGCCGCGCGGGGCCTGTTCATCTACTTCTTCTTGCCCGCGGTGCCGCCGGTCTTGGCGGCGGCGGGGGCCTTGCGGTCGGCGGGCGCGCTCACCGGCGTGCTGCTGGCCCCGCCCGACTTCTCCTTCGTCTCCTTCGCCAGCGCGGGCGCCACCGGCGGCGCCGGCGGCGGCACGGCGCCCTGCGCGTCGCCGAACACGATCTCGCCGAACCTGTCGAGCGCATGGAAGTCACCCACCATCGGGGGCGACCAGCCCGCCGCCTGCTGCGGCTTGCCCTGCGGCACGTCCATCCGGTACATGTTGACGCGCCAGACGTTGCCGGGCGCCGGCGGCAGCGTCAGCGTCGACTTGTCGTCCATCCCCTTGACGTCCTCGAGCGGAATCGCGATCTCGGTCGTCCAGCCCTTGTCCTGGTCCTCGCGCTTGTTCAGCGTCCCGTCGACGCGCACCTTGGCGACCATCTTCGAGTTCCACGAAAACGGCTTCATCTTCGGGTTGATCGTGTCCTCGTACTTGCGCCGTTCGGGCAGGTACGTGTCGAACAGAGTCCCGTTGGGCGCGATCTGCAGCTCGACGTAGCTGCGCCCGTTGCCGTCGGCGTCGATCATGATCTCGTCCGCCTCCTCGGTCCACAGCTTGTCGTCGCGCTTGTCCAGCTTCGCCCAGACGTCCGAATCGACGTTGTCGATGCCGATGTAGAGGAACTTCTTGTCCCACAGCAGCTTCGCTTCGGTCTTCTGCGCGACCGGCGCGCCGGTCAGCGTGTTGACGAACGGCCCCGTCGACGGCGCCGACGCCCAGGCCGCGTCATCCAGCTTGCCGTCGATCTTGGGCGCCTTGGTCGCCATGCGCACCACGTAGCGCTTGCGCTCCTCAGCCGCGGCCGGCTTCCCGCTGACCGGGATCGTCGCCGCCAGCACCCGCCCTTCGGCGTCGTGCGGTCCCGCCTTGACCGACATGCGCGTTTGCCCCCGCCACAGGCCGACATAGACCTCGACCGTCGGGGCCGCCCAGTTCGCAGGCAAACGGATGCTGTGCTGGTCGCGAATGATCTCGCCCGCCTTCCAGGCCCCGACCGGGTACTTCCCCTTCACCGGCGCGTGGTCGGCGTTGATGAAGTTCTTGTTGGCGCCGTTGAGGTGCGTGAATGTCTTCCACTCCTGGCCGGGCGACGCCACGAGCTTCCAGTAGTGCGTGAGCAACACATCCTTGCCGGGCTCGATCGGCACGTGGTCGACGTCCAGGCCCAGGTAGACGACCTTGCCGTCGAGGTCCGCGTTGACCGGGTATTTCGGCGTCGGCGGCGTCGTCAGGATGTTCTGCTTCGCGACCGCCATGTCGTCGGCCGTGGGCTTGTCGTCGTCCTGCTCGACGCAGGCGACCAGCAGAAAGCACAGCGGGATCGCAGTGGGCAGCGCGCTTCGCATGCGGGGTTTCTAACCAAGGCCGGCGGCATTTGCAACGCGCGCCCGGCGCGCGAACCTCAGCGCACGCTGCGGATGACAACCTCGAGCAGGGCCTCCGCGCGCGCCAGGGATTCGCGGACGAGCACCCTCAGCCAATCGAACCAGCCCGCACGCCGCGCGGGCGCGGGAATGCCCAGCGCGTCGATGCCGGCGTGGCGCGCGAAGTGGAGCGCGCGCGGCAGGTGATAGCCCTGGGTCACGACGTGCGCGCTGCGCACGCCCAGCGCCGCCGCGTCCGCCATCGTCGCGGCGGTGCGATGGCCGCCTTCGTCGACGACGATGTCGACGGGCGAAACCCCACGCGCCTCCAGCCACGCCGCCATCGCGTGCGGCTCGTCGTAGCCTTCGCCGACGCGCCCCGACACGATGACCTTCCCGGCCCGCCCGGCCCGATGCAGCGCCAGCGCCGTCTCGAGACGGCTCGCGAGCTCGCGCGACGGCCTCCCGCCCGGGAACACGCGGTTGCCGAGCACGATGGCGTACGGCCGCACGGGCGCAGCCTCGACACCCGCCAGCGTGGCCGCGCTGGCGCGGGCGATCAGATACAGGTTCGCGGCCACCACGAACGCCAGGCCCGCGAGCGCGCTGCCCAGCAGCCACCACGCCCAGCGACGCCGCCTGGGCGGCACCGCCGGACGGGTCGCATCACGCATCTCGGTAGACCTTCGCGGCCCCGACGTGGCCCTGGCGGTGCCAGCGTATGTGCTGGCGCGACAGGTGGAACAGGATCTCGTCGCGCGCGACACCGCTGGCGACCGCGCGCTCGACCCACTCGAGGACGACGTCGCGCGCATCGGGCGGATGAAACAGGAACGTCCGCCCGAACACGACCGTCTCCCCATCCCACACGAGGCGCGCCTCGAACAGGTCGCCCGCCGTCATGCCCAGCGACTTGCGGCGTTCGTGCACCACGAACCGCGCGCCCCCGATCAGATCCTCGACGTCCAGCATCTGGTCCTTGGTCTCGAACAGCTCGAACACGCTGCGGTGGCTCGCCGCCAGCGCGGCGAGCGCCCGGCGCTCCTCGGGGGCCAACGAGACGCCCTCCTCGATCGCGCACGCCACCGGCGTCAATCCGATGCCCGCGAGTGGCCGCTCCAGCACGTACCACTCCAGGAACGACGCCATCCGGCCCTCGAACAGCTCGTTGTCGTCGTCGAACACCTTGCCCGCGCGATCGAAATACTCTTCGCGGGCACGCATCGCCTCCAGCTTGTGCTCCCGCTCGCTGTAGCGCTCGGCCAGCCGATCGAGGAGACGGTGGATCATCGACGCGCGCCTCAGCGCCGGCGGCGCTCTTGCATCAGCGTACAGAAGCGATCGAAGAGGTAGCTGGCGTCGTTCGGACCCGGTGACGCCTCCGGGTGGTACTGCACGCTGAACACCGGCAGCTCGCCATGCCGCATCCCCTCGACCGTCTTGTCGTTGAGGCTGACGTGGGACAGCACCGCCCGTCCCTGCATCGAGTCGACGTCGACCGCGAAACCGTGGTTCTGCGACGTGATCTCGACCTTGCGCGTGCCCAGATCCATGACCGGGTGATTGGCGCCATGGTGGCCGAACTTCAGCTTGTAGGTCTTGCCGCCCAGCGCCAGCCCGAGAATCTGATGGCCGAGGCAGATACCGAACACGGGCAGCTTCGAACGCGTCAGCTCGCTCGCGGCTTCCACCGCGTAGCCGACCGCGGCGGGATCGCCGGGCCCGTTGGACAGGAAAATGCCGTCCGGCTTCATGGCCAATACGTCGCGCGCGGCGGTCGTCGCCGGCACGACGCTGACCCGGCATCCCGACGAACGCAGGCGGCGCAGGATGCCGCGCTTGATGCCGAAGTCGTAAGCCACGACGTGGAACCGCTGGGGCGGCAGCTCGGCCGGACGCCCCGAAGCGGCCGCCGTTGGTCCTGCCCACACGGGCTCGTCCCATTCGTAGCCGGCCGCGGCTGTCACCTCGCGCACCAGGTCTCGCCCTTCCAGCGACGGATGCCGGCGCGCCCGCTCGACGGCGCCCGCGGCGTCATCGACCGCCCGGGTGATGATCGCACGTTGCGCGCCCGATAGCCGGATCCGGCGCGTCACCGCGCGCGTGTCGATGCCCGAGATGCCGGCCACGCCGTGATCGGCGAGCAGCGAATGCAACGAGCCGGAAGCGCGCCAGTTCGACACCATCGGCGACAGCTCACGCACGACGAAGCCGGCGCACCAGGGCCGCGCTGACTCGAAGTCGATCGGATTGACGCCGACGTTGCCGATCTCCGGCGCCGTCATCGTCACGATCTGACCGCGGTACGACGGGTCGGTCAGCACCTCCTGGTAGCCGGTGATCGCGGTGTTGAAGACGATCTCGCCCGCGCCGTCGCCGGCCGCGCCGAAACCGAACCCGCGAAAGACGCTGCCGTCCTCCATGGCCAGCAGCGCGGGGGGCAAAGTCGAATCGTCTTCGTGGCTCACGTCAGCGTCTCTCCCGAATACGCGATTGTACCGCCTACGACGGTCAACGCCGCCCGGCCGCGCAGCGATTGTCCGGAAAACGGTGTGTTGCGCGAGCGCGACCGCAGCCGGCCGGCGTCGCAAGTCCAGGCCGCCTCGGGGTCGATGACCGTGACGTCGGCCGGCGCCCCGTCGGCCAGCGTCCCGCCGGACAAGCCGAAGGCCGCAGCCGGGGCCACGCTCATGCGCGTCACCAGCGCGGCCGGGGTCAGAATCCCCTCACGGACGAGCTGGAGGACCAGCGGCAGCGCCGTCTCGAGGCCGATGATGCCGAACGCCGCCTGCTCGAACTCGACGTCCTTCTCGACCGGCGAATGCGGCGCGTGATCGGTCGCCACCGCGTCGATGGTCCCGTCCGCCAGCGCCTCACGCAGCGCCGCGACGTCGGCCGAGGTGCGCAGCGGTGGGTTGCACTTCGTCGCGGTGTCGTAGCCCGCGCACGCCTCGTCGGTCAGCGTCAGGTGATGCGGCGTCACCTCGCAGGTGACCGGCAGCCCACGCCGCTTGGCCTCGCGAATCAAGCGCACGGAATCCGCGCTGCTGATGTGCGCGACGTGGTAGCGCGCGCCCGTCAGCGCGCACAGCTCGATGTCGCGCGCGACCATGGTCGATTCGGCCGACGCCGGCTGGGCGCGGATCCCGGCGCGCGTCGACACGCGGCCTTCGTTCATGGCGCCGCCCGCGGACAGCGACAGATCCTCGCAGTGCTGCACGATGGTCAGGCCGAAGGTCCGCGCGTACTCCATCGCCCGGCGCATCAGCTCGGCGTTCATCACCGGGCGGCCGTCATCCGAAACGGCGACGCAGCCCGCGTCCTTCAGCTCGCCCATCTCCGCCAGGCTCTCGCCCGCCAGCCCCTTCGAGATCGCACCCACCGGGTAGACCCGCACCGCGCCGACCTCTCGTGCGCGCTTCACGATCAGATCGGTCACCGCGCGCGTGTCGTTGGGGGGCGTCGTGTTCGGCATCGCGCACACGGCGGTGAACCCGCCCGCGGCGGCGGCACGCGTACCCGTCGCGATGTCTTCCTTGTATTCGTGTCCGGGCTCGCGCAGGTGGGTGTGCAGGTCGATGAGGCCCGGAATC
>Ga0190271_10001586_pt1 | contig 13089 bp, 11 predicted proteins | sample Popmic356T_FD_133747 | JGI IMG/M metagenome (GOLD analysis project Ga0190271, IMG submission 133747) | Populus adjacent soil microbial communities from riparian zone of Weber River, Utah, USA - 356 T | ecosystem: Environmental > Terrestrial > Soil > Riparian zone | place: USA: Utah | collected...
CCGATCGACACAACCTCACTTCCCCATGGCGCTCCAATGGGCAGCACCTGGTCGCCTATCTGCCTGGTCAACTCGGTGAGCAGCAAGATGTCGACACCGATGGTGAGGATTGCTGCCGTTCCTGGATTGGCCTCGGCCAGATTCCGTACCAGAACCGCATTGATCAACATGGCCAGCACTGCGGCGCCGACGATGCCGATCAGGGCGGCGGGCCAGAATCCGATTGTTCCTTGCAGGGTCGCGACCAGGTAGGCGCCGGCGAGGAGAACCGATCCGTGCGCGAAGTTCAGGACGCCGGTCGAGGTGAATACGATGACAAAGCCGACGGCGATGAGTCCGAGAATGAGTCCGTAGGACAGGCCGTTGGCCAGTTGGGTGATGAAGTAGCTCATGCCGCCGCCGTTCCGAGGTAGGCGCGCAAGACCTCGGGGTCTTGCTGCACGTCTGTGGGTGAGCCCTCTGCGATGTGCTTGCCGAAGTCCAGAACGGTGATCCGCTCGGCAAGTCCCATCACAAAGGGCATGTCGTGTTCGACCAGGAGAATTGAGAGGCCCAGCTCCTGTTGCACGGCGCGAATCGCGTCCGCCATGACCTGGGACTCACCGTGGGTCATACCGGCGACCGGTTCGTCCAGCAGGAGCAGGGTGGGTTCGGCGGCCAACGCCCGGCCCATTTCCACCCGTTTGCGGTCACCGTAGGACAGGGTGTGAACCTCGGTTTCGAGCAATTCCTCGATACCTAATAGCACGGCGATTCGCCGGACATTCTCACGTTCCTTCCGCTCTTCCCGACGGGCGTTCGGAAGCCTTAATGCCTGGGCAACTGTGCCGGTGCGCATGACCCGGTGACGACCCACCAGCAGGTTGTCTTCGACGCTCGCGTCCAGGGACAACGAGATGTTCTGGAAAGTTCGCGCAATTCCGAGATCGGCGATGCGGTGTGCCCGAAGTGAGGAAATCTCGGTGGTCCCGTAATGCACGGTCCCGCTTGTTGCGCGGTAGGCCCCGCCCAGGACGTTGATACAGGTTGACTTGCCGGCCCCGTTCGGACCGATCAGTGCATGTACCGTCCCGGCCGCGACGGTGAACGACACCCCGGACAGCGCGGTGATGCCGCCGAACTTGACCGTCAGGTCTTCGACTCGCAGTTCCTGGGCGCGAGCCGGGGATGAGGTCTGCAGATGTACCGGCACATCGACCGGCTCGTCCTCATGGATCGTCCGCGTCGGTGAGGTACTTCCTACCCCGAGGTACCGGTCACGGATCTCGTCGGTAGCGGACAGTTGAGCCGAGGTGCCCTCTGCGGTCACTGATCCCACTTCGAGCACATACGCCCTGTCGGCCACCCGCAACCCCATGGCTGCGTTCTGCTCAATCAACAGAACGGAGGTTCCCATTGAATGGATCTGCTGGATGATGTCGCCGATCTGCTCCACCAGCTTGGGGGCCAACCCCAGGGATGGTTCATCGAGAAGTAGCAGTTTCGGTGAGGACATCAACGCCCGGCCCATTGCGAGCATCTGCTGCTGCCCACCGGAGAGCAGGCCGGCGCGTTGATCGCGGCGCTCAGCCAGAATCGGAAAGAGTTCGAAGGCGCGGTCGCGAGCGTCGCGACGGGCACCCTTGTCTCGGACCGTGTAGCCCCCGGCGTTCAGATTTTCCTCGACGGTCAGGTCGCGGAAGATGCGTCGGCCTTCGGGAACCTGAACCAGTCCGGCCCGCACGACCCAGGACGTATCCCGGTTGTTCAACTCCTGACCCTCGAAGTGCACGGTCCCCGCGGTCACCACCCCGCCTACAGATCCGAGCGATCGAGAGATGGCTCGTAGGAGGGTGGTTTTACCGGCGCCGTTGCTACCCAATACCGCTACCACCGAGCCCGCGTCAACACGCAGCGAAACGTCGTGCAGCGCTTGGACTGCGCCGTCGTACGCGACGGATAGACCGTCTACCACGAGCAAGGGATCGGGCATGGTGGGACCTCCGGTTGAAGATCGGTGGGAAAGCTGACCTGGAATGTCGGCTGAACCGTGAATGCCTGGGCACGAAGTACTCGTGTCTGGGGTCACACAGACGTTAGATGTATCTTCGCCTCCCGTCAAGAGTTTGTAGAACATAGATATATGATGGAGTACGGCGGGTAACACACACACGAGGAGGCCAGATGAGCGGGCCGGCTATCTCACCGGAGCCGTCACTGCAGACGAGCGGAGGGCCGAAGCCCGCAAGGGTAGATGTCGTTGCAGAGTTCGAGAGTGGATTCGACGATCCGACCGAGAGTTGGCCGGGCCCCAAGGGCGGGTTGGCTCACCGCCCCCAGGCGTTGGTTTTCAGCTTCTTCGGTGGCGTAGTAGGGGAAGACAAACTGCCACCCATCCCGACCGCTGTCTACCTGCGACTCTTCGGGCGAATCGGAATCGCCGAAGCCGCAGCGCGGGCCGCCCTCGCCCGGATGGTTCGAAAGGGGCTCCTTGACCGGCAGCAGGAAGGCCGGACCGCGCACTACCGCCTCACGCCGACGGCTGATGAGCTGGTTCGTAGGGCCACCGGCAGGGTGCTGTCGACCACACCCTTCGAGCACCCCGACGGGGAGTGGACCCTGCTGAGCTACTCGATGCCAGAGAGTCGTCGCGACCTGCGGCACAAGCTTCGGGCGACGCTGGCCTGGTCAGGTTTCGGCGGAGTTCGGGACGGGTTGTGGATAGCACCCGGCGAGAAAGATGTCACGAACATCTTCGCCGCCGCGGGGCTGACCGAGATCCTTCAACATGCGGACTGGTTCGCAGCGTCGCCGATGCCAGGCGTCGAGCTTGAAAAGTTGATCCGACGGGCATGGCCAGTTGATCAGATCCGAAGCGCCCATGATTATTTCATCCGCCAATGGTCCAGCCAGGACGCATCCGATCCACTCGGCAAACTCACCGTGCTCGGTGCGGACTGGCTCCGGTTGCTGCGCATGGACCCGGGCCTGCCCGCCCGTTACCTATCGAACGACTGGCCATCCGAGCACAGCACTGCACTCTTCCACGAGCGTTACCGTGCACTGCTGCCAGGCGGCAAGCGCGCCCTCCGCCGCGAACTCGGACTGCCTGACGTGTTGATCGCGAAATAGAACCGGGCAGTCCAGTACCGATCGGATCAGGCCCTGCCCCCTGCGCACCACCGGCACGAGCCACAGAGCGAGACCGGTTCTCCCGCTGCTCGTGATCTCGGCGCCAACTTCGAACAGACCTGGCAAGGCGCCGGCTCGACCAGCATGGATGGACGCAAGAACGACTCGCCTACCGTCGCCCGACGCACCGAATTCAGAATCCAACTCTATTGCTACTGCGCAGTTCTCGCCCTCGCCACCTCTGCCCTTGATCCAGGTGGCCGGACCACGGCATTCCGAAGGAGACCAGTACAACCGGGTCAATGTTCGACGATCTATTGACGCCCGTCACACTAGACTCTATCTTTCTTGCAACGTCCGCGTCACGTCACTCCTACCGCAGATCGCGGTTCTCGACCCCATTTAGCTCGGAGCAAAGGAGCTCGCACATGTTTCTTGACGGCAAGGTTGCGATTGTTACCGGATCGGGGCGAGGTCTGGGCTTGGCATACGCGCAAGAGCTGGCCGCGCAGGGTGCGGCAGTGGTGATCAACGATGTCGATGAGGCCGTCGCCGGGTCTGCGGTAGAGGCGATCCGCGCGGCCGGCGGTCGGGCGACCGCGGTGGTCGCGCCGGTGGGTTCAACAGAGACCGCGCAGCAACTCGTCCAGACCGCGATCTCAGAGTTCGGCGGGCTGGATATTCTCGTCACCAACGCCGGTGTACTCCGGGACAAGTCCCTGCTGAAGATGACCGACGAAGACTTCGACCTGGTGATCAATGTGCACCTGCGGGGCACCTTCACCTGTGTCCGGGAGGCCTACGCACACTTCAAGAACAACAATATCGCCGGACGGATCATCACGATCGGCTCGCCGACCGGGCAGCGCGGCAACTTCGGGCAGACCAACTACGCCGCCGCCAAGGCCGGCATCGTAGGGATGGTCCGTACCTGGGCCCTGGAGATGCGTAAGTCCGGCGTCTGCGTGAACGCCGTGATTCCGGTCGCCGCCACCGCGATGACCAAGACCATCCCCTACTTCGCCGCAGCCGTCGCTGCGGACGAGCGGGGAGAGTCCATGCCGGACTTCTTCCGCAGGGAAATCGGGTTCGGCACCGCCGCCGACGTCGCCGGGCTGATCACCTTCCTCGCCTCGGACCAGGCCGCTGGCATCAACGGTCAGGTCATCGGCGCCGGGGGTGACCGGGTCCAGGTGTGGTCGCACCCCGAACCGGTCTTGAACCTGTTCCACGAGGGTGGCTGGTCCGCAGCAGACCTGGCCGCCGAAAAGGATCAGCTGCTCACTGCGGTACAGCCCGTGGGCGAGCAGTTCCCGGCCCTCCCGGCGGATCTCGAGCCCGCACAGACGGGTCGGTAACCGAGATGGTCTATCAACTGGGGATCGACGTGGACGCCGTGAAGGCGATCGACACGCATGTGCATGTCGAGGTCGGCGACGACGGGCATCTTTCTCTGCCCAAACCGGTCCGCGACGCCGCCGTCGCTTACTTCAAGGCAGAACCCGCCATCCCCACCATCGACGACATCGCCGACCACTACCGCGGTTTGGGCATTGCTGCGGTGGTGTTCACCGTGGATGCCAGCACCGCCCTGGGTTACCCACCCAACAGCAGCCAGGACATCGCTCGCGGTGCCGAACGCCACAACGACATCCTCATCCCGTTCGGATCCGTCGACCCCTTGCAAGGGCCCGAGGCGATCGAAAAGGCCAAACGCTTGGTCGGGGACTTCGGTGTGCGTGGTTTCAAGTTCCATCCGTCGGTCCAGGGCTTCGACCCCAGCGACAATGCCCACTACCCGTTGTACGAAACCCTTGCGGGGTTTGGCCTTCCACTAATCTTCCACACCGGGCAGACAGGCATCGGCGCTGGCACCCGCGGCGGATTCGGTATCAAACTGGGCTACTCCAACCCGATCCTGCTCGATGTCGTAGCCGCCGACTTCCCCAGCCTGACCATCATCATGGCCCACCCTTCTGTGCCCTGGCAGGACGAAGCGATCGCGATCGCCACCCACAAAGCGAATGTCTATATCGACCTGTCCGGGTGGTCACCGAAATACTTCCCACCGCAGCTGGTCAGGCAGGCCAACAGCCTGCTGCAGGACAAGGTCCTTTTCGGATCCGACTACCCGCTGCTGACCCCACAGCGATGGCTGGCCGACTTCGCCAACCTCGACCTCAAAGACCACATCAGGCCCAAAATCCTCAAGGGCAACGCAATCCAAGCCCTCGGATTGACCGGTTCGAAACGCTGAAACGCGGCTCGCGCCATGACACGCGTTTCCGGCGCAGTAACAACGGGCCTTCCGCAGGCTCCACTGATCAGGTCGACCTGAAAGAGCTATCCACGAGCCCGGTCAAACAACGCCCGCATCACGACCGCTTGCGACGCTTCACAGCCCATTTCGGCGCCACCCCAACGAAAGGACCCATCATGTTGACAGCTACCTTCGACGAAGCCAAGGAACTTGCAGGAAAGGATCTCGGATACACCGAGTATCGCTCTGTGTCGCAGGATCGGGTGAACACCTTCGCCGACGCGACTGACGACCATCAGTGGATCCACACGGACCCAGACCGAGCCAAGGAAGGTCCATTCGGTGGCCCGATCGCACATGGCTTCCTGTCGCTCTCACTGGCAATACCGCTGTTCGGGGAACTACTGGATGTCAAGGACGTCAGCACCAAGGTCAACTACGGACTGGACAAGGTTCGATTCGTCTCCCCAGTCCCCGTCGGCTCCCGCGTTCGAATGGGCGGTGTCGTTGCCGAGGTCACCGAGGTAAAGGGCGATGGCATCCAACTCGTCATCGACCAGACAATCGAGGTCGAGGGCGCCACCAAACCGGCTGTCGTTGCTCGTGGTCTGTACCGGTTCTACCGCTAGCCGCTTGGCCAAACCCACCGGAAGCATCTCCATGGACAGGTCTAATGCCCTTGGCATTCGCACACCACACGTAGATCCCAGCTCAATACGACTCCTGTGTGGAGGGAGCGACCTGCCAGTTGCCGCACAAGCCGCCGTTATGCGCGCCGCAGCCTTCCATCTCGCGGAAGGGTAAGAGTAGTTCCGAGACCTTTAACAGAGTTCATGGGGGCGGCAGCCACTACCGGCTTCAGCGTCCAGGGGTTGAAGGTTGGTTCTGACGGAGGATTCCGTACCACCAGGACGACGACCAAGGAGAACCGCAGCTGTGACAACCTTAGACAGTCAGCAATCCGTGACGGCGAAGATCTTCCCGTTCCCGTTAAACGCCTGGTACGCCGTGGCGTGGGACCACGAGATCACCAACAAGGGTTTGCTCGCCCGCAAGGTGGCCAGCCTGCCGATGGCGCTGTACCGCACCGCGGACGGCCGGCCGGTGGCGCTCGGTGACGCCTGCTGGCACCGCCTCGCCCCGTTGTCGATGGGCAAACTGATCGGCAAAGACGAGGTGCAGTGTCCCTATCACGGGTTGCGATACAACTCAGCCGGTCGATGCACTGCAATGCCGGCACAGGAAACCGTCAACCCCAGTGCCATGGTTCCTTCCTACCCTGCCGTGGAGCGATACCGCTACATCTGGGTATGGCCGGGTGACATGACCCTCGCCGATCCTGATCTCATTCCCGACATGCATCAAATGGATGACCCCGGCTGGGCCGGTGACGGTCTCACAATCGAAGCGGCCTGCAACTATCAGCTAATTCTGGACAACCTGATGGACCTCACGCACGAGGAATTTGTCCACGGGTCAAGCATCGGGCAAGCCGAACTCAGCGAGTCCGAGTTCCGGTCCCGATATGAGGACGACGGCAGTGTGACGGTGACGCGATGGATTCGTGACGTTGAGCCTCCGCCCTTTTGGCTCAAGAATATCCGGGACAAGTTTCCAGGATTTTCTGGTCGTGTTGACAGGTGGCAAATCATCCACTACTACGCACCTTCCACCATTTGTATCGACGTCGGAGTGGCGAAGGCCGGCACTGGGGCACCCGAAGGCGACCGCAGCCAAGGCGTCAACGGCTATGTGATGAACACCATCACACCGGAAACCAATCGAACCTCTCACTACTTCTGGGCCTTCATGCGCAACTATCGGCTCGAAAGCCAAGTCATCACCACCCAATTACGCAAAGGCGTGGAGGGTGTTTTCGGTGAAGACGAAGCCATGCTCACGGCCCAACAGGAGGCCATTGACGCGAACCCGCACCACGAGTTCTACAGCCTCAACGTTGACAGTGGAGGCATGTGGGTACGCCGGATCCTTGACCGGATGTTGCAGGCGGAGAGCACCACTCGGCCCGCCGAGATCCAGAACCGGCCAGCCTCCGCCGTCGGCGGCGGCCCATCATGAGCGCCGACAGCCACCCCGACTGGCATCCAGGCACAGTCATTGACGTCAGACCTGTTGCCCAAGGGATCCAACGGATCACAATCCAACGGCCGCCGACCCGGCGGGCACATCCGGGTACGCACATCGACGTCCAGGTCGACATCGGTGGGGAACCAGATGTCCGGTCGTACTCCGTCGTCGAATCCAACGAGGACGGCAGTCAGATCACGGTCAGCGTGCTGCTCTCGCCGCAATCGCGCGGCGGTTCGAAGTTCATGCATCGGCTGGCGATTGGTGACACCCTCCTGACGACGCAACCCCTGCAGAATTTCGCCCTCGGTCAGGGAGCCGAACGGTACGTGCTGCTGGCCGGTGGCATTGGAATCACAGCAATCATCGACATGGCTCGGGTGCTTAAGTCCAGACAAGTCGACTACGAATTTGTCTATGTGGCCCGCAGCCGCGAATTGATGGCGTACCTTCCGCAGCTCGAACAACTCCACGGCACGCGACTGAGGGTCCATGTCGACGACGAGGGTACGGGTCTGGATATCGCCAGCTTGCTAACATCCATTGCCGCCGATCCGCGTCGTGACGGAATCGAGTTGTACATGTGTGGGCCTATCCGACTCATGGACGCCGTTCGCCGCGACTGGCTGTCGAATGGACTGGCAATTTACAATCTTCGGTACGAGACCTTCGGCAACAGTGGTTGGTTCGAGCCATCCGAATTCGTCGCGCGGATTCCTCAACTTGATATTGAAACGACTGTGGGAACAAATTCTACACTTTTGGAAGCATTAAACGCCGCCGGCGCCGATATGATGTACGACTGTCGCAAAGGCGAGTGTGGACTGTGCCAAGTGGATATCGAATCATTCAGCGGACATCTGGACCACCGGGATGTTTTCCTCAGCGACCGACAGAAACAGGCGGGTTCGTCGATCTGCACCTGTGTATCCAGAGTAGCTGCGGATAAAGATGATCCCACACCCGTGCTAACTCTTTCGCTTCCTTAGGAGCAACGTGACCCTTCCGAAGGGATGACTCTAAACCAACAAGTGGATTCGACTGAAGAACGGTATTTGACATGGGTAATATGCCTCGACGGCCGGATACTCCCCAGTCGGTCACCGGGCGTGTGCTGGCAATTCTGGGCGTATTCACGGAAGATGTCGCGCCCCTGAGCCTGAACGACATCAGCCGACTCGCACGTCTGCCACTGTCCACCACCCTTCGAATTATCAGCGAACTGCGCCAGGGTGGTGCGCTCACCCGTGACGAGGATCGTCGCTACAGCCTGAACCCGATTTGGCTTGCACCCCGCTCGGTTTATGCTCCACAACGGGAAGCCTCCGCCCAACCGGCTCAAGCAGGACCGTGACGTGCGGGGAACGCGTCGCACGAGAGCCGATCCACCGCCTTGGCCCTCCTCCCGAACGTATGACGAAGTAGCAAGCTGCTTGATGAATCAAGTCCATCGCCAGTGACTGGCAACAGGCGTTCCGGTGACCGACAGACCGGACTCAACCTGCCCGTCGGTCTTCGAGCAACTCACCGCAAGCGAAGATTTCGCCCGCGACCGGAAACCAGGCCGAGGCGCAGAAAGCCGTCCGCGGCGCGCTTGTCTGTGACGACTCCGCCGGACAACGGATAACACTGCCGGACCGCGAACCAACCAGGCGACACAACGGGCGACACAACGGAAGGGAACGACGATGAGGAATAAGGGCATCGGGGACTGGATCCATCGGCGGCGGGTGAAATCCGCCGGAGTGCCGGCACTGATCACCGGCGAGGACGTCGTCACCTACGACGTACTCGCCGATCGCATAGATCGGCTGGCCAACGCATTGGCCGAAGGTGGTGTTCGTGCCGGAGACCGCATCGCCTATCTGGGCGAGAACCACCCGGCCTTCCTCGAGACCCTCTTCGCGGCAGGTTCACTCGGCGCCATCTTTGTCCCGCTGAACACTCGTCTGGCGCCCCCTGAAATCGCCTTTGCACTCTGGGACTCCGGAGCGACGGTTCTGATCTACGCGCATGACCTTACGGAGCTGGCGACAACCGGCAGCGATTCCAGCGCCGTCACTCGATGGATCGTCGCCGACGCCCCGAGCACTGATGGACCAGCTGAGCACCTGGATGAAATTATTGCAGGAGCATCCCCGGCACACCGTGATGAACCGGTGGATCTGGTCGACCCCGCGTTGATCCTGTACACCTCCGGTACGACCGGACATCCCAAAGGCGCCCTGCTTACTCATCAGAATATGACGTGGAACAGCTTCAACGTTCTCGTCGACTACGACGTCACCTCAGAAACTGTCGCGTTGATGATCTCTCCGATCTTCCACGCCGCTTCACTGGGTATGGGTGTGCTGCCCACGCTGCTCAAGGGCGGAACCCTTGTCCTGGAAACCCGTTTCGACGCTGGACGTGCACTGGAACTGATTGAGCAACACCGGATCACTGCTCTGTCCGGTGTGCCAACCACGTATCAGATGATCTGCGAACACCCGAAATGGAAGACCACGGACTTGAGCTCGTTGCGCAGCCTGACCTGTGGTGGTTCCCCCGTGCCCACCCGCGTCCTGGACGCCTACGAGGAACGCGGATTGGCGTTCACCGGCGGATACGGGATGACCGAGACCGCACCTGCCGCGAGCAGCCTGCAGGCACGTCATTCCCGCCCGAAGGCCGGCTCAGCGGGCCTTCCATCCTTCTTCACCGATGTACGGATCGCCGGCCCCCACGGGGAACCGTTGCCTCCCGGCGAAGCTGGCGAGATCCAGATCCAGGGGCCCAATGTCATTCCGCAGTATTGGCAGCGTCCAGAAGTCAACGCCGATGCGTTCGCCGACGGCGACTGGTTCCGGTCCGGTGACATCGGCTTCCTGGACGACGACGGCTTTCTATTCATCACCGATCGTGTCAAGGACATGATCATCAGTGGCGGTGAAAACGTCTACCCCGCCGAGATCGAGCAGGTCATTCTCGAGCTTGAGGCCGTGGGAAGTGTTGCTGTAGTCGGGGTCCAGGACGAGAAGTGGGGCGAGGTGCCCCGTGCATACATCGAGGTCCGCGACGGGTACACCCTGACGGAGGAAGAGGTCAAAACCCACTTAGCCGGTCGACTAGCCAGATACAAGATCCCGAAATCAGTCGTCACAATGACCGACATGCCACGAACCGCCAGCGGAAAGATCCGAAAACATCAGCTGCGCTCCTGAACCCCTCGTCCAGGTGTCGACGAATTATGTCACGCAACATCCCATCTATTGAGAGAGTATGAGGAGCAGTTGATCAGAGACATCTTCGATGCCGAACACGTTGCCTTCCGTAAGGATGTCGCGAATTTCGTGTCCACCGAGGTCGTGCCCAATATTTCGCGGTGGGAATCGAATCGAATTGTCGACCGGCGGTTTTACGAACGCGCCGGTGCAGTAGGACTTCTCGGAATGAGCGTTGACGAACGCTACGGGGGGCGGGGTTTACAGGACTTCCGCTACCACGCCGTAGTGATCGAGGAATTGTGCCGAGTCGGAGCCCCATCCCTGGTCATCAACCTCGGCGGGTTCAATGATCTGGTCGCGCCCTATCTGAACGACCTATGTACCGCGGAGCAGAAGGATCGGTGGCTGCCGGGCCTGTGCAGCGGTGCATTGATCAGCGCCATCGCCATGACCGAACGCGACGCCGGCAGCGACCTCCGGGGCATCCAGACAACAGCGGTCCCAGATGGGGACGACTACATCCTGAACGGATCCAAGATCTTCATCGGCAACGGAATGAACGCCGACCTTGTCATTGTTGCCGCCAAGCTGGGCGCACCCGAACGCCGAGATGCGTTGACGCTATTCATCGTGGAACCGCACAGGGCGGGCTTCGAACGCACCCAACTCGACAAGATTGGGCTTCCCGCTCAGGACACCGCCGAGCTGTTTTTTCACGACGTTCGTCTACCCAAGACCAACTTACTGGGCGAGGAGGACAGTGGATTCGCCTACCTGACGCGGAACTTGCCGCGCGAGCGCCTCAGCGTGGCGGTGATGGCGGCCGCCGGCATGCGACGCACCTTCGCGCACACCCGCCAGCATGTCCTGGAGAGGAATGCTTTCGGGCGTTCGCTGGCGGCCTTGCAATCCATCAGATTCACGCTGGCCGAACTCGCTACGGAGGTCGAGGTGGCCCAAACCTTCATCGATCAGGCGCTACGGGCTGAGTCGACCGGTACCTTCACCGAGATTGATGCGGCCATGGTCAAGTGGTGGGTGACCGAACGACAGCAGCTGGTCAATCAACGCTGTCTGCAGCTGTATGGCGGACACGGATACTTGCAGTCCAACGCTGCCGCAAGGGACATGCTCGATTCCCGGCAGGCCACCCTTTACGGGGGCACCACCGAAATTATGAAAGAAATCATTGGGCGCGCCTTGGTTAACACGACCGAGTAATGCCCAACCCCCAATTCCCTCAAGAAAAACCCAGAATGGAAACCAATATGACGCAACAAGTAAAGGCTATCATATCCCGCAGTAAGGACGCCCCATTAGAACAGGTCACGATCAATGTCCCCGACCCGGGACCTGGGGAGGCCGTGGTCAAGATCCAAGCGTGCGGGGTCTGCCACACCGATTTGCACTACGTGCAAGGCGGAATCGGCGCAGACTACCCATACTTGCTCGGGCACGAGGCGGCCGGCATTGTCGAGTCAGTCGGCCCGGGGGTCAGGGATGTGGAACCCGGGGACTACGTGATCCTCAACTGGCGTGCTGTCTGCGGAACCTGCCGGGCCTGCAGGCGGGGCCGGCCGTGGTATTGCTTCGCGACGTTCAACGCGACCCAAAAAATGACCCTAGAAGACGGGACGGCGCTATCTCCGGCGCTTGGGATCGGCGCGTTCGCCGAGAAGACCCTGGTCGCTGCTGGTCAGTGCACCAAGGTCGATCACGCCGCCGCTCCTGAGGTTGCTGGGTTGCTCGGCTGCGGCGTGATGGCGGGGCTGGGCGCCGCCATCAACACCGGGGCGGTCAGTCGCGGTGATTCCGTCGCGGTGATCGGGTGCGGGGGGGTAGGAGCCGCAGCAATTGCCGTCGCCCGACTGGCCGGCGCCCACAAGATCATCGCAGTCGACATCGACAACCGAAAGCTCTCCAAGGCAACCGAACTCGGCGCCACCCACACTGTCAACTCAAAGGCCACCGACGCGGTCGAAGCCATTCGGCATCTCACCGACGGCAACGGGGCGGACGTAGTCATCGACGCCGTCGGCAGGCCCGAGACCTACCGGCAGGCCTTCTATGCCCGGGACCTGGCCGGCACAGTGGTGCTCGTCGGGGTGCCCACTCCGGAAATGACTCTGGAGCTCCCGCTGATAGACGTCTTCGGCCGGGGCGGGGCGCTGAAGTCGTCCTGGTACGGCGACTGCCTCCCTAGCCGGGACTTCCCCATGCTGATCGACCTCTTCCTGCAGGGTCGGCTACCGCTTGATGCGTTCGTGACCGAAACCATCGGCATTGATGAGATCGACGCCGCCTTCGCCAAGATGCACCACGGCGACGTACTGCGCTCGGTGGTCGTGTTCTGATGGCCCGGATCGGCCACGCCATCATTTCCGGCACGTTCTCACTGGATGGGCAAACCTTGACGTCGACAAC
>Ga0190271_10001587_pt1 | contig 13088 bp, 14 predicted proteins | sample Popmic356T_FD_133747 | JGI IMG/M metagenome (GOLD analysis project Ga0190271, IMG submission 133747) | Populus adjacent soil microbial communities from riparian zone of Weber River, Utah, USA - 356 T | ecosystem: Environmental > Terrestrial > Soil > Riparian zone | place: USA: Utah | collected...
CTCTGCGGCCGCGCGACGAGCCTCGGCGGCGTCGACACCGTGCTCCACCACCCGGCCTCGACCAGCCACCGCCAGTACTCGCCCGAGCAGCTCGCGGCCGCGGGCGTCTCGCCGGGCCTTCTCCGCCTCTCCGTAGGGTGCGAGGATGCCGACGACATCGTGGCCGACCTCGACCAGGCGCTTGCACAGGCATAAGACCTGGCCGGCCGTCGTCTGGCTGGTCCTCTCGGCCTTTCTCGCGCTCCTCGCGTTCGCCGGCGCGAGCCAGGACTCCGAGGCGGGCGCCCGCGACATCCTCTACGACCCCGACCTGGCCATCTTCGGCGGCATTGGCTACGCGCTGATGATCGGCGCGTCCTTCCTGATCGGGCTCGCGTATCCACGAACTCGGGACGCACTCGGGTTTCGCAGATTCCGCCTGCGTTGGGTCTGGATCGCGCTCGGCGTCGTCGTCCTGACCACGGTCGTCGCCGTCGCCGTGGAGCCGTTTCTGCACGGCGGCGAGGACCAGGGCTTGGCAGCCGACCGCTGGGAGCCCGAGCACGCCGGGGTCTTCGCGGTGAATGTCGCCGTCCTCGTCTTGCTCGGGCCGTTTGCCGAGGAGCTCTTCTTCCGCGGCCTCGGCGTCCGCGCGCTCATGCTCTACGGCGGCCTCGTCTCGATCCTCGTCACCGGCGTGATGTTCGGCCTCGTCCACGGAATCCTCGGCGCGCTGCCCCCGCTCGCCCTCTTCGGAATCGGACTTGCCTGGGTGCGGCTCCGCTCGGCCAGCCTCTGGCCGGCGTTCATCGGGCACGCGGCCTACAACGGCCTCGGCGTCCTGGTGCTCGTGATCTCGTGGGCGGTCGAGACTTCGTGACGACCTATGCTTCGAACCATGCGGCCGAACGACCCTGAGCAGGATCCGGTCGTCCGCGACCTTCGCGGCCGGATCACGGACGCCGATCGGGCGATCCTTGTCGCTGTGAACGAACGCATCGGGCTGGTGAGTGAGCTGCGTGCGCACAAGCTGGCGCAGGGCTGGGACTTCCTCGACGCCGGCCGCGAGGAGCGCCTGCTCGCCGCCCTCACCGGCGAGAACTCCGGGCCCCTCTCCGATGAGGGCCTGCGCACGCTCTTCACCGAGGTGCTCGCGCTCACCAAGCGCGAGCTGCGCTAAGGAGGCTACTCCGAGAAGTCCTCCGGCTTGACTTCGTCGAGGAACTTCTTGAACTCCTCGACGACCTCCTCCTGGTCGACGTCCTCTTGCTCGAACTCGATGGCGCTCTCCTCGATCACAGCCTCGGCCGCGTAGATCGGCGCGTCGGAGCGGACGGCCAGGGCGATCGCATCGCTCGGGCGCGAGTCGATCTCGATCTCGGTGCCGTCGACGGCCACCGTGATCATGGCGTAGAAGGTGTTCTCGCGGAGCTCGGTCACGGCGATCTTGACCACGCGCGCCTCGAGCTGGGAGAGGATGTCCGTGAAGAGGTCGTGTGTCATCGGGCGCGGGGTGGCCGCGCCCTGGAGCTTCATCAGGATCGCCGCTGCCTCCGGATGCCCGATCCAGATGGGAAGGAACTTGTTCCCGTCGGCGGTCTTCAGCAAGACGATCGGCTGCTTGCCGACCATGTCGAAGCTCACGCCGTAGATGACCATTTCCTGCATGGGCGGGGCCTCGTCTGATCATAGCCACGCACCCCGTGACCGGAATCTTCACCCGGCGCGGGCGCCCGGCGTGGACATGCGGAAGTGGGCGATCCTGGATTCGAACCAGGGACCTCCGCCTTATCAGAGCGGCGCTCTAACCGACTGAGCTAATCGCCCGCGCCGGGAGATTGTAGCGAGGCGCGCTCGAGCGCCTCCACCATCTCCTCGAGCGCCAGCTCGTCGTCGAAGTAGAGCTCGACGCGGCCGGCAGTGACCTTCGCTTCGGCGCCCGTGAGGCGGCGAAGAGCGTCCCGGGCACGCTCAGCCAGGGCCGGGTCGACGGGCTGCTTCCGCCGGGGCTTCGTCCGGGCGCCCGCCCAGCGCGCCGCGCGCTCGGCGGCGCGAACGGACAGGCCCTGACGGACGATGCGGCGGACGAGCCGACGGCGCTCCTCGTTGTCGGGCACGGCGAGCACGGCCCGCGCGTGGCCCTCCGAGAGCTGGCCGCGCTCGAGGAGACCGAGAACGTCGTCGGGAAGCTCGAGGAGGCGCACACGGTTGGACACGGTCGGCTTCGAGCGGCCCACCTGCTCGGCCACCTCGCCGAGAGCGAGGCCGAACTCGTCCATGAGGACGGCGTAGGCCCGTGCCTCGTCTACAGGCGAGAGATCCTCGCGCGCGACGTTCTCGACCAGCGCCACGAGCAGCGAGTCGCGGTCGTCCGACTCGCGCACGAGCGCCGGAACCGTGGCCAGTCCGGCCACGCGGGCGGCGCGCCAGCGGCGCTCGCCGGCGATCAGCTCGTAGCCGCCGTCCGGCGCGGTACGCACGACCACAGGCTGGACGAGCCCCTGCGCGCGGATCGACTCGGCGAGCTCGTCGATGCCCTCGCCGTCGAGACGGCGCCGCGGCTGTCGCGAGTTCGGGCGGATCGAGCCGATCGGGACCTGGACGAGCTCGGCGGTCGAGCCGGCGCCGCCGATCAGGACCTCGAGCCCACGGCCGAGGCCGCGGCGGGGGCTGGGGCTAGCCGCGGTCGACAAGCTCGCTCGCGACCCGGTAGTAGGCGTCCGCCCCGGCGGAGGAGCGGTCGTAGACGGTGATCGGCAGCCCGTGGCTCGGTGCCTCGGCAAGCCTGACGCTGCGCGGGACGACCGCCTCGAAGACCAAGTCACCGAAGTGGCGCCGCACCTCGGAGGCCACGTCTGCAGCGAGCCGCGTCCGGCCGTCAACCATCGTCAGGATCATGCCGGCGAGCGCGAGCTTCGGATTCAAGCGCGCCCGCACGAGCTCGATGGAATGGAGCAGCTGCGCGAGCCCCTCGAGCGCGTAGTACTCGCACTGGACCGGCACGAGCACGCGGTCCGTGGCGGCGAGCGCGTTCACGGTCAGCGGGCCCAGCGAGGGCGGACAGTCGATGAAGACGAAGTCGTAGCGGTCGCGGGCCGGCCCGAGCGCGTCCGGGAGGAAGGTCTCCCCGTCGTCACGGCGAGCCAGCTCGACCGCCGCCCCAGCCAGCTCGGGCCTTGACGGAACCAGGTACAGGTTGGGGACAGCGGTCTCGTGCGCAAGCTCGTCCAACGGCGCTCCGTCGAGGAGGTCGTACGTCGACGTGCCGTTTGCCTGCTCGCCCAGCCCCGACGTCGCGTTCGCCTGAGGGTCGAGGTCGACGACGAGGGTCGAGGCGCCCGCCTCGGCGAGACAGGCAGCCACGTTCACGGCGGTCGTCGTCTTGCCGACGCCGCCCTTCTGGTTCGCCAGGGCGAAGACCTTCCCCACGAGACCGATGCTAGTCAGGCGAGAGGACGTTTCCGGGCCGCCCCTGGCCGGCGTGGGAACCGCTCGGGCGTCGGGCCGACCTTCGGAACGACGAGCAGCGTCCTCCGCTCGGAGCCCGGGAGCACGACGACCTCGGGTCCGCCGCCCCCGACGGCCGCCGCCGCGGCCGCCGCCTGCTCCACGTCCACCGCACCGGCCAGGAGAACGACGCGACCCCCTTCGTGCACGAGTGGCAGGCACCACTCCAGCGCCACCGGCGGCTGGGCGAGCGCCTGGGCGACCGCCGTGCCGTATGCCTCTCTGCCTTCGCCGCGCGCGTGTTCCTCCGCGCGGCCGCAGACGACCTCCACATTCGGAAACGCGGCGACCGCGTTCTCGAGAAACTCGCACTTGCGTCGCTGGGCCTCGAGCAGATCGAACCGGAGCTCCGGACGCGCCGACGCGAGCGGGATCCCCGGCGAGCCGCCGCCCGAGCCGACGTCCACGACCGGCCCTTGCTCGACGTACGCGGCCGCCGCGATCGCGTCGTCGACGTGGATGCGGCCGGCCTCGGTGAGATCGCCTGCAGCCGTGAGGCCTGGTGTTGCGATCAGCGCCTCGAGCCAGCGGTCGAGCCGCGGGTCTGCGGCCGTCACTCGGAGGGCGCGGGAGCGACGACGACGCGCCGGTTCGGCTCCGTCCCGTCGCTCGAGGTGACGACGTCCTCGCGCTCGGCCAGGTGGACGTGCACGATCTTGCGCTCGACGGCCGTCATCGGGTCGAGCGCGACCGGGCGGCTGCCCTGCAAGGCATCCGAGGCAGCGCGGTCGGCTATGTCCTCGAGGGACGCGCGACGACGGTCGCGGTACCCGGCCGCGTCGACGACTACCTCCTTGCGGTCGCCTGTCGTCGTCCGCCAGAGGATGGCGTTGGCGAGGTACTGAATCGCGTCGATCGTGTGCCCCCGCTTGCCGATGACGAGGCCGAGATCGGGACCGGTCAGGGTCGCGTAGACGACCTCGTCGTCCTCCGACACGTCGATCCGGCACGGCGCTCCGAGCGCCGTGCAGACCTGCTCGAGCAACTCCCGGAGCTTGGCGGCCGGCGAGCCGGGCTCCTCCGTGGCGGGCGCCGACGGGCGAGGCGCCTCATCCACGCGGGCAAGTACCCGTGCCGGTACCTGGCCGACGCCGAGCAGGCCGCGCTCGCCTTCGGAGACCACCGTGAAGCGGACGCTCGCCTTGTCCAGTCCGGGGAAGCGGCGCTCGAGCTCGCGGAGCGCCGTCCACTTGGCCTCGCCGACGGTCTCGCCTTCGCCCTCGACGACGTCGTCGGCCGGCGCTTCGCTCCCCGGCTCGCTCACCGGCGCGCCCTCGGGCCTTTCTTCTTCCGCCGGCGGACGCGCTGCTGGCCGCTGCCGGCCGGCTTCGGAGCTGTCTCGGCGCCCTCCGCCCCGGACGCGGCGCTCTCCTCAACGGCGGGAGGCTCCCTGGGCGGGGTGCGCGAGGTCCGCTTCGGCGGCGGCTGGGGCTTCGGCACGAGCCGGCGCGTGATCAGGCCCTGTCCCACCGTCCAGAGGTTCGTCGTCGACCAGTAGAGCATCACGCCGATCGGGAAGTTGATCACGAAGAAGACCGCGAGGAAGGGCAGGGCGAAGAAGATGATGCGCTGGCGCGGGTCCGCCGTCGTCGTCATGAAGTACGTCGATGCGAGCTGGCTCACGACGTAGATGACGAGGAGCAACCAGCCCGCCCAGTGCGAATCGATCGAGTCCGTGATGTTCGGGACGACGTTGAGCCAGCTGAGATCGGCGTTCGGATAGTCCGGCAGGACCTCGTCATCGAAGTCCCTGAGGACGAAGAAGAGCGCAAGGAAGACCGGGAGCTGGAGGAGGAGCGGGAGGCACGACGCGAGAGGGTTCACATTGTTCTCGCGATAGAACTTCATGACTTCCTCGTTCATCTTCTGCTTGTCGTGCTTGTACTTCTGCTGGATCGCCTTGAGCTCCGGCGCGTGGACCTGGAGCCGCTGCATCGAGCGGATCTGCTTGATCGTCAGCGGGAGGATCACGATTCGCACGATCAGCGTCAGCACGACGATCGCCCAGGCCCACGTCAGGCCCACCGAGGAGTGGAGCCACCCGAGCAGCTCGGTGAGGATGTCTTCGAGCGGCGCGAGAATGTCGGTCATCGCCGGTTCCCGAAGAGCGTCTGGTCGTGCGCGTAGTCGACCCCGCCGCGGCTCCACGGATTACAGCGGAGCAGGCGCCAGCCCGCCAGGACGCAACCGCGGAGAACGCCGTGCTCCCGGAGCGCGTCGAGCGCGTAGCGCGAGCAGCTCGGGTGGTACTTGCAGCGCGGCCCGAGCAGCGGGCTGACTAGCGCGCGGTACGCGTGGATGGGTACTGCGACTACGTGTCTCACGCGGCCGTGCCCTCCGCCAACCGGAAGACCTCCTCGACCCGCTCCGAGAGCCAGGGGAAGCCGCGGCTCTCGAGCGCCTCGCCCAGGCCGGGCCGCGCGATCAGGACGTAGTCGTGGCCGGCCGGGAGCCGCTCGGCGAACTCGTCGAACGCCGCCCGCAGGCGGCGCTTCAGCCGGTTCCGCTCGACCGCGCCCCCGAGCTGGCGCGACACGGCCAGGCCGAGCCGCGGGCCGCCCTCGAGATCCTCCTCGCGCGGGAACGAGTAGAGGACGAGGAAGCGCGTGGAGACGGACCGCCCCTTCCGGTAGACGGCGTCGAAGTCGCGGGACCGGGAGAGACGGTGCTGACGCCGGGTCACTCTTCCGCGCTCACGCGGAGAGGCGCTTACGACCTTTGGCGCGGCGCCGCTTGAGGATCGCGCGACCCGCACGCGTCGACATGCGCGCCCGGAATCCGTGCCGGCGCTTCCGCCGGCGGACGTTCGGCTGGTACGTTCGTTTCACGAGAGATGAGGGTGTCGAAACGGCCGCTCCTGCGGCCGGACGACCAGTATAGATGAGCGTTCCGGAAGGCCGAGTGCCCAATGTGCAAACGGGGCGAATCCACAGGCGCGAAGGCGCATGAAACGACGCAAGGAGCGACCTTTCCACACCTGTGGAAACGTGTGTGGAGAGGGTAGAAACGCCTGCAAACCCCGTGTTTTTGCCTTCCGTGATTTCCCCAGGCGCAAGCATTGAAGCGGGCCTCGGCACGCTGCTATAGTCGCCGCTTCTCGTAGACCGGCGGAGGGCGGAAGGACGGCGTGCAACGAACGTCAGTGGTAAGTGCGGACGCTCTCTGGGTCGACATTTCGTCCCGGCTTCGCGAGGCCCTGAACGACGCGACGTACACGACCTGGTTCTCCGAGGCGGGCCCGGGTTCCCTGGACGCCGACGCCCTCGTTCTCCTCGTCCCCAACGACTTCACGCGCGACTGGATCGAGGGCCACTTCCGCGGCCTCCTCGAGGCGATCGTGCGCGACGCACTCGGCGACGAGCGCGCGGTGCGCATCGTCGTGCGGGAGCTTCCGGCTCCCACGCGGGAGCTCCATGCACCGCCCCGGCCCGCCCGGTCGCTCGAGGGCCTGAATCCGAAGTACACCTTCGACTCGTTCGTCATCGGCTCCTCGAACCGGTTCGCCCACGCAGCCGCGCTCGCAGTCGCCGAGGCGCCGGCGCAGGCCTACAACCCGCTGTTCATCTACGGCGGGACCGGGCTGGGAAAGACCCATCTCCTCCAGGCCATCGCCGCCTACGTCACCGAGCACACGGGTGACCTCTCGGCGAAGTACGTCACGAGTGAGACGTTCATGAACGACTTCATCAACTCGCTCCGCGATAAACGCATCGACGGCTTCAAGCAGCGCTACCGCCACTACGACGTGCTCCTGATCGACGACATCCAGTTCTTCGAGCACAAGGAACGGATCCAGGAGGAGCTCTTCCACACGTTCAACAGCCTCTACGAGGCGCGCCGGCAGATCGTGATCTCCTCCGACCGGCCACCGCGCGCGATCGCCACGCTCGAGTCGCGGCTGCGGAGCCGCTTCGAATGGGGCCTGATCACGGACATTCAGCCGCCCGACCTCGAGACACGCATCGCGATCCTGCGCAAGAAGGTAAAGACGGACGCGATCCACGTCCCGGACACACAGGTCTTGACGTTCATCGCAAGCCGTATCTCCACGAACATCCGCGAGCTCGAAGGCGCGCTCACCCGTGTCGTCGCGTTCTCTTCCCTGACCGCGCGGCCGATGACGGTGGAGCTCGCGCAGGAGGTGCTCAAAGACGTCTTCCCACAGGGCGAGATGCCGGAGATCTCGGTCGAGCAGATTCAACAGACGGTTGTCGAACGCTTCGGGATGACGATGCAAGAACTGACGGGCGACCGTCGCTCTCAGCAGATCGTCTACCCGCGCCAGGTTGCCATGTACCTCTGCCGCGAGCTCACCGACAGCTCGCTCCCCAAGATCGGCAAGAAGTTCGGGGGGCGCGACCACACAACGGTCATCCACGCGACCTCGAAGATCGCAAAGCTCATCAAGGAAGACCGCAACGTCTACAACCTCGTGCAGGAGCTGACCGCACGTATCAAGCAGGCCCGTTGACAAGGCCTGTGGACAACGCGCGCGAACTGGGGAGCGTCCGGAGTACGTCTTCGGCGCTGTGGGTAGAGGCTGGTTCTCCCCAGGACCCGTCCACCGCCGCTTTCGCACAACCACGCCGCACAGCGCCGTCTTCCCCGCAGTTCACACTCTCTATGACTACTACGAGAGGTTTTCTTTAAATGGCATCCATAGATACCGTTGCCGCCACGACCATGCGCGTGGTTTGCGGAAAGGACGAGCTCGCCGAGAAGCTCCAGGTTGCCGGCCGGGGGGTCTCGGCACGGACGGCCGTGCAGATTCTGGCGGGCATCATGCTGCGCGCCGCGGCCGGTCGTCTTCATCTCAGTGCGACCGACATGGAGATCTCCGTGCGCGACTCGCTCGAAGCCGAGGTCGAGGAGGAGGGCGCGGTCGTCGTACCGGGGCGGCTGCTCGTCGACATCGTGCGCCTGTTGCCCGGCGGCGAGGTCACGCTGGAGCATCGTGTGGACGAAGGAGTCGTCCGGCTGACGTGCGGCTCGGCGTCGTACTCGCTGAACACCTACGGCCCCGAGGACTTCCCGCGCTTGCCGGAGATCGAGCCCGACAGTGCGTTCGCGGTCGATCGAGAGGCCTTCCTGGACACGATCTCGCGAGTCGGACGCTCGGCGTCGCGCGATGAATCGCGCCCCGTGCTCACCGGTATTCTCGTTCGCTTCTAGGGCCAGAAGCTCGTCATGGCCGCGACGGACAGTTATCGGCTGAGCGTCAAGGAGACAGTGCTCTCGGGCGGACCCGGCCAGGAGCTCGAGGCGATCGTCCCGGCCCGGGCGCTGCAGGAGCTGGCGCGCGCAGGGCAAGCGGCGAACAGCGAGACGATCGAGGTCGGCGTCCAGGAGAACCAAGTCGTGTTCGGCGTCGACGGGATCTGGCTGACCGCGCGCCGCATCGACGGGCAGTTCCCCAACTACAAGCAGCTCCTCCCCGAGCAGTTCGAGGCGGAGGTGCAGCTGCCGCGGGAAGAGCTCCTCGACGTCGTTCGTCGTACGGGCCTCCTCGCACAGCGGAAGTCGCCGTTGCGGTTGCGCTTCGCTGAGGGCGAGCTCACGGTCTCTGCGCAGACGCAGGACGTGGGCGAGGCGCACGAGTCACTGCCGATCGCCTACGCGGGAGAGCCGCTCGAGATCGGGTTCAACGCGGAGTTCCTCAAGGACGGGCTCGAGTCGATCACCGATGAGACTGCCCGGCTGAAGTTGATCAGCCCGCTGCGACCGGGGCTGCTGCACGGGGAGAGCGACGACTTCCTCTACCTGATCATGCCGATCAGGCTGGCCGGCTGATCGTCGCCCAGGCAACGCTCCGGAGCTTCCGCTCGTACGCCGCGCTCGACCTCGCGCTCGAGTCCGGGCTCGTGCTCGTGGTCGGCCCGAACGGCGCCGGCAAGACGAACCTGCTCGAGGCGCTCCACGTCGGCGTACAGGGCTTCTCGCCGCGCACGCGCGCCGAGCCTCGGCTGGTGCGCTTCGGTGAGCCGGCCGCGCGCGTTCTCCTTGCGGGCACGGAGGCCGATGCCCCGGTGGAGACCGAGGTGACGATCGCGCCCGGTGAGGGGAAGCAGCTACGCCTGAACGGCGCCCCGCTGGCGTCGGCCGAGGAGCTGCGCTCCCGCCTGACGGCACTCGCCTTCGTGCCCGACCGGCTGGCCGTGGTGAAAGGCGGGCCTGCGGTCCGGCGTGCGTACTTCGACCGGATGCTCGGCCGTGTGACGCCGTCGCTGGCCTCTCTTCCGAGCGAGTACGGGCGGGCGCTCACACAGCGGAACGAGGCGCTCCGCCGCTGCCGGGCGGGCATCTCGGCCCCGGATGCGGTGGGGCCGTGGACCGAGCAGGTCGCCGGGCTGGGCTCCGAGTTGGACTCGGCTCGCGCCGATCTGGCCGAGGCGCTGGGGCCGGCCTTCGCCGCTTCGGCGGAGACCCTCGGGCTTCCCGCAGCCACGCTGGGCTACGGGCGTAGGCCCCTCGCGGTCGCGGACCTGGCTGCGCGCCTCACTCGCGACGTCGAGCGGGGGACGACGGGTCTCGGGCCTCACCTCCGCGACGTCGAGGTCCGCGCGGACGATCGCGACCTACGCGGGTTCGGCTCGCAGGGCGAGCAGCGCACGGCCGTGCTGGCGCTCTTGCTGGCCGAGGCTGCCCTACTCGCCGAGCGTCGCGGGGCGCCGCCGCTCCTGCTCCTCGACGACGTCCTCTCCGAGCTGGACGCCGGCCGGCGGCGGGCCCTGCTCGAGGGCCTACCGGCCGGCGGGCAGACCCTGGTCAGCGCGACCTCCGTGGATGCGCTACCGGCGGGCGCCCCAGAGCCGTCGCTCGTCGTAGAGGTGCGACGCGAGGGTGATGCGAGTAGGGCGGAGGCGGCGTGAGCCTGGAGCCGCTCGGCGCCGAGCTTCGCCGCGAGCTGGGCCGCTTCGGTCCCGCGGGCGCGATCTCCGATGTCGTCGCGGTGTGGCCTGCTGCGGTTGGTCCCGGCGTGGCAGCCAATGCCTGGCCCGCTCGTATCGGGCGCGATGGGACGCTCTACGTCACAGCCGGCTCGAGCACCTGGGCCTTCGAGCTGACCCATCTCGCCGACACCATCCAGGCGCGGCTCGGCGAGCTCCTCGGCGATGCTGCGCCGTCCGGGCTGCGCTTTGCCGCGGGGCCGCTGCCGGAGCGCGGGGCCGAAAGTGTGGAGGTTGTGGAACGACCTGTGCCGGTTCCCTCGCAGCAGGCGCGTGCGGCCGCCGAGCACATCGCCGCAGGCATCGCCGACGAAGGCCTGCGGGAGGTGGTCGCGCGGGCGGCGGCGGCCAGCCTGGCCAGTGCGGAAGCCGCTCGGGACGACCGCTCGTTCTGATAGACTGCATGTCGAACAAAAGTCCCTCCTGAGCAGGGATTTTTCTATGGCAGAGACCAGTTACGACGCCAAAGACATTACCGTTCTCGAGGGCCTCGAGCCCGTCCGGCTGCGGCCCGGGATGTACATCGGCTCGACGGGCGCTCGCGGTCTTCATCACCTCGTCTACGAGGTCGTCGACAACTCCGTCGACGAGGCTCTCGCTGGTCGCAACGAGCGCATCGAAGTGCGCCTCCATCCCGACAATTCGGTGACCGTCCGAGACTGGGGCTCGGGCATTCCGGTTGACGTCATGGAGGAGCAGGGACAGTCGGCCTTGACGGTCGTCCTCACGAAGCTCCACGCCGGCGGCAAGTTCGGCGGCGATGGCTACAAGGTCTCCGGCGGGCTGCACGGCGTCGGCGTCTCCGTCGTGAACGCGCTCTCGGAGTGGCTCATCGCCGAGGTGCGTCGCGACGGCAAGGTCTACCGCCAGGAGTTCTGCCGCGGCGCTCCGACCACGGAGCTCGAGGAGACCGGGAAGTCCGGCAAGGACGAGACGGGCACGACGATCTCGTTTCTCCCCGACTCGGAAGTCTTCGAGGAGCTCGACCTCTCCTCCCAGACCCTTGCGCAGCGGTTCCGCGAGACCGCCTTCCTCACGAAGGGGCTCCGCATCGTCTTCGTCGACGAGCGCGAAGGCGAGGAGACCCAGGAGTTCTACGCCGAGGGCGGGATCAAGGACTTCGTCGCCTACGTGAACGAGACGAAGGACGCCGTCCACCGCCACATCGTCTACTTCGAGGGCGAGAACGACCAGGGCACCGTCGAGGTGGCCATGCAGTGGAACACCTCGTACGTCGAGTCCGTCTTCTCCTTCGCGAACAACATCAACACCCACGAGGGCGGCACGCATCTCTCGGGCTTCAAGGCGGCGTTGACGGGGACGTTGAACCGTTACGCACGCGACAAGGGCCTCCTCAAGGAGAAAGAGGAGAACCTCGACGGCGACGACGTCCGCGAGGGCCTCGGTGCGGTCATCTCTGTAAAGCTCCGCGACCCGCAGTTCGAAGGCCAGACGAAGACGAAGCTGGGAAATCCTTGGGTGCGCGGGCTCGTCGAGCAGTCGGTCAACGCGAAACTCGCCGAGTTCCTGGAGGAGAACCCGACCGACGCGCGCCAGATCGTCCAGAAGGCGATCTCGGCGGCGCGTGCTCGTCAGGCGGCGCGCAAGGCGCGCGAGCTCACCCGGCGCAAGAGCGCGCTCGAGGGCTCCGCGCTTCCCGGCAAGCTCGCGGACTGCACCATCCGGAACCCGGAGGACGCGGAGCTCTTCATCGTCGAGGGGGACTCGGCGGGCGGCTCCGCCAAGATGGGTCGCGACCGCACCTTCCAGGCGATCCTCCCGTTGCGCGGCAAGATCATCAACAGCGAGAAGAACCGCATCAACAAGGTTCTCTCCAACAACGAGATCCAGGCGATGATCACTGCGATCGGGACGGGCATCGGCGAGGAGTTCGACATCGCCAAGCTCCGCTACCACCGCGTCATCGTCATGACGGACGCCGACGTCGACGGCTCGCACATCCGGACGCTGATCCTCACCTTCCTGTACCGGCACATGCCGGAGCTCTTCGATCGGGGCCACGTCTACATCGCCGTGCCGCCGCTCTACAAGGTGAAGATCGGGAACCAGGAGTTCTACTTCGAGAAGGACTCGCAGCTGGAGGAGCTGCTCGTCCGCGAGCGCGTCGGCGAGATCGAGATCCAGCCGCGCAGCGGCGCTGCGGTGAAGATGACGGAGAGCCGCTGGAGCAAGTTCGTGAACGCGCTCGAAAAGTTCGAGGGCTGGCTTCAGCGCCTGCGCGCGGACTTCGGGCCGGCCGCGGCCGACTTCATGGTCACCCACAGGCTGGTGGAGGAGGACACGCCGACTCTCGAAGCGCTGGGCAAGACGATCGACGCGGGTTCGGAGAACGGGTACACGCTGTCGGTCTCCGACCGTCATGACGGCGCTGTCTCGGTGGAGGTGGTCGAGAACGAGACGAGCGCGATGCAGGTCGTGGCCGTCACGGGTGATCTGTTGGCGTCGCCCGTCTACGAGCAGCTGCGGACGAGCTATGCGCGCCTGCTCGACCTCGTCGGGCCGCCGCCCTTCACGGTCGGCGTCGGCAAAAAGGAGCGCAAGCCCGAGACGTTCGGGAGCCTGCGGGCCGACCTGCTCGACGCGGCGAAGGAGGGCATCCAGCTCTCGCGCTTCAAGGGGCTTGGCGAGATGAAC
>Ga0190271_10001588_pt1 | contig 13087 bp, 8 predicted proteins | sample Popmic356T_FD_133747 | JGI IMG/M metagenome (GOLD analysis project Ga0190271, IMG submission 133747) | Populus adjacent soil microbial communities from riparian zone of Weber River, Utah, USA - 356 T | ecosystem: Environmental > Terrestrial > Soil > Riparian zone | place: USA: Utah | collected...
AGGTGGGGCACCAAAATGATCAGGTGCTCGCGGGGGTTTTGTGGGACTTGGGTCTGCTTCGTCGTGCTCAGTCGTGACAAATGCAACGGATGCCATGTGAGCTCGTGGTTGTTGACGTCAATTCCATTCAAGAAAATCAATCGTCTACGTTCTTCGCTCCGCCCGAGCTTTTCACCCCCTCCATTTTGTAATCAGGGGGTCGCGGGTTCGATCCCTGCAGCCGGCACCACTTTCAGAATCCCACGCTGCAGCCAACGGTGATGTCGCAAGCCCACCGCCTGGTGCATGCGATCGCGCCACTCGGCCGCTATTGCGAGAACGCGATAGGCAGGGCCGGGATACCAGTGGAACCTGTGTGAAAGGGGCGCTTCTGCATTGAGCACACGCTTTCCAATTTCACAGAAAGAAGGCAGGCCGGAAACCCGTTGTTCGCGGTTCAACGGCTTCCCGTGGCGCACTGCAGCCATGCTGCTCGCGCTTTCGTTGAGCAATGTCACGGGCGCACAAACTTCCGCCGCGCCCATCGTGACCGAACGCGACGATGCAACACCATCGCTTGCCGAAATCCTCACCGGAATGGAAACGATGGAGGCCGAGGGGAAGCAACTCGCCCTGCTCGGTGCTGACACGGCACAGGTTGCGGAGCTGGAGGCGCAAATCGAGGAGATCGAGCAGACCTTCACCAGGACGCGGCACCTGGAGAGCGACGTCAGGAACAACCTGCTCGATTTTCACGATCTGCTGGATCTCGGCAACGCCTTGCGTTCGGCCGGCGTGCGTTTGAGCGCGGTGAGCGACGAACTGGCATCGAGGGCCGAGGCGCTCGACGTCGCGCTCGACCGCGTGGATGAATCAAACGCGCGAGTGACGGCGTGGACCAAGGCTGCAATGAAGCGCAACGCGCCGCGCACGCTCCAGCAGAGCATCGATTCCATGGCTCCGCGACATCAGGCATTGCGCGAGCAGCTGCTGTCGCGCCGTGACGATGTGCTGAACGTGCTTGGCCGCGCGACACAGCTTCACGGCACTCTCGTTTCATTCCGCGACGAGGTAAGCGGGCACGTGGATCAGATTGCCGCCATGCTTCGAGTCGAGCGCAGCGAGCCCATCTGGCGTATCGAGCCGCGACCGGGAGAGTGGCGGCGCGCCGTGCAGGTATTCAACGGAATATCGGGGCAGACTCTCGGTTACCTGCGTGTCCACGCCTTGTTCCTGGTCGCGATTGCGTTGCTGACGCTGGTGTTCAGTTATCTGCTGATCCTCGCGACACGCAAGCGTGTCACAGCGCAGGCCGCGTCAGACGGCTATGGTCAACGTGTAGTCAAACTATTCGAGAGGCCTGGTGTAGCTGCGCTGGCGGCGGCGTTGGGAGCCGTCATTGCTTGTAGCCGCGACGCGCCCTCCGGCTTTCAGCACGTGCTGTGGTCGATGTTGCCGTTGCCCGGCGTGCTGTTGGCGCGCGCCGTCTTTGGGCCCAGTGTCTCACTCTCGCTATTCACCCTTGCCGGAGTGGTCATCGCGCAGGAGTTGCTCGTCCCGATTTTCGAATCATTTCCGATTGCCAGCCGCGTGATTCTCATCGCGCAGTGCGGCGGGCTGGCAGTGGCCTTCGGCCTGGATCTGGTTCGAGGCGGATTCGCAGCGGCATTCCCCGGCCTGACCGCGGCGTACGTGCGCTGGGTTGTCGCGGCAATCATCGTTGTGCTGGTTCTGGCCGTGCTGGCGGCAATCATCGGCCACATTGGCGCCGCGCGCGTGTCACGCACGCTGATTCTCGGCGCGCTCAATCTGCTGCTGGTGCTGGCGATCGCGGCGGGACTGCTCTATGGGCTTTTCCTGGCACTGATGCACACGTCGGCGGGACAAAGCCTGCGAATCGTCAGGAAGCACCAGGATACTTTGCGCCGCACCTCGAGAACCGCGCTGCTGGTGGTGATGGGCGCGGCGTGGTTGTCAGGCGTGCTGTTCCTGTTGGGACTCGGGGACGAGGTTTCCAGCGTGGGAACCTCTATCTACAACGCCGAGATCACGATCGGATCGGCCACCATCAGGTTGGCGGCTTTCTGGGCGGGTCTTGCCGTCTTCCTGGGAACCTGGCTGGTCGTGAAAGTCGTCTCGCCCATGCTGGAAGTGGAAATCCTGCCGCGGTTCACGAGCAAACAGGGGCTGCCCTTCGCCGTTGCGACGGTGAGCCGCTATCTGCTCGTGACGGCGGGTGTGCTGCTCGCAATGGCCGCGATGGGCATCGACATGACCAAGATGTCGCTGCTCGCCGGCGCACTCGGCGTGGGCATTGGCTTCGGCCTTCAGGCGATCGTCAACAATTTCGTATCCGGCCTGATCCTCCTGATGGAACGGCCCATCAGTGTCGGCGACACCATCCAGATGGGCACTCTGTCCGGAGTGGTCGAGCGCATCGGCGTTCGTTCGAGCACGGTGCGCACGCCGCAGGGTGCCGAGGTGATCCTGCCGAACGCCGACCTGATCTCGAAGGAAGTCACGAACTGGACCCTGTCGGACCGCAAGAAGCTGGTGGAGATCGACGTCGGCATCGTGGAATGGAGCGAGCCCGGGCGTGTAGTTAGTCTGCTGCAGGCTGCGGCCCTGGAGGTTGCGGGCGTGATGGAGAATCCTCCGCCGCTCGCCACGTTTTCCGGCATCGTCGCCAATTCGATGAGATTTCGCCTCGAGGCCTGGGTGGACGACTACGCGCAGGGCGGGGCGATCGAAAGCGCATTGCGTATGGCAGCCGTGAGCAAACTGGTGGAGTCGCACATCGGCATACTTACCGAGCCCGAGCCTGTGCCCGCTGTTTCAACCGGGCCAAGGGCGCACATCGAAGCTGATAGCGACAAATCATCATCAAGGCCATCAACGTAGCCTGGTAGACCGCCATAGCCGCATCGCCTGATGACGTTCTCGCAATTTTTTCAAGGAATCAGTGGTCAATCGGACCTAGGGCGGACGTCGATTCTGGAGTACCGTTCCATCATCGAAGCAACCCCAACCGGTCCAAGCTCTAAGGAGTAATCCCATGAAATCCAGGATCTCAACGCTGTTGTGCTTTGCGACCATGGTGCTGGCCGGGGCGACCACGTCCGTAGCCACATCCGCATCTTCCGATGCGTACGAAAGCACGATCACGATCTTCCGCAACGCGGGCGAAAGTGGCACCTACTTCGGCCACAGCTACGCCTACGCCGTGTTCCCGACTATCGGCAAAGGCGGCCTGGGTGTGGGAGGGGCTCACGGTTCAGGACGCGCCTATGTGCAAGGCAAGCAGGTCGGCACCGTCAAGGTGACGCAACTCAGCATCGGCTTTCAGGCCGGCGGCCAGGCGTTCAGCCAGATCGTCTTCTTCCAGGACAAGCGCGCCTTCGACGAATTCGCGAGCGGCAGCTTCGAGTTCGACGCGACGGTCCAAGCCGTGGCGATCACGGCCTCGGCCACCGCCACCGCGGGAACGCAAGGTGCGGCCGCGGGCGCGGCCGGTGGAAAGAACGACGCAACGACTGCCGGGAAGTACCACAAGGGAATGGCGGTGTTCACCGTGGCCAAGGGCGGTTTGATGTACCAGGCCGCCGTGGGTGGGCAGAAATTCAGTTACAAGGCGGCGAAATAGCCCGACGACATCGCGCGATGTAATCCGCGACGCGGGTTCACGCTGTAGCATTCCGTGGGATAGAGGGGCCAATGACCTAGGGAGTGCTTTGCGTGGCATCCAGGTATCGACTTCGCGAGGGCCTGCCCCACCCGCGCGGCGCCAATTGGGATGGGCGCGGCGTCAATTTCTCGCTGTTCTCGGCGCATGCGACGGGTGTGGACGTCTGCATCTTCGACGCCGACGGCCAGAAAGAACTCGAACGCATCGCGCTGCCGGAATACACGGACGAGATCTGGCACGGCTACATTGACGGCCTGGGCCCCGGCGACGCTTACGGCTTCCGTGTGCACGGGCCGTATGCCCCCGAGGCAGGTCACCGCTTCAATCCTAACAAGCTGCTCGCGGACCCCTACGCGCGGGCGTTCGTCGGTTCGCTGGTGTGGGACCACGCCTGCTTCGGCTACACGATCGGCGATGACGACGTCGATCTGTCGTTCAACGAGCTCGACAGCGCGCCATTCGTGCCGAAGTGCCTGGTCGTCGATGCGAGCTTCGACTGGAAACAGAACAAGCATCCGCTCGTTCCCTGGGAACGCACGATCCTCTACGAGCTGCACGTGCGCGGCTACACGCACAATCACCCGGCGGTGGCGGATACGCTGCGCGGCACGTTCGCGGGCCTGGCTACCCCGGAGGTCATCGAATACATCAAGGCGCTCGGCATCACGACCATCGAGCTGATGCCGGTGCAGTCGTTCGTCAACGACAGCATCCTGCTCGAGCGCGGCCTCACTAACTACTGGGGCTACAACACGGTCGGCTTCTTCGCGGCCGATCCGCGTTACTGCGCGGAACCGCTGCGCGGCGTGCGCGAGTTCAAGGAGATGGTGGCGCGTTTCCACGATGCCGGGCTCGAGGTGATCCTCGACGTGGTCTACAACCACACGGCCGAGGGCAACGAGCGGGGCCCGACGTTCTCCCTCAAGGGCATCGACAACGCGTCTTACTACCGCCTCGCGCCCGACAAGCGCTACTACGTCAACGACACGGGCACGGGCAACACGCTGAACATCTCGCATCCGCGGGTCATCCAGATGGTCACGGACTCCCTGCGCTACTGGGTGCAGGAGATGCACGTCGACGGCTTCCGTTTCGACCTCGGCACGATCCTCGCGCGCGAGCCGAACGGCTTCGACAACCGCAGCGGTTTTCTCAAGGTCTGTGCGCAGGATCCGGTGCTGAGCCGCGTGAAACTCATCGCCGAACCCTGGGACTGCGGCCCGGGCGGTTACCAGGTCGGCAGGTTCCCGCCGGGCTGGGCCGAGTGGAACGACCAGTTCCGCGACACGGTGCGCGACTTCTGGCGCGGTGAGTCGTCAGCCGCGGAGCTCGCGCCGCGGCTCTACGGCTCCGCGGATCTCTTCGATCATCTGGGGCGCAAGCCCTACGCCAGCGTCAACTTCGTCACGGCGCACGACGGCTTCACGCTGCACGACCTGGTTTCCTACAACGAGCGCCACAACCTGGCGAATGGCGAGGAGAACCGCGACGGTCACAGCCACAACCGCTCGTGGAACTGCGGCGCGGAAGGTCCGACGGACGATCCTTTGATCCTCGCGCTGCGCCGCCGGCAAATGCGCAATTTCCTCGCCACGGTGCTGCTGTCGCAGGGCACGGTGATGCTGACCGCCGGCGATGAATTCGCGCGTACGCAGCGGGGCAACAACAACGCGTACTGCCAGGACAATGAAATCAGCTGGGTCGATTGGAGGCTCGCCGACAAGAACTTCCAGCAGGTGAACTTCGTGCGGCATCTCAACCACCTGAACGCGCGTTACCCCATCCTGCGGCGCAGTCGTTTCCTCTCCGCGAAGGAGAACGAGTCGATCGGCCTCAAGGAAATCACCTGGATCAACGCCAACGGCGATGAGATGGAAGACGGGCACTGGTCGGACGATCGCATGCAGTGTTTCGGCATGCTGCTCGACGGCCGCGCGCAGGCGACGGGCATCAAGCAGCGCGGCGGTGATGCGACGATGCTGATCATCCTCAACGCGCATCACGATCTCGTGAATTTCATCCTGCCCGGGCACGCCGGCGACGAACGCTGGCGACTGCTCATCGACACCAACGTCGAGGAGAAGCTCGAGAAGACGGCGTTTGCGAAGGGCGACTCGTACGGAGTGACCGGCCGCTCGCTGCTGCTCTTCCAGCTACTCGGCGCGCGCGATAGTTAGCGCGTCCCGAAGTGCTGCTTTTCCAGCACCTGGCCGGTGGCGTCGTCGATCGATATCACGAGATGGCGCCCCACCACGGCGGGACTGACGATCCAGATCGCTTTGCCCGATTTCTGTTCGACGCTGGCAATGGTCAGGTCTTCGCACTGGGGATCGTCCGCCGCCGCGCGCCGCGCGATGGCAATGGCCTCATCGCTCGAGAGGCGAGTGGGAATGGGTTTCGGGCTCTTGCCCAGGAAACGCGCGAGAAAATCGAGTACTGCCATGACGGAACTCAACGAAGCGAAGTGGTGGAGGGCTGGAACCACAGCTCGAACGCGATGCCGCCGACGACGCCGTTGTACAGCAGAGCCCCGGCCTCCGGGATCAACCCGGATCCAAGGAAGGTAGGGTTATAGCCGCCACCCCTGGTCAGGTACATGTAGCCCTGGGCGACGGGAAAGCGGATGCCCGTGAAAAAATTCCGGAAGCCGTTCACGCCGACCTGGGCAACGGTTTCTGCCAAGGCCTCTTCGATATAGCGCCACAGCGACGATCGCCAGTAGGACGAAGCGCGGGTACTCGCCCGGTACTCGCGGAGCACGTAAAGCTTGGGCGCCAGGAATTGATGAACCTTCTCGTGCAGGAGCACGAGCGCCTGATCCGTCGCCGAGCCTCGCGTGGAGACTTTGATATTTCCCCAGAAGCTGGTTGAACCTGTTCCGGCAGGAAGGTTCGGGTTCTGGGTAATCGTGGGTTTATAGCGAAGCCCCGGTGTGCGCGGCGGCGGCGGTCCCAGATTCATTTTTCCGCCGGCGCCGGTGCGTGGAGCTCTCGCTCCGCGGAATAGGACCGCGAGCACCGCCTGGATTCCGAGAATGGTGATGGCCTTCGCCAGGTTGTCCGCCGCTCTATCCAGATCCTGCATCGATTTCGCCTGGTAGGCGCCCACCGCAAAGTCGTACAGGTAGTCGAGGCCCGAGAAAATGGCGAAGCCGATGGAAGCGACGCCGACCACGAGGATGATGATGTCAATGACTTCGCCCACGCCGAATGCGTGCGAGACGATCCAGGCGACGAGTACGCCGGCGATGATCCCCAGCGAAGTCGGGTTGATCAGCGCGGAGAGTTGACCGGCGGCCTCCGGGCCGAGTTTCGGCACCGTCCGGCGGAAGGTTTCTCCGAGGCGACTTTCGAAGGTCGAACCAACAACGCTGTCCATGCGCACCTACTCCCGCCGATCTGGCAGCGGCGCAGTTTACACGCCGACTATCAAAAGAGCCGATGCGTGGAGGATGAGCTCATGCAATCAGTGGCTTACGATTCCACCCGGCATCAGCCAATGCGTTGCCTTCGACCAGCCCAGAAAACGTCGGGCGCCATTTGCAGGGTCGTCGATCTCGGGGGCCGGGCGGTGCGCGAACGCGAGTTCGAGCCCTTTCATTGCAGGCGCGAACCTCGTTCGAAAATCTTCTTGCTGCTTCGCGAAATGCGCGCGCGCCCAATCCAGCCAATCCGTGGCGCTGCGCAGGTCGAGCACAGACAGAAAGAACATCATCTGCCGCCAGGCGTAGGCAGTGTTCTTGAGCATGATGAGCCGCGCATGCGGGTCGTCGATCTTCATCTGCTGGCGTCGGCAAACCCATTCGAAGCAGGTTCGCGCCATGGGGAGCAGTTGCTGGCGCAGTGCGTCTGCCAGGCCAAGGCGCGCGTACAACACCGCCAGGTTCTGCGTTGTCAGTATCTGCTGCTGTTCGAGGATCATGCCGTTCGTGACCACGTCACCACGAACTGCTTGGACGCCGGCGCGTGCCGCGCACATCTCGGCGAAACCGTTCCGGCGTTCCGTGCTGAATCGCGCGAAAAAGGTCTTTGGCTTTTCTCTGGACTCATCCACGCACATGCTTCGGATCCCGGCGAAGTCGATCGCGTAGTAGCGCGCGTACAGCGAGCCTTCGAGCAACTCCGCCGCAATCTGAGCGGCGGCGACGAACTTTTCCGAGAACTGTCCCATGAAGATGTCGGCGGCGATCTCGTCGACCAGCGGAATCTTCAGCTCCGCACTCTGCGTCAGCGCGCGTAATTCCTGCAGTAGCTTGTTCGGCAGGATCGCGAAGGGGAATGCGGCCAACGTGAGCGTGGTGATCTCATCGAGCGCCTGGCGTGCCAGACCGTGTTCGGTCGGCGCGTTGTCGCGGAATCTCTCGAGCACGGCAACCCACGGAAGCTCCTCGATTCGCACCTGGCTCTCGAGATTCAACAGCAGCAGCGACCGCCGGCGCCGGAATGCCTGGTAGTTTGCCGCATAGACTTGGCGCAACACCGCGTCGGCTATGCCGGTGGCTCGCAGGCCCGAGACCAACTGTGGCAGCACCACGGCGAGCGTGTCGCCGGAGGTGATGATCCCGCGTTCGACCAGCGCTGCCACGTTGTCTTCGAGGCAGCGGCGGACTCTGCGGAGGATCGACGCGGGTATCGGCGTTCCCTCCGCGATTTCGAAGGTCCTGGCTTCTTCGGCGGCGATCGCGCCTTCGAGCGGCGCCAGCGCCGGTAATGCGTCGCGGTTGGGATATTTCGCAAGACGCGCCGTGACGGGCGCAACGAGCTCGTAGTGCGTGGGTCCGGCGACGGCACGCGCCTCGCGTTCGCGCTGGGCGAGATTCTCCGGTGTCCCCGGCGCGCCGCGCTTCGCCACATAGCGATCAAGGATCACCTCGAGTCGCCGCAATTGCGCTTCACCGAGTTTTTGCGGATCTGGCGCGCCGTGTTCCAGAAGCGCGAGCAACTGCGCGAAATGCTCCTTGCGTTTTTCGGGCTTTCCGCACAGCCGGTGACGCGCGCGCAGGCGAGCGTATTCCGCCAGCATCGCCGTGGCGCGTACCGACCAGTCGGCGGCGGGCCTGTCCAGGAACAGCGAAACCATCCGGTCATAGAACGGCGCCCAGATCTCCACGGCTTCCTTCTGCGCCGCCACCCGCCGATTGGGTTTCAGTTTCCGCAAATCTTCGAGAGTCTTCCCGACGTCCTGCAGGTGTACTCGGGTACCGGTGCGCAAGGGTCGACCCGTCGGAACGGGATAGAAGCGCAAGCGATTGAAAAAGGGGGCGAGCGTGTCGACGAGCTCGCGCGCCTGCTCGACGTGTCGGTTCTGTAGCAACCATGCGACCACGAGCAGCGCTGTTTCCTCGGGGACGTTCACTTCATAACAAGTGGTAAGAAGAAGGTCCTGCAACTCCTGCAATCCAGAGTCCGTCAGATACCAGGAATTGATCGCACGCCGTTCGTCGCCCGGAAGCACTGCCGGCAAGCGGCGGAGCAGGGCGAGTTCGTGTTCGAGCAGTGGACCGGAGGCGAGCAGGTCGCCAGTCGCGAAGCCACCGGTGATGACTTCCAGCGTCGCCCACGGAGGCACTTCACCGAGCGGTGTGCGTGAACCGTGCTTGACGGTGCCATCGAAAATTCCGCGAAGCACCTGCTCCCACTTCTCGACCTTCTCCCGTGCGCGTTCCCGGACAGCTGGGTCTTCGTGTTCGGCCGCCGTGGTGAAAGCCTTGGCGAGTTGCCAGGAGGCGTACGCCGGATTCACTTCCGGGGCTTCCGGTTCTTCTGTCAGATTCTGATCGCGTCGGGTCATGCTGGAGCAGGATGGGTCCGGGGGCTGGAGTCGAACCAGCGCCCACTCGGTAAGAGCCGAGAGTTCTACCGCTGAACTACCCCGGAGCCGAAGGCGAAGGCAGGCAGCGGATATATCACCCTGCAAGGCCGCTGGCCAGTGGATGTAGATAGAACGGACGCCAGAAAACAAAAAGCCGCCGGACTGTGAGTCCGGCGGCTTTGATTCCAGGTTCCTGGAAGGAAGCTTGACGCTATGCGTCAGCCCTTCGCCTTGAACGCACGCACTTCGACGTTGAAGCGGTCGGCAACCTTCATGAGTTCTTTCTGCGCGACGTCCTGCTTCGCAGTGTTCTTTTCGCAGACCATGTACTCCTCCACGCCGACCTTGTAAGCGTCCACGGCCTTCTTGGCGGCCAACATGTCTTCCTTCGACGCGGATGCGCCGCTCGGGATCGACGTCGGGGCGCTGGGCTTGTCACATGCGAAAACCGGGGTGGCAACCAATGCGGATAGAACCGTAATAGCGACGATTCTGTTCATTCTTCTCTCCAAAGTTAACAAAATAAAAACCGGCAGGGCGTCGCGCAGGGCGCCGCTCCAATGATGTCTCCGTCCATATCGGCATCGAGGCCTGACGCTTTAGAGCCAAATGCGACCCAATCGGCCCGTGAATTGTGATCTGTGTCCTCAATTAAGGAGGTGCTCCGTCGATAACGAGCGGTGACCGGCTGGAAATCGCGTGAACCCCCGCTCGATGCCGTCACCGCATTGATGCAGGAACACAAAGTTTCACGGGAGGTGGCTGGCACAGGGGCTGCCGCCACCCGCCAGGTGCTGACCTTCTCGCTGGGGCGAGAGGTTTACGGCGTGGACATTCTGCGCGTGAAGGAGATCCGTGGCTGGACGCCGGTCACACGGATGCCGCAGTCGGAAGCTTCCATGCTCGGCGTGCTGAACCTGCGCGGCCTCATCGTGCCGGTGATCGATCTGCGCGTCCGGTTCGCGCTCGAGTCGGCGGAGTTCACGCCGGCGACCGTGATCATCGTGTTGTCGCTGCGCACCGCGGGTGGGCAACGGGAGTGCGGCATCGTCGTCGACAACGTCAATGACGTCGTCGATCTCGACGCTGCCAGTATCAAGCCGGCGCCCATCGTGAATGGCAACGGCGCCAACGAATTTATTGAAGGAATCGCGACTCACGAAGAGCAGATGCTGATCCTGCTCCATGCCGAGAGTCTCGCTTCCAGCGAGCAGAGTTCGAGCGGCCTCGCCAGCGCGGCGGCCTGATAGTTACCTGGATGGGATTTCGTATGCGCCTCAACGTCTTCAAAAATATTCGTCTCTCGTTGCAACTGTACGTGCTGGTTGTCATCACCCTGGCCATCGCCACGGGGTTGATCTTCTACGCGATGCAGCAGGTGAAGAGCACCCAGGGAACGCTCAAGCACACCATCGACAATCGCATGGTGTCGGGACAGTCGATCCAGGGCGTGGCGGATGCGCTGTCGTTGTCGCTGGAGGCGTCGCTCGACGTCATCGAGAAGAAGCAGACCGCGATCGACGCTCACGATCAGCTCAAGAAGGCCATCGACAAGGCGCGCAGCGACTGGGACAACTACTTCCTCGCTGAAATGATCCCGGAAGAGCAGGAGCTCGCCGACGAGACCACGCCGATGCTCGACGCGGCGTACAGCAAGATCGACAAGCTGCTCAAGAAACTGGAGAGCAACGACATTGCGGACCTGGCTGCGTGGCGCAACGAGACGCTGCGACCGGCGCTGGTCGAAGGCTCCCGCAATCTGAAGAAGCTGATCGGCATGCAGCTGATCGCGGCCAACCTCGATCTCGACAACGCCAACAAGAATTACCAGCAGGCGGTGCGCAACAGCGTCGTGCTGATGTCGGGCGGCGCATTCCTGGCCCTTCTGCTGGCGTGGATCATCATTCGCAGCGCCATGAAAAAGCTCGGCGCGGATCCCGGCGTGGCCGCGCAGGTGGCGCGACGCGTCGCGTCCGGCGACCTGCAGTTCGAGATGGAAGCGCGCCGTCACGACGCCACCAGCCTCATGGGCGCGCTGCGCCAGATGAAAGACAGCCTCCAGCTCTCCAAGCTCGACTACCAGGGACAGATCAACGCGATCGCCAGGGTCCAGGGCGTCATCGAATGCTCCGTGGAAGGCCAGGTCGACAACGCCAACGACATTTTCCTGAACCTGCTCGGCTACCCGATCGACGAAGTGCAGGGCAAGAACTACTCGATGTTCGTCGACGCCGCCGCGATGGAGTCGGCCGCCTATCAAGGTTTGTGGCCGGCGCTGCAGCGCGGCGAGAGCCGCCAGGGCGAGTTCCGCGTCGTGGCCCGTGACAAGCGCGAGATCTGGTTCCAGGGCGTGTTCAATCCGATCGTCGATGCCTCCGGCAAGCCGTTCAAGGTCGTCGCCTATCTGAACGACGTCACGAAGCAGCGCAGGGAGGCGGTGATGAATGCCGCGTTCCGCGGTGCGCTGGATCGCCTCGACGCCAACGTGATGGTCGCTGACAACGATCTGCAGATCATTTTCATGAACCCCGCCGCCACGCGCATGCTGGAGCGGGCGCAGGAAGCCTTCCGCAGGGACCTGCCCGGCTTCGACGCGGGCAAGTTGTTAGGATCGAGCCTGGAGAAGATAACGCGCGAACCCGCCGTGCTGCGTGGCGTGATCGAACGGCTGACGGACATCGTGACGCGCCAGGAAGTGATCGGCGGTCGCACGATGAAGTCGTTCATGAGCCCCATGAAGGACGACTCCGGCCGCCGCCTGGGCACGGTGATCGAATGGTTCGACCGCACCCAGGAAGTGGCCACGGAGTCCGAGCTGCACGAAGTCATCGCGGCCGTGACGGCCGGCAATCTCGACAACCGCATTTCGCTGGAAGGCAAACGCGAGTTCTTCCTGACGCTGTCCAACGGCATCAACGAGCTGGTGGATGCGATCGGCACCGTGGTCGCCGAAGTGCGCGGCGTGGTGGCCGCAGCCAACCAGGGCGACCTGACCCGGCGCATCGAGACGAACGGCAAGGCCGGACTACTGGTGCAGATCGGCACCGGCATCAACGACCTCACCAGCACTCTGTCGGCCGTGGTGTCGCAGGTGAAGACGGCTTCGGCCGAGGTGAGTCGCGGCGCCGACGAAATCAGCCAGGGCAACGCCAACCTGTCGCAGCGCACGGAAGAGCAGGCCTCGTCGCTGGAAGAAACAGCCTCCTCGATGGAAGAGATGACCAGCACCGTCAAACAGAACGCCGACAACGCAGCGCATGCGAGCAAGCTTGCCGTTGCGGCGCGTGACCAGGCAGAGAAGGGTGGCGCGGTCGTTTCGAAGGCCGTGACCGCCATGGTCGGCATCAACGACGCCTCGAAGAAGATCGCGGACATCATCAGCGTGATCGACGGGATCGCGTTCCAGACCAATCTGCTCGCGCTGAACGCCGCGGTGGAAGCCGCGCGCGCCGGCGAGCAGGGCCGCGGATTCGCGGTGGTCGCATCCGAAGTCCGCAACCTGGCCGGCCGCTCGGCGGCGGCAGCCAAGGAGATCAAGGGACTCATCCAGGACACCGTGAGCAAGGTCGACGAAGGCTCGAACCTCGTGACCCAGTCCGGTGCGACGCTGGA
>Ga0190271_10001589_pt1 | contig 13086 bp, 8 predicted proteins | sample Popmic356T_FD_133747 | JGI IMG/M metagenome (GOLD analysis project Ga0190271, IMG submission 133747) | Populus adjacent soil microbial communities from riparian zone of Weber River, Utah, USA - 356 T | ecosystem: Environmental > Terrestrial > Soil > Riparian zone | place: USA: Utah | collected...
CGGAAAACCTGCGATGACGCGTGCCGACTCATCGCTTGCCGGCGTGAGAGGCGAGTTCGACACGTGTCAATCAGTAACGCTGATATAGACGCGCGACGATCGAAAACGGTTGCAAAGAAAATTGGTGAATTGCGCCGGGGCGTTGAAAGCCAGCGGCGAATAGAAAAAGTGTCCGCACCGGACACGGGGGGCAGCCCCCTTTTGCTAGGAAAAGGGGGCTGCCCCCTATTCCGCGGATTCGGCTCCGGCGGCCACGAACGCGAGGTCGCTCAGGTTCACCTTGCCCAGGTCGAACTTCTTCGCGGCCGCGGACATGCGCAGCAGCGCCTGCGCGATGGGCATGGCGGGTTTCTTGTCGCCCGCCTTCATCTTGTGGAAACGAACGGGGTTTATACGCGCCACCACGTAGCTGCGCAGGTAGGGCGATTTCATGCCGCGTGCCTGCAGCTCGCCGACGATTCGTTTCACCTCGTTGTCTATCTCCTGCAGGCGTGAGGCATATGCCGACCGCTCCCGCAGCGCAACCGGCAGAGCCCTGGTGGTCAGCCTATCTACCTTCTTGAGCACCGGGCTGTAGGCGCCGCCGCCGAAGCGCAGGTTGCTTTCATATACCAACCCGAGTGTGAGCAGTTCGGCAGCTTCGAATTCCGCGGCGAGCGAGGCTTCGGTGCGCGTGGGTTCGCGCTTGGCGAGGTTACGCGCCATGCGCACCACCTCGAGGCTCTTGTCCTTGAGGTTGTGAGCCTTTTCCGTGTTCAGCGCGAGAATGCGGTATGACAGGGTTTCATCCGGCGAGATGAGCACCGTGAGCTGCTTGAGACCGAGCATCTTGGCGGCGGCCAGGCGATGGCGGCCGTTCGGCGTCCAGAAGCGGCCGTCTTCGCCGCGCACGACGATGAGCGGATCGAGGAACGCCGCGGTGGCTTCGATGGCGCCCGCAAGCCGCTTGGCATGGGTGGGCGACAGGTCGCGCTGAAACGGTGTGGGCTGCACCGCGCCGAAAGGCAGCGAAGCCAGAAGCAGTGCGCGGCCGCCGAGCGGCTCGCGATAGGCGCCGATCGGCGCGCCGCCGGCCTTGCGAACCAGCTCCACCACGGCGGCGATGTCTTCGTGATCGAGCGCCAACGCCACTTCGGTGGCCGACAGGCCGCGCTTCACGGCGTTTGGCGCGAGCTTTGTCGTGCGCTTGCGCTTAGTCGCTTTAGTCGCTGCTTTCTTTTTCGCGGCCATGCTCTTTCCCCACTTCGTTGCCGAGGATGATGCGCGCCCCGCGCGCGTACGTGAAATAGGCCCAGGCCCAATTGATGAGCACGATGAGCCGGCTGCGGAACCCGATCAGGAAATAGATGTGCAGCGCGAGCCAGAACCACCACGCCAGCAGGCCGGAGAAACGAAAATTGGGCAGTTGCGCGATCGCCGAATGACGGCCGATCGTGGCCAGCGCGCCGAAGTCCGTGTAATGGAACGGCGCCGTCTTGTGGCCACCCATGCGCGCGAGAATGTTTTTCGCCACGAGCGCGCCCATCTGCTTCGCGGCCGGCGCCACGCCAGGCACGGGCTTGCCGTCCTGTTCGACGCTCGCCAGGTCGCCAGCGACGAAAACTTCCGGATGCGCGGCCAGGCTCAGGTCTGGCTGCACGCGCACACGTCCCGCACGATCGAGATCGGTGCCAAGTTGTTTGCCGAGTGATGAGGCAGCCACACCGGCGGCCCAGAGAATGGTGCGCGCGGCGATGCGCTGATCGCCGAACTCGAGGAAGTCTGCGCCGATTTCGGTGACCGGCTTTCCGGTGTGTACCTCGACACCGAGCCGCTCCAGCTGCTTGCGCGCCTTGTCCGCCAGCGCTTCGGTGAACGTGGACAGCACGCGTGGTCCGGCCTCGATGAGCAGGATGCGCGCCTTGCTCGTATCGATGTGGCGAAAGTCACGGGTCAGCGTATGCCGCGCGATTTCCGCGAGCGTGCCCGCGAGTTCCGCCCCCGTGGGTCCGGCGCCGATCACGGCGAACGTCAGGCAGGCATCGCGTTCGATCGCATCGGTTGCGGACTCCGCCTGTTCGAAAGCGGACAACACGCGGCGCCGGATCAGGAACGCGTCGTCGAGCGTCTTGAGCCCGGGGGCAAACTGCTCCCACTGGTCATGTCCGAAGTAGGCGTGCGTGGCGCCGCTCGCGACGAGAAGGTAGTCATAGGAAATCTGGCGATCGGCCAGCTGCACCTGCCGCGCGCCGGTGTCGATGCCGAGTACGTCGCCCATGTGCACCGTGACGTTTCGCTGGTCTCGCACGATGTGACGCAGCGGCGCGGCGATCGACGGCGCGGCAAGCCCAGCGGTTGCCACCTGGTAGAGCAGTGGCTGGAACAGGTGATGATTGCGGCGATCGATCAGCGTGATTTCGACCGGCGCTCGCTTTAACTGGCGTATCGCGCGCAAACCGGCGAATCCACCGCCGATGACGACGACTCTCGTTGTATTGGACATAGGTGGAAAACTATACGAAACGCCGCGTGCGCGCCGCGCTAAAATGCAACGACGGCATCAAGTTATGAAACCAATCAAACAGCAGGATCTCATCGACAGCGTCTCCGACGCCTTGCAGTACATTTCCTATTTCCATCCGCCGGACTACATCCGCGCATTGGGCCGTGCGTACGAGCTCGAGCAGTCGCCGGCGGCGCGCGACGCGATCGCGCAGATCCTCACCAACTCGCGCATGTGCGCCGAAGGGCGCCGGCCCATCTGCCAGGACACCGGCATCGTCATGGTGTTCGCCAAGGTGGGCATGAACGTTCGCTGGGATGCCTCGATGAGCTTCGAGGACATGATCAACGAAGGCGTGCGCCGCGCCTATCTACATCCGGACAACAAGCTGCGCGCGTCGATCGTCGCCGACCCCAACTTCTCGCGCAAGAACACGAAGGACAACACGCCTGCGGTCATCCACACGCGGCTGGTGCCGGGTGATGAACTCGAGATCACCGTGGCGGCAAAGGGCGGCGGCTCGGAAAACAAGTCGAAGTTCGTCATGCTGAATCCGTCGGACTCGCTCCAGGAGTGGGTTCTGAAAACCGTGCCGCTCATGGGCGCGGGCTGGTGCCCGCCCGGCATGCTGGGCATCGGCATCGGCGGCTCGGCCGAAAAGGCCATGTTGCTCGCCAAAGAGGCGCTCATGGAGCCCATCGACATGGCGGAGCTCAAGGCGCGCGGTCCTGCCAGCAAGACCGAAGAGCTGCGCATCGAGCTGTACGACAAGGTGAATGCGCTCGGCATCGGCGCGCAGGGGCTCGGCGGACTATCTACCGTGCTCGACGTGAAGATCTTCGAGTACCCGACGCACGCGGCGTCCAAGCCCGTGGCCATGATTCCGAACTGCGCGGCAACGCGCCACGTGCATTTCACGCTCGACGGCAGCGGGCCGGCCAAGCTTGATCCGCCGAAGCTCTCCGACTGGCCGAAGATCGACTGGGCGCCGGCCGCGGATGCGCGGCGCGTGAACCTCGATACGCTCACGCCCGCTGAAGTGGCGAGCTGGAAGCCGGGCGAACAACTGCTGCTCAACGGCCGCATGCTCACCGGCCGTGATGCCGCGCACAAACGCATTGCCGATCTGTTTGCCAGCGGCCAGGGCCTGCCGGCCGGCGTCGATTTCCGCAATCGCGTCATCTACTACGTTGGCCCGGTCGATCCGGTGCGCGGCGAAGTGGTGGGTCCCGCGGGCCCGACTACCGCGACCCGCATGGACAAATTCACCGCGATGATGCTCGAGAAGACCGGACTCATCGCCATGGTGGGCAAGGCCGAGCGAGGTCCCGCGGGCATCGAGGCCATCGCCAAACATCGTGCGGCGTATCTCATGGCCGTGGGCGGCGCTGCCTATCTCGTGTCCAAGGCCATCAAGGCGTCGCGCGTGGTGGCGTTCGAGGATCTCGGAATGGAGGCGATTTACGAGTTCACCGTTGCGGACATGCCGGTCACCGTCGCTGTCGATGCGAACGGCACCTCGGTTCACCAGACCGGCCCAGCCGAGTGGAGCCAGAAGATCGCGGCTGGCATATCGGTTCGCGGCCGCTGATCCCTGGTTAGACGCCCGATGGCCGAGGTGCGCAAGTTCTTCCCGACCTGGCGCGTGAGTAAAGGCTGGGGCATCGCCATTATTGGTGGAGCGATGGGCGCAGCTGTTGCTGTTCCATTTTCGACGCCCGGTGGCACGTTTCGTGGGTTGTTAGTGGCCGCGTTGAGTCTGGTGCTGGTCGCGGGTTTGTTCGCACTTGTCATCCGGTTTGCGTCGGTGAAGGCCACAGCCGACGGCGTAATGGCAACCAGAGGTTTCAGTGCGCGCTCGCGGCTCGTGCGCTGGGGTGAAATCAAGGCAGTCGTGCCGACTTCGGCAAACGGTCTTCGACAGTTGCGCCTCGTTCATGACAATCCCTTTCCAGAAGACTTGATCATGCCCATGCACCTGGATGATCTGTCTCCATTGCGTGCCTTCGTGGCGGAACATGCCGGGGAACAGCATCCCCTGACGATCTGGCTTTCGGCAGAAGTGTCGGCGTCTAACCTTCGCCGCGTGGAAACCAGCAACTGACGATGGTGCCGCTGGTACGTGCGCTTTCGATGCGCAGACTGCCGGCCATCATTTGCGCGCGGTAATGCATGATGCGCAGCCCGAGTCCCTTCGAGTGATGTATCGCCGGATTGAAGCCGTTGCCGTTGTCCTCGATGCGCAGCAGGCCGCGGCCGCCATCGAAGCACAGTGATATCTGCACCAGTTGGGCATGTCCGTGTTGTGCGGCATTGGTGACGGCTTCCTGCGCTATCCGGTAGAGGTGCAGCGCATTTACGGATTCGAGTCCGTGATCCAGGGCAGCGTCCGCCACGCAACGCACGTCGATGTGGAACATGGCCGAGAGACGGCGCGCGAGTTCTTCGAGCGCCAGCGCGAGTCCGCCGCGATCGAAGGTCACTGGTGACAGGCCGCGCGCCAGTGCGCGCGTCGTGAAGATGGCGTCGTTGACCAGCAGCGCGACCTCTTCGATCGACGGTGACAGTGCCGGTGCCTCGCGCTCGGCCCGACTCTCGAGTCCGCGCAACAGCAGCGCGATGCCCGTGAGCTCCTGGCCAAGCCCGTCGTGCAGATCATTGCCGATGCGCTGCTGCTCACGGTTGCTGACCTCGAGCACTTCGCGTTCGAGCTGGCGCCTCGAGGTGGCGTCCTGGAGCATGGTGAGCCAGAAGCGTTCGCCACGAAGTACGAGCGAGGTGATGGCCGCTTCGACGAACAACGCGGTGTCGCCGTCGGTGGCGCCGTGCACCGTGAGTTCGCTCACCAACGGCGCACCGGCGCGGGCCGCGACTTCGTCGGCGGATTCGGCGATTCGCCGGTCGAGCGGCGGGTCGCAGGGAAGCTGGCTGAGTTTCTTGCCGATGAACGATCCGGCGACGATACGAAACATGCGATCGAACGCCGGGTTGGTCATGCGGATGATGCCGCCGCTGTCGGACAGCACGACGCCTTCGTGCATCACTTCGATGGCCAACGCCTGGCTGCGGAGCACTTCCTCGTTGAACTTCCGGTCGGTGATGTCGTGGACCACGCCGATGAATCGGGTCACCTTGCCGTCGAGATCGAAGACCGGCTGATTCGCCAGGTGAATCCAACGGATCTCGCCACGCAGCGTCTTCAGTGCCAACTCCATCTCGGTGCGTTCGCCGCTGCGCAGCCGCTGCCGGCGCTCGATGGCGGCGGCGTGATCGACGGGGAAGAAAACGTGGCGCCAGCCGAGGCGATTGAGTTCTTCGAACGAGCCACCGAAGAACTCATCCCAGCCTGGGCTGGCCCAGACCACATGCGCTTCGCCGTGTTCATCGACGGTGGATTCGTAGACGAAACCGGACGTGAGTTCCGCCACGGTGCGGTAGCGGAATTCGCTTGCACGCAATGCGTCCGCGGCCTGCTTGCGCTCGGTGACGTCGATGGCGACGCCAACCAGACGCGTGAATTTTCCGGTCGCCGGATCGGCGATGGGGCGATTTTTCACTTCGAGCCAGCGGAGTTCGCCGTCGGGGCGCCGGATCTGCGCGCTGAATTCGACAGTTTCGCCGCGCAGGTAGCATTCGGTTCGCGCGAGACTATGCTCCTGCCATCCCTCGCCTTCGAGAAAGCTCTGCCAGCCGCGGCGTCGGTATTCCTCGTCTGAGCATCCATAGACGCGTTCGGTGCCCAGCGTCCATTCGAGTTCGTACACGCCCTGCGAGTTCATGAGGTATTCGTACACCGCGCCTTCGGAGAGGTCCGCTACCGTGCGATACCGCGCATGGTTCAGCGAAAGGATGTGCTCATTGGCCTTGCGGCGATTGATATCGCGGGAATGCGCGATGATCCCGAGCACCGTGGGGTTGTCCAGCGCATTGACGGCCACGCTTTCGAGCCAGATCCAGCTGCCATCGCGATGGCGAAAGCGGTATTCGAAACGGTTGAGCTCGGGCTGCGAGCCGCGATTGGAAAGCAGGCCGCGAAATCGTTCGCGCATCGCCTCCACATCATCCGGGTGCAGGAACTCACTGGCATTGCGGCCTAACAACTCGCTGACCGTATATCCGAGGTAGCGCGCCACCGCTTCGTTGGAATACGTGAAGGTCCCGTCGGCGCTCTGCACGGTGATGATCTCGAGCGCGTGTTCGGTGAGCGCTCGCAGCCGGGCGTCGGACCCATCGGTGAGTTGGGACGTGGTCCGGGCTTCTGCTGGTGTAGTCGGGACCATGCGTGCGGTGAACGTAACACACTGAAATACAAAAAAAGAAAGTTCGCTATTCTTCTCTTAGTGCGTGCGCTTCACGCGAGTAGATTGGCCGTCTCGCGCCACGAGCGTGAATACGCCGGTCTTGGATCGACGAATCACGACTTGTTCGCCGCGCTCGATGTTCATCTTCTTATGGTTGGTGGGGTCGTCCTGCTGCCAGACCTCACCATTTTCAAATGTCAGGATGAATTCACCGGCGGGACGTCGTTCGACGTAACGCACCACGAACGCCAGGCTCTTGGGCTCCGGCTTATCCCCCTGGCATTCGGAGCCGGCTCGCGCGCGGGCTTGCGCCGGCAGGGTTGGCGCGGCGAAACACACCGTGGACATGGCGGTGAGGCCTGCGAGGCACGCTGCGATCCTGAGCACGCGTGAAAGTTGCATGGCGCGAATATAGCGTCACGCCGGTGGTGCGGCCTAGGTCCCCTAGCCCAGTTCCGCCTGCGGGACGGCGTCGAAGGCCACCGACAGTCGCGGCGCATCTTCGCGCAACGCATTCGTCCCGTGCCACAGGTAGGAGGGAAACAGGACCAGGCGCCCGGGCCTGGGCTGGACCTCCAGGAACGGCGCAAGCCCCGGCACTGCAAAACGCGGCTCGCCAAATTTGAGCCACCCGCTGCGCTGGGTCGAGTCGTCCGCTTCGCCGGGCACGATGGCGTAGTACGCCGAACTCACCCAGCCCTCGGGATGGATATGGTTCACGTGGAAACCGCGACGGCGCAGCCGCACCGACCAGCAGCCGACGATCTCGGCGGGTGAAAGGTTTCGAGCTTCGAATGGATGGGTTACGTCGTGGCCGGAACGTGCCTGCATGTCCGCGAGCGCCTCCTGGAACGACCGAAGCAGTGCTGCGATCTCCACGCATGGATTCATCAGCAGGTTGCGCGAAGTCTGGGTGCCATAACGCAGACTCTGGTCAAGTGGATGATTTTGCTGGCGGTGCCGCGCTTGCAGAACCGGCACGAGGGCGGAATGAAATTCCTCGGTGGTCGCAAATCCGGTGGGCGGCGGCAGATCCACGATCGAGACGACCCGCGCAGGATCGAACCAGCTTGCGAATTGCTCCTCGCCCTGAAGTCGCGCGATGTCGAGTCGGTAGGTGACCCAGCGCTGATCGCGCGGTTTCAAAACGCGAAATTTCTCGACGAGGGGCAGCGCCTCGGGGGTCGCGCCGGCGCACAGGGCCGCGACCACGAAATTCTCTGCGGTCACCGCATCGTCCGGCAGACGGGCGATGCCGGCGCGCGCGGCATCCAGCGCTTCGCTGGCACGCCCCTGTTCCTGCAACACCGTTGCCAGGGAGCTCAGCAACATCGGCTCCTGCCCGAGCGTGTCGATGAGTTCGCGCAGGATCGCTTCCGCTTCGTCCGCCGCGCCTGCGCGACGCGCCGCATCAGCTAACGCGAGCCGCAAACGCGGTGGGGCAGTCGGCGTGCGAGCGGCAGCGCGCAGCGTGGCGAGCGGCTCGTCGTCGCCACGGAGCTGGCGCAACTGAAGGAGCATGCCGTGCACTTCAACGTCACTGGCATCGGCGCGCAATAACTCGAGCAAGTGGCGTTCCGCATCTTCGAATCGGTCGAGTTGAATCAGTGCTCGCGTCTGTACGAGCGAAACGCTGCGCGGCTTCGCGCCGTGCCTGAGAGCAGCGGCGGCCTCATTCAACGCCTCCTCGGATCGTTCCTGGTCGGCGAGCACGGCTGCAAGGTTGTAGCGCGCCGCCCCGTAAGCCGGCGCGATATCCACCGCGCGTCGCAGGGCACGGGTTGCTTCGCGTTTGTTCCGCAGTCCGAATGCGGCCATGCCGAGCGCGGACCAGGCTTCGCTGTCGCGCGCATCGCGGCCGGTCAGTATTCGCGCATGCCGTGCCGCAAGCTCCGATTGCCCGAGCTCATTGGCGAGCCGCGCCAACGTGAGACGCGCGTCGCGGTCGCCGGGCGCGTGCTCGACCGCAATGCCAAGTTCCGCGATGGCTTCGGGTTTGCGGCCGGTGGCGGTGAACACGCGCGCGAGCAGCGTTCGCCACTCGGTGTTGGTCGGCGCGTCGGCGAGCTTGCGGCGCAGCGCGCTTTCGGCATCGGCGGCACGGCCGGTTTCCAGCAGTCGCCGGATGTCGTTCGCCGTCGCATTCATGTCGGAAGGGTAAAGGCAAACGAGCGCGTGCGCGATGTGAGGCCCGCGACTCGCGTTAGTTAGACCGCCCGACGGCGCCCTCTGGGGCGGCGACGAGGTGGATCTTCGGCTCGTGAGACCGTGGATGCGGGTTTCCTGGGCCGATTCCGGCCGTGCCCGGGTGTCACCCTTTGGTGCCGGCATATTGTTTACCGCGCCTGCTTTGGGCATCCTCGTCCTGCCGGACTGGATTGCCCCGCGGGGGGCGTCGAAAAACAAACCGCCGGCCCCGCAAACGGCTCCGTTCGTCGCATATTTGAGGCAACTCGTCGCGTCTCGCAGCCGACCCAGGGGTGGCTGGCACGGTCATGGCAGATATGTCCTACGGATTGCGGTACTGAGGCTATGCCCGTGGCCTTTGAGCAACAACCAGTAACAGAAAGCTTGGAAACCCCTTCAACTCTGCTTATGATCGCGGCCATGTGTGAGTAGCGTCGGCGCAAATGCTTGGTCATTTGGCGACTCGAAAACACGCCATTCATAGAAATACACGGTCGGCGAAGGGGTTGGGCAAGCGCAGCGTTGCACAGTCGATCGATACCCATTCAGGAGTTTAAAGATGTCGAATTCCTCACTCACGAATTCAGTGCGTTTTGCACTGGCTACCGCGGCTACAGCTTCGCTGTCGCAGCTGAGCATGCAGACCGCGATGGCGCAGGAGCAGGACCAGGACGCCACCGATTCGATGGAAGAAGTCATTGTCACCGGCTCACGAGTCCGGCGACTGGACACCGAGTCGGCCAGCCCGATCGTCACCATCGACAAGGCCTCCATCGAAAAGTCGGGCGTTACGACTGCAGGTGATCTGCTGCAGAGACTGCCGACAGTTTCCGGCGCCGCCACCAATCCGGCAGTGAACAACGGCGGCGGCTTCGGTGAAGCCAACGTCGAACTGCGTGGCCTCGACGCCAAGCGCACCCTGGTGCTCTTGAACGGTCGCCGCCTCGGTCTCGTCGGCGCAAGCGACGCCACCGATATCAATCTCATCCCCGTGAATCTCATCGAGCGCGTTGACGTGCTGAAGGAAGGCGCGGGCGCGATCTACGGCTCCGACGCCATCGCAGGCGTGGTGAACTTCATCACGCGCAAGGATGTGGAAGGCGCCGAGCTCACCGCGGGCTACGGTGAAACTGCCGAGAACGACGGCAAGACCCAGAACGTGAACCTGCTGTGGGGCACGTCGGGCGACAACTTCCGCTTCAACATCAACGGCAATTACAACAAGACTGAGGGGGTTTCGGCTGCGAACCGCGCCTTCTCGGAATTCGCGATGTATTACTACTCGGGATCCATATTCCCGGGCGGATCGAGCCGCGTGCCCACGGGTCGCTTCTACGTCCCCACGGGTTCCGGCCTTCCGCCGAATGTTGCAAACTGCGGCAGCGTCACACGCGTCGAGGGCAGTCAAGGCGACAATCTGGCGACGGACTATCGCTGCTACGTGCCCGGGGCCGACTCGTACAACTACCAGCCGTTCAACCTGATCATGACGCCGCAAGAGCGCGGCTCGATCTTCGCGAACTACGAATACGACATCAACGAAGCCGTGCAGCTCTACGCGGAAGTGCTCTACAGCCGCACCAGCTCCGGTTTCCAGATCGCGCCGCTGCCGTTCGATGCACTGGCCGACGACGTCGTGATTTCCGCCGACAGCTACTACAACGAGTTCGGCTACGACTTCGGTGGTGCCACCACCGGCAATCCAAACCTCACCGTGCGCTTGGAGGCTCTCGGCAATCGCTTCAGCAAGACGGCCTCCGATTCGAAGGTGGCCAAGGTCGGCGCGCGCGGCCCGCTATTCGGTTCGGAATGGAACTACGACTTCCTGGTTGGTTATAGCCGCCTCGACCAGACCGCCTCGGTCTCGGGCTATCTGTATCAGCCGGGTCTCGCGGGCGCGTTCGGCCCGTCGTTCGATGCCGGCGGCGGCGTGATTCAGTGCGGTACGCCGACGAATCCGATTCCGCTGGGCCAGTGCACGCCGGTCAACATCTTCAACCTGACGGATCCCGCGCAGGTCACGGCGCTCAGCACAATCAGCTCAGGCTACGACACCGATCGCGAATTCACCTCGAAGCAGGCGTCATTTGCAGTTGACGGCAAGATGTTCACCATGCCAGCCGGCGACGCGCTCGTGTCGATCCAGGCGGACTACACCGAGCTGCATGGCGACTACAATGTTGACTTCCTCATCACGGCCACGCCGCCGCTGTACCTGAACTGCTACCTCGCGCAGGAAACCTGCACGGGACCGAACAGTGGCGGATACGACGTGAGCGAAATCTCGGCCGAAGTCTTCCTGCCATTGGTGAAGGACCTCCCGGGCATGCAGGCGTTGAACGTAACGCTGGGTACTCGCTACTCCGAGTATTCGATTTTCGACAGCACGACGAACTCGACCATCAAGCTGGAATACCGTCCGATCGAGGACCTCCTGCTGAGCGGTACGTTCGCCGAGGTGTTCCGTGCACCGACCATCCTGGACCTGTACGCCTCACCGGCGAACAATTCCTCGACGTTCACGGATCCTTGCATCCGCCTGACTGAGGCAATGGTCGTTGCCAATCCGAATCTGGCGCTGGCCTGCGTCGGCGTGGTGCGCGACGGCACCTTCGCGCAGCCCAACGCTCAGGTCACGGGTCTCCTGCAGGCCAACCCCGATCTGGATCCGGAAACCGGCGATGTCATGACGGTCGGCCTAACCTGGCAGCCGAGCTTCCTGAACAACAACTTCTCGATCCGTGTTGATTACTGGCAGTACCAGATCGACGAAGTGATCACGCAGCTGGACACCAACTTCAGCATCAACCAGTGCGTGGCCACCGGTGATCCGGCCTTCTGCAATCTGGTGACGCGATTCACCGACGTGAACAACGCCGGCATCGTCTACCTGTTCCGTCAGCCCACCGTGAACCTCGGTACGTTGGAAACGGACGGCATCGACGTGGGTGCGCGCTATCAACTGCGTGACACGGCAGCTGGCAGCTTCAACTTCCAGATCGACTGGACCCACATCAACAAGTACGACAACCTGCCGGCGGAGAATGCGGCAATCGTCCATGTGGCGGGCACCTATGACCGCCAGTTCGGTAACTACGCCGAGAACCGTGCGACGGCCACCATTGGCTGGAACATGGACAAGTTCGATGCCCAGATCGGGGCGCGCTTCATCGACGACATCGTCCTGCTGACGCCGCAGGGTGGTGCTGTTGATCCTGCGGATAACACGCCGCTGCCGATCGATTCGTTCGTCTATCTCGACCTGTACTTCGGGTACACGATCAACGACAGCATCAAGTTGTCGCTGGCCGCAACAAACCTGAGCGACGAACAGCCACCGATGATGTATCAGAACAACGTCACCAACGCGAATACGGACGTGAATACGTACGACACGTTGGGCCGCAGGTACGCCATCTCGGCGACCTACAAGTTCTGATCTGACCGGCGAGTGAATGAAAAGGGCCGCGTGGCGTTTGCCACGCGGCCCTTCTCTTCGTAGGGTGTCGCCCGTGAACGAATCCGCTCCTTCCTCCGCATCCGTCGAACGCGCCGGTCAGCTGTTGGCCGAGGGCAAACACGCCCAGGCCGAGGCCGAGGCCCGTGCGGTGCTCGCACGCTCGCCCGGCGATCTCGGGGCGCGCGTTGTGCTCAACGCCAGCCTGCAGTTCGGCAAGCGCTACACCGAAGCCATTCCAATCGCCGAGTCGCTCATCGAGAGCGCTCCGCAGGAAGCCGCGCACTGGATGAATCTCGGCACGGCGCGGCGTGGCGCCAGACAGTACGACGCGGCGCTCGAAGCCTATGCGCGAGCCGCGGCACTGGGAGCGTCGGGACCGGACTTTTCATTCAATGTGGCGTTGACACATATTGAACGCGGAGATCTGAGCGCCGCCCGCTCCCTGCTCGCGGGCGCACGCGAACAGGATCCCTTTGACGGCGAAATCTGTTTTCACTATGCGCAGGTTTGTTTCGAAACTTTGCGGCACGATGAAGCGAGCGCGGCGCTCGCCGAATGGCACATGCTGCAACGACTGGACACCACGCTGATCGCCAATATCGGATTGCTGCTCACGAATCTAGGTGAGCATCGCCGCGCGGAAGTCGCGCTGCGAC
>Ga0190271_10001590_pt1 | contig 13086 bp, 6 predicted proteins | sample Popmic356T_FD_133747 | JGI IMG/M metagenome (GOLD analysis project Ga0190271, IMG submission 133747) | Populus adjacent soil microbial communities from riparian zone of Weber River, Utah, USA - 356 T | ecosystem: Environmental > Terrestrial > Soil > Riparian zone | place: USA: Utah | collected...
GCAACCGAATCACCTATGAACAACCCGAGCTGCTTCAACAACTTTTTCATTTCACTCTGCTGCTCCGGACAATGCTCTCTTCACGCGCTCGTCTTGAACGACCTGACCGTCTTTCATCGAGACAATGCGATCTGCGACCTGGGCTGCATTGCGATCGTGCGTAACCATCACGACCGTGGTGCCCGTCTGGACCGAGGTCTCGCGCAGGAGGTCCAAGATCTGCTCGCCGGTGACACTGTCCAAGTTGCCGGTCGGTTCGTCCGCGAGGATGAAGCGCGGCTCGAGCATCAGTGCGCGGGCGACTGCCACGCGCTGCATCTGACCACCTGAAAGCTGGTACATGCGATGGCGCGTGCGATCCGCGAGGCCAACTTGCTCGAGCAGCAGGTGTGCGCGCTTCCAATCCGCAGAGCTGGGACGGCGCTCCAACATGACGGGCAACATCACGTTGTCGATGGCGTTCAGCGTCGGAAGGAGGTTGAAGAACTGAAAGATCAGACCGATGTGGCGGCGGCGAAACAGTGTGAGCTCGTTGTCACTGAGACGCGCAATGTCACTGCCCGCGATCGAGATGCTGCCCGTCGTCGGCGCGTCGAGCGCACCGAGCAGGTTCAGCAGCGTCGACTTACCAGAGCCACTTGGCCCCATGATGCTGACGAACTCTCCCGCTTCGATGTCGAGGTTGACGCTGCGCAAGGCATCGACCTTGGCAGTACCTTCGCCGTAGGTTTTGGTGACTGAGTTTAGGTGAATCACGAGGAACCCCCGATTGGGCGTGAGAACTTGCTGACCATAAAACCCCGTAGCTATCAGGATTGGGTGAGGTCAGCTGCATTGCCGACTTCGACCATGTGTTTATCTACAGATGTTCGACACTAGAAGCTTGATGGTTTTCTGCGTTGTTCATGACGTTGCATCGAACACGCAAGCGCACGACGCGTGCACAAGACACTGTTTTTCTCGCGTGTACTGCGCATTGCAGCGCGACGGATGAAGCGCGCGGCACAGCAACTGTGCACGCGGGCGGTCTATCTAACAGCCTGACGCGGTGAGTGTGGAGAAACGCTGTGTAGCAGCACGCGCGCGTGCGCACGACGACGCTCTGCGCCGCGCTCCCGCAGCGTAAATCACGCGATTTATGCGCGTGCGCAGAGTGTGCCGGAGCTGTGCGCGTTCCGACCTCCGCGCGCTTTGCGACGCACCCCCGTAAGTTCAGTCACACAGGGTCGACTAAAATAATAGCGTAGTGAGCTGTCTTAGACTCACGCTTCACAGCCGCCGTCAGCTGCCGTCGTCGTCGACGCTCTCGGTGGGCTCGCCGCCGACATCCGCGGCGCCTTCGGCAGGCTCGCTGACGACGTCTTCCGAGCTCTGCGTGGGCACACTGCCGACGTCTTCCGAGCTCTCCGTAAGCACACTGCCGACGTCTTCAACGCGCTCCACGAGCTCGCCGCCACCGTCTTCGACGCTCTCGGCAGTCTCGCTGACAACGGGCGCGGCGCGCCGACCGCTCACGATGACTTCCTCACGCCCGGACTCGGTCGTGTGGCGCACCAATCGGTACGTTGTATTGCCGTCGGCGCGCGCGACTTCGGGCGCCGCCACGAGCAGCTGCAGCTCCAAGTTGCGACACAGGTCGAACAACACCCCGAGGTTGTCTCGCGACAAGCGATTGGCCTCGTCCAAGAACAAGAATCGAATGCTGCCCAACGCAGCGCGCGGCCGCAGCAGGTTCGCGTCCCACTCCCATTGCGTAAGCACGACCATCATCAGCGCGGCGCCCACGCCGATCGCTTCGCCGGTCGAGAGCCGCGTAGGATTCGCGGGCTCCCAGGCAGCGGCCGATTGTCTGCGCACCTCGACCGCCAGCTCGACGTACTCACGGTAATCGAGCAAACGTTGGCCGCCGGTGCGTCCACCGCCCGCGTAGCGCTTGAAGATCTCCTCGAGCGCCTCTTCGATCGGCAGTGCCGCGGAAAACAGCAGGTCTTGAGCCTGACCTTCACGCAATGCCTTGAGAATCTGCTCCATGCGCTCGATGCGCCGCAGATCGATGCGGATGCCGTGAATGCTGCCGAAATGGATGCCTTCGAGCTGCTGGTTGAGCCTGCGCACCTGCGCCTGCGCGCGGCGCAGCTGCACTTCGATGCCGCGCGCCACGTCTTCCGAGCTACCGCGCAGATCGCTCTCTTGGCGCCCGAGGCGGCCTTCGAGCATCTCCAAGTGGTCGCGCAAGCGCTCGAGCGCGAGCAGCGGATCCATCACCTCGGCCACTTGCGCAGGCACGCGACGACCCAGCCACGCGCGCACGGCTTGCCAAGCTTCGAGGTAGCCCGGCCCGAGCTCCGAGGTGCTCGACACGACGCTCGCCAGCTCGTCGCCACCGCGCGTGCGCGCGATCCGGTCGAGCAGCAGCTGACGCTTGCTCGATGCCTCCGCGCGCAGCTGTACGCTGTCGCGTGAGCGCTCCTGCGAACCGGCCGGCGCATTGGAAAGCGCCTGCTGCAGCACGCCGGCCGCGGCAGCCGCATCCCGTAGGCTGTGCCACGTCTCATGCATGGGCAGCGCCGCCGCGGCTTGCGTCGCGTGCGCTTCGCGCGCCGCGGAGAGCGCGATGTGTGCACGGGCCAAGCGCTCGTCGGCGCGCGCGCGCTCGGCCACGTCGCTACGCGTCTGGGCTTCGAGCTCGAGCAGCTCGGCAGTCACGCGTTCCAGGGCTGCGGCCGCGCCTTTAGCATCGAGCGCGTCGAGTCCGGGCAGCTCGGCAGGATCGCCCCCAGCAGGAGCAAGCGCGCGCAGCTCGCCAGCGGCGCGCTCGCGGTGGGCGGACGCAGCGGACAGCCGCGCTTCCGCGGACTGCAGCTCGCGAGTCGCCGCTTCCCACGCTTCGGCGGCTTGCCCTTCGGCAGCCTGCGCCGCTTCCCGCTCACTGCGGGCGGCGGCGTGCTGCTGCTCGAGCACGGGCGACAGCGCCTGCTGAGCGTCGAGCGTGGCCTGGGCGGCGTCGAATTGCGCAGCGTGGCGCAGCGCGTGAATCTCCTCGAGCGCGGCGCGCGCGCGGAACATGCCATCGAGCTGCTGCGCGAGCTGCTGCATACTGGCCTCGGCAGCAGCGCGCGCTGCTGCGCTGGGCGGAGGAGCACGCAGCACGTCCATCAGGCGCCCGAGCTCCTTGCGCAGCTCGGCCAAGCGAGCGAGCTCGCCTCGTGCAGCACGCAGCCGGGCGCGGGCCGCAGCGAGCTCGGCAACGCGCTCTGCATAATCTGGCCCTTCGAGCAGGGTCGTCTCGGGCAACAGCTTGCGCAGCCCGGCGATGCGAGCCCGCAGCGCTTCGCGGCGTGTCCGCGCCGCTTGCTCGTCCTCGCGCTGCGTGCGTTCACTCTGCTCGAGCGCGGCGATCTCCGCTTCGAGCGCCGGACGCTCGAGCCCTGGATCACCGCCCAGCAAGAGCTCGGACTGGGCGATCAGCTGCTCCGAGTCGCGGCGCAGCCCAGCGCTGTGTGAGAGCTTGCCCGCCAGTTGCTCGATGTGCTCGCCATGCTTGCCGATCTGCTCGCGCAGCTCCGCCAGCCGAGCCTCGCGCGCGCGGCGGCCGAGGTTCGGCAAGCTGGGCAAACGCGCCACGCGCACACCGTAAGGCTCTGGACACACCAACAGCTCATCATCGCTGTGCACGGCCGAAAGTGTGAGCTCGAGCAGTGCTCCGGCGCGCACGAAGTGCACCGCTGGCAGCGTAGGAGCGAGCTCCGCCAGCTGCTTGGCGGCACTCTCGGGATCGTCGACCACGAGCGCATCGATCAGCGGACCGAGCCGCGCCTCCACTGCCTGAGCCTGCTCGGGCTCCAAGTCCTCGAAGCGCCCGGCCAGCAGCTCCGCCCCCAGCTCGTCGCGCAGGCGCAGGAGCTCGAGGCTATGCACCACACCGCCGCGCGCCAGCTCCGCCGCTTGCAGCTGCAGGTCGTCGCTGGCGTTCGCCAAGCGACCACTCGCCGCATCGAGCTCGAGCTGCTGCGCGACCAGCCGATCGCGCAGCGCGAGCAGTCCGGCCAGCGAGTCGAGCCGCTCACCCGCCGAGACCCGCGCAGCGATGTCGCACACCTCTCGATAACGAGCCGACGCGACGTCGAGGTCGGCCAAGCGCCGGCGTGTCGCGTCTAGCTGGCTGCGCGCGGCGCGCCGCTCGCTGTCCGTACGCTTGGCGGCTTCGATCGCTTGCAGCTCGTCCTCAGCCGCCGTAAGCGCCTGAGTGACGACGTCCGCGGCCGCCGCGGTCGCCGGAAGCTCGAGCGCGAGCGCAGCGCACAGCTGACGCGCCGCCAGTTGCTGCTTCACCAAGCGCTCCGCAGCGGTGTGCTCACTCTCCAGTCGCGGCAACTGCGCCACCGCGAGGTCGAGCTCCGTGCAGCGCGCGAGCAGCGCACGCGCGAGCTCGTGCGCTTGCGCGTCCGACTCGAGCTTCGCATCCGCGGTGGCTTCGCGCTCGCCCACGCCCACACCAGCCTCGCCCTCGTCCGACCAGACGGAGCTCGCGTGCAGCTCGCGCAGCAGCTCGAGCGCGCGGGCGTGCTCCTTTTGGCGCACAGCGAGATCCCGGCCTTCGCGCTCGAGGCTGGCTCGCGTACGCTCCAAAGCAAGGCACTGCTGCTCGAGCTCAGCCGCAGCCGACAGCGCCTCCTGCGCGACCAGCGCGGGCCGCTCGAGCAGCTCGCGCGCTTCGCTCAAGCGCCGCTCGAGCTGGCGGTGCGCGTGCGCGCGCCGCGAGAGCTCTTCGAGGCCCTCTTGCATGTGCACGAGCCCCATGCTCGCGCGGTCGTAGGCTGCGAGCGCCGCAGTATGCAGCGCCTTGTGCTGCTCGCGCGCTTTGGTGCAGGCCTGCTGGCGCTCGCGTACGACAGCCGTCTCGGCCTCGAGCGAGCGCAGCTCCGCGTCCAGCTCGGCCACGCGTGCCCCACAAGCTTCGGCGGCTGCACGCCGCTCGCGCGTGGCGGCCAGCTGCGTACGTAGCGTGCGCGCTCGCTCGGTCTGCGCGCTCAACGTCTGCTCGCGTAGCGCGAGTCGATCGCGCTCGCCCTGCCAGGCATCGACATCCGCCTGCGCCGCCTCGATCTGTTCCACGCTCAGGCGCACGCGCCGTTCGGCCTCTGCATCCGCGAGCCGCGCGCTGTGCACGGCGGCCGAGAACATCCCGAGCCCCGCCTCGTAGGTGGCGCTGATCTCGCGCTCGAGCTGCCGCGACTCGAGCACCTCGAAGCGCGTGCGGCGACAAGCCTCGAGGTTGTCGCGCATGCGCGACAACGTGCTCGCCAGACCAGACTCCTCGCGCAGCAAAAAGCCGCGCAATTCGCTGCCGAGCGCGCGCGAGATGCCGCCGGTCATGCTGGTGCGCAGCAAGTCGTTCCACTTGGCGCGCTCGGGCTCTCCGCTCAAGCGCAGCGGCGTGATGCCGCGATCGAACAGCGTCGAAAAGTACTCTTTCGACGAGCGAAACACCTCGATGCGGGCACCGACTGCGGCGACCTGAGTCTTGATTTCGTCCAGCTCCGGAACGTGATCGCCATCCAAGCGCCGCACCAAGAAGATCTCGGAGAGCGACCGATTCTCGGCGAGCCCGTCGACGATGAATGGCGTGAGCTCGACCGTCGGCTCCGAGGCGCGCGTCAAGCGCACGCCGAGCACCACGCGCTCAGCTCCGAGCGCCAAGTCGAGTGCGCAATACGCCGGCCGGCCCAGCTCGCCCAGCCGGCCCCAGATGCCGCGGTCGCCCGAGGTCGCGCCGCTCTCGCCCAAGTTCGTGAAGCGCAAGCGCGTCATGTCGGGCAAGAGCGCGACGTATGCCGCGATCATCACAGTGGTTTTGCCCGCGCCGTTGGCCCCTTCGAGCGCCGTCACGTGAGGATCGAGCAAGTAGCGCTCGTAGAAGACTCCCTTCCAGTTGACGAGCGCCAGCGCCGCGACGCGCGCGCGGCTCATGCTTCGTCCTCGGGGTCGGAGTCAGCGTCTGTGTCAGGGTCCGAGGGCAACACGTCGTCCCAGTCGAGGTCGCGATCGTCGTCCACCTTCGCAAGCGGTGGTGTCGGCGCAATGCGCGCAGGTGCACTCGGGGCCGTGGCTGGAGCGAGTGCCGCCTCGCTCTCACTCGCAGCTGCAGGCGGCAGCGCAGCCTGCTCCGCGGGCGTGCTCGGGGCGAGCGCTTCCGCAGGCTCGCTCGCATCTGGAGGCTGGCGCACAACCTCTTCTGCTTCGGCGGACGCGCTCGGAGCCGGCGGCGCCGCCTCGCTCACACTTGGCAGAGGCAGGGGCTGGGGCTGGGGCTGCGCAACCGCCTCCGCAGGCGCGCTCGTGCTCTTGGTCTCCAGCGTGCTCGGCACCCTAGCCCCCAGAACGAGCTGCTCGCCCCGAGCCGTGTCAGCGACGGTCTGCGTCGGGATCGGCGCGCCAGGGCTCTCGGGCGTACGCCCGCCGCCGTGAGCGGCAGCCTGCTCCGCGCGAGCTGGGGGCGCCTCGCTCCAGCTCGCCTGCGCCTCAGTCGCCTCATCGGAGTCCACATCCCCCGAGTCGAATGCCTCGGGCGTCTCGAACGCATCGTCCGAAGACTCCCCGCTTTCGCCCGTGCCTTCCTCGGGCACGAGCGCGACCTCGCCCCGAGCCACGAGCTTCGCCAGCGCTTCACTCGGCTCCGACGCCGCACGCACTGGCTCGGCGAAGCGCAGCAGCGCCGGGCGCAGGCGCAAGCGGTCTTCCTCCACAGCCTGAATGAACCCGAGACTCGCCAAACGCCGCACCGACTCGGACACGCGGCTGCGCACGTTCTTCTGCGCGATGCGCTCGTCGTAGCGCTTGCCACGCTTCGGATTGAAGGCGCCGATCAGCGCGTCGCTGCCGAGCACGCTCGACAGCTGCGCGACCAGCTCTTCCTGCGTGACCAGACCTCCGCGCTCGATCGTCGCAGGATCGAGGTACAACAGCGCGAGCGCTTGACCGACCAGCATGTCGGTCGACGCGAGCTGCCGGCGCGACAGCTTGTCGCCGGTCGGCAGCAGGTAGAAGTAGCCGTCGGTCTTGTGGATCAGCTCGCAGCCGTAGCGCCGATAGTACAGCTCGAGCTGCTCCTGCGCGTCGGACAAGAGCGCGTACCAGTCGGCGTCATCGCGGTCGATGTGCCGACCGCGGCGCAACGCGAGGTCGAGATCAGGGAAGCTGTCGTCCATGATCACGTCCTGCAGCATGGCGAAGCCTTGCTTAGTCATCGCTCTCGCCCTCTTTACTCTCGTCACTCGCGTTGCGCTCGAGCGACCATTCTTCGATCAGCAAACCTTCGCCCGCAGGCACCCACGGACGGTCGACCGCACTCTTGGCCTGCGCATGCTGGGCCGCGCTGTGCGCGATGCGGCCCGCCTCGAGGAAACGCTCGGTGACTGGCAGCTCCTCGGTGACGGTGCGCGTCACTTGCGACAGCGCCGTTGCACCGCCTACGAGCGCCTGCTGCACCTTTTGATTGAGCACAGCTTCGCGGTCTTCGCCGCTGTCGGCGGCGAGCTCGCGCTCGCGCGCAGCGCGGGGCCGAACCACGGGAGGCTTGTCCGGCACGCTCGTCACAGTGCGCAACAACGTGAGAGGCTCGGCCGCCACGTACGTCAGCGCGAAGCGAGCCCCCTGCCCGGCGAGCTGATCGCGCAAGCGCTGCGTCAGCGCGCGCGCCGGGTCGAGCCGCACCACATCGCGCAGATAGCGATGCACGTACTGAAAGTAATCGGAGAACGCGCGCTGCCGAGCCGAGCCCCAGGCGGTGATGCGATCCACTTGGTCCATCAAGCGTGAGCACGCGGCCGCCGCGTCGGTCTGCTGCGCCGCATGCGCGAGCTCCTCGATGTCCTGCAGCAGCGTGAGCAGCTCCGAAGAGTCGCGCAGCAGCACGTGATTGAGCTCCTGCAACGTCGCGCTCGTCGATTCGAGCACCGTCTGGCAGCTCGACAGCGCCGCGAACCAGTCCGCCTCGAGCAGGCGACGAATCTCGCTACGCAGGGTTTCTTGCTGCAGGTCCAAGCCGCGCTGCCGCCGCTCGATGCCCGCGACGAGCTCGGCGATCGTCACGCGCAGCGGAGCGGTTACCCCGGCTTGCCACACTTGCACGGCGGCCTCCGAGGCGACAGCGTCGCGCGCCGCTTGCCGCACGCTCGTGAGCGACACGCGCAAGCTGCTCGTCAGCACGATCAAGCTGTCGCGAGTCAGCACTTCGTCTTCGAGGAAGAACTCGACGATGCCGAGCGCGAGCCGCGAGAGCGCATACTCGCCGGTGCGTACGACGCCCTGACCATCCACACGCGCCAAGAGGCGCTGCTCACGCAGCCGCTTGATAGCGTGCGTCGCGCGCCGACGCCGCTGGTCGACGTCCGGTGCGAGCAGGTGACTCGCCTGCACGAACACGTCCTCGAGCTGCTCCTCGGTGAATGACGTGAGCATCTCGCCCTGCGCTTGCAGATGCAACGCGACGAGAAAACCCAGCTCGAGCGTGCTCAGCTCGAGCGAGAGCTTCTGCTCTGCGATCAACGACAAGATCTGCTCGTTGGTGCGGGCCGGGCTTGTCATCGGGCAGCCGTCTATATCGCGTAGCGTACGCCAGCGCGAGCCGATTCAGGAGCTCGGTACGCGAGCGAACAACGCGGCTCGGAGGCCCCTTTCGGTGCATGGACGGCGCCGTATCACTCGACTCTGCTCGTCCGGGCACGCTTAATGATTCGTCACATCATTCGTACGCGTGTGTGCCTTGGTAGCGGGCCTCCGGGCGAGGTCCCCGACCCCAACAACCGGCTTGCGCCGTGGTGCTTCTGCGTGTTGCGGACGAGGACCAGACAGGACCAGACCCAGGGCATCTCGGACGCGGCCGTTAGAGCCGCTTACCGAGCAGCGCGATCGCTATGGCGAGCACAGCGAGTAGCGCGGCCATGCCCATGACGATGTACTTGGCGACGCCTGAGCTGCTCGGACGGCGTTCGAGGCCGCCGTCGACCTTCAAGCCGGGCGGCACGTTGGGCGCTTGCTGTGCGCCCGCGTGCCTATCGTCGACGGAGCCAGCGGGCGTGTGGAGCACGTCGTCGCCATCGCCGGTCGGCTCCGTGTCCTCGTTGTCTTCGATCAGCTCGGGCTGGTACTCGACGCCCGACTCGTGCCAGCCCGTTTTCGGGGGCGTGTTGGCTGGGCGCGGCGTCCTGGGGCCGTTCCCGGACGCGGGCTCGGGCTCGTCGATGAACCAGCTGGCCGGATCTTCGAAGGCTCCTTCGTTTTCGGGCTCGAGCGCCTGCGTACCGACCGGTAAGGGCATGTGCTCGGCTTGTACCGCGATGCTCTGGTCGAGCTCATCCTGAATCATCCGGCTGATGAGGAATGTGTCGGTTTTTGCCGGGGTCACATCGTCGACGATGGCCGAGTTCACCAACGCCGCGATGTCGTAGCGACCGACTCTGAGCTGCCGTGCGAACAGATAGCCGGTCAGTGCTGCGCCGAACTCCTGGGCGCTCTGGTAACGGGCCCTGCGATCGCGCGCGAGCGCCCGGAGCATGATCTCTTCGAACGCCTCGTCCACCTGCGTGTTGAGGGGCCCCAGGCGTGGGATGTTCGCCTGCTGGATGAGCTTGACCGTCGCGTAGTCGGTCTCGCCGAGAAAGAGCCGGCGGCCGGAGAGCATCTCCCACAGCACGATACCCAGCGAAAAGATGTCGGCGCGGGCGTCGACCTCGAGGCCGCTCGCAGCTTCGGGCGAGAGGTAACTGAACTTACCCTTGACCACGCCCGGATCGGTTTGGCTGAGCTGTGTGCCAGCTTTGGCCAAGCCAAAGTCCGCGACTTTCACCTCACCACTGTTGGTGATCATGATGTTGGGCGGCGAGATGTCGCGATGCACGATGCCGAGCTTCTTGCCGTTCTCATCGGCGAGCTCGTGCGCGTACTGCAAGCCGCTGCACGCCTCGGCACAGACGTAGATGGCCTCGGAGAGCGGGAAGGTTCGTCCGCGGCGCTGCAGGCTCTCGAGGATGCGCTTGAGGTTCGCCCCGTCGACGAACTCCATGATCAGGAAGTACGTGTCGTCGCGCGCGCTGATGTCGAACACCGTCACGATGTTCGCGTGGCTCAGCTTGGCGGACAGCCGGGCCTCGTCCAGGAACATCTGGATGAAGCTCTCGTTCTTCGCCAAGTGCGGCAGAACGCGCTTGATCGCAACGCGCTTCTTGAAGTCTTGGAGGCCCTGAGCCTCTCCTAGGTAGACCTCCGCCATCCCGCCCGCTTCTAGGCGCTTGATGACGCGGTAACGGTGATCTGCCATTGCGCGAGCGGACGAACTAATCACGGGTTTACGGTGCTACAGCGCTCCACAAGCTCAAAACTTGCAGACCACTGCCACCGATTCTGCGCACGGGCATCCGGGGCCGTCAAGCAACAGGTTGTGCGCGCTCGGGGCGCTTCGGCTCACGCGTGAGTCTGTGCAACACTTGCATACTTGACAGAGGCTTCGCATCGGAGCTTGACTGCCGCCGATGTCGCGATCGCCTCGACCGGTACGCATTTCGCCGTCGATTTTGTCTGCTGACTTCGCGCGCTTGGGCGAAGAAGTCCAAGCCCTGGAGGCCGCGTCGGCTGAATGGGTACACGTCGACGTCATGGACGGTCGATACGTACCGAACCTGACGATAGGCCCCTTGGTGGTAGAGGCCGTGCGGCGTGTCACGCGCGCCGTAGTCGACGTGCACTTGATGATCGTCGAGCCGGAGCGCTACGTCGAAGCCTTCGCCGCTGCCGGAGCGGACATCATCACGGTGCATCTCGAAGCCTCGACGCACCTGCACCGCACGCTGCAGCACATCCGCAGCCTCGGGAAGCGCGCGGGTGTGGCGCTCAATCCGCATACACCAGAAGATAGCCTGCGCTACGTACTGCCAGAGTTGGACTTGGTGCTCGTGATGAGCGTGAATCCGGGCTTTGGTGGCCAGTCGTTCATTCCGGCCGCGCTCGACAAGCTCCGCTCTGTGCGCCGGATGATCGACGAAAGCGGCTACGCGATCGATCTCGAGGTCGACGGTGGGGTGAAGCCGGGCACTGCGCGCCAGGTGGTTGCCGCCGGCGCAGACGTATTGGTCGCGGGTAGCGCGATCTTCAACACGCCGGACTATCGCGTGGCGATCGAAGCGTTACGCAAAGACGCTGCGCTCGCGGAGTGAGACTCGTGCGTTTTGTCCGCGCCGTTTCGCTTGCGTGAGAGCTGAGCGCGTCAGTCGACCGAAGCACGACTCCCACGCACACTTTCGACCTTGGGCGCGCGACGCACACGTTCAATCGCAACCCGCAGCTCGGCGCGTTCCGTTTCGGCGAGCACCGCGCCGCCGTAACGCACCCGCATGTAGCTCTCCGTGACCGAGCGAACGTCATCGGACAGCGGAAAACCGGCTGCCGCGAGTGCGAGCGCATGCTCCACCGGAGTCGCACCGGCCGGCCGTGGCTTCCCCTGGCTCTCGAGCGCGCGCTCGAGGTCCTGATAGAGCCGTACGGCGTCGGCGACCTCGCGCGACAGCCCGCGCATCGCCTGCCGTGCCCGCCGACGTTTTCTGTACCAGCGCAGCCCGAGCAGCCCCACCAGCATGCCGAGCACCACCCAGCCGAGCCACGCGTACTGGCGCTTGAGCGCGGCGAAGTCGTGCGACGCGTTGCCGCCGCGAGCGTCAGCAGCCGAGCTGTCGCGGCTCGCGAAGAAACGACTCAGCTGACGCAGCATGTTCACCTGCGTCCGCAAGTCGTAGCCGACGACGCTGGTGAGCCAGCGCGTCTTGAGCGCGTCGAACAACGCTTGCAGGTCGGCCCACAAGTTGCTCTTCGGCCCGAGCTCGCCGCGCAGCACGGGAGTCGGATCGTAGGTGACCCAGCCGCGCCCCTCGATGTACGCCTCTACCCAAGAGTGAGCGTCACCCTGACGCAATGCATAGTAACCGCCGTATGGGTTATAGCGCCCACCTACGAAGCCCGTGACATTGCGCGCCGGAATACCGATCGTGCGCAGCATGATCGCCATCGCACTCGCGAAGTATTCGCAGTGCCCGCTGCGCGCCTCGAACAAGAAGCTGGGGAGCGGCGGCTGCCCTTTCACATCCGGCTGCGTCAGCGAGTACTTGAAGCGACGCGACTGCAGATAACGCATGATGCGTTGCGCCGAGTCGAGCTCACCCGGTGAGTCGCGCGTGAGGTCGTGGGCGAGCTGTGCGACTTGTTCGTGGCCGTCTGGCACCTGCAAGTAGCGCGTGCGCCGCTCGGAGGGCAGCGCCGGCAAGTCGGCCTCTTCCGGCGACTTGCTCACGAACGCCGTGTACACCAGCCCGAGCTCGTTCGGGTCGTCGTAGCGCAGGTCCATGCCCGGCCCCGTGAACAGCCCACGCGTGACCTTCTGCGCCGACACGATGCGCGCCGGCACGTGCAGCGCCACTGTCCCGTACGGGATGAACACCACCGGCTCGTCCAGGTGATCGAGCACGATCTGCAGCTGTTGATCGCGTGGCAGCTCGGCCGGACGCCGGATCGTGTAGCTCTCGCGATCGGACGTCTGCAGCAGCTTGGGTGGGTTGGGCGAGCGCGTCCAGCGCTTGCCGTCGTAGTTGTCGAACGACGTACCGCGCAGACGCAGCGCGATGCGCGGCGCCTTTTCATCGACGCGCGGCAGCGGCGTCACGCGCAAGACGACCGTTGGATCATCGCGAATGACGCCGAACCCACCGAGCTCGATCTGATTGCCAAAGCCGGCGACGCGCTGGCCCTGGCCGTGCTGCAGGCTCAGAAAGCCCTGCCCCACGCGCGGCACGGCCACGAAGATCGTCAGCGTCATCACGAACAGTGGCACCGCCAACGCCGCGGTATTGACCAGGAACGAGACGCCCACCACACGCCGGCTCGCCAGCACGCGCTGCACGGCGGCACGAGCATGCTCGTCGTCGGGCGCGGACACTGGATAGTTGCCCTCGATCTCACGGCGCAGCTGCGACAACGCCAGCATCCACGGCGTCGCGATCACGAACCCGACGAAGATCAGCGCATACGACAAACTGGTCGACA
>Ga0190271_10001591_pt1 | contig 13083 bp, 12 predicted proteins | sample Popmic356T_FD_133747 | JGI IMG/M metagenome (GOLD analysis project Ga0190271, IMG submission 133747) | Populus adjacent soil microbial communities from riparian zone of Weber River, Utah, USA - 356 T | ecosystem: Environmental > Terrestrial > Soil > Riparian zone | place: USA: Utah | collected...
ATATTAGGAGTAGGGTTCGGTCACTAAAAAGGAGAAGGAATGGTCACAATAGCAATCCCGACTTATTTCGGGAACGCCATGCTGACAAATTGTATCAACAGTATCCTCAAAAATGTTGAGAACCCCGAAATATATGTCTACAAGAACGACATAGGTTGGTTACTGGCCGGTAATCACATCATGCAAAGTACAGTGGGGGATTTGATTCTGTTGAATGACGACACCATCGTCACGACAGACATAGTTATGAGCATGAAAACTCTCGCGTATTCGGACCCAAGTATAGGCATTGTTGGGGGTAAATCTCTAGCAATAAATGGAGAAACAATTATCAACTACGGTATCTACATAGCGACGGATGGCAATAGCTCCCATAAACATTTTGGGCAGCAAAGAAATTCAGTTGATGTAGAACAGCAGAAAGCCGTTGAAGGCTCATGCATGTATATCAAGAGGGAGGTCATCGATGCCATTGGTTACTTTGATGAAGGATTTGGTATGGGATACCGCGAAGAAGTTGATTACTGTTTTAGGGCTAGAGAAGCGGGATACAAAGTTGTCTCCTGTCCGAGTGCCGAGTACATACACTTGGTCAACCAGACGCATTCGAAAGTAGGCATCACAAACGATAAGTATGAGTACTTTTTAGAGAAGTGGGGAACTAAATTGAAGTTAGGTCAGATATGACAAAGCCCACATACTACGCGCAAAATAAAGAAAAGATTAATTTAAAAGCAAAAGAAAACTACCAACTTAAAAAGGACGAGTATGCTAAACGGGCGTGGAAAAACTACTTATGGAGAACATATAGTTTGTCAGAAGAGGATTATGAAGAGATTCTAGTTTCCCAAGACTACGCTTGTAAAATATGCTCACGAAGTTTAGAAGAACGACGTACTACTAGGCGATTAGTCCACATAGACCACGACCATAAAACTGGGAGAATTCGTGGTATATTATGTAGTTACTGCAACAAAGGAATTGGGTGCTTTTTAGATAGCCCCTCTTTGCTTAGGGCAGCAGCAGCTTATTTAGAGGAATAAAGGAGAAGGATTATGGGATTAGCCATAAGTGAAAAGGAAAGATTAACAAAACTACCCGATAGAACCAAAATAATTGGTGACACCGCCATGTTCTACGGAGACAAGCCTAACTATGGAAGTTACGATAATGGTGTTTGGCAAGATATTCTGGACATACCATATTTAGCAAACCGCGAAGAAGCGGGGCTATACAAAACAATAATCAGAACACTCTGGTTAGAATCTACTGGATGGTCTAAGGACATTAAAAATAGATTCCCCCAAGTAAGGCTGATTGGGTTGTCCGACCATCCTTTATCTACGCATATTTCACGTCTTCCTGCCAATCAACAACTTGCTTATATCAGCGATTTAGAATACCTAGATGGGATTATGGCACTAACTAAAGAAGAATGTCAATGGTATTCAATAGCAGTCCCATCAAAGCCGGTAGAGTATGTTGGCCTACCCTTTCCGTTCGAATCTTACGAGAAGAAGTACGGACACCTTCGCACTAGCGAAAGGGAGTTTATAGGGTTAGGTGTAGGTGCAGCCGATAACGATAGAAATTTCGTAAGCAATCTTATGGCGTTCCGATACCTTCAACTTAATAATCCAGATATCGTCGGGGTGTTCCTGTCGGTTCCGCAACAGTTACTACCTTATTGTGTGTACTGGGCGGATAAGATTCCTAACGTTTATATACAGGAACGCGAGGACATGCCTGAATATTACGAGGCACTGTCTCGCTGTAAATTCGTTATCAACTTAGCTGACAGGAATACACCCGGTAGAATACAGGGTGAAGCAGCGTTCTTTAATGTCCCGGTCATCGGTTCCGATAGACTAGAACTACAGAATGAGTTATTCCCAACCTTAGCTACAAGTCCATTCGCTATCGAGGACGTTGTAAAGAATGCGCAGCATCTTCTTGATAATCCAGAAGACGGTAAGAAGTTAGCTGCCCATGCTTTCAGAAAGCTAAAGCAATTTAATTATGAGAGAAGCTTGGGAAGATATAACAGGCTACTTGAAAGAATAGAGGCGAATATATAAGTGGTTTATGTTGATGCACAATTTGTACGAGATAGGATAGACGAAGTACGGGAAGCAATCGGTAGAACGGTTTACTTCCATGTATCGACCCTAACTCCATGCGTGCTGTGTGTAGCCTCAGGCTATTATGATTCGACTAACAACACCACTTTGTACTTTAACTGTCCAGTATGCGACGGTCAGTACTATATGCCCGGTGATACTATTACGCCAATCCTTGCTCGTATACATTGGAGCAACGATGAGCAGATTACTGCTACGCCCGCAGGTAAATATTATGTAGGTGACGCTTACATACATATAGCACCTGAAAATCTAGAGCTAGCGGAAGCGGCTCAGAGTGAGCGGGGCAAGGTAGTAGTAGATAATCATGACATGTACATATCAAAAATATTGCCACAGGGGGCACCTACAATCAATAGATATCGGTTGATTCTAAGAGGTATGGGTGACCGACCTAGCGATTAGGAAAGGAAACGGAATGGAGATTAAACCTAATACGGTTGTCTGCCCGCACTGCGATAAGACATTCGTACACAATAGGGTTAACGGGTTAGCGCTCCTAGAAATAGCGCAAAGTGTTGAAGCAAAGAAGCAAGTACATTGCCGACTGACTTTGAACACGTTGGACCGAGAGTATAACGGTGAGATACCGCGAGCAGTAAAGAAAGCAATCCTAGATGGTTACAATGACCTAGCTAGAGATATACACACTATCATGGGGTTCGGTACGGAGGCTGAATAATGACTGAAATGCGCATCGAAGTTGACCAGTCCGAGGTATTCGGTATGGTTAAAACCTTTACAGAGGGAATTGAAGATGCGGAAAGATTTGTAGAAAAAGAAATCGAACGCATAGTTAGACGTGTAGTCTTTGAAGACTTTATCTATTCATTAGGCGCACGCGCTGGGCCGGGATGGAATAGAATATACTCCGAACATCTAAGTACTGTATTAAAAACTAAAGTACCTATATTTGCGACTATATATGATGGTATAATTGAAGTATATTTAGACTTTGACGGTATAGGTGATTGGAATGATATTGAAGCTACCGCACACCTAAGAGCGCTTACTCCCGGTAATGAGGACGCTCATGCAGGTAAAGGTAAGACTAGCGGCACCCACCACGGATTAAACCCCCACCCTGCTCAGATAGAATTACCCTATGTAGACCAAGAGTTAATTAATAGTGACCCACAGGATAGGCTAGATTTTTGGGAGCAAGTTGTTATCGGAAGAGACATGTCTTTTCCCTTAAAATTACGTAAGGGCAAAGACGTATGGACCTATGAAGAGTTAGCAAATTATATGGGGTATCCACCAATACCTACATACAATGAAATAGCATTCCAAAGAACACTTATCTGGAAGGATAGAGCCCCGCAGTGGCTATGGTTGGAGAACGGTTTTCAAGCTTCGGACCCTGAGATATACCCTGTTGATTTTACTAATACTATGGAAAATGTTATTTACTGTATTGCTGGTGAGATATATGAAAAGGAAATACATGCCCTAATTCAACTAACTGAGCAAGCAGGAGTAAGAATCAATGCCGCAGGTAGACCTTTTGAAGTCCTCCCCGGTAGAGGCGCAAGTTATGTTAAATATCGAGAGGGCATTGGTAACCCTAATATCGGTAAATGTTTAGGTAGAGTTTAGGAGGAACAATGGCAAGAAAATACCATGAACGTCGTTCCTTAGCTACCGCCCTAAATTCATTTCTACAAGGAAGAGGATGGGATATCCCGATAAAGGAAGGGTGGCAGCATGAAGCGGCTATTACCCCACCCATAATCGGAGTACACTTTCTTCCTAGCATCTTCTCTGAATTAGAGATTGGGCGCGGGGATAAGAAGAGGGACTTCATTAGACGTGTACAGATTGACTGCTACATGACTAATGAATCAACAGCAGATGCGATAACAGATGATATCGCAGACTTCATAGATGAGGCTAGCATTACAGTCTCCGACACAGGGACTAATGCGGAATTAGGTTACATGTTTGTGCCTGATTCAAGGAGTATTACCACCGAAGTAGTGCCTCCTGTTATGCGGGAGCCCAAATCACTACGATGGCGTGGAGTAATTAAAGCAACCTATGAAGTATTCTATGATTAAAGCTCTTCTGATATATACATAAACAGGGAGCCAACAGGTTAAAGGAAAGGGAATCTACATTAGGAAAACTATCCCTTAAAGGAGGAAGTTAAATTGGCACGAAGAGCAAGAATACACTCTCGGGATTTGCAGCCACAAATTGCTGCACCGAAGGGGCTACTTGGAGTAGCGAGAGTACAGAGATTCGAATGGCCGATGGAACTACCTGTAACAAACATTGACGAACTAGGTAGAGTACTACACGTTGGTACTACAACTGAAATTCCTAACGTTACAGTTACTTTCGAAGCATTCGATGTTAGCCATAATACATATGCTTATCTAACAGGTTATACACCGGGTACATTCCCGGTATCAGGTGCGTCAATCACTGAATTCAAGAACGTTGACGTTATCGGCCAGATTAGGGACCAAACAACAAAGAATATTGTTAATGCCCTATACGTTAAGAGAGGCACAATCACAGGAATGGATGCCACCTTCGGTGTGCGAGACAACTCAACTGTTTCATATACAGTTAGCTCAAACTCAAAGAAGGAATTGAAGCAGCCGGTCTATTATGATAATCTATCAATCGGACCAACATCAGGTGTTACACTATCACAAACACCAACATATTTACCTAGAACATCAGGATATATTCTAGATGCTTATCAGGTAAGCGCTAACGGCTCAACAGCCTACCTTGATGAAGGTACTGATTACACTGTTACAGGTACATCGGTACAATTGACAGGAGTTAATACTCCACCATCAGGTACAGCATGGTTTACATATACATCAGCAACACCTAAGATATTCGAAGCACTTGACGATGTTGCACCAGCAGCGATTCAGGGTAAGTATGTTCCAGTGACAATCTCACTACAGAACATTCCTAGAGTCCAGTCAGCATCAATCAGTGTTTCATTCCCATCAGAAGAAATTCTAGAAATGGGCGGTCTGGGTAAGCCGGTTGGTTATGAAGTAGGTATCCCTGAGGTTACAGGCGAAATTTCTGTCCTAAAGACAGACAATGAATTGCTTTCAATCCTTGATGGCACTTCAGTTGCTACGGTTGAACATGACCTAGAGTATGCAAGAAATGACTTACCACTAAAGATTGAGTTGAAGAATCCACGGAATCCAAGTCAGGTTCTTTTGACCTACTACATTCCACAGATTACATTAACATCAGAGTCAGATGAAAACACAGTTAACCAGTCAATGAATGAAACGTTCGCGTTCTCATCAACAACAGGTGAATTGATTGTCGCTTCTGGTGGAGGAGTTTATTAATCAGGACTGTCTAACGGCAGTAATTGGGGAGTGGCGCTATTTGCGCCGCTCCCTTATTTTTTTATTGATTGGAAAAGGAGAAGTAAATGGCAGGGTTAAAGATATCGGAACTATTAAAGTGGAAGACTAATCTTATTCTTTTGAATCCCGAAGGTAATCCTATCTTAGATGATAAGAAAAAGCCTGTTGAAGTATGGTTAAGAGTTATCGGTGACGATGATTTAGACAAGGCACATACTGCTGCAAGAATAGCCTCAGCGGAGAAAAGAAAGCTACTTAAGGATAAGGACTCGCAAGAGTACAAAGACCGCGTAGAACCTATTATAGACGCTCCCAGAGAGGACTGTATCGATGTTCTACGGACGTACCGAACATCAAACCTGTACGCAGAAGCGCGTGTAAAGACCGTACGTCCAGAGTTGCCAACGATGGTTGAAGTAGCCGTTGAACCGGATGCCCCAACGTTGGAAGAAACAGAGAAACTTGACGCACTTGTTAACGAACAAGAAGCCGAATATCAGAAGCAGATTGAAACATACGTTGAGGATAGAACAGCAGTCATTCTAGCTGAATTAGAGGCTATGGAGACTGACGAATTACGCCAGCTAACCATGGATGAAATCTCAGGTGTTATTGCACTTGCAGAATTCTACACTGTCCTTCTTAATGAGAAGGTTTTCCGTGGCGCATTCACAGACAAGCCTTGCACAGTAAAAGCATTTGATACAATGGAAGAACTTATCATAACTGATGCAGGTATTAAACAACAGCTATTCGATACCTATTCTCAGCTAGAGTTTGACCCGGACAGCATAAAAAAATAGCAGAGGGTAACCCATGGGGGGTCGCCATGGAGTTAACAAAAACCCTACGATTGCCCCTAGATGAAGGGCTAGAGAATTCATCAGACCTACCGCATACGATATCGCTGGCTGTTACCTATAGAAGTAGAATTAACTCCTTCTATGAACTGCCGGAAGATAAGCGCCCACCACGAGACTTGTGGGATAAGCCTACAGCCCTACAAGAGTACTTTGATGATGTATTTGATACACATAAGGGCAGCGGTAACAGAAAAGAAGCATACTTAGAATACGACATGGAGGAAGTGGATTAAATAAATGGCTGATGTAACCAGTAGGGTACGATTCTTAGGCGATGCGGCTCAACTGCTCGCAACCTATAAGGCTATTGGCGCACAGGCTACTGCGTTGCAGCGGCAAATCAACGCTGTTAATAATGCCGGATTTGGTGCAAGAGGCTTAACTCCTGCTAGTGGAAAACTTAGGGATACTATTCCTGATAATACCCCCATCATTAGAAAGGTTCGTACAGAGGTAGATTCTCTTAATAAGACAATGAGAATCTTCGGTGAGACTGCTATCCATACTAAGAAGTATGGTGACGTTATCACAGGTACTTATGAAGAGGTAAGGGGTAATACAGAGCAACTTATCAATGCCACTCAAAGATTAGATAAGGCTACACGAGTAGGGCAAAGAGCCGGTAGACAGTATGTTGACCAAGCATCTATCATTAATGCTAATAGGGATGCTACACTTAGAAATGCTAGAGCCCTAAAGATACGAGAAGCCGCAGAAAAGGCTAACGCTAGGTCTATGGCAGCAGCCGGTGTTCCTCTTAGAACTGCCTCAGGCGCATATACAACCCTTTCGGGCAAACTTAGAGAGATTACTAACGCTTATAGATTATTTGACTCACGAGGTCGGTCTGCTAGTCTTGCTCGATTTACATCAGAAATAAATGACCAAGCTAAAGCAGCACGTCAAGCACTGCCTCAGTTAACAAGATTGGCTCAGGTTGGTGGGGCTATTACCGCTGCTAGAGGCGCACAAGAAGCGGCTCTATTGGCTGCTCCCCCTACTCCTGCAAGTATAACACAACTAGGCAAACTTTCTCCGCAACTGCTAAAGAAATTACAGCAACAAGGATTAAGTACGGATGCTGCTGGACTATATAGACAGCGGGCAGATGTTAGTTTTGAGAAAGACCTTGTTCGGGGTGTTACACGAATCAATGGCTCATTTGTAGGGGCTAATGATGTTGTTCAGAGATTTAATGCTGAACTGGATAGGTCAGGTAAACTTGTCACCCGATTTGGTGGGCATTTATCGGGCTTACAGAACTTCCTTAACCAGACAGTAAGAAATCTACAGAAAGTTGTCCAGTGGGGTATTGCTACTACAGCAGTATTCGCCGGTGTTGGTCTAGCTGTACGAGAATTGAGCGTTCTTGGTGAACTAAATACTAATCTTAATAGACTTGGTGTTACAGCTAATCTTACCCGAGAAGAAACAAATAAATTGTTTGGAGATTTGGCAAATATTGCTATATCAACTGCTACACCCTTGACCGAACTCACTAAGTCAGCCGACGATATTGCGTTGGCAGTGAGGGAGTCAGGTAAATCTTCACAGGACTTCACTAGAGATATCCTAAACATGACACAGGCTGTTGGTATCTACACGAACCTAACAGGAGCAGATACCGTACAGGCTACAGACCTACTTACATCATCGATGAAGCAGCTAGGTCTAGGTACAGAAGATGTTACTGGGTTACTATCAAAGATTACTGCCGTTGCCGGTGGTCAGTCTAACGCTATCTCCGATATTACACAAGGTCTAGCGGCGATGGCCGAGGCCGCAACTAATGCGGGATTAAGCGTAGATAGAACAATCGCTACAGTACAGATTCTTTCACAGGTTACAGCAAAATCCCCCTCAGAAATCGCTACATCATTCAAGAACCTTGTTGGTGCCCTAGAGAATCCAGCAGGTATCAAGCAGCTAAATGCTCTTAACATCAAGTTGATTAGTGATGGTAATAATATCATTGATATCTATCGAGAGATTGCTGAACAGGTACGAACAGGTGCGATTGCATCTACAGAAGTATCAGGAGTATTGAGAAACCTAGCCGGTGGCCCAAGACGTGCGCCGGATGCCGCAGCTTTGCTATCTAACATAGATAAGATTGCGCAGACAGAAGCACGAGCAATTAGAGCAACAAATGAAGCATTAATTGTAAACGCTAAGGTACTTGATACAGTACAAGCCAAGATTACACAGCTACAAGCTAAATTTGATAAGGTTGTCTTTGAGAAGTTTAGTGAAGGATTTGTGGGAGCAGTAGAGGCTGTCTCTGGGGCACTAACCGTACTATTAAGTATCATTGAAAATATACCCACTGGTCTAATATCAACTGCCATTCAATTTGGGCTGTTATTAGCAGCTATGCGATTAGGTATAGGTGTTGTACGAGTATTTACTAGTGCCCTTGGTGGATTATATACTAGCCTAAGGGGATTACCAGCAGCATTTGCTGCGGCCAGAGCAGCATCACAGGCACCATTATTCACTGTCGGAGGATTACCTCTAGGTGTAGGTGGCGGTGGTGGAGTTGGGGGAAAGTTTGGTAAATTTGGCGGTGGTGCAGGAATAGCGGGAATCGCGGGGGGCGCAGCACTAGGTGCCTTAATTGGTAGTGGAAGCGGTAGCCCATTAGGGGCTCTTGCTGGGGGATTGTCAGGACTAGGATTAGGGGCATTAACGGCCCCTGTACCTTTGCCTTGGTTGAAACTAGGTGGAGCGATTGCCTTTGCAGCAGGAACACTATTAACCTTTGTTGATGGTGCGAATGATGCAGAAAAGAGTGCTGAAGATACAGCACGAAGTGCTGAGAAAGCTCTTAACGCTTTCTCTAAATATGATGAAGCCCGACTAGCCCTAGAAGACTACGAAAAGACTCAAAAGAATCTTAGAGAAACAATGGCTACTCTTAGCAAAGAGCAGGAAAAGACCCCTGAAAATCTAGCATCAATGAGGGACGCTCAAGGCCAGTATATTTCTAACACAATTGCCATGGCTGACGCATCACTTCAATTAAGCGCAGCTATGAAAGAGATTGCAGCAGCAAGTCCAGACTTAGGTAGAGCAATTCAGGCTGTACGTGATGGTATCGGAAGTGCTGGGCAAATCGAGCAAGAAATTCAGGCACTACAACTACAACTATTACGACAGACAGACCCTAATGCGCAACTACCGGGTAATGTAGGTATTGTACAACCACAACGGGCACCTATTGTGCCGTTCCAGCAGGGCTCACCTGTTGGTGGGGGAAATTATGCTAGATTGCCGGGTTCTACAACAGTTATTAACTCTCAGGGCGCTAACGAAATAGCAAATAGCTTAAATCTTAACGAACTTAAGGATGAGGCTGCTAAAGTTAAGCAATTATTCGATGAAACAGGTCAGAGTATTGTTGGGGCATTTGCTCCTACTGGTGAGAATATCTCTCTTGTGTCACAGGCAATCCAGCAACTAAAGAAGGACAATGACCCTCTAGCAGCTAGCCTAGAAAACACATTTACTTCATGGGTACAGCAAAAGAGTGCCGTAGATGGTGCGGCCCTAGCTATAGCGTCATATCAAAGTAGAATCGACGCACTTAAATTCTTCGACCCTCAGGCTGCTGGTGAGCTACAGAAATTACTAGACTTAACTAGCAAGACTATTGCCCTAGCGACAGAGCAGGGTAACGGCGCGTCAATATACGCGGCCCAACAAGAATTCTTTGACATGATTACAGGTAAGACACCTATAGATGAACAAGGAATCAAGGGGCTATTGGACCTATTCAGTGACGTATCAGGATTGACGGTTCAATCTGAGATAAATCTATTCACAGGGTTTGCTGAGAGTACAGAAACAGCAGAACAAGCGGCCCTTAGATATCAGGGAATCATTGAGTCTCTTGGTATCGATATGGACTTCCTAAAGAACATAGGTACAGAAGCCCTACAAGGTATTACAGAAGAAACTATTGCGGCCTTGGAAGCAATGGAAGAATTCCGTGCAAGTACAGCAGCTAATGCGGCTGAGGAATCAGCTAGGGTACAGGCACAGATTCAAGGTGGGGAATTCAAGGGCGATGAAGCCAACGGTAGAGCACAACTAGACTATTGGGCCGAGGTAAGTGAAACTGTTAATCAAGTGGCAGTACAGTACGATGAGTTGGCTACTATAATGGGTGGAAACTTAGACCCAGCCGTACAAGAATTTGCAGGCACATTAACTAATATTAATGGACTACAAGATGCACAGCAATTAACCACTCAGCAATTGATTGAACGAATGTTCGGCCTAGCTGATACGTACGGATTAACTAGTGTTGAGGTAGACAAGTTAGGTGGAAAACTTGGTGAGCTATTCACAGCAATAAAGCGCCTAAATGAAATCCGAGGCATGATTAACATTGGTGCAAACGTAGATGCGTCTGCATTGATTAAATTCTACAAGATTGCTAATAAGGGAACGCCACATATCAATGCCGCAACAGGCTTTATTGATGGGTGGACTGGTGGCGGTGGTTATAGTGGCATCATCAGTGAGTTGGAAGGTATTCAAAGCTCATTCGGCAGCATTGGTGGAAGTATTGGAAACATTTATGGCGGTGCCGGTGGCTCAGGAACATATAAGGGGCCGTCAAAGGGTTCTAGTGGTTCTAAGGCATCAAAGACAGCACAAGGGCCAGACGTATCTACACTTGACCTACCGGAAGAAATCGCCAATGCAAGTAATAGGGACGCATTGATTGCTCTAGCTATCAAAAATGCTAAGAAATTACAGGGACTTATACCGGGCGCTAGTGCTGAAGGTAAGAATGATATTGTAGAGCTATTAAAGGGTACTCAACATATCCTTGAAGTTAAGGGTATTAAGGATGACCTTCTAAGAAAGGCTCTTGAAGAATTAGCTGACATTGAAAAGAAAAGGTTAGAGCAAGAAACTAAGGCTGACACAATCAGACGTATTAGGGTGGGAGCAGGAAGTTTCGCAGCGATTGCTAACGTTCCTCTTAACTCTAGAACAGGGGTCAGTGTAGGCGGCGCGGGTGCCGGAATTAACGTAACATTGAATCTAAACGGTACTGTACTAACACCAGCACAATTTGCACAGTTTGCTGATATGATTGGTGCAAGTATCAAGAGACAGATAGCATCGTAAGGGGGTAAATGAATGCCATTAGGACCAAGCCAAGCATACTTGGCACAATTTAACTCGATGATTCTCCCCGGCTACGTGCAGGACGAGACATTCGATAGCGCTATGAATATAGAGAATCATTATGCCCCTTATGCCGATGGCTCTTTGTCCGAGTATACAGGACTACAAAACAAACTGCTCTCACTCCGATTAAAGGTGTGGGAGCCTGACTATCAGGCATGCAAAGACGAGGTACAAAGGGCCGCAACAATAGTAAGGTCATCTAGAACCTTTGCACCATTATATATACAGAGCAGTGACCGATATTATGAGGCTCTTACACAATCAATCAAGATGCAGAAAACTGCGGGGGAATCTGTACGTACATTAGACTATGAAGTACAGTTTGAATGTAAGCCATGGTATTACAGTGTATCTGGATATACATTGACAGGAACGGGCACAATAAATACAGACCAAGTAGGGAGAACGATAGATGATGGGGGCTGGACAGCAGCACGAATTACTCTTACAGGCACTAATGTCACAGTTAGCGGCTATAACGAATTGGGCAGTCCTACGGGCTTCCTTGCAGTATCAGGGGCCGTATCCAATCTTGTCATCGACTCAGACGCGTTTACTGCAACACTTGCGGGAAACAATGCCAACGAGTATATGTATACCCCGGACTATCGTATGTGGGTTGGACCCGGCAAAACGTACTTCGTTTCTACCGGAGCATCCAGTATGTCCATCGTGTATAGAAATAGGTGGTATCTCTAATGGCTGAACAGTTTGAGAATAACTATACTACCCTATTAAATGGGGCAATAGACGATAACGATACAACCATTGTAGTTGATGCTGGCCCAGTAAATATGACAGGCTCATTCCGAATCAAGATAGATAATGAGATTATCTATGTAGGTACAGTAGATGGCACATCATTTGAAGATTGTCTAAGAGGACAAGAGGATACTACTGCTGCCTCACACTCTGACAATGCCCCGGTGGCGCATAAGCTAACTGCGGGTGGATTATTAGCAGCAATTGGAGGGGTAGATTTGACATCAATAATTGGTCCGGGTTCCGGTGCTACAGTCATAGGAACTGGTTCTGACGTAGGCGCATCGCCCCTACAAATCACTGCGCCGGGAGGAATCGCTTCAGGTGATTTAGTAATCTTAGCAGCACAAACTGTTAACTCGATTCCTAATGTTTCGGGTCCAACTGGTGGCGCGGCATGGAATGAGTCAATACGATACGATACCTCTTCCAGTGAGTTTCAGGTTGTCTATTGGAAAGTTGCCGGGGGCAGTGAGACAACATGGGAATTAACGCACAGTGCTGGGGCTGAAGCTAGTATGGGTGCGGTAGTTTACCGTGGGGTAGATGCTATCTGGTCTAGTGCCTTTAGCATAGATATACTTCAAAGTCCTACTATCATCGGCCATACCCACGGCTTACAAGTCTTTGTATGGATGACAGCTACGGATACAATAAACTTTTTATCAGATATGGTTACAGACTATGGTGAGGCTATCACACAAGATATTTATGTTGTTACTGACACGACTAATGACCCACAGGTATTAA
>Ga0190271_10001592_pt1 | contig 13082 bp, 13 predicted proteins | sample Popmic356T_FD_133747 | JGI IMG/M metagenome (GOLD analysis project Ga0190271, IMG submission 133747) | Populus adjacent soil microbial communities from riparian zone of Weber River, Utah, USA - 356 T | ecosystem: Environmental > Terrestrial > Soil > Riparian zone | place: USA: Utah | collected...
ATGTCGCCGGCGGTGGGCAGGCCGGGATTGAAGCCAACCACGTCGCCCGAACGCAGGTACTCATCCGGGATGTACTGCGCCTCGGCCGTGCGCCACTCGGCACCAACCGAGAAGTTGACCGCTCCGGCCGGCAGCTCGAATGCATCGCCGCCGAGCGTCGCCACAGCCACCTGCTGTTCGGCGTTCGTCACGTTGGTGGCATTGATCTTGATGGCGTTCACGGCTGCTTCGGAAAGGTTCTGTCCGAAGATGTTCGACACCGGCGGGTTTGTTCCGCTGGCGAGCAGCGAGGCCGCGTAACGGCTGCGCGATGCCGCGCCTTCCTGCCGGCTCGAATCTTCGGAGCGCGCGAAGCTGTAGTACACGTCGTAAGACAGGTTGCGGAAGAACTTGTCCGAGGCATCCCCGAGATCGCCCTTTACGCCCGCGGCGACGCGCCACACGTTGTGGTCGTCGACGTTGTGCCGGAATGGCAGCTCCACGAGGCGTCGCCCCGCGGTGAGCACGGCCAGTCCATCGCCCGGAGTCGTCGTGTACGCGATCGGACCTTGCTGGAGAGTTCTCGGTCCTGTTTCGGCCAGATCCATCTGCCGCAGGACTTCCTGCATGTCGCATCGAGGTACGGATTGGTGACGTTCACCAGGAAGTCGCCGCCGATGTTGGCCTGCGTGAGCTGCTGATCCACGCGGTTGTTGCTGAAGTGGAACTCCATGTAACCGGTGGCTTTCGGCGCGAATTCGTAATGCGTGAACGCGTTCAGCATCCACCGTTCCTGCGGCACCTGCAGGTAGTTGTACAAGGTCAGGTTGAAATCATCGGCCGGCCGCTGCGTCAGTCGCTGCGTGGTGCCGGCATCATCGAAGGTGAAACCGTTGTCACCCATGCCGGCGAGTCCGGCGTTGCCGAGCGCCGTCTGCATGGCCGGCAAGTTGCGCACACCGGTCGGTATCGTGAAGCGGCCATTGGGAATGTCGCCGCTGCCGGAGAAGATGAAGCCCATCTTGCCGCCCGATGCCGCGCAGCCGGCGGCATTCGAGCCGTTGGCGACGCCGATCATGGTGTCGCTCCAGGATTCGGCGGTGACGCAGGCTTCGCCGTAGGGCAGCTCCGCCCAGTCGCCGCGGTCCTGGCGCGTAAAGCCTTCGCGCTTGTAGTAATTCAGCGAGACGACCGCGTTGCCGCGCCCTTCCGCGAAATTCCCGCCCAGCGTGAGGTCGACGTTGTACGTCGGCGTGCTGGTGGCGCTGTCAAAACCATACTGACCGCCAACTTCGACGCCTTCGAAGTCATCTCGCATGATGAAGTTGATGACGCCGGTGATGGCATCCGAGCCGTATACGGCGGAAGAACCACCCGTCACGACTTCAGTGCGTTCGATCAACGCGGTTGGAATGGTGTTGAGGTCGGTGACCAGTTCCGGGCCGAAGATGGAAAATCGCCGTCCGTTGACCAGGGTCAGGCTGCGTGTCGGTCCGAAGCCGCGGAGGTTGACGTAGGCGGCGCCGGCAGCCGAGCCGGCGGGAACCGTGTTGGCAGTCGCGCCGCCATTCGTCGCCTGGACGAACTGCGGCTGATCACTCAGCACCTTGTCGACGCTCATCGTGCCGGACAGTTTGATTTCCTCGGCGTTGATGATCGCCAGAGGTGTCGAGGCATCCTGGAAGTCGCGCGCGATGCGCGAGCCGGTCACGACGATGACATCTTCCTGTTCCGCCGCCTGCGGTTGTTCCTGTGCGAATGCAGGCGTTCCAAATGCAAACAAAACTAGAGAGGCCAGGAGGAGCTCGTTTGTCCGCGTGACACGAGCCCGACCCAGCCGATAGACGGCCTTCATGGTTCCCCCTTCTTTATGAACTAGAGGCGTACTTCGATCAAAAATCCTCAGTAACGATCAGCAAGCGCAAGAATTAACACATTTACGGACGAAGAACGAGACACTCAGCGAGACAAAGAGCGAACGTGAGCGCTTTTGCGCCGAAGCGGTGCAATTCGGGAGGGTGGCCGGCAATCGGCCCTCACAACCTTGTTCGGATTCAGCGAGGTGCCAGATCGGCTGCCTGTCGGAGTGCTTCGATGAGGCTGCGCTCGTCGGCGACACCCGTGCCGGCAATGTCGAACGCCGTGCCGTGATCCACCGAGGTGCGCACCATGGGCAGGCCCACCGTGATGTTCACACCGGCTTCCAGGCCAAGGACCTTGACCGGCCCGTGTCCCTGGTCGTGATACATGGCGACCACGATGTCGTAGTCGCCGCGCGCTGCCAGGAAGAACAGCGTGTCTGCGGGCAGTGGACCGCGCACATCCCAGCCGCGGGCCTGCGCATTGCGCACGGCGGGAGCGATTTTCCCGGCCTCTTCCCCACGACCAAACAACCCGTTTTCACCGGCATGCGGATTGATGCCGCAGACACCGATGCGCGGATTCGCGATCCCGGCGCGCGTCAGCGTCAGGTGCGCGCGGCCAATGACGCGCTCCACCAGCGGCGCGTCGATACGTTCGATGGCATCGAGCAGTCCCATGTGAGTGGTCACGTGGATCACGCGAAGTTTCGGCGCCACCAGCATCATGGAGACTTCGGGCGTACCGGTCAGCGCCGCCAGCAGTTCGGTGTGGCCCGGATACCTGTGTCCCGCGGCGTGTAACGCTTCCTTGCTGAGCGGCGCCGTGCAAATGGCCTGCGCCTCGCCCGCCGCGACGACACGCACCGCGCGCTCGATGTAGCGGAAAGCCGCCTCTCCCGCGATCGCCGACATCTTGCCGAAGGGAAGATCCGCCGGAATCAGGCCGAGATCGATGCATTCGACGCTGCCACGCACGAACTGCGCATCGCGAGCGTGCTCACGGGCCACCACCTGCAGGCGACTGGCGACTCGCTGGCCCGCGAGCCGCAGGCGTTCGGCATCGCCGATCACCAGCGGCTTGCAGAAGACATGCACGCCGGGCACGGCCAGCGCCTTCATGATGATTTCCGGGCCAATGCCGGCGGCATCGCCCATGGTGATGGCGATGGTGGGAAGTCTCATTCCGTGTGCCTTTGCGCGCGCATCCAGTCCACGCAGCGTATCAGGCAGTTTTCATCCCCGAACGCGCCCGGCTTGGTCACGATGGGCACCTGCACCTTGCCACGCGTGATTCCCAAAGCCAGCCCCGGCTCGATCTCGCCAAGAAGCCTGATGCCGTGAACTTGACACTGCGCGAGCAGCGCCGCCGCAGTCTCGCCTCCGCTGACGATGAGCGCGCCCATGTAATTCAGTGCTTGGGCGAGCGTGGCAGCCAGGACGCGTACGTGCCCAGGGTGCGGCGGGGAGTCGCCGCCATCGACAGGTTCGAGCAACGCCACCACGTCATGCCCCGAGATCACCCGCCCCATGATGCTAATAGCAAACATCGCCTCGGCGGAACCGTCGAACCGCCGCTCCGGACGACCGTCGATGCGGACTGGCCGCACATTGAGGTACATCGCGAGCTTGCGCGCAGCAGCGCGCGACTCCTGCGCCGGCGAGCCTATGGCGATCAGGGTTCCGCGTGTCGCTGGCGGCAGCCGGATGACGCGCGGTTCCGGCAGCGAACCCCGCGCGGCCAGTGCCTTCGCCAGCCCGGCGGTACCGATGTAGAAGCCAGTGGTCGCCAATCCGCCCGCGGCACTGGCAATGCGACACAGATCGTCGTCGTTCTCGGAATCGCAGATGACGATGGTGCCTGGCTCGTGCGCCGCCCCGGCAGCCAGCTCGTGCAACGTTTTCCGCAGCTCCGACACATCTGCGCGCACCTGCGCCAGCGGTAATTTGATCGGCCGCAACCCCGTGTAAGCCAGGATGGCGGCGAGATCCGCGTTCGCATAACTGTGTTCACGGCGCCAGGTTTCCGTGCGCTCCAGAGGCTCGCCCCGCACGAACACATGTCCATCGCGGATGGTCCGCCCCATCGCTGGATTGGCTGGCGCAAAGATGCCCAGCGTGTCCCGGCCAAGTTCTCGCAGGGCCGCGCACAACGCGGCGATTTCCGCCGCTGGTTGTCCACGCAGCGTGGAATCGATTTTCTTGAACAGCAATCTGTCGGGCGTGAGCCAGCGGTGCAACGCAGCGTGGTGACGCCTGCCCGCCTCGCCGGAGGCGCAGTACCTGCTGTCGGCGTCGAACGCCCACACGGCCGCCTCCTCACCCGGAGGCGTCTCACCCCAGAACACGTCGGTGACCCAGCCGCGCTGCGCGAATGCCACGCCGCTATCCGCGGCGCCGGTCAGATCATCGGCGACGATGAGCCAGCGATCTGCCATCAGGTGTTGCGCGCACCGACACGCCGCGCGGTCCATGCGGTGACCAGCGGCACGACGATGGCGGTGACCACAATACAGGCCGCGACCAGGATGGTGGCCTGCGCGGCCGCGTCGGCATAGGCGGGGTTGGCGCTGGCGATGATGGCCGGGACCGCCACGGCATTACCCGCGGTGGATGCAGCCGCGACGCCTGCCACTCCGTTGCCACCGGTGAGCCGGTCGGCGAAGAACAGCGGGATGCCGGTCACCACCACCACGGCGAGGCCGAGACCGGCACCTAACAACCCTGCCTGCCACACCTTCGCGAGGTCGAGATTGGCGCCGAGCGCGAAGGCGAAGAACGGAATCATGACCGGGATGGCCCGACTCAGGAATTCGCGCATCTCGCGATCAAGATTGCCGAGCAGCATTCCGAACAGCAGCGGCAGGATGCCGCCCACCAGCGTCGGCCAGGGAAACGCCGCGAGTCCGGCGACGCCCAGCGTAACCATGGTGAGAAACGGGCCCGACTCGAGCGACATGACGGTATACGCGCCCACGTCACGCGGCTGGCCGTATTGACCCATCAACGCCATGTACAGCCCGCCATTCGTATCGTTCATGGACGCGACGATGGCGAGAGTGGAAATGCCGGCGAACATCCCGGCGCTCACCGGCGACTCACCGAGCAGGCGGCCGAAGATCACGCCCAGCAACACACCGATTCCCACCTTGACGCCGAACAGCGTGCCGCCTTTCTTGAGGATGTAGGGCGTGGCCCTGAAATCGATGCTCGCCCCGGTACAGACGAAGAACACCGCCAGGATGGGCAGCGCCCCGGTGAACAGGGCACCGGTGAACGAGCCGAAAAACTTCGCCGTTCCCGGGGCCAGCGTCGCCAGCACGGCGCCACACATCAGTGGGACCACCATCATGCCGCCGGGCACGCGTTCGACGGCCCGCTTGATGGGTATTTGCGTCATCTTGCCAACCCCCGCCGGCGCGGTTAGCGTCGCGCCATGAACAAAACCATCCGCTTCTTTTCGATTCTTGCGCTCGTCGTTTCCTTCAACTTCGGGGGCACGGCACAGGCCGCCGAGGTCGAATGCAAACTCAAGTTCACGATGAGTGGCTGGTCGATATTCTACAAGCGTGCCGATGGCACCGGCACGATCACCTGCAACAACGGCCAGTCGATGGCGGTGAAACTCTCGGCGCGTGGCGGCGGCCTCTCCGCCGGAAAATCGACCATTCGTGATGGCACCGGTGAATTCTCCGGCGTCCAGAAGCTCGATGATGTACTCGGCAGCTACGCCAGCGCCGAGGCGCATGCCGGTGCGGTGAAGTCCTCCAAGGCGCAGGTGGTCACCAAGGGTGAGATTTCCCTGGCGCTTGCGGGGACCGGCGATGGCTGGGATCTCGGCGTCGCCTTTGGCAAGTTCACGATCAAGCGACAGTAGCCACCAACGGCTCGGGCTTGCGAGTCCGCCCGAGGCAGGCGGTGAACTCGGCGCCGAACAGGAAAATCTGCGCCGAGTAGTACAGCCACAGGAGCAGCGCGGCGAATGAAGCCGCCGCGCCAAACGCGGTCGGCTGCGTCGCCCGCCCGAGATACAGGCCAATTGCCCAACGCCCCAGGTGGAACAGCAGAGCGGTCACCAGCGCGCCCGTCAACACCTGGCGCCATGGCAGCCGCTTCGCTGGCAGGTAGCGATAGATCATCGCTACCAGGCCAGTGCCGAGCGCGATCGACAACAGGAAGTCGATCGATGCGAACACGCCCACCAGGCCTTCGAAGTGCCGCACCACGTAGCCGCGTAACGCGGCCAAAGCCGTGGTCAGCGTGAGCGACACCAGCAACAGGAAACCGATCGCGAGGATGAACCCGAACGAGATCAGTCGCGCGCGCACGAAGGCGCGCCAGCCGCGCGGCCCTGCGGCGCGCCCACCCCAGATCTGCTGCACGGCGCTTTCGAGCGCGGCGAAGACGGTGCTGGCGCCGACGATCAGCATCACCACGCTCAGGATCGTCGCCCACACGCCCTCTTCCGAACGCGCACTGTCCATGGCCTGCAGGATCAGCGCCGCGCTCTGCGGGCCGAACAACAAAGTGACCTGCGAACCGAGATACGAATACGCGAGCTCGTCGCCGACGATCCAGCCGGCTATGGTCACGATGATGATGAGCAGCGGCGCCAGCGAAAAGGCGCAATAGAACGCCAGCGCGGCGCTGATGCTCGACGCCTGGTCGTCGAGCCAGTTCTCGCTCGTGCCCTTGAGGATGGACCACAAACTGCGCCGACCGGCCATCCCCGTATTCTGCAACCGCCGCCGCGTCCCGGCTTCGCGACGCCTGTCGGCCATGCGCAGCAGGGCGCGCCAGCGCCCGCCTACAAACTACTGTTGTCGCCAGCTTGCACTGGGCTGCAGCCGGAACCCGGCGTTTTCCCGGCGAATCAGCAGCGCCGGTATGTGCCCGGTCTCCGCGAGTCTCAGCGCCGCGGCCGGTTCCATCACCATGAGCACGGTGGCCAGTGCATCGGCCTCCATGCAGGTGGGCGCGAGTGCGGTCGCCGACAGCGTGGCGTGATCGACCGGCGCACCGGTACGCGGATCGATGAGGTGCGAATAGTGACGGCCACCGGTTTCGAAGAAACGCCGGTAGTCGCCGGCCGTCGCAATCGCGTTGTTGTTGGCGTTCAGGGCGACGACGGCGGGCACCGTGCGCGGCGCTCCCGACGGGTCATCGGGCGCCGGCTGCTCCACGGCCACCTGCCACGCGTCGCCGCGCACACTGTGTCCCCGCGCGCGCAGCTTGCCCGACAGGTCGATGAGGTAGTTAGGGACGCCCTGCGCGTCGAGATACTCCGCGACCCGGTCGACGCCGCGCCCCTTGCCCAGCGATGACAGGTCGATGCGTACCCCGGCCTGCTTGCGGGCCAGGCCGCGCGCGTCATCCACTTCGACTTTCTGCCAGCCCACGCGCGCACGGGCCGCCTCGATGGCGGCGGCGTCGGGCACGAGATGAGTGGCCGGATCCGGACCGAAGCCCCACAGGTTCACCAGTGGCCCGACCGTGACGTCGTACGCGCCGTCGCTTCGAACTGCGAGGGTCAGCGCATAACGCAGCACCGCCGCGAGTTCGGCGTCGACCTTTACCCAGTCGCCGGAGTCCTGGGCGTTGAAGCGGCTCAGGGCCGAATCCGCGCGATAAGTGCTCAACGCCTGGTTCACGGCGTCGAAGCGCGCCTGCGCGCCGGCGCGCAGGTCGGCGGCTGGCAAAGGCAACGGGCCGGCGATCTTTACCGTCCAGGCGCTGCCCATGGTCTCGCCTTCGAGCAGAGTCTCGGCGGGCGGTGGCGTGGCGCACGCCGCGAGCCACAGGCCCAGCATCAACGCCAGCAAGAAACTATTGCGGCAGGACTTCGAGCGTGACGTTGTACGTGACACGACGCTTCTTCACATTGGGCACCGTGGCCTTGTCGTCTTCGATCGCGGCGTCGAGCCAGTAGAGTCCACTCGCCGGCCAGTTAACCGCGATGGCGCCGTCCTTGTCGGTCTTGAAGGTCATTGTCTGCGGCGCGTCGCGGTATCGCGTGCCACCCGCGATGATCTGCACCTCGAGGTCCTGCGCCGGTTTGCCGTCGAGCAGGAAACGGAACTTCGCCGCCTCGCCTGCATAGAGGTCGTTGGGATGCGATTCCGGCACGAGCTCGAGCCCGACGCCCGCGGCCTTGAGTCCGGTGGGCGCGCCGACGGTGACGAAGGTCTCCACTCGCCGCTGCATCTGTTCCACTTCGAGTCTCGCGGCGTTGGCCGGAATGTTCGCGGCCATTTCCGCCGGCAATCCGCGCCAGCGCTTGGGCTTGCCCTCTTCTTCCCAGCGCGCCATCACCGTGTCCCCGGCCACCGCGACGCGGTAAGTGCCCGCGGCGCGCATTTCGAGATCGAAACTGGCGCGGGTTTTTCCGCGGGCGAGGTTCTGTGGCGCCAGCGCCTGGCCATCGGGCGTCGTGACGCTCAGCCCATCGATGGGCATGGCACCCTGGTTGAACGAGAACAGGTCGTCGGAATTCGCTGCGTCGAAGGTCACCCAGCCGCCGGCGCGCGCCACGATGGTTTGCGAAGGCAACAGCCAGGCGCGCGCAGCGAAGCTGGTCGCGGGCACGAACATGGCCAGCATGAGTGCGACTTTGGGCGCGACTCTGGCGAAATTGTTTTTCATGTGCGCTCCCGTGAGGTTCATGGATTGAGGGTCAGCGCCACCGCGCCGAGCTCGGTCTTGCCCTGCGCCGACTCGCGTTTCGAGGCCTTGATCGGCCACTCGAATGGAATCCGCACCGCCTCGCGTCCGCCGACTTCGCGCACCGCCTCGATCACCAGCGCGTACTGGCCCGGCGGGAGCCTGGCGAGCGGCTCGGCGGCCGCATCGAACTTCAGGTTGTGCTGGCCCACGGGCCGCGTCGCCCCCGTGAGTCCGTCGACCGGCACCTTGAGATCACGGCCACCGCGGCGCCACCACTGCCGCAGGTCCGGCAGCCACTTGGTGTGATCGCCACGGACCTGGTACCAGACCGCGAGATTCGCCGCGATGGTCTGGTCCGGGCCTTCGACCCAGATCGCCACGTAGGGCCGGTGATACTCCGCCACCGGCAGGTTGGGAATTTCCACGTTGAGACTCAGATCGGCGGCACTGGCCCTGCCGGCGGCGGCGCCGAGAACCAGCGACGGCAGCAGCAACAGGAAGGCGCGGGGCGTACGAATCATTCCGGGACTCCGACTAACTATTTAATGAGCGAAGAAGATCATGAGACCGACCAGCAGCGCGACGCCGCCGCCGACCAGCGGCCAGGTGGAAGTGCGCTGGCGTGCCTGGATCCAGAGCAGCACGAGGCCGGTGAGCGCGAAGAACACGCAGGCGGCCGCCACCACGTCGATGAAAATTGCCCAGGCAAGGCCGGTGTTGCGGCCCTTGTGAAGGTCGTTGAAGTACGCGATCCAGCCGCGATCGGTGGTTTCGAACCGGGCAGCGCCACTGGAACGGTCGATGGATACCCACGCATCACGCCCGGGTCCGGGCGCGGAGAGGTACAGCTCATCGTCCGACCACTCGGGGCTGGCGCCGCTCGTGTCGATGTCGAATTCGTCTTCGATCCAGGATGCGATCGCGGCCGGCACGGGATGGGCCGCCGCATGTTCGCCGGAGAGATCGGCCCGCAACGCTGCCGGAAGCTGCGCGTTACCGGTGGAGACTTCGGGCGACGCGCCGATCGAAGCGGCGTGATTGAGTGTGATGCCGGTGATGCTGAACAGCAGCAAGGCGGCGAGGCAGATCGCGGCGCTGATCCAGTGCCACGAGTGCATCGTGCGGTACATCTGCATTCTGCGACGCGAGTTCACTGACGCACGTCCCCGCGAATCCTGGGACGCGGCTGGTTTCTCAACATTTCGCCCTCGGGCAAAAAACCGAGCGCGAACGCTACATGAGAAGGATTCTTATTTGCAACAGCACTCTTCTATAAGGCCTCATCAGGGGGCGTCGGCTGACTCGATCGGCAGTGGACGCGGTTGCCCGAACTCGACCGAACCGATGTCGTGCACGCTGAAATCCTTGAGATTTTTCTTGCGCCACTTCTTGAAGGCGGACAGCTTCAGACCATCGGGAGCCTTGTCGCCCCAGGCCTCACGGTGGCGGTCGGTCCAGACGTATTCGTCGAGATATCCCGCCTCCTCGATCGCCACCAGCTTCTTGCCAGTCGTGGATTCGGAGGCCGTCATTTGCATGGCCAGCATCGAGCCGAAGGCACCGAGTTCCATCGCGTAGGTCGGCACGACTCGCCCGCCGCAGGCCGGAACGCTGTCGGGAAATTTATCCGCGAGCGCCGACAACGTCGCCAGGTAAATCATTCCTGCAGACATGTCTGCCTGCGAAGCATCCATGGAATGGATCACCATGCGTGTGCCGTCTTTTTTCTCTGGCGCCTCTGCGGGCGCGGGAGCGGCGGCCGGCAGGAAGCGCTCGATGGCGTCGCCGAAGGCGGTGAGAATGGCGCGACGCGTTGTCGGCAACTCGTCGCGCAGGGCCGCGTCGGCCGTGAAACGCATTTTCATGAACAGGTTCGCGCCGCCCGTGATCCATACGTACGAATAGGCGGGTCTGCCCTCGATCTTGAATTCGAACACCGCCTCGCGTGCCAGCGGCAGCTCATCGGGTGCCGACAGGCGCACCATTTGCTCGGACTTGAGCATGGCGCCCGCGTAATTCGCCTGCATCACACCGGACTTGGCTTCTTCGAACTGCTCGCAGGTCGGAACACTGTCAGGGCCATCCGGGATGTCTTTGACTCCCGCGTCATAGACATACACGGTGAGTGACTGGCCGCTGCCGTTGTATTGATAGGCGGAGCCCAGGCGCTTGTCGGGAAAGTGATGCGGCTTGCCGTCATGTTCCAGCGGGCCGATACGCCGCGGCAATTCGAGCGGCGACGGCAGCAGCGACACCGCCTGCGCAACAGCCGCCAGTGGAGCGCTGGCCAGAGTGATCCCCAGCCACCAGGTTCTTTTCATATTGTTACCCTGCCGCCGGCAAATGCCGGTCGGCAGTGTAACGAATCCCGCCGCACTTTTTGGCTAACTACCAGCGGCCACGGCAGCGGTGGCTGGCGGGCGCGGCTCCGGAACCTTGTTCTTCACCGGCGGCATCGTCTGCAGGTAGGTGAAGATGGCGGTCAGGTCCTCATCGGTGAAGTTGCGGTAGACCATGATGGGCATGGGCGGCAGCACTTCACGGCCGCGGCCGAGGTGCCGGCCGGTGCGGATGGTGTCGATGAAGGTGCGCGCGGTCCACTTGCCGATCCCGGTCTCCCGGTCGGGTGTCAGGTTGGCAGTGAAGCTCACGCCCCAGGGACCGGCATAAGCCGTGTTGGTGGCGGCGATGCTGGCGATCCAGCCGCCCTGCATCTGCGGAACCGGACCCATGTCGAACTTCTCGGGATGGCCCGACAGCGCGAGCGACATGTCCGGCCGCGGACCCTCGGGCGTCATCTTCCACGGCGTGTGGCAGTCATGACAGCCGGCGGTCGAGACGATGTACTTGCCGCGGGCGACCGGGTCACCGGCTGCGGGAGCCGGATCGGCGGCGCGCACGAACGATGCGAACAACACCAGGGCAAAGAAAGCAAACAACTTCAGGGATTTCACTCGATACCTCCTCTAACTAATTCGAGCTTGAATTCGTGGCAAGACCTTCGATCCAGCGGGCCAGCAGGGCAACCGCCTCTGCGTCCACCGCGGAAGTGCCCAGGGGCGGCATCTGCTGCAGGGGATCGCGTGAGTTCATGCGCATGGCGATGACGCTGGCGCCCAGGTGACCGGGCGCGATGCGCGCGGCGTCACGTGGTGCGCCGGTGGGCCGGAATTGACTCTGCACACCGACGATGGAGCGCATCACCGAGTTCGCGCTCGGCGCGCTGGCCGGGGCCGCGACGCGTTGCGCCAGCGTCATCTCGAGCACTGCCAGCGGGCCTTCGTCGTTGTGACAGTTGCCGCAGTTGCCATGCAGGTAGCCGAGCGCGGCCCGTTCTGCCGGACTCGAGGCCGCGATGCGCGGCGGGCGAGCCAGCAGGTCCACCGGGAGATTGCGCAGCAGTCCGCGCGAATTCAGCGACTTGAGATCCACGGCGCCCGCGACGCGTTCGGCGTGTGGCGCCAGCGGGTCGCGGTCGGGCGAGAGCTGCAGCACGCTGAATCCCAGCACCGGCACCGGGGCGCCTTCGTGGCAGGCGCGGCAGTCGTCCTCGGACGGAATCGTGTAGCGCGCACCCGGCGCGTTCGGCGCCGGCAGATCGCGCACACCGCGCGCCGGCGCCAGCACCGCGTCCTTGCCATCCGCGCTCCATACATAGCTGCCAAAGCGCCAGGCGCCATCCGCGGCACGCTCGATGTAGCGCGTCTCCAGCACGTTGCCGTGTGCGAATTCCTTCCACAACTTCGTCCCCGGCGGGAACTGCCAGGCGTCCGGCGCCGACGCGTCGATGCTGCTGCCCGGCGGCAGCCAGATCCAGCGACGCTTGGCGGCACCGTCCGACCACAACGGGTACTGCGGCGAAAACGGCAGTACGTCGGGGCGTATTTGTCCACCCGCGACGTACAGCCCAGTATCGCCGAGGTGCTGCGGCAGGCCGCGCGCATCTTCGGCGCGCGCCAGGACCGGCAGGAACGCTACGGCGAGCGCCAGCTTCAGCAAGCAATGGAGGAATTCGCGACGCATGCAGCTCAGGCGGCCCTTGCCACCGGGATGCGGCTCGCGTTTGTCTTGAGCCAGGTGGCGAAATTCGCGATGCGCGGATGCAGCTTGCGCACGCGCGCCAGTTCGCGGCGCGCGCGATACGCGACCTCGAAGTCACGCTTGAACTGCCACATGTTGCCGAGCTCATCGGCACCCGGGAAACCGAGCGCGCGAAAGGCATCGGCGCTGATCGAGTTGTAGAAAACGTGCTCGCCGAGCGCGATTTCCAGCTGATTCGCCAGCTCGGCGCCGCTCAGGTGATCGCCGGCGAGGCCGATCGAGTCATAGATCAGCGCTTCGCCCTGCAGGAAGATCTGGTGGGCCGCGGCGCCGATGTCTTCGGCGCCAATCCAGGGAATGCGCGCATCGCCGGTGGGGAATGTGACCGCCAGCGTGCCGTCGGCCTGGCGCTGCGGACCCATGCCAAAGTGGATCAGGTTCTCCCAGTAGCCGGAGGTGTAGAGATACGTGACCGGCACGCGCTGCTGCGCGAAGAAGCGGTGCGCTTCGCCCTTGGCATCGAGGTGCGGGACATTGAAG
>Ga0190271_10001593_pt1 | contig 13073 bp, 10 predicted proteins | sample Popmic356T_FD_133747 | JGI IMG/M metagenome (GOLD analysis project Ga0190271, IMG submission 133747) | Populus adjacent soil microbial communities from riparian zone of Weber River, Utah, USA - 356 T | ecosystem: Environmental > Terrestrial > Soil > Riparian zone | place: USA: Utah | collected...
GTCGTCGAACCGTCAGGGCCAGTACGACATCATCTGCACCGTTTCTGGTGGTGGCCTTTCGGGCCAGGCCGGCGCGGTTCGTCATGGCCTGTCGAAGGCTCTGACCAACTTCGAGCCGGAGTTGCGCGGCGTTCTGAAAAAGGGCGGCTTTCTCACGCGCGACTCGCGTGTGTTCGAGCGCAAGAAGTACGGCCGCGCCAAGGCTCGCCGTTCGTTCCAGTTCTCGAAGCGCTAACGCTTACCTCGCGTTTCATCGCAATTTTATCCGTTTCGGAAAGGGCGCCTTAGGGCGCCCTTTTCTGTTTTCGCGCGGCATTGCCGCTCAATTCCTTTCCGGTTGCCGACAAAACACCGCGAATTTTCGCGAAAAGTTTTGTGACGGCTCCAACTCTTTTCCAAGACAGTGCGGCTAGTTTGTCCGTTGGCTGAGGAGGACAGGACGACCGGCGTACGGCCGGGACGTGCCAGTGACTCTCGCGGGGGCCCGCCGGATGTCGGTTGATACCTTGACGCTCTATCTGGTGGCCTCGCTGGTCGCAGCGATGCTCGGCGCCCTGTTGCTCTTTTTCTACAAGCAGGAGCGGATCGTCGCGCTCGGCTGGTGGGGCACGGCCTACATCCTCGCGGCCGCTGCCATCGTCGTCTGGACGCTGGCCGGCGCCTTCCTCGGCACGATCGCGGAAGTCGCGCTGACGATGGTCGGCTTCATCGCCTGCGGCATGGTCTGGAACGCGGCGCGGGTGTTTCATGGCCGCGCCACCTCGTGGCCGGGCATTCTGGCGGGCGCTGTTGTATGGGCGGGCGTCGGGTTCAATCTGCCCGATCCGTCGAGCCTGCGGGTGGTCGTGGGAGCTGCGATCGTCGCGGCCTATGCGGCGCTGACGGCGAGCGAACTGTGGTCGGAGCGGCGCAAATCGCTGCATTCGCGCTGGCCGGCACTCGCAATTCCGGCGATGCATGGCTTCGTGCTGATGCTGCCGATCCTGGTCGGCGATTTTCTGGGCGTCGACGGCGGTGCGCTCAACGTGCGTTCGGGCTGGGTGGCGGCGTTTGCCATCGAACTCGTGCTGTACGCGGTGGGCACCGTGTTCATCATCTTCATGCTGGTGTCGGAGCGGACGGTGAAGGCGCACAAGACGGCTGCGTCCATCGATCCCCTGACCGGCCTGTTCAACCGCCGCGGCTTTTCCGAACTGACCGGCCGCATGATCACCCGCGAACAAGCGGCCGGCCGTCCGGTCACGGTCCTGATATTCGACATCGACCATTTCAAACAGGTCAACGACCGCTTCGGCCACCCGGCGGGCGACGAGATCCTGAGACTGTTCGCCAACGTTCTGGTGCACACGTTGCGCATCACCGACATCGTCGGGAGGATCGGCGGCGAAGAGTTCGCGGCGATGCTGCCGTGCCCGATCGACGAGGCGGTGGTTGCCGCCGATCGCGTGCGAACGGTGTTCGCCAGCGCCGGTGTGCAGGTCGATGACACGCCGCTTGCGACCAGCGTCAGCGTGGGCGTCGCCGGCGGACCAGCGGGGACCGACCTCAACGCGTTGCTGGCGGCCGCCGATACCGCGCTCTATCGGGCCAAGCGGGGCGGGCGCAATCGTGTCGAGGTTGCGGCCGAAGAGCCGCTGGATCTCGACCAGGACCGATTGCGTAATGCACAGCAGGCGGCGGGCAAGCAGCCGACGGTGGTGCACCAGTTCGAGAAGCTCAGTGCGTGAACGGCGCGGGACGCGGGTGGCTTGCTAACGCTCCGTTTACCATCCCGACCTAGCATCGAGATATGCCGACGACTCGCAGCAACACCCGCGAACCGACGCTCGCCTCACTTGAAGAGATCGCCGTTTCCGTGCGCGACGACTTTGCCTGCATGTTCTCGACCGCGGATGAGTATCAGGCGGCGTTGGTTGACAAGCGTCGCGCCGAAGGCCGCTATGACCGACCGGGTCACTGGCCGATCATCGCCTTTTGGGGCTGTTCGCTCGCAGTCGCCTGCATGGTTCTGCTGGCGACGGCCTAGCTCAACAGCTTTCCTTCCTCAGGCTCCGATTTTGCCGCCACCTCTGCGCGTAATCGCCACGATAGAGGGCCGCGGCGGCATGTCCGGCCTGAAATCAGGCCAGCGGGTGGAGGGATTTTCGAACGTCGCCGGTCCGCTACTGTCGTCGCCGGCCACGCCAGGATGCTGGACGGCAACGAACAGCGTTTCCGTATCCGGCGTAAAGCAGGGTCCGCAGAGTTCGGAACCGACCGGCGCACGATAGAAGTGTCGGGATGTCCCGCGTCCGGGCCCTTCGGTTTCCATTCCCCAGAGGCCGTCGGTGCGGCCCGTCGTGTGGCGCGCATTCCCATCGGTTGCGACCCATAGCCGACCTTCGGCATCGATCGCCACATTGTCCGGCATGCCGAACCAGCCGTTTCGCGACGTCTCAGACGAGAACGTCGCGCCAACTTCCGCGACCGCCGGGTCGCCGCACCGTACTAGAATCTCCCAGCGGAACTTGTCTGCGGCGTGATCGCCATCCGGAGGAACCATCTCAATGATGTGTCCAAAGCGATTGTCGGCGCGAGGATTCGCAGCGTCGATCTGGTCGTCCTTGCGGCGGTTGTTGTTGGTCAGCGCCACATAGACCTTGTTGGTCTTTGGATTGGCCTCGACGTCCTCCGGCCGATCCATCTTGGTCGCGCCGAGCAGGTCGGCGGCGCGGCGTGTCTCGATCAAAACGTCGGCCTGGCTGTTGAAACCATTTGCGGCGCTCAGCGGGCCTTGGCCGAAGACAATCGGCAGCCAGGTCAGCGTGCTGTCGGCATCGAATCGCGCGACCGATAGCGTGCCGCTGTCGAGGATGTCGGCATTGGCCCGCGGGTTTGCCGTGTTGACCGGCGCAGTGGTGACGAAGCGATAAACGTAGTCGAAGCGTTCGTCGTCGCCGGAATAGACCGCGTAGCGTCCGTCCCTGCTGATGATGCCGGCCGCCCCTTCGCGCTTGGCGCGGCCGAGCGCTGTGCGCTTCTTTGGCGTGGATGTCGGGTCGAACGGATCGATCTCGACGACCCAACCGAAACGGTTTGGCTCGTTCGGTTCCCTGGCGAGCGCGAAGCGGTCGGTGTACTTGCCCCAGGCCATCCAGTTGCCCGGAACGCCATAGCGCTTGTGGTTGCGCGCCTCGGCATGCTGCTCGTCGAGCCTGCCGAAGAAGTAGCCGTGGAAATTTTCCTCGCAGGTGAGCCAGGTGCCCCAGGGCGTCACGCCGCCGGCGCAGTTGTTGAGCATGCCAAGAACCCGTTTGCCCGAAGGGTCGTCCCTGGTTTGCATACGTGCGTGGCCGGCCGCGGGGCCCGAGAGGTCCATCGGCGTGGAGGCGTCGATGCGCCGCGCGTATTTCGAGTTCGGCACCACGGTCCACTTGCCGTTGTCGCGCTTGACCTCGATGACGGCGCCGCCGTGCGCCGCCATCTCGATCGCCGCCAGTTCCGGTGTCATTTTTGCGAAGGCGACGTTACGCAAATCCTGCCGGCCGATGCCGGGAAACATCAATTCCTCGTTGGTGAACTCGTGATTGACCACGAGCAGCCCGTGCGCGGACGGATTCGCCGCTCCCGGTAGCGGGAAGTAGCCGAGGTAGTCGTTGTTGTAGCCGAACTGCTTGCTTTGGGCTTCCGCGGTCTGCGCCAGCGGATCGAAGGGCGGGGCGGCGGGCAGCACCGGATCGCCCCAGCGGATCAGGACGTCGGCGTCGTAGCCGTTGGCGACTGCTTGGTCCTGTTCGACCCTGGCCTCGATCTCCTCGAAGCGGAAGCGTGAGGCGGCAGAGCCTTGCGCCTTTGCGGCGTCGAGCGCGAGCGACCCTGTGGTCGCAGCAATCGCCGCAACTCCAAGCGCGCCCTTGACGAAGTCGCGCCGTGAGAAGCGGTCGGCGATGATGTCGCCGATGGTCGGATTGGCGCTCGCGTTGATGCCGATGTCCTGCGAGTTCTCGGCGAGCTGCGATCGGGTCAGGTTGTGCGTCGTGTCGGTGTTGTCGTCGATCATCGTCTTCATCACGCGCTGGTGTGTCGTGGAGGTGGAGCCGGGCACAGGCGTCTCAATGTCATGTGACAGGCGGGGCTGCGGCTGGTTCGCCATCCTCCGGATAGAGGTGTTTCAGCACGACATTGACGATCGCGATCAGCGGCAGCGCCAGCGCGAGGCCCCACAGGCCAAACAGGAAGCCAAGGAAGATCTGCGCGGCAAACAGCACCGCCGGCGCGATGTCGATCGCCCGCCGCTGGATCAGCGGCGTCAGGATGTTGCCCTCGAGGAATTGCACCAGCAGATAGAGCCCGAACGCCGCGGCGACGGCGGCCCAGCCGGAGCCGAGGCTCGCGAGCACGATCAGCACGCCGGCGATCACGGCGCCAATGTTCGGAATGAACGACAGTAAACCGGTGATGAAGCCGAGCACCAGCGCGCCCGGAACGCCGATCAGCGTCAGTCCGATCCAGGTGACGATGAACAGCGCGGCCATCGTCATGAATTGGCCGATCAGCCAGCGCCGCAGGGTTTCGCCGATGTCGTCGGCAATTGCTTCCGCTTTCGCCGCATACCGCTTCGGTGTGAACCACAGCATGCCAATGCGGTAGAGCGATGGTTGTGCCGCGATCAGCAGTCCGAGCAGGACGATGATGACGATGTTGCCGAGCGCTTCGAACAGGCCGGCGAGAAACTTCCAGGTCTGGGTGAAAACGGCGCTGGTGCCCGATGCGATCGTGCTGGCGCTTGGCAGGTTCGGCCGGCCGGGCGCTGGGGGCGATGCGTCGGTTTGGCTTGCCCCGCCATCGAACGTCAGGAAGCTGGTGTCGACACCGCGGTCCTCGAAAAACTTCTTCACCGTGACGACCTGGGAACGGATTGTCGCCGACAGCGCCGTGGACTGCTGCGCGATGGTGGCGCCTCCGAGCACGATCACGGTCGAGAACAGGCCGGCCAGAAACACGCAAACGATGACGAGCCGCAGTACGTGCGGCCCGCCGGTCAGGCGGCCGAGCAGGTCGCAGATCGCCAGGAGAAATACGCCGAACAGCACGCCGGAAAACAACAGCAGGATTGTTGCCGCGGCATGCCACGCAACCGCGAGCGTAGCCGCGAATGCAACGATGGCGCACCCGCCGAGCGCGATCGAGGCGGCAAGGGAGCGAACCGGTTCTGGCGCCGCTGCAGACGTATTGGTCACGGCATTCGTCCTCGATCGAGCCTCTCACGTTGTTGCCGAATGTACGGTTCCAATCAAGGGCGGCGGGTGCGCTTTCCTGGCCTCGCCTGTGATTGTCGGCACGCAGCGAACGTGCGACAGGGGCCTGCGGAGGCGCGAGAATCATTTTGCCCATGCGATTGCTGCAAATGAAATGGATCGTGCCGGTCCTGCTGCTGGGTGCGATCTACATCGCCGACCAGATCCGGATCGGCCGTCCCGACCACAAGTACCGGCTGACGATGGAGGTGGACACGCCTGCCGGCGTGCGATCGGTTGCGGGAATCCTGTCGGTGCGTCCGAACCGCAACTACGGCGGCACTGGCTCAGGCTCGAGCGTGCCGCAGACGAGGGGTGACGCCCTGCTGGCCGAACTCGGCGAGGGGCGCAACCTTGTCTTGCTGCTGGCCTATGGCGAGGACGGTTCGAACTTCGAGGACACAAGCTTTCTGCCGACGCGGCTGATCGGCGCGCGGGACCGGCGGATCAGCTTTCGCGACATCAAGAATTTTGCCGGCGCACCGCCGGTGGACGTGCCGGAAACGCAACGGCCGGTGCTGGTGTCGTTTGCCGACCCGAACGATCCAAAAACCGCGCGACGCGCAAATGGTAGTAACCTGGAGGCGTCGTTCGGCAAGGGCTATCGGCTGCGTGGCCTGTCGTTCGACATCGTCGCGAACGGCTACTGGCCGGTCGATTTCGGCGGCGTGCTCGGCGAGCCGGTGACGCGCGCCATCCAGGCGAAGCTGCCGTGGCTGAAAACGCCGGGCGCAGCGGCCGCGGCGCTGCAGGCCGCGGGCCTGAAGGTGGCGGAGGATTTCGCACCCGAGGCAGCGTTCAGCGCAAATAACCCCCGTCGTCCTCCGATTACAGGGACGACAGCAGTTCAGACCTCGTACCAAAACAAAAGGCGCGCATTGCTGCGCGCCTTTCGCTTGTTCGATCGCGCCGGAGACGGCGCAGATCGCCCCCAAGTTCGCGCGCGCCGGGCTTGCCCGGTTTGCGCCGGACAAAATCGCTTACTGCGAGTAGTACATCTCGAACTCGACCGGATGCGGCGTCATTTCGAAGCGCGCGACCTCGGTCATTTTCAGCTCAATATAGCTGTCGATGAAGTCGTCGTCGAACACGCCGCCGTTCTTCAGGTAGCCGCGATCCTTGTCGAGGTTTTCCAGCGCCTCGCGGAGCGACCCGCAAACAGTCGGGATCGACTTCAGCTCTTCCTTCGGCAGGTCGTACAGGTCCTTGTCCATGGCGGGACCCGGATCGATCTTGTTCTTGATGCCGTCGAGGCCCGCCATCAGCATCGCGGCGAAGCCGAGATACGGATTGGCCATCGGGTCGGGGAAGCGGACTTCCACGCGCTTGGCCTTCGGGTTCGTGGTGTACGGAATGCGGCAGGATGCCGAGCGATTGCGCGCCGAGTAGGCGAGCAGCACCGGCGCCTCATAGCCCGGGACCAGACGCTTGTAAGAGTTGGTCGACGGATTTGTGAAGGCGTTGATGGATTTCGCGTGCTTGATGATGCCGCCGATGTAATGGAGGCAGGTTTCCGACAGGTCGGCGTACTTGTTGCCCGCGAATACCGGCTTGCCGTCCTTCCAGATCGACTGGTGAACGTGCATGCCCGAACCGTTGTCGCCGTAGATCGGCTTCGGCATGAAGGTGGCGGTCTTGCCGTAGATGTGCGCGACCTGGTGGATGCAGTACTTGTAGATCTGCATCTGGTCGGCCATCAGCGTCAGCTTGTCGAACTTCATGCCCAGCTCGTGCTGGGCGGAGGCGACTTCGTGATGGTGCTTCTCGACCTTGACGCCCATCTTGGCCATCGCGCCGAGCATCTCCGAGCGCATGTCCTGAACCGAGTCCTGCGGCGGAACGGGGAAGTAACCGCCCTTGGTTCGGATGCGGTGGCCGAGGTTGCCGCCTTCATACTCGGTACCCGAATTGATCGGCAGTTCGACCTGGTCGAGCCGGAAGCCGGTGTTGTAGGGGTCCGACGAATAGCGCACGTCGTCGAACACGAAGAACTCGGCTTCGGGGCCGACGAACACCGTGTCGCCCACGCCGCTCGACTTGACCATCGCCTCGGCCTTCTTGGCGATGCCGCGCGGATCGCGGTTGTAGGGCTCGCCGGTGGTCGGCTCGAGCACGTCGCAGGTGAGCACCAGCGTGGTCTCGGCGAAGAACGGATCGATCGTGGCGGTGACCGGGTCCGGCATCAGGCACATGTCGGATTCATTGATCGCCTTCCAGCCGGCGATCGACGAGCCGTCGAACATGATGCCTTCGACGAAGGTTTCGTCTTCAATCATGGTGACGTCGAACGTGACATGCTGCCACTTGCCACGCGGATCGGTGAAACGGAAGTCGACGTACTTTACGTCGTTGTCCTTGATCTTCTTCAGGACGTCTTTCGCGGTCGTCATGGATACCCCTTGTTCTACGGTCTTCACGGTTTGGCAGCGTCACGCGGCCGATGGCTGATGTCTTCAGATGGTCTTGCGTGAAAAGTCAAATTGCATCCAGTCCGGACTCTCCGGTTCGGATGCGAATGGCTTCTTCGATGTTGGAAACGAAAATCTTGCCGTCGCCGATGCGCCCGGTCTGGGCCGCACGCCGGATCGCGTCGATCGCTTTCTCAACCAGGTCGTCGGAGATCACAATCTCGATTTTCACCTTCGGCAGGAAATCCACGATGTATTCGGCGCCCCGGTAAAGCTCCGCATGGCCCTTCTGCCGCCCGAAGCCCTTGGCTTCAGTAACGGTGATGCCCTGCAATCCCACTTCCTGAAGCGCTTCCTTCACCTCATCGAGTTTGAATGGCTTGATGATAGCCTCGATCTTCTTCACTTGAACGTCTCCCGGCACTTCCACTTGTTCCACGCAGGCTGCGCTGCGCAGATCCTGGCATTGTTACTTCCGCCATCCCGCTGTGACCTGACGGACGAAGCGGTTAGGCCGTCTGGTGCCTCCGTCGTTGGAGCTGACGCCAATTTACGCCCTCGTTAAGCAGGCTCCGTGCCAGTTGGCTTCGCAGCGAGAAAACAGTGTGTTATCAAGTCATTAACGGCGATATAGGCGGCCGGCGAGGGGCTGGATGCCGATTTGCTGCCGCCAGAATAGGCACAATGCACATTTTATGTACAGATGCAGGCTGCGGAGAGGCGGCTGTCTGCCTTATCCACGGGCGAGTTGCGTCGGGACCATGCAGACGGAGTTCGGGTCATGGTCGCTGAACTGCTGACCAGCGCCGAAATGCTGCGTGCGGACCAATTGACCATTGCCGGCGGTACCGACGGCTACACGCTGATGCGCCGGGCAGGCCTGGCGGTCGCCGACGCTGCCATGGCCATGAGCGACGTGGGGCCGATCGTGATCGTTGCCGGGCGCGGCAACAATGGCGGCGACGGATTTGTGGCCGCGACCGAACTGGCGCGCCGCGGCCGCGATGTTTCGGTGATGCTGCTGTGCGAGCGCTCGACGTTGAAGGGCGATGCCGCGCTCGCCGCCCGCTACTGGACCGGCAGGGTGCAGCCGTGTGACCCGGCCTTGCTCGGCAAGCCTGCACTGATCGTCGATGCGCTGTTCGGCGCTGGCCTCGACCGGCCGGTGAAGGGTGACCCGCGCGCCATGATCGAGGCAATGAACGCGAGCAACGTTCCGATCCTGAGCATCGACCTGCCGAGTGGCGTCAACGGCACGACGGGAGAGGTGATGGGGGTGGCGGTTACCGCGACCGAGTGCATGACCTTCTTTCGCCGTAAGCCCGGACACCTGCTGCTGCCCGGGCGCGCGCATTGCGGCCGCGTGCGCGTGGCTGACATCGGCATCGCCGACGCGGTGCCGTTCGAAATCGGCGTCGCGACGTTCGAGAACATAGCCGCGCTCTGGCAAGCTGCATTTCCGCTGCCGCGCGCGGACGGCCATAAGTATTCGCGCGGTCACGCGATCATCGCCTCGGGTGGGGTGACAACCACCGGCGCAGCACGATTGTCGGCGCGGGGTGCGCTGAGGGCAGGTGCCGGTTTGGTGACACTCGCAAGCCCCCGCGATGCGCTCGTCGTCAATGCGTCGGCGCTGACGGCGGTGATGGTGCGGCCCGCCGACAGCGCCGTCGAATTCGCGGAACTGCTGGCCGACAGGCGTTTCAACGCGTGCGTGATCGGACCCGGCTGCGGCGTCGATGCGCGAACGCGCGATCTGGCGATGAGCGCGATCGGCGCCAACCGTAGCCGTTCGAAGAACGGCGTCGCTTCGCTCGCCTATGGTGTAGTGCTGGACGCCGATGCGTTGACAAGCTTTGCCGGCACTCCATCTGTCCTGTTTGACGCCATCGCGGGCGCGGCCAACGCCAGCGTCGTGCTGACACCGCACGACGGCGAATTCCGCCGCCTGTTCGGCGCGCTTGCCGACGATGTCTCGAAGCTGGAGCGGGCGCGCAAGGCCGCGACTGCCTCTGGCGCGACCGTCGTGCTGAAAGGTGGCGACACGGTCATTGCGACACCGGACGGCAAGGCTGCGATTTCGGCAAACGCGCCGCCGTGGCTTGCCACCGCAGGCTCTGGCGACGTACTGGCCGGCATGATTGCGGCGATGCTGGCGCAAGGCGTTGCGGCGTTTGAGGCGGCAGCGATCGGCGTCTGGATGCACGGGGAGGCGGGCGCCGAGGCCGGCCCCGGCCTGATCGCCGAAGATCTGCCGGAAGTGCTGCCGGCGGTGTTCCGCAGGCTCTATGACGAATTCGGTGTGAGCTACTGATGCAGGCAAAGGTTCCGGCGCCCGCGATCGGATTTGCGATGGCCGAGCAGGTAGATGCCGAAGCATTGGTCGCGCTGCGAATTCTGGCGATGCGCGAAAGTCTCGAGCGGCTCGGACGGTTCGACCCGGTACGGTCGCGCGAGCGGTTCCTGTCCGCCTTTTCTCCGCAACATACGCGGCACATACTTGTCGACGGCGAGCGCGCAGGTTTCGTCGTCGTGAAACCCGATGACGAGGCCCTACTGCTGGACCACCTTTATATCGACCCGCGCTTCCAGAATCGCGGGATCGGCGCAGTTGTTCTCGCGGCGTTGTTCGCGGAGGCCGATGCGCAGCGAGTGCCACGGAAGGTGGGCGCCCTGCGCGGCAGCGACTCGAACCGCTTCTATCTCCGGCACGGCTTTCGGCTGATGAAGGAAGAGGAGTGGGACATTTATTACGTTCGTGCGGCGCAGGGGCGGGGCTGACCAAGGAGGAAGCAGTGACCGTCTACGTCATCGCGCAGGTGAAGTTCACGAAGGAAGAACTCTATCGCCGGTACCAGGCGAGGTTCTTCGACGTCTTCAAACAGTTCACGGGACGCTTGCTGGTCGCCGACGAGGCGCCACAGGTGCTGGACGGCCAATTCTCGCACGACAAGGTCGTGCTGATGCAGTTCCCGGATCAGGCGGAAGCAGAACGGTTTCTGCATTCACCGGCTTACGAGGAAATCTCGAAGGATCGCATCGCGGGCTCAGAAGTGGTGTCGGTGATGGTGAAGGGATTGACCCAGCCGTCGTGAAGGTGCGCGGTCTCACTCCACGGCAAACCAGCGCGTGAGCCGCGGCGCGGTCCAGTCGATCCCCATAATTTCCATCAGCCAACTGCCTGGATGCTCGGCGAGGAACGCAATGCGCTGGGTCTGGCCGGTGTCGAACAGCAGAGTGTCGAGCCAGAACGGCTTCCAGCCGTCGTCGAGTCGGTCCAGCAGGCGGACGTGATGGCCGTGCAGGTGGAACGTCACCGGCATCGCGGCCCGGTTGGTGATCGCAAGCACGACGGTGCGGCCGCGTCGCGCGCGGAAGGCAGGCGCAAGCTGCGTCGACATCCGTTCGGCGGTCACCCAGTCTGCGTTGGGTGCGCCGATCGCGACGTCGAACCGTTGCGCGCCTTGAAAGGGGATCTGCGCGGGCAGGCCGTTGTCGGGCAACGTCGCGGCGGGCGGCAACGGCGCTGCGCGCTGCGCCGGGTCCGGCGAATAGCTCAGCGTTACGACCGGTTTTGGCGCTGTGCCGTCGTGCAGGAAAATCTGGGTACGTGAGGCTGGCGGCAGCGTTGCATCGATGATGACATCGACACGGCTGCCCGGACTCAGGATCAGTCGTCCGTCGCGTGCCGGAAAGGGTTCCGCCGGCTGGCCGTCGATCGCCATCGCCCGCACCTCATGGTCGGCAATGCGCAAGGCGATCGCCGCGCGATGGCAGCCGTTGACGAACCGCAGGCGCAGCCTTTGGTTGCTGCGTAGCGGGATCGTCCAGTCGACACGGCCGTTCACGGTATAGAGCGTCTGCGTCTGCTCTGCGCCTGCACCCGGCGTCAGTGCGGTGCCGTCTGCCTTCAGTCGCCAGTCCTCGATCAAAAGGATTTCGTCGCGATCGGCCTCCGTCGGCGCGGTCTCGCTGACGGTGAACACGCCTCCGGGTAGCGGACGTGCGGCACTCTCGTTGCCCATACGCGTTTCGAAGAAGTATGTGCCGGCCGCGCGCAGCGGGATCGAACGCGTCGCACGTGCGCCGGCGGCGATGCCACCCTCGCCGAGCAACGGCACGGCGCTTGCGACGCCGTCGAGGCCGTACCAGTTCAGATGGATGGGCGACGTGGCGGCATTGGTCAGGTCGAGTTCCAGTGTATCGCCGCGCCGGAACGACCAGTTGTTCGCACCCATGTCGGGGCTGAATCGCCAGGCTGTGGTTTCCCCCTGGCCCTGGCGCAGGCGCACCGGCATGTCCTGGAGACGCAGCGAGCGTTGCGCCCGGCCGGGCTGGGCCTTTGCATCGGCCGGCAACAGCACTGTTGCGCCAAAGCCTGCGAGCAGGGCGCGTCGCGACGGTTGCAGGATGGAGGGCGAGGCGGGCATGGCGATGCGGACCATGTTCGTTCGCGCCTGTCCAGCGGAGTGACTGCCACCGCCCGGAGCGGAGCCATTTTTTTGCTGCGGGCAAAGTTTCACATGTTATAAGCCGCCGCCCGCGGTAAAGCCGCCGGACCCGGACACCGTGCGGGCGTGGCGGAATTGGTAGACGCGCCGGATTTAGGTTCCGGTGGCGAAAGCTGTGGGGGTTCGAGTCCCTCCGCCCGCACCAGAGTGTGCCCCGCGGGACGGCTCACCCAGCGCGACGCCTAGGGTTGCGCTTTGCGAACGATTTCAGGCCCTTGGCGGGGTCCTCTTGAGAAGAAGATTGAGGCGATGCAAGTCAACGAAACGCTCTCCGAAGGCCTGAAGCACGAATTTCAGGTCAGTGTGCCTGCCACCGATCTCGACGCCAAGGTCGACGCGCGGCTTGCTGACATGAAGGACAAAGTGAAAATGAACGGCTTCCGGCCGGGCAAGGTGCCTGCCGGTCATCTTAAGAAGATCTACGGCAAGTCGGTGATGGCCGAGACCATCGACCAGATGGTGCGCGAGACCAACACGCAGATCTTCACCGAGCGTGGCTTCAAGCTCGCGACGGAGCCGAAGGTGACGCTGCCGACCGACCAGGACGAGATCAACAAGCTGCTCGAGGGCAAGGCGGACCTGACCTACACCGTGTCGATCGAGGTCATTCCGCCGATCCCGCTCGCGGACTTCAAATCCTTCAACATCGACAAGCCTGTGGTCGACGTTTCCGACGCTGATGTCGAGGAAGCCGTCGGCAAGATCGCCGACCAGAACCGCACCTTCGCCGACAAGGGCGAGGGCGCAAAGGCCGAGAGCGGCGACCGCGTGACCGTCTCGTTCAAGGGGACCATTGGCGGCGAAGCATTCGACGGCGGCAACGGCGAGAACATTCCCGTGCAGATCGGTTCGAACACCTTCATCCCGGGCTTTGAGGA
>Ga0190271_10001594_pt1 | contig 13069 bp, 13 predicted proteins | sample Popmic356T_FD_133747 | JGI IMG/M metagenome (GOLD analysis project Ga0190271, IMG submission 133747) | Populus adjacent soil microbial communities from riparian zone of Weber River, Utah, USA - 356 T | ecosystem: Environmental > Terrestrial > Soil > Riparian zone | place: USA: Utah | collected...
GAATTCCATGGACAACCTCTTTTTCACTCTCCCATTTCGCTTTTAATGAGTTTCGTATTTCCACGAGTTCAGCAATTTCCTTCGACAGAACACTTTCCTTTTCTTTATCCTTTTCCCTGCGTATTGCTTCCCGCTCGATTTCCAGTTGCATGATTTTGCGATTAAGCTCATCGAGTTCTTCGGGGAGCGAATCCATTTCAAGGCGCAACTTGGCTGCTGCCTCGTCCATTAAGTCAATCGCCTTATCAGGCAGGAAGCGGTCGCTGATATATCTGCTGGAAAGCTCCACCGACGCGATTACCGCGTCATCCTTAATGCGAACGCCATGGTGCAATTCATATTTGTCTTTAATCCCGCGAAGTATAGAAATCGAATCTTCTATACTGGGCTCATTCACCATGACGGACTGAAAACGACGCTCAAGGGCTTTGTCCTTTTCAATATATTTTTGATACTCCTTTAATGTAGTGGCACCGATAGCATGCAGCTCTCCTCGTGCCAGCGCAGGTTTTAACAAGTTTGCCGCATCCATGGCGCCCTCGCCCCCTCCACCAGCACCAATCAATGTGTGTATTTCGTCAATAAAAAGGATGATCTGTCCATTTGAATCTGTTACTTCTTTAATAACGGCTTTCAGACGCTCCTCAAACTCTCCCTTATATTTCGCACCCGCCACCAGCAAGCCCATATCGAGTGACACCAGGATTTTTTCTTTCAGGTTTTCCGGTACGTCTCCGTCAACGATACGCTGGGCCATGCCTTCAACGATGGCCGTTTTTCCTACTCCCGGCTCGCCCAAAAGGATCGGATTGTTTTTTGTGCGTCGAGAAAGAATTTGTAGGACACGTCGTATTTCTTCATCGCGTCCAATGACAGGGTCAATTTTTCCCTGGTTCGCCAAATCGTTAAGATTTTTAGAGTAACGTTCGAGGGATTTATATTTTGCTTCCGCATTTTGATCTGTCACCTTTGTGCCACCCCGCAATTCCTTAATGGCTTTTATTAACGGCAGACGTTCAAAGCCTGCATCTTTCATTATAGCACTTACTTTATCCTTACTCGCAAGCAAGGCAAGCAATAAATGCTCAATGGCGATGTATTCATCTTTAAATTCCCGAAGTTCCTTTTCCGCGTGTTGTAGTATCGCGTTGCTGGCAGACGACAAATACGGTTGCTGCCCGGATATTCGTGGATAGCCATGTAAAATTTCGTCGAGCTTGTTGTTTAGGATTGTCGCATTTACATTCAGCTTCTTAAAAACATAATTCGAAACATTTTCATCTGTTTCGAGAATAGCTTTGAGCAAATGGCCGGGCTCGATTGCCTGATTTTGTAAACCCATTGCTATCTCTGCCGACTTTTGTAAAGCTTCTTGAGATTTTATCGTAAATTTTTCAAAGTTCATAGGTCAGTGAGTTTTTTAAGGTGACCTCAAAACATAATCCATTAAAAACGATGTTATCATTTCAGAAATTTTGACATTTAAAGTTGCAACGTAATCATATGTTATGCGCCACAATGGCCCTTTATGTGCCGAAATAACAGTATTCCTGAGAGCTAAACATCGTCCAATTTATTTGGTTTAAAGTTAGAAAATGTCGAAACGTCCAGCTGTCTCATCGCACTTTCCTGCTTCCTGTATCGTGGAAGTTGCCTGGGAAGTTTGTAACCAGGTAGGCGGTATTTATACCGTTATTCGGTCAAAAGCCCCATGCATGGTTGAAAATGTGAGTGGACCTTATTGTATGGTTGGGCCTTATTTAAGCCGAAACATTCAGGCGGAGCTAGAGCCTCTGGACGACTCCCAGGATGTTTTCGGCCAGGCAGCTGCTGTTCTTCGGAAAAAAGGATACGATGTACACTATGCTCAATGGCTGATAACCGGTAAGCCACGCGTGGTCCTATTAAATCCTAATGTGGTTCAGGATAAGTCACTCAATGTTGTTAAATATCTTCTTTGGAAAAATCACGGTATCGATATCCAGAAGGATAGTCCTCTCCTCAATCAGGTCATTTCATTTGGCTATTTAACAAAGCTGTTCTTTGATGAGCTGATGAAACTGGTTGATAAAGAACAAAACGTGATCGCGCACTTCCACGAATGGATGGCGGCGCTACCGATTTTGGATATGAAACGGGAGGGCATGCCCATCAAAACCGTGTTCACAACGCATGCGACACAGCTCGGCCGACATCTTGCTATTAATTCACCCTTGTTTTATGCTCACCTTCCCTTTTTTAAGTGGGAAGATGAAGCCCGGAAATTTGGCATTGAGGCCGAGGCCCGGATTGAATTTTTGTGCGCCAATAAAGCCGATGTATTAAGTACTGTAAGCGAAGTCACAGCAAGAGAGTGTAAACATTTGCTGAAACGAAAGCCGGAGGCAATTGTCCCCAATGGACTGAACATTGAGCGCTTTGAAATACTACATGAGTTTCAAAATCAACATGTTTTGTTCAAAGAAGAAATTCATCGTTTTGTCATGGCTCATTTTTTTCAATCCTATTCCTTTGACTTCGACAAGACGCTGTATTTTTTTACTTCGGGCCGATATGAATTCAAAAATAAAGGTTTCGACCTGACGTTAGAAGCGCTATCAAGGTTAAATCAACGTCTTAAAAAAGAGAATTCAGATATCACCGTCGTGATGTTTTTTGTAACGAAACGGGATTTTTACAACATAAGGCCGGAAGTGCTCCAGTCAAAGGCTATGATGCAGGAAATATCTGAAACCTGCAATGCGATACAACAGCAGGTAGGCCGAAGGTTGTTCTACGAAAGCACCGTTCGAAATGAAACTCATATGCCAGATCTGAATGATTTTGTTGACGAGTATTGGAACCTGCGATATCGAAGAACTATCCAGTCATGGAAGACGAAGAAGAACCCATTGGTCATTACTCATCGCCTGGTGAATGAAGAAAATGATGAGATCCTAAACATGATTCAGGTAAAAAAGCTGTTAAACAGCCCGGAAGATAATATCAAGATCGTTTATCATCCTGACTTTATCAGCACCAGCAATCCCCTGTTTGGCATGGATTATGTTCAATTTGTTCGCGGATGCCATCTCGGGATATTTCCAAGCTATTATGAACCATGGGGATATACGCCACTGGAATGTATGGCGAGTGCAGTACCCAGTATCACCAGTGACCTTGCAGGATTCGGAGATTATATTTTGCATCATATCCCACAACATGAAGAATATGGCCTGCACGTAATTGAGCGGGGGAAACGGACATTCGATTGGTCTGCTACCCAGCTCACAGAAGTTATGTATAATTTCCTGAAACAATCGCGGCGCGAGCGGATACTCCAACGCACCAACGTCGAAAACAACTCTTTCCGTTTTGATTGGTCAAACTTGATCAAACATTATGAGCAAGCATATCAATTAGCACTTAAAAGCACGTAAAAAAATTGTATAAATTTAGGATTCGATTATAACTACAAACACCTATGTACACATCTCGTAGAAATTTTATTAAACAAGGAGCACTCCTGGTTGCAGCGACTAGTCTTTCAACCCGTTCGCTTTTTGCCGCCAAGGGCGAGCAAGAACTGGTCGGACTACAATTATATTCCGTTCGCGATGACATGAAAAATGATCCATTGGGAACATTAAAGCAGCTTTCTGCAATGGGATACAAACATGTAGAGCACGCCAGTTACAACAACCGAAAATTTTATGGGCATGAGGCCAAGGAATTCAAGAAGATATTAAGCGACCTCGGAATGCAAATGCCAAGTGGACATACCGTGCTGGGTGGCAAGCATTGGGACGCGACCAAAAAAGATTTTACAGATCTATGGAAGTACACAGTCGAAGACGCAGCCGTTGTAGGCCAACAATTTGTGATTAGTCCTTCGCTGGAGAAGGAATTTTGGAAAACCGGGGATGATTTGAAAAGGTTTATGGATGTGTTCAATAAGTCAGGTGAGCTGTGTAAAAAGTCAGGAATGAAATTCGGCTATCATAATCATGCATTTGAATTCAGCGAAAAACTGGATGGAAAGATTGTGTATGACATTATGCTTCAGAACACAGATCCCACGCTGGTGATTCAGCAGTTGGATATCGGTAACCTGTATAACGGCGGGGCTAAAGCGGTTGATATAGTCAAACAGTATCCCGGAAGATTTCAATCAATGCACGTAAAGGATGAAATAACCGCGACTGAAGGAAATGAAAAATATGAAAGCACTATACTGGGTAAAGGCATTGTAAATCCCAAGGAAGTAATCGACCTGGGCCGCAAAGCCGGCGGAACAATACATTTCATTATAGAACAAGAATCGTATCAAGGGAAAACGCCTATTGCTTGCATGAAAGAGGACCTGGAAATCATGAAGCAATGGGGATATAAATAGTCGAGGTCTCTTTGTTGTGCCTACACAAGTGAGGCACAACTCATTTTATTTGTCCACAATATTTATTTTATCTAATCTCATAAGCATGAAAATAATTTTGACACTCTGTCTGGCAGTTTCGTTTGTTATGATTGGGGCATTGACAGCAACAGCGCAGGCCACTGAATCAAAGGTGCTCAGGCACGTAGTTCTATTTAAATTTAAAGATGCCTCCACTCCCGAAGATGTAAAAAAAGTTGAGGCAGCTTTTGCTGATTTAGCGGGCAAGCTTTCTCTGATCAAAGGATATGAATGGGGCACCAACAATAGTCCTGAAAAACTTAATCAAGGGTTGACCCACTGTTTCTTATTAACATTCTCCAATGAGAAAGAGCGGGATGCCTACCTCGTCCATCCGGACCACAAGGCATTCGGAAAAATTTTAGGGCCACATTTGGATAAAGTTACGGTCGTTGACTACTGGACCGAAAAATAAGACTCAGTTTGATCATGCTACCAAAATCGTTTTAAGGATCTGACTTACTTCTTTGGCCTGCGTCACGACCATTAAATGACCTCCGCCGTTTACGAGATAATCGGCATTCCGGACATTTAATATTCTGTCTTTGGTTCCATGGATCTGAATTACTTGATTTGGCGAAGTATTATTGTTCCATCGTGTTATAGCCTCGATTGCCCAGGCGAGAAATATTTCATCCGTATCGTTCATGATGGACCCAAGCAGGGCTTTGTGCTCTTTTGAAGTGACGCCAAAGAGCCAAAAAAATATTTTATTTGGTTTTTTGAGTGAAGCTGGGCGCACCAATTTTTCCAATCTAAGTTTAGGTATAATTTTAAAGTATGATGGAACAGCATTCGGCGATTTCGCAGACGAGATCAGAATGATTTTCTCTACGGGAATAAGCTTTCCGATTTCCAAGGCGATCATTCCGCCGAAAGAAACCCCAATGAGTACAGGTTTGTGCGAAGTTATCTGAGGCAGCAATCTGGTAGCATACGCGGCCATCGATTCCCTTGGAAGTGGCGCTATCCAATTGACATGATGAATGCTGTAAGCGCTTAAGTCCAGGAAATCGAAAACTCTTTTATCGGCGCCTAAGCCGCTAATCAAAAACAGTTCCTTCACGGAACGTAATATCGGAATAAAAGCAGGTGATGCGAATTATTTGGCGCCCTTTTCCGGCTTCCAGGAACCTTGCAGCTTCCGCACAAAAATAATTTGACCAGTATGATACGCGTTATGCGTGCTGATATTACCGATCGTTTCGGCCCAGGATTTAAGCGAAGCCTCATCGGCATTTTGAATTATTTTTTCCAGCTCCAATAAAACGTCATCCAGTTTTTTCATCGTTTGCGTCCATTGCTCTTTTGTGAACGCATTAAAAGTTTCGTCGTTGTTCCCATTGAATGGTTCTAATTTTTCGCCTTTGAAAGTCTTAACCTGCCGCTCATTCCAGAACAGGAGGTGATTTGCCAGTTGACCAATAGAATGGTTTTCGCTTCCGTCTTTCCACACGGCCTGCTCAGAGGTTACTCCCTTCAGCGCCACATTTACAGGTACGAACCATTCTTCTTTGTCGTGGGTGGACTTCAGCTGCGTAAGTAATACTGATTTTAATGATTGCGCCGAAACGTGAAACGTTAAAACAAATAAGAGGATGAGGACAGAAGTTCTTTTCATAATCTTGAGGTTAAAATTCCAAGTGACTTGTTTGTAAAATTATAACATGATACAGTGAATTCGTTATATTCATATTAAATCAAAAGAAAACAGCAAGATTTGACAATCAAGAAATTAGCGCGCTAAGAAACATATAAAAAGAAGAAATAAATTAAATAGAGAATTATGAAAGGCTTACTAATGGGCATTGTTGCGGCATTGAGTTTTATTTCCCTGCAAGGCCAACAAGTATCAGGTTCGAAGTTAGAAGCCTATTACTGCCCTCCCTGTAATAATCGTTGTGATCAGCTCTCATTTGAGAGACCTGGCAGTTGTCAGCACTGCGGAATGTTGCTGGTGAAACAAACTGCTGAACAACGAAAAGAAAGTATGACTGGAAAGAAGATGAGTATTGGTTTTTACCTGCAAGATGGTGTTGAGGTTCTGGATTTTGCGGGACCTATGGAAGTATTTTCTTATTCAGGATTTGAGGTTTTCACCGTTTCGAAAACAAAAAAACCGATTCTTTCACAGGGTATTTTAAAAGTAATACCGGAATATGATATACATGATGCCCCGAAGGCTGACATACTTGCGTTCTTTGGCGGCAATGCAAATAGTGCTGCGGACGATGAGCAGGTCATCGCGTGGGTAAAGATTCAAAAGCCAGACTACTATTTTTCTGTATGCACAGGTGCCTTTATCTTAGGAAGGGCCGGGGTGCTCGATAATTTAACAGCTACCACTTTTCATGCTAGTATTGAAGCATTGAAAAACGATGTTCCAAAAGCAAAAGTTCTATCAGACGTTCGCTACGTTGACAATGGTAACGTAATTACAACAGCCGGTATTTCCGCTGGAATTGATGGTGCTCTCCATTTGGTTTCAAAACTAAAAGGTGAGGAAGTTGCAAAGAGGACAGCCTTTTATATGGAATACGATAAATGGACTCCCAACGAAGGGCTGGTGGTAAAAAAGTAAGCTCAGCTTGCACCTATTTTGGAAGCGCATCGTTGATCTCGATCCAATGTCCATCAGGGTCAACAAAATAAACCTGCTTTACGCCATCCACCCGTACCGTTGGTGCCTTCGCGGTGCCTGGCCAATTCGTGTATTCAATTTTATGCTTGTCGAGATTCGCGATGAACTCGTCAATTGATTTTACGCTAAAACACAGGTGATCATTTTTATCTCGTGAAATATTAGCGGGTGCTCCCTGAATAAGATGAAGACTCCCTGCTGCTCCAATCGTGAACCAGGTATGCTTCCCGTCATGAAAAGGTTCAGGTATTTGTTTTAACCCTAATACATTTTCATAAAAAGTGGTGCTCTTTTTTAAATCAAAGACATAGATCGCGATGTGGTTTAAGGATAACGCTGGTGCATCCGCATTCGCAGGTGACTGGGCGTTTACAGACTGAAAAGAAATCATCGTCATAACAACGATTAAGAATTGAAATGCAGCTTTCATGTTTTAAAGTTTCTTTGAAGAAGAAAAGATAGATATAAGTTGGCCAATAGAACATTGAAATATTATCAGCGGTGGCGTCCGTGAAGTCAATTCTTCTACAGGATGTGAACATCGAAGTTTCCCATCAGAAAGTGCCAGAAAGGGAAAAAGGTATCCCAAAATCGTCCCCATTTTTGCCGTGTAGAGAGGATTCCACAGCCTTAACCCCCAAAACCCGCATCTCGTCGAAAAATCGAAGGTTTTAAGACCTGGCACAAATTTTACCTACTAAACATGATGATGAACATCATTTTGAGTCAGGTGATTCGTCATTGAACTAGGCATCAAACACCTATTAGATTTGACTCAACAAAAATTAAAGACAAAACCAAATGACCACATCTCTCAGACAAAGGCTTTTAATCGCAGTTGGAATATTTGCCGGTTTATTAGCGAGCTTTAACTTATTTGCACAAAATACATCAACCCAACCTGTTGCTGGAAGCCAATATGTGATCAACTCTCAGGAGGAATATGCGATTACGGTAGAATCTATAAATGAACTTGCTGTTAAATTGTATTATGCACACCAGAAATACCCAAAATTGACCTATACCCATGTCTATAATAATGATGGGTCGCTCATGGGTTTTACCGTTACGGGTGTGCCGCAGTCTGTAGAGGCTGATAAAATCTCAACATTTCTTGTCCAGTTAGAGGTGTTGGGGAATGCTGTCAACACAATGGACGCTGCCTATTTGCCCGAATCCAAAAATGAGAAACTTAGCAGCCGAGTGAGCAAGAAGCAGGCAACCGAAAGCGTTGTTCGCGAAGAAGATGAAGTCGTAATCCATGCATCGAGTACGAATGCTTACGACTTAATCGCATCCAGCAAGTAAGCCATTACATCACCTAGTCAAGCGCGTGCGTAGTTACCCAATACCGGTAGGCTACCAGCGCTTTGTCAATTTTAGACAATTTGGTCAGATCTCGTTTACTCACTCTGGGAAGAATCACCTTGTTGATCTTCGCAAGTATTTTAAAAAGCCTCTTTTGAAGCATAAAAAATCAAAACTTAATCGGTGAGTTTAGTTATAGGGGTTAGCAGTATTTTTTTGAATTCCACTTCTGAACCTTCCGCCTGCAAGGCTATCTGACCTTTTTGAGCAGTGCAATCAAAACCTTGATTAACGAGTACTCCGTTTACCCAGACCTTCACAGAGGTATTCAGGCATTCTATTTTAATGTCATTCCATTCCCCTAACGGTTTCTCGGACCCATCAGTTAGGTTGATAATCCGCCTTAGTTTATCTTCAGTCGTCCCCCAGTTATCTTTTGGCCCTCTTCTTTTCTCCATGTCTTGTACCCGGATATCTTCCACGATACACCAGAAATCGCCTGCATTTTCATGCATCAGCTGAACTTCAATGGATTTTGGAAACATCCCATAGAGTGCCCGTGGCGTAGACGCGTGCACCAGTACGCCACAGTTACCAGGCGTTCCCGCAAAACGATATTGAACCTCCAGCCTGTAGTTTTGATATATGGCATCTGTAATCAAATGCCCCCCGGGTGTTCCTAAGCTGACGAGCATCCCGTTGCGAACGATGAAAGGATTTTTCAATGACTTGTCTTTATCCATGTCCGGCACGTCAACATGCCATCCCGTCAAGTCTTTACCATTAAAGAGACTTTTTGATTGGCCGACTACACCTGACGATGATAGTATGGAGAATGCTACTATCAATAAAAGAAGTTTTCTCATAGTTGGTTGAATTGGTTCTTGAAGGTAGTAAACTAACTATTATCAAGAAATAGACTTTATTCCCAACCTTTTTAGAGAAATCGAATTATGCCTGCAATACGGCAGTCAATTTGAACCTGACTGGATGTTCGGATAAACCAAAATGCAATTCGTGAAAAACAAAAAGACCACTGTGTGTCAGTGGTCCCTTGAAAAAATTGGCTTCAAATAAGGTTAAAAAAAATTTATTTCTTAGTGTATTTGGTGGGTGCTTCTTGGCAAATAATGTTGTCCGTTATGCCGTACATCCCGAATAGCAAAGTCGTTATGAGAATGAGGGAAAATGTGACAGGATAGGACTCAACTACATTTTTAAATAAAGTGTATACAACTGCAAAGATCAGGGACATACCCAGGATAAGAGCAAAATAGAGAACTAGAGCAGGTTTCATACGTGTAATGTTTCAACACTTCTCAACAATATTGTGCCATAGGTGTAAACATCGCGTAGGTATTAAAATAAAGGAATTTGAAAAAGAGATTTCCCAAAAATGGATCTATAATTCTCGATTCAATAAGCAAAACCGATATTGCTTCTTCAGGTAGACAAAAAAAAGAGCGGAATTTCTTCCGCTCTTTCGCTTCAACTAAATCTTCGTCTCGGAAAGATTTAGTTAGATTTTTGTTTCAGGTCCAGCGCAAAATCCTTAGCGGTTTTGGCTGTCATTATGTCCATGAAACTTAATGCTCCGTTTGATGCAGTTTCACTGCCGTTTTGGAATTGAGGCACAACGGCACCGGTATACTCGCTGAATTCATCGGCCGGACACCCGTTGGACTTCAACAAATGATCGTTCTTTTAAAATTCGTAATTGGTAAAGTGGTTTTGGTTCGTTGTCATTTTTTGCTTTGTTTTTTCTTATTGAAGTAGTTGTCCAATTGAATAATCAATGCATTGGCCATAAGGGCGAATATGCACAGGGATGCAATGAGAAAGGCTATTCGAAACATAGTGGTGATAATTTGATGAGGTGAAAAGGGCTTTTTTGCGCTTCGTTAGAGCTGCTTAACCTTTTATGCGTTTTCTGGTGGAAGGGTATCCATACGTCAAGTGGTATATCCGGAATGGACATGTAATGAAACCACCTGTTTTGTTATTTTTTATTCTATAAAATAAAAGGGGGATCGAAGGGCCTATTTACATTCAAACGGGCCCAAAAAAATAAATAAATGAAAAACGAGAACCTGAATTGTGGCTAAAACGCCTTTTTAAGGACAAACCGGTGGTAGACTTTCGTACCGCATTTTAGTTTTGTATAGAACTTCGAGCCAACAACGCCGGCAAACTCGCCAAAAAGCTTTTGCCATTTCGCAGGGAATAATTTTTCTATACGGGCCTTCTTCACGTCGTCTTCGGCTTCGATGGCTTGAATAACGTTACTACATATATTTTCTTCTTCGATCCATTGCAGACCGGATCCCTTAAGTTGATCGCGAAGAATGGTCATTTTTTCCGCGTCACGGAAATCGACTAATGCAAGTACACCTTCTGGTTTTAGCACCCGTTTTACTTCGCTTATAAATTTTTCCACATCTCCATAGGCGTGACAGGACTCCACGTTAATCACCACGTCGATACTGTTGTCGGGCAGTGGAATTTCTTCAGCGCTACCCTGGATAAATTTCAAATTTGGCACTTTATGGAGATTGTTCGCAAGGTCAACAGCATTTTGGGCAAGGTCCATTCCAATATAAGACGCCGGCTTTAACGCACTCGCAATGTGCTTGGCACCACCACCACGACCACTACCAACTTCCAGTACCGCCTTACCTTCTACCTGGGTCTTTAGCGCCAGATAATGATACATTTGCAAAGGATACCGTTGAATTTTGGGATCATCGGGCAATACAATCGGCTTTTCGTTCGTATTCGGCACATAACCATAATTCATGAACTGCCATTCAGCCGCAGGAACGCGCTTTGCTAAGAGTTCGTAAGTTACTTTTGCATTTAGACGTTTGAACCACGCGAAGCGCTTAAGGGAAAAAATAATCAGACGGATCATTAATGAGGATGTTTGAGGCCGCAAGGTACGCAATCCTGAAACGCAACGTTCAATGTAGAAGCACGAAAATCAGATAAGTAAGTTTTATTGAATAATTATTGTGTTTGACGTTCATTTAGTCATGAATCTACGGTATAACAAGTGGTAGCCTCGTCAATGATCTTTGCCAAAAATGAAATTCCATTTTATGAAAAACGCAATTGTCCCTTCGGTTTTGATCTTACTGTTCCTTTTCGTCAGCAGTGACCTTAAACCCGAAACGCATAGGGAGAGCATTACCCGTTATGGCCTTTCTCCGGCTTTTCCAGCTTTGGAGTTCGACATGCCTGTCGAATTAACAAGTCCGTTCGATAATTCCAACCGCGTATTTGTTGTCGAGCAGAAAGGAAGGATCATGTCCTTTCCGAATCAAGCAGATGTGAAAAACGCTTCGATGTTTCTTGATATCGTAAAGAAAGTTGATAGTGGTGGCGAGAAAGGCTTGTTAGGATTGGCTTTTCATCCCGATTATAAGAACAACGGATTCTTTTACGTGAATTACACCCGCAGTAGTCCGTTGGAAACTATTGTCTCGCGGTTTAAGGTAAGCCGCTCCAATGCGGAATCTGCAGATCCATCGTCGGAAGAAATTTTACTTCGATATTCGCAGCCCTTTTCAAATCACAATGGTGGAAAGATTGCTTTTGGAAAAGATGGTTATCTCTACATTTCTGCCGGCGATGGTGGTAGCGGAGGGGATCCTCACAACAATGCCCAAGACTTAAAATCTCTTCTGGGAAAAATTTTAAGAATTGATGTAAACAAACCCTCTGGTAGTAGAAAATATAGCATACCCCAGGACAATCCATTTCGCGGAAATGGTGAAGGTTATCGGGAAGAGATCTTTGCTTACGGATTACGCAATGCATGGCGGTTTAATTTTGATGATGAAACAGGTTGGCTATGGGCCGGCGACGTAGGTCAAAATGAAATTGAAGAAATTGATATCGTCGAAAGGGGTGGAAATTATGGATGGAGAATTATGGAGGCGGAAAAATGTTTCAAACCGCCAAATTGCAACAAAGAAAACTTGATTTTGCCCATCTGGAGCTATCGTCAAGGCGGCAGCACGGGCCGGTCAGTCACCGGCGGTTATGTCTGTCATGATAAAAATTTGACTGGGCTAGCGGGTAAATATGTGTATGGCGATTTTGTTTCCGGCAATATTTGGGCATTAAGTTATTCTGGGAAGAAAGCAGTAAAAAATGAACTTGTTGCTACGCTTTCTGATGGCTTATCTTCCTTTGGGGAAGACGAGAAGAAGAACTTGTATGTATTGGCGTATAGCAGTGGTAAAGTTTATCGGCTCGCGCAGGACTAAGGCGTTGCATTGACTTTAATCATTCTTCTTTATAAGTACCGGTAATAATCTTACCATCGTAGAAGTCAAATTCGATCTTTTTAGACTTTGGTACAGCATGAATAACAATATGCATAACTTCGCCTTTATTAATTACCGGGAAATTTTTTATTGTATCCCCATTTTTATAAAAATAGGTTTCAGTAATAAGTGTACCCTTAAAATAGAGTGCTGATCGAAATTGTTCTCCAGTTTCGTAGTAGCTTTCTGAATTTTGGTGCTTCAACCCATTTTTCAACCGGGTTTCTGACGCTTTAGGTCCACCGGCGAAGTATTCTACCTTTAGCTGCTCCCCACCTTCGTTTTCAGAAATGACTGTTTTAAAAAGAACCGACTTCGGCGGATATTTCACAGTGTGAAGATTAAAGCTTACAA
>Ga0190271_10001595_pt1 | contig 13067 bp, 7 predicted proteins | sample Popmic356T_FD_133747 | JGI IMG/M metagenome (GOLD analysis project Ga0190271, IMG submission 133747) | Populus adjacent soil microbial communities from riparian zone of Weber River, Utah, USA - 356 T | ecosystem: Environmental > Terrestrial > Soil > Riparian zone | place: USA: Utah | collected...
CTCCTCGCAGCAACTTCCCCCGCCCGCCAGAAAGATACTTCTGGAGTACGTCGAGGAGAAATTAGCGGGCGCTTATGGGCACAACCAAAGGCAGCTTTGCAAGTTTCGTGAGCGGCTCGGCGCAAACGGTTTCTGGGTCGACGGCAAAGAAGCTGCGCGGCTTAACGGGCAGCACCGCCACGCAGCTCGGGACGGCGGACGGCTTACCACCACCGCTCGATTTCGCTGGCGGCACTCGTCACCCAATTAAGTGTCACGGCCCGACAGCAACACGCCGCCGGGCCGCGTTTATCCATCCGGGTACATCCGCCGGTCTGGATTGTAGCTTCAGTCCAAAACTGAAACGTTCTCCGCGCACGGCTTGCCGTTGTAGGGATTTTCCGCGAGATCAAATTCGACGCGCGCACCCACCAGACCCATCGCAGGCACATTAAAGTTTTGCCATCTACGTTCCCGGACACATTTCCATCACGAATAAAATCGAAACGCGCGGCCGGAGAGCGTGAGTAAATCGCGCCTCTGTCTAGGGAGTAAGCGGCCGCCGTCCCTGCTCGGCAAAGTCGGCTAAAGCTCGGAAACCTCCGGCACGCGCTTCCTGCGGCGGATCAGCCACCAGACGCCGAACAGATCCATGATCCCGATCCAGAGACGGTCCCAGAAGCCGTAATTCGACACCCCATGGAGCCGCTGGCGGTCCACAACGTCGACGTAGCCGATCTCGTAACCCTCGCGCTTGACCAGCGCCGGCAGGAAGCGGTGCAGCCCGTCGAAGTAAGGCAACGCAAGAAACAAATCACGCTGAAACGCCTTGAGGCCGCAGCCGGTGTCGCGCGTACCGTCGCGCAGGATCGCGCCCCGCACGCCGTTCGCCACGCGCGACTGAAATTTCTTGAAGCCCGTCGCCTTACGGCCGACCCGCTGGCCCGCAATTAGCCCGACGCGCGGAACGCCCGACTGCAGCGCTTCGATCATTTGGGGAAGGAACGCCGGGTTGTTTTGCCCATCGCCGTCGAGCGTGACGATCAGCGGCGCGCGCGCCGCCGCCACACCGCTGCGTAAAGCCGCCGATTGACCGCAAGACTGGGCGTGCCGCAGCGAGCGCAGCCACAGATGCTTCGCCTTCAGGGAACGGAGCTCAGCTTCCGTGGCGTCGCTCGATCCGTCGTTGACGTAGACGATCTCGTAGCGCCAGCGCCCATCGAGCGCTGCGGCGATCTCGGCCACCAGCGGCGCCACATTGCCGACTTCATTGCGCACCGGCACGACGACGCTGACGGCAGGATGGGTTGTCGCTTCGACCATGTTGATGTCGGTGTCGTTTCGTTCCGCGTTCTAAGCAGAGACCAGCCGCCCGGCAACCGCTTTGACGCGCCGCCACGACGGCCCGGGCAGCTTGAACACCGTTCCGTCGGTCCTAACCGCAAAGCCGAGCCTGCGCGAGGCGTACCAGTTGCGCACCAGCAGCGCGCCAATGGCTCCGGCAATCGCGCCGGCGATGACGTCGCTTGGATGGTGCGCCGTGACGATTACCCGGCTGACCGCAATGATGACGGCATAAGCCCACATCACAGGGCGCAGCCGCGGCCACAGCGCGCCGATGGCAACGGCCGCGGCGAACGCCGTGGTGGCGTGGCCGGATGGAAAGCTTGCGTAATCGGGGCGCCAGACCCAAAGCTGCGACGTCCAGGCCTCCTCCCCGGCGACGAACGGCCGCGCGCGCCCGATCAGCCGCTTGAGGATCGCCACCACCAGTCCCGGCACGGCAATCGCCATGAAAATAAAGCCGAGACGGACCGAGATAGCCGCAAGAACATTGCGCGAGAACTTCGGCAGCCCAGTTGAATCAGCCGCCGCAGCCGCCAGCAGCAGGAATGCGGTCGGAAAGAGAAACCAGCCCGACAGCCCAAGTTCGGTGATGTGCCGGAACGGCCAGACCAGCGCGGCCGGCAAAGCACGCGCACCGGCCACCGAACGGGCGTCGAGCGCTACCACCGCGACAGCAACAATCAGGATCGCGGCCAGCGCCCCGATAGCGAGCCTGCCGCGCGGCGGCCACGCGGGCCGGGGGCCCAACGCCGCCGGCGGCCTGAAGAACAGAGCGACCGCGCCGCTGGCATTCGATGAAAACCGCCCCAGCCGCGATTCATCGCTCATCGACCAGTGTCCGCCCGGTAGATCGCGATCGACACCGAACGTCCGGTGCTGATGTTATATCCGTCGATCCGCGGCCCTTGGGAGTACCGCAGTCCAATCGCGTCTGCGCGTCTCAGGAAACTCCGCTCGTGTCGCGCTTCCACGAATGCGAAGCGGCAACCGCCCGGACGCAGGAAGTCGGCGGCGCCGGTGCCGTCCAGCAATCGGGTCGACGTGCCCGCCAGATACACCAGGCTCGGTTCGTGAAATCCGGCGGCGGCGGCAACCGGATTTTCACAGTCGACCGCTCGCATGTAACGGGAGAGCGGTACGCTCGGGAACAGCGCGGGATATGCAGGCAATATAACGCCGAACAGCGCAATCGACATCAGGATCGAAGCGGCGATTGCTCTCAACAACGAGCGCTCGGCTCCGTCTGCTTCGAATAGACGCCATGCCTGGAGGCCGAGCACCAGAGCAGCAGCGGCAAACGGCCAGGCCAGCACACCCAATTGCCGGCCGAACATCACCAGGCCGACAATCATGCCGATCACCATGACAACGGGCAGCACGAACCACCACGCCGCGCCCCACATCATCCAGTTCTTTCGCGCCAGCCGATGCGAATCGAGAATGCCTGCGATCAGGATCGCGATCGCCGGATAAAGCGGCAGCACGTAGTGCGGCAGCTTGGTCATCACCAGTTCGAACACGATCCAGGACGGCACAAGCCATGCCAGCAGGAAGCGCGCACCCTTCTCGCGGCGCGACGCCCAGACCGCCGGCGCAGCCATGCCGGCCAGCGTCGCCGCGGGCCAGAACGTCACCCAAAACAGAAGAAAGTAAAAACCGGGCGGAAATCCATGGCTCTCCTGCCCGCCGAAAATCTTCGGCAGGAGATCCTGCCCAACCGATTCCGCGACGAACGCATCGCCGCTGCGGCTAAGGATGGTGACGAACCAAGGCGCCACCAAGAGCGCGAGCCACACGATGCCCTGGAGCGGCCGCAACAGCAGCAGCCAGCGCCATGTCCGATCTGCGATCATCAATGTCGCAATGGTCAGCCCAACGAACAGCAGGATCAGCGGCCCCTTGATCAGGATTCCAGCCGCGAGCGCCGTCCAGAACACCGCCGGCAGGATCCACCCCGCAAGCCCGGGTTTGATGCGGTGCTCTCCTAGATAGATTCGCGCCGTCGCGCCCATCGCCGCGAGGATGGTCGCAAGCAGCATGGCATCGGTCTTGGCGAGCCGTGCCTCGACGCCGAGCAAGATCGCGCTCGCCATCATCAATCCGGCCAGCACCGCGGCGCGGCGTGAAACAAAAGCGAGAGCGACCCAATAAGTCAGCAGCACGGCGCCGATTGCGCCGATCAGCGAAGGCAGACGGTAGAGCCCGATTGTCGTCAGTGCATTGCGCTTGCCCAGCGTGTCGGCGGCGATCACCGGCCCGGCCTGCAGCCAGTAGATGCCAACCGGTTTCTTGTAGCGGGCTACGTCCTGGAAACGGATGTCGACGTAATCGCCAGATCCGATCATCTGCTTGGTAGCCTGGGCGAACCGCGCTTCATCGCGATCAATCGGAGGAATCGAGAACTGTCCCGGCAGGAACGAAAGCAGCGCCGCCACCGCGAGCACTGCGACGGCTCGCGCGTGCGAGGCAACGGCGAAGTCAATCACCGTCCTCAGGCCGTTGGCTCGCCAAGAAACCTGCTGACCGCCGCTGGTAGTTGTCGCCATGCCGTCCCCAAACCGGGCGGACAATAGAGAAAAGGCAGCGGCCAACAAGGCACGCCGGTCCGATCCCCTAATCCATTGTTATTGCACAGTTAAGTCAGATCGGCCCGACCTTCAAATCTTGTAGGACGCATCCCTGCGGTCCAGCATGCGCTTGAGCGCCGGCCACTCCAGAGAGCCATGCGGCCGCCGCTTGCCGGATGCGTCCGGTGACGGCATCACGGTGAGCTGCGCGTTCGACTTCTCGATCACGTCCTGTGGCGGCATCGAAATCTCGGAGTTGCAGGCAAGCGCCAACAACTGCGTCTGACAGGCGCGCTCCAGCCGGTAGATGTTGTTGAACGCCTGGCCGATGGTCGTGCCGACCGCCAGCAGGCCGTGATTGCGAAGAATCATGACCTCGCTATCGCCGAGGTTCTCGACCAGCCGCTTCTGCTCGTCCCGGTCAACCACGACGCCCTCGAAGTCGTGGTACGCGACCTTGCCCCAACGCATCGCCGTCTGCGTCATCGGCAGCAAGCCGCATTTGAGAGCGGATACCGCCATGCCGGCGTTGGTGTGAGTGTGCAGCACGCAGCCGACGTCGTGACGCGCAGCGTGAATCGCGCCGTGAATCACGTAGCCCGGCAGGTTGATGGTGTATTGCGGATTGGCGTTGGCGATGATTTTGCCGTCGACGTCGATCTTGATCAGCGACGACGCTGTGATCTCCTCGTACATCATGCCGAACGGATTGATCAGGAAGTGCTCATCCTTGCCCGGAACGCGCGCCGAAATGTGGTTCAGGTGCAGGTCGGTCATGCCGTAAAGATCGACCAGTCGGTAACATGCCGCGAGGTCGACGCGGGCTTCCCATTCTGCCGGATCGATGTCGTTTGCCGGCTGCGCCGTTGCGGTGTCGATTTTCGGAATCGTATTCATGACTGGTCCTCCTCGCGATCGGTCGGATCATTGCGGCTGGATGTTTGCGTCGGCGATAACCTTACGCCAGCGGTTCAAATCGGTCTCGAAGATTTTTTGCAGGTCTTCCGGCGTGCCGGTGAGCGGATCGAGATTGAGCTCGGCGAACCGCTTCTTCACGTCTTCCGTGGCGACTGCCTGGTTCAGGTCCTTGTTTAGGCGCATCACGATATCGCGCGGCGTCTTGGCCGGAACAACGATGCCGTTCCACGACGTCATCTTGTATTCCGGCACCCCCGCCTCAACAGCGGTCGGCACGTCCGGCAGCGACGCCAAACGTTGGTCGGACGACACCGCGAGCGCCCGTAAGGTGCCGGACTGCACCGGCCCGATCACGCCGGGCAGCGTCTCAAACACAAGCTGGACGTTACCGGCGAGTAATGCACCGACCAGTTCACCGGTGGTGCGAAAATGCACCGTCGGCACCGCCATGCCGGTTAGCGATCGGAACCACAGCGCGTTGAGGTGCTGCGCGCTGCCGGCGCTGATCACGCCGATATTGAACTTGTCTGGATTCTTCTTTGAGCCATCGATCGCCTCGCGCAGTGTCTTGTATGGACTGTCCTTGCCGACAACGATGATGTAGTCGAACTTGCCGACCGGCGCGACCGCCGACAGGTCAGTCGACCAGTTGTAGGGCAGCGACTTGAACATCGACGGCGCGATCGCATTCTGGCCGCTGACCCACAACATGGTGTGACCGTCGGGCGCCGAGCGCGCCGCGGACGCAGCTGCCATCGAGCCGCCGGCTCCCGGCATATTTTCAACGATGACTGGCTTGCCGAGCGTGGTAGACAGTTGCTGTGCGATGGAGCGACCGGCCATGTCACCCAATCCGCCCGCGCCAAAGCCGATTACCAGTTTCAACGGCCGCGACGGAAATTCCTGCGCGGCTGCCGAACCGAACCAGCTCACGCCGATAACGAACGCCGTGAGCAACCGCGATGCGCATAATTTCAAGACAACCTCCCCTGCAATCCTTATTTCTTCAGCGGCGCGAAGGGCGCCGGCGACATTAGCTTGCTCTCCTGCTTGATGAGGTAGCCAGCCTCGGCATTCATCTCGATGTACTTGAGCCAGTCGGGATCCTTGTAGAGCGCGGCCCGCCGACGATTGCGGTCCTCCGCGTTCTCATAGATCCAGATGTGGACGTAGGTATTGACGTCGCCCGTCTCGCTCACCAGCCAAGCCAGCGGCTCACCGAAATGGCGCTTCTGCACCTCGAAGCCGTTCTTTTCGTAAATCGCGAGCTGCTTGCGCAGGGTACCGACGCGAACCGTATAGGTGCGATGATCCAGCAGCATTGAACGCTCTCCAGCCGAAGCTGGCGAACGTTACAACGACGCAGAACTGAATGAAACACGCGCTACTGCATCCGCACCATCACACTGTCGGTCGAGCCTTTGGCGTCCATCACGGTGAGGCGAAGGAAGCCCGGCCCATCGGGATCGACCAGCAGCGAGCGCTGGCCGGCTTGGGCTGCCACCGGCACGCCATTCGCCATCACGGTGAGAGGGCCGACACCGCCGGCGATCTTGAGCGCGACTGGATCCGGCTTGCCGTCCGACATCGCCAGCTCGATGCGCGCGCCGTTCGGCGGATAGAGAATGCGCAGCGACGGCTCGGCGCTGTCGCCCGGTAGGCGGCCAGGCCGGAAGCGCTGCAACGGCGGCGGCAGTTTCGCGTTGGTTGCAAATACCGCGCCTTGTGGCGCGCTAACGAGCGGCACCGTGGGCTGGCCAGTTCGCGCGAAGGCATCGAACAGGATCGGCGCCGCCGCAACCCGGCCGATCAGCCCGGGCACCGGTGCGCCATCGGGCCGCCCGACCCAGACGCCGATGGTGCGCCGTCCGTCGTAGCCGACCGACCAGGCATCGCGATAGCCGTAGGACGTGCCGGTCTTGTAGGCGATGCGGCCGCTAGCGGCATGCTCCGGCGGCGGCGAGCCGATCAGCACGTTGCCGACATACCAGGCCGCAACCGGATCGATCAGCCGCACCGGGGCACTTGGGATGCGGTCTTCAATACGCTCGACCAAAGGCAACGCCATGCCGCCACGCGCGATCCCGGCATAGAGCATGGTGAGGTCGGTAAGCTTCACGCCGACGCCGCCGAGCGCCATCGCCAGTCCGGGCGCCTCGCCCTTGGGCAGCACCAGCGGCGTGCCAGCCTGCGCGAGACGCGCCGACAGGCGGCTCGCGCCGATCTTGTCGAGCAGCGCTACGGCCGGAACGTTGAGCGAGATTTGCAGCGCGCGCCGTACCGACACCGTGCCCTGGAACGTCATGTCGAAATTCTCCGGCGCGTAAGCGCCGTAGCGCACCGGGCGATCCTCGATCAACGTTTCGGGATGCACCAGCCCGTCTTCAAACGCGAGACCGTAGATGAACGGCTTGAGCGCAGAACCGGGCGAGCGCAACGCTTGCGTTAGATCGACCTGGCCGGCGCGACGCTCGTCGAAATAGTCGGCCGAGGCAACACGGGCCCGCACCTCGCCGGTTGCGTGATCGACCACGACGATTGCGACGGATATGTCGGGGCCGAGCGCCCTCGCCCGCTCGCGCGCCAGGTCCTGCAGCGATCTCTGCAATGGCGCGTCGATGGTTAAGCGATGGATTTTGCGCAGCGGCGTCGTCGCGATGGCCTGTTCGGCCGCATGCGGCGCCAGGGCCGGCATCGGCTTGCGGCCATTCGGGACGCCGTCGAGCTTGGCGAGCGCGACCTCGTCGGCGGGAATACGTCCCGCCAAGGCGATGCGATCGAGCACGCGGTCACGCGCGGCGCGCGCAGCCGAGACCGAGCGATCGGGTCGACGCAGCTCCGGCGACTGCGGCAACGCCACCAGCATCGCCGCCTCGGCCATGGAAAGCCGGCGCGGTTCCTTGCCGAAATAGGACAGCGACGCGGCGCGTATGCCTTCGAGATTGCCGCCGTAGGGAGCAAGGCTCAGATACAGCGCCAGCACCTCGTCTTTGGTCAGCACCCGCTCGAGCTGAATGGCGCGCACCATCTGTCGCAGCTTGGCAGCAAAGCTCCGCTCGGTGCGCGGCTCCAGCAGCCGCGCCACCTGCATGGTGATGGTCGAACCGCCCGACACGATGCGCCCGCTGGTGATGAACTGCAGCGCCGCGCGTCCCATCGCCAGCGGATCTACGCCGGGATGCGAGCGGAAGCGGCGGTCCTCGTAGGACAGCAGCATTTCGGCGTAGCGTTGATCGACCTGATCGAGCGTCACCGGCAGCCGCCAGCGGCCCTCGGTTGTCGCATAGGGCCGCAACAGGCGGCCCTCGTGATCAACCACCAGGGTCGAGTGATCCAGCGTCTCGCCGCGCGGGGCGGGCCCAAGCGAATGGACCCACCACGCGCCACCGAGCGCCACGGCAACAACCGCAGCGCTCGCGCAGAGTATGAGGCGCCTAATCTTCATCGCAGGCTTACTTCCCCATGATCTCGATCTTGCCGGTGGCGGTGCGGCCGAAGCGATCCGGCCGGTACATGTCTTCGACATAGGCCTGCGGTAGCACGTAGCTGCCTGGCGAGACCGCGCGCACCACGTAGGCCACCGCAAACACCGGCTTGTCACGAGAACCGCGCTCGAACGCCGCACTGAAGCGGTCGTCGCGGAACTCCGAATGCACCGGCGTCGCCGCGTTCTCGATCCACGACAGCGTACCGGTGTCACCCGACGACACCAGCCGCGGATTGTCGATCTCGAAGCCCGCCGGCAGATAGTCGGCGACAATCAGGCGGCCGAACTGCGGCGCGCCCTCGGTGATGCGCAGCACCACCACGAAGCGCTGGTTCTGCTTGGCCTGCGACGGATCGGCGGCTTGGCCATCGAGCGTGTAATAGAGCCGCTCGATCTTGAAGCCCTGCTCCGCCGCCGGCTCCGGCGTGAGCGGCGCCCCGGTCACCGACACCACTGCCTGAAGCGGATTGTCGCCGGTGTTCGTCACTTTGAAAGCCTGCGACAACTCAACCGCTTTCAGGTTGCGATAGAGCGAGCCCTTACGTTGCTCACCGTTGGCGTCGATCGACATTCCGCCGCTGTCTTTCGCCAGCGCACGCGCGGCAAGCACCAGCCACGCCTGCTCCTGCGTCGAGGTGTAGGCCACGTTCGAGCGCACCTGTTCGACGCGCTGCACGGCGCTGGTGATGGTCGGGCGCGAGCCGCCCGCTTCGCTCGCCAGCGTGATCAGCGCGGCTGCATCCCGCAGCGTCGAGCCATAATCGACGCGGCTGAACAGCTCCGGCTGTGCCGGTGGCTTGATGTGATCGAGCGCCGACGCATAGACCCGCTCGGCGCGCACCCTGTCGCCCAGCATGCCCAGCGCCGCGGCGATCTGCGCCTTTGCAATCGGCGTTGCCAGATCGTTGAGCTTTGCGTCGGCGATGTAGCGGAGATCACCGAGCGGTGCGACGCCATTCCTTGCCAGCACGTAGAGCGCATAGGCGAGATCGCGGCCGCCGTCCTTCGACACGTCCTGCGCGGTGTTCACCTGGTTGCGCAGCCGGTCGAGCGCCAGCTTGAATGCCGTGTCCGGCACCGCGAAGCCGCGCTCCCTCGCCCGCGTCAGAAAGTCGGTGACGTAGGCATCGAGCCAACCGTCGTCGCCGCCGGTGCCCCAGAGGCCGAACGAGCCGTTCGACGACTGGCGCGCTAGAAGGCGGTCGACCGCGTCGCGGATACGCTGATCGATGCTGCTGTCGAGCGCGAGATGCTGCTCCGCCGCCAGCTCATTGACATAGAGCAGCGGCAGCGCACGGCTGGTGATCTGCTCGGAACAGCCGAACGGGTAACGGTCGAGCGCCTTCAACAGCGTCGCGGCGTCGAGCGCGGTCGAGGGACCGACCGACAGCGCAACCGCGCCGGTGCCCGGCACCAGATCGGCGAACAGATCGTTCGAGAGCGAGAAGCTCTCGTTCCTGGCGAGCGGCCGCACCGTGCGGCGCGTCAGCACCTGCGTCGCCGGCTTGACGTCCAGCGCGTAGGCGCGTTCCAGCGCAAAGCCGCCGGGACCGGCGATCTTCACTGCGATGCCGACCGCGCCCGCGGCCGAACTCGACACCGGCACGGTCACGCTGGTGCGCTGCTTCGCCGCCAGACGAAGCTTTTGTGCCGACTGGTTGCCCAGATTGAGACCGCCATTGGCGCTCACTGCGACAGTGTATTCGCCGGCCGGACCTTCGACGTTATCCAGTTCGAGATGCATCGAGCCGCGGTCCCCAGTCAGCAGGAAGCGCGGCAACGTGGCGGTCAGCACCACCGGATCGCGGATGGTGACGTCGCCGCTTGCGCGGCCGACCTTGTCCTTGCTCCACGCCACCGCCATCACGCGAACGGTGCCGGCAAATGCCGGTATGTCGAACGACACTTCGGCAGTGCCATCCGGCTTCACCGAGACGATGCCGGAATAGAGCGCGAGCGGCGCCTGCGACGGCGGACTGCCGCCCAGCTCGGCGGCGGCGTCACCGCCGGTCTTGATCTGGCCGAGCGTGCCCTGCAGGCCGTCGATGAGCTGGCCGTAAAGATCGCGCAGCTCGGCGGTGAGCCGGCGCTGGCCGAGGTAATGATCGTCCGGCGCCGGCGGCTTGTAGTTGGTGAGATTGAGAATGCCGAGATCGACGGCGGCGACGACGATGCGTGCGTCCTCGCCCGCGACGAGGCCGTTGACCTTGACCGGGACGCGCAGCGTGTCGTTTGGGCGTTGCAGTTGCGGCAGGTTCAGGTCGACCTTGAGCGTTTTCGCCTGACGGTCGATCGAGAACCATTGCACGCCGATCGCGCGCCCCGGCATGCGTTGCGCCTTGGCGTCGAGCGGACGGCGCAAGGTGGCGACCACGTAGGCGCCGTTGCCCCAGTCGCGGCCGACCGGCACGCGCAGGCGCTGCGTGCCCGCCTGCACCTCCTGCATCGTCGAGCTGATCAGCCGATCACCAATCACGTTGAGCGTGATCCGGCCGGCGGTGCGCGCGGTGACGGCGACCGTCATGGTCTCGCCGGCCTTGTACTCCGGCTTGTCGAGCGCGATCTCCAGCATGTCGGGCGTGTCGGCGGTCGCTTCAGTGTACCAGCCGGCGTCGAACGCAATCGAGGTGACCAGCCCATCCGCGTCGGGGCTCAACACTTCAAGGCGATAGCGGCCCCACTGCACCGGCACCGCGATGCGGACCGGCTTGTCAGCCGTGACGTCGGCCTCGCCGTCGGCGACGCGGCGCGTCAGCTTGATAGGCTCGTAGCCCCAGGAGCCGTCGCGGCGATACCATTGATAGCGCGACTCGATCTTGAGCACCTCGTAGCGCAGGCGAGGACGCGCCAGCGCCTTGCCATCGGGCGCCACGAGGATGACATCGAAGGTCGCGGTCTCGCCCTCGCCCAGCGAACGCCCCGAAAACAGCGGCTTCACACCAATCATGTTGGCGCTGGGAATGACCGGCAGCGTGAGTTTGCGCTCGACCGCGCGGCCGCCGGATTCTGCCATGCGTACAATCACTTGTGCCTCCAGCGGCCTGGTCGCGACCGGCACCTTGTCGACGCTGACGGTGAAGGCGGCCTGCCCCTTCTCGTCGGTTTCCGGCATGTCCGCGATGGCTTCTCGGCTCGTCGTTACCTCCTCGTCCGAGAGGCCGAAGCGATAACCGGGGAAGCCTGGCCGCTCCTTGGCGGGGCCGATCACCAGTTCGCCTTCGAGCGACAGTCCCGACGCCGGCGCGCCGTAAAGATAGCGGCCGTCGACCTTAAGCTCGGCGGGCGCGGCCTTGGACAGGCGTCCGGCCGGTGCACTGAGCTCGAATTCCATGCGGTCGGCGACGTAGTCCTCGACCAGGAAGCTTGCCTCCCCAATCGGCGGACGCTTGGGATCGGCATAGGCGGCGACACGCCAGGTGCCGGTCGAGGCGGCCGGATTGATCAGAACGCTGAGCGAGCGGCCGCCGAGGCCCTGATCGTTCACCGCGACGCGGCGGTATTCGACACCATCCGGCCGCTCCACCACCAGCGTCAGCGGCAGATTGAGCGACGCCGCGCCGTGGCTGTCGCGCAAGAGAGCGGTGATGTGCACCGTCTCGCCGGAGCGATAGACGCCGCGCTCGGTGTAGATAAAGGCATCGAGCCCGGCCGGCGCCGTGCGACCCGACACGCCGCGGTCGGAGAGATCGAACGCGGGACCCTTCAGGCTGAGGAACGCGTAGTCGCCCTTCACCTCGGCAACCAGCATGGCCGGAGCGAGCCCGCCCTCGCCGCGCGTCAGGCCCGCTTCGAACGTCACGCGGCCGGCCGCGTCGCTGCGCTTGGTGGCAAGGACTTCGTTGTTGCGGGCGATCAGGCGGACTTCGACCTGCCCCTTCGGCTCGGTCGTCGCCAGCGAATTGACGAACACGTTGATGCCGTCGTTCCCCGAGTACGACGCAAGGCCGAGGTCCGACACGATGAACCATTGCGTCGCGAGGTTGTCGTAGCGGCGCTCCGGCTTCGAGCCGGCCGGGATCGCGGTCATCACATACACACCGGGCGCAAGATCGCCGACCGTCTGATCGACCGGGAATGCCGTCGTCACCTCGGCGTTGAGCGTCTGCTCGACCGCGAGCTCGCCCTTCCACACGCTGACGCCCTTGCTCTCGACAAGCCGCTCGACGTCGGAGCCGTCCAGGCTGCGCTGGAACTCGTTGCCCAGCACCGTGTCGAGCAGATTGCGGTCGCCGATGCGATAGATCTCGATGTTCACTGCCCGGGTGTTGACGGTGACTACGGGAATGCCGCGCTGGCCGGCGCGGGGCAGTACGTAGGCCTTGGCGGAGAAACGCACCAGCGGCGCGCGATCGCGCACGTAGATCGAAACCTCCGAGGATTTAGCCAGCGTTTCCTGGACGGTGGAAGGCAGCCCGGAACGCAGGGTTACGCTATAGCGCTCGCCGTGCTTGAGGCCTTCGACGCAGAGCTGCTTCTGCTCGGCCGACAGCGCCGGCTTGTCGATGCCGGCGACCGCGACGAACGGCGAGAAGTCGGTGCGCTTGGCCGGCAGCGATTCCGAAAACTGGAAGCAGGCACGCGGCGAAGCCGCGTCCGAATCGATCGAATAGTCCAGCATGCGGAAGCCATGATCGCTGCGCATGCTCTCATAGAGGCCGCGCACCTCGGCGACCTCGCGGATTTCCAGCGACAGCCGCAGCGCGTCGAGCGCAGGGCGCCATTTTTTCAGGTCGGCCTGGGTGCGGCCGACGATCAGCAGGCTGTCGGCC
>Ga0190271_10001596_pt1 | contig 13067 bp, 14 predicted proteins | sample Popmic356T_FD_133747 | JGI IMG/M metagenome (GOLD analysis project Ga0190271, IMG submission 133747) | Populus adjacent soil microbial communities from riparian zone of Weber River, Utah, USA - 356 T | ecosystem: Environmental > Terrestrial > Soil > Riparian zone | place: USA: Utah | collected...
CTTCCAGCCCCGCTTCGGTGGCGCCCCCCGGCGAGGCGACCGCACGCCGAAGCTCGGCCGGGTCGTGGCGGCGCAGCAGCTCGGCGGTGCCGGCAGCGGTCTCGACCACCAGTCGCCGCGCCAGCTCCGGCTCGAAGCCGTCGGCGACGCCGGCCTCGGCCAGCGCCTCGACGGCAAGCGCGAAGTAGGCGGGCGAGCAGCCCATGATCGCGGTCGCCCCGTCGAAGTCCTTCTCCTCGATCTCGACCGTGAGGCCGAGCACCGCGAGCTTCTCGCGGACCGACGCGGCGGCCTCGCCGGCGACGCAGAGGACGCCCTTGCGAACCTCGACGCCGACGTTCGGCATCGTCCGCAGCACCTCGGCCCCGGGCAGCGCCGCGGCCAGCTTCGCCAGCGGCGTCGCCGCCAGCACCGAGACGACGCTGCCGGCGGCGGCCAGCTCCGGCGCCACCTCGTCCAGCTTCGCCGGCTTGACGGCGAGCACCAGCAGGTCGGCCCGGCTGGCGATCTCGGCGTTGGAGGCGACCTCGCCGCCGAGCTCGTCGGCCAGGGCCTGGGCGCGGCCCGAGCCGGAGTCGGAGAAGAGCATGCGATCGAACTCGCCAGCCCAGCCGCGGGCCATCGCGGCGGCCATGTTCCCGGAACCGACGAATCCAACGATCACGCCGGGGAGCCTACTCAGGAGGAGGCGTTAGGACTGGTTGAAGAAGCCCTTGTCGATCAGCCTCGCCTTTTCCTCGGCGGAGACCTCGACGTTGCGGGGCGTCAGCAGGAACATCTTCTCGGCGATCCGCTGCATGCCGCCGTCGAGCGCGTAGGTGAGGCCGGAGCAGAAGTCGATCATCCGCTTCGAGAGCTCGTGGTCGGCGGTCTGCAGGTTGAGGATCACCGGCACCGTCCGTTTGAACTGGTCGGCGACCTGCTGGGCGTCGTTGAAGTTGCGGGGGATGACGAGGTGGACCTGAACGTCGGCACCGCCGTTGTCGACCGGGCGCAGGGTGCGGGTGCGGCTGCCGGCGATCGGCTCGTCGTCGGCGAAGATGTCGTCGATCTCGTCGTGGCGGGAGCGGCGCGAGGTCGGCAGGCGCCGGACCGCGCTGGACTCGCGATCTCGGTCGCGGTCGCGACGTCCCTCGAAGGCTTCTTCGCCGCCGGCTTCCGGCTCGAAGTCCTCTTCGTACTCGGGACCGTAGTCGTGGTCCTCGGCAAGTCCGAAGTAGACGAGTGCTCTGTGCCAGGTATCGCGTAGGGCCATCGGTATCGCGTTGTTTCGGCCTGGGCGGGCCGACTCCTTTACCCGATTTCGCTCAGGTTAGCGGCGATTCACACAAATAGCGTCGTGCCCAGCCGGATGATCGTCGCCCCCTCCTCGATCGCGACCTCCCAGTCCTGTGAGGTTCCCATCGAGAGTCGGCTCAGCCCGTGCTCGGCCGCTAGCTCGGCGAGACGGGCGAAATGCGGACGCGAGTCCCGCGGGTCCTGGCTGAAGGGCGGCATCGTCATCAGGCCGACGACCGCGACCGGGCAACGGGCGATGAACTCCGCCAGGTCGGCTGGGGCGACTCCCCCCTTGCCCTCCTCGCCGGCGACGTTGACCTCGACCAGCACCTCGGTCTCCGGGGTCCCGTGCTTGCCGAGCTCGCGCAGGACCGAGTCGGTGGCCACCGAGTGGACGAGGCGGCAGAGCGGCAGCACCTGCTTGACCTTGCGGCTCTGCAGGTTGCCGATGAAGTCCCAGGCGAACGCCTCTCCCCAGCGCTCGTGCTTGGCGGCGAGATCCTGCTGGCGGTTCTCGCCGACCAGCGCCACCCCCGCCTCGGCCAGGGCGCCCATCTCCTCCAGCGGCACGTACTTGGCGGCGACGAGGATCTCGACCTCGGGGCCGACGCGCTCTTGCACGCGGGCGAGGTTGGCGGCGACCTTCTCGGGGTCGATACCGTGGATCAGCCCGGCCATCTAGCCCTCCTCCCTCTCGCCGAGCCAGGCAACTCCCGCCTGGCGACCGGCGCGACCGGCGTCGCGGCGGTGCGAGAAGAACAGCTCCGCCTCGCAGCTGGTGCAGAGCCCCGCCGACTGCACCCGCTCGACGCCGGCCCGGGCCAGCAGCCGCCGCGCCACCTCGGGCAGATCGAGCATGCGACCGGCGGCGACGCCATCGCCGAGCGCCGCGAAGCCCTCCAGCACCTCGTCGCCGACCTCGAAGCAGCAGCCGCCGATCCCGGGCCCGATCGCCGCCTCGGTCGCCCCCACCGCATCGACCCCGGCCGCGACGATCCCCGTCGCCAATCCCCGCCAGCCGCAGTGAAGAATCGCCACGCCGCCGGGCCCGCGCAGCGCCACCGGCAGGCAGTCGGCGGTGAAGACCAGCGCCGCCGTCCCCGGCGCGGTGAGGACGTGCCCGTCAACCGCGGGGATCTCCATGTTCCGCTGTGACTTTCCCCCGCTATAGGAGGCGAAGTCACAGCGGAGCGGAAGGGTGGCGTGGGTTTCCAGCTCGGCGCCGTGGACCTGGAGGGCGAAGGCGATGCGCTCGGGGTCGAGGCCCAGGGCGGCGGCGAGGCGGGAGCGGTTCTCCGCGACGGCGGCGGGGGCGTCGTCGGTGAGCAGGCCGAGGTTCAGACTCTCGAAGGGCGGCTCGCTGACGCCGCCGAGCCGGGTCGTGAAGGCGACTCCGGCGCCGCCGAGGTCGGCCTCGAGCCAGCGGACTCCGTCTCGTTCGCACCACTCCATGCGCGCCGAGATTAGTCCCGGGCGGCGGCGAGGGCGGCGGCGAGCTCCTCCTCGCGGCCGGCGATCTCGCCGTCGAGCTTGGCGCGCAGGGCGGCGTGGAGGCCGCGGCCGAGCGCCGGGCCCTCGGGGACGCCGGCCGCCAGCAGGTCCCCACCGTCGATCTCCAGAGCCACCTGGCGCCACTCGGCGAGGTAGCGATCGAGCCACTCGGCGCCGAGGGCCCGAGCGACGACGAGCTCGACGGGATCGCGGCCGCCCGCCAGCTCGACGGCCTCGGAGGCTCGTTGGGGCCGGATCGAGGCGAGCTCCTCTCCCCCTGCCCGCAGGTCGACGGGACGGGACGGGTCCGCCAGATCGCTCCCCAGGGCCGCCACGAGGACGGCCAGCTCGGTGGGCGCGAAGCCCCGCCAGGGAGGGGCTCCCAACAGGGCCGCCACCTGCCCGGCCAGCTCGACTCCGCCGGGCAGTGGCTCGACCAGCCCCCACTCGCCGAGCAGCTCGAAGCCGCGGGGGGCGTTCGCTTCCGCGGCCAGGCGCAGCAGCTCGGCGCGACGGCGGTCCACCGAGACGGTGCCGAGGTCGGCGGCGCGCAGCAGCCGCTCGGTCTCCGGCTCGAGGCCGAAGCCGAAGCGCGAGGCGTAGCGGGCCGCTCGCAGCGCCCGGGTCGGGTCGTCGACGAAGGAGGCCGGGTGCAGGACGCGCAGCCGGCCCGCCTCGAGGTCGGCCTCCCCCCCGTGCGGGTCGATCAGGTCGGTGGGGTCCCGCAGCGGCAGCGCCATCGCGTTGATCGTGAAATCGCGACGGGCGAGGTCCTCGACAATCGAGTCCGCGGGCGACACCTCCGGCAGGGCTCCGGGCGCGGCATACGTCTCGCGGCGGGCGCCGGCGACGTCGACCTCGTGGCCGTCGAGCGCGACCTTGGCGGTGCCGAAGCGCTCGTGCTCGACCGCCTCCGCGCCGAGGCGGGTTGCCAGGGCCGCGGCGTCGCCCTCGACGACGAGGTCGAGATCGGCCCGGCCGCGCCCCAGCAGCAGGTCGCGGACGGCGCCGCCGACCAGGTAGACCGGCGCCTCGCTGGCGGCGCGCACTGCCTCCAGCTCCGGGTAGGCGCCGCGCAGCGCCTCGCTGAGTCCCTCGCTCGGTTTGCCGGCGCTCTGCATCGGTCCCCTCCCTACCATGACCGCCCGCACGGATGCGAGGCGGCGCCGGAAGCGGCTAGAGCCGCACCGGGACGCCGTCGGCGGCGAGCCGCTGCTTGGCGTCGCGGACGCGGAAACGGCCGTAGTGGAAGATCGAGGCGCAGAGGACGGCGTCGGCGCCGCCCTCGCGCACCGCCTCGCTGAGGTGCTCGAGCTCGCCGGCGCCGCCCGAGGCGATCACCGGGACCGAGACCGCGTCGGCGACGGCGCGGGTCAGGGGAATGTCGTAGCCGTCGTTGGTGCCGTCCCGGTCCATGCTGGTCAGCAGCACCTCGCCGGCACCGCGCTCGACCGCCTCGCGGGCCCAGGAGACGGCATCGCGATCCTCGACCCGCTTGCGACCGCCGTTGACGTAGACGCCCCAACCCTCGCCGTCGCGCTTGGCGTCGATCGCGATCACCACGCACTGGGCGCCGAAATGGTCGGCCAGCTCGGTCAGCAGCTGCGGCCGGGCCAGCGCCGCCGAGTTGACCGAGACCTTGTCGGCGCCGGCGTCGAGCACCGCCTGGGCGTCCTCGACGGAGCGGATGCCGCCGCCGATCGTGAAGGGGATGAAGACGTTGTCGGCGGTGCGCCGGGCCAGCTCGACGATCGTCTCGCGCTTCTCGTGCGAGGCGGTGATGTCGAGGAAGACGAGCTCGTCGGCGCCCTCGGCGTCGTAGCGCTCGGCCAGCTCGACCGGGTCGCCGGCATCGCGCAGGCCGACGAAGTTGGTGCCCTTGACGACGCGGCCGGCGTCGACGTCGAGGCAGGGGATGACGCGTTTGAGGGCCATCCGCTCAGGTTAGGGCGGCGATGCCCTCGGCGACCGTGAACCTGCGCTCGTAGAGCGCGCGGCCGACGATCGCGCCCTCGACGTTGGGCGCCGCCTCGCGGGCGAGGGCTGCGAGGTGGGAGAGCTCGCCAACGCCCCCGGAGGCGATCACGATCGCCTCGGTGGCGGCGGCAATCCGGGCCAGCTCGCCGAGCGCCGGGCCCTCCATCGTGCCGTCGACCTCGATCGCCGTGCAGAGGAAGCGGGCGACCCCGCGCTCGCCCAGCTCGCCGACCGCGGCGGCGACGTCGACGTCGCTGGTCTCGGTCCAGCCGGCGAGCGAGACCTTGCCGTCGCGGGCGTCGACGGAGACGACGACGCGGTCGCCGTGGCGCTCCAGCGCCGCCGCCAGGAACTCCGGGTCGCGCAGCGCCGCGGTGCCGATCACGACCCGCGCCGCGCCGGCGTCGAGGACGGCGTCGACCGAGGCCGCGTCGCGCAGCCCGCCGCCGACCTGGATCGGGCACTCGACCGCGGCGGCGATCCGCCGCACCGCCTCGAGGTTGCGCGGCTCCCCCGCCTTGGCGCCGTCGAGGTCGACGACGTGGAGGATCTCGGCGCCTTCGCCGGCCCAGCGCGCCGCGGCGTCGACCGGGTCGGCGTCGTAGGTCGTCTCCCGCGCGTAGTCGCCCTGCAGCAGGCGCACGGCCTGGCCGCCGCGAATGTCGATCGCCGGGTAGAGGATCACGCCGCTGGGGTGCTCAGGCCGGGACCGAGGCGCAGACCCCGGCGAAGTTGGCGAGCAGCCGCAGTCCGGCGGCGCTCGACTTCTCGGGGTGGAACTGGACGCCGAAGACGTTGTCGCGCTCGGCCGCGCAGGCGAAGCGGGCGCCGTAGGCGGCGCTGCCGAGCAGCTCGCCCGGCTCCGGCCGTGGCGCGAAGGAGTGGACGAAGTAGAAGGGCGTCTCCGACTCGATCCCCTCGGCAAGCCGCGAGTCGCGCTCCCAGCGCACCGGCGCCCAGCCGATGTGCGGGACCTTGAGCCCGTCGGCCTCCAGCTCGACGACGGGTCCGTCGAAGAGGCCGAGGCCCTCGGCGCCGCCCAGCTCGGTGGTCGACTCGAAGAGCAGCTGCAGGCCGAGGCAGATGCCGAGGATCGGCACGCCGGCGTCGCGACGCTCGGCGATCAGCTCGTCGAGGCCGCGCTCGCGGACCCGCTCCATTGCCCGCGGGAAGGCGCCGACGCCGGGCAGGATCACCCCGTCGGCGCCGCGCACGGTGGCGGCGTCGTCGCTGATCGTCGCGGTGGCGCCGACGTGCTCCAGCGCCTTCTCGACCGAGCGCAGGTTGCCCATCCCGTAGTCGAGAATCGCGATCCGGGCGCTCACGAGCTCAGCGTTCCCTTCGTCGACGGCACGCCGCTCTCCTCGGGGTCGATCGAGACGGCGACCCGCAGGGCGCGGGCGAAGGCCTTGAAGCAGGCCTCGATCATGTGGTGCGCGTTGGTCCCGTAGGGCACGGTCACGTGCAGGGTCAGCTTGGCGCTGTTGGCGACGGCGCGGAAGAACTCCTCGGCCAGCTCGGTGTCGAAGCCGGCGATCGAGGTCGTCGGCAGGTCGGCGTCGAAGTGGCAGAAGGGACGGCCGGAGATGTCGATCGCGCACTCGGCGAGGGACTCGTCCATCGGCACCGTGGCGGAGCCGTAGCGGCGGATGCCGGCACGGTCGCCAAGCGCCTCGTCGAGCGTCTGCCCGAGCACGATCCCGACGTCCTCGACCGTGTGGTGGGCGCCGGTCTCGAGGTCGCCCCTCGCCTCCACCTGCAGCCCCAGTCGCCCGTGGCGGGCGAGCAGGTCGAGCATGTGGTCGAGGAAGCCGACGCCGGTCGCGGCGCTCGACTCGCCCCCGTCGAGGTCGAGGGAAAGCCGGATCTGGGTCTCGGCGGTGTCGCGCTCTCTGCTTGCGGTTCGGTTGCTCATCGCCTAATCATCGCCGACTCGCCGTGTACGGGGAGGCCCTCGGCGCCGGCGAGGGCGTCGACGTGCGGCGCCAGCGCCGCCGCGGCCTCGGCCGAGAGCTCGACGTTGGCGATGCGGCGGCGGAAGGCGGCCGGTCCCAGCGGGCCCGAGAAGCGGCCGGCGCCGCCGGTCGGCAGCACGTGGTTGGAGCCGGCGACGTAGTCGCCGAAGGCGGTGGCGCCGAGGCGGCCGACGAAGACGCAGCCCGCGGTCGTGACCCGGTCGGCGAGCAGGGCGGCGTCCTCCTCGAGCAGCTCCAGGTGCTCGGGCGCATAGGCGTTGGCAAGCTCGATCGCGTCGCTGAGGTCGGGAACCTGGACGAGGGCCAGCGGCGCCTCGGCGACGCTCTCGCGGCTCGCGGCCGCCGCCGCGGTCGCCCGCTCGATCGCCTCCAGGACGTGCTCCTCGACCGCGGCGACGACGAGCGGACTTTCCGGCCCGTGCTCGGCCTGGGCGCAGAGGTCGAGGGCGGCCCACTCCGGGTCGGCGTCGTGGCCGGCGACGACCATCAGCTCCGACGGCCCGGCCAGCGAGTCGATCCCGACCCGGCCGTAGACGGCACGCTTGGCCTCCCGCACCCAGGCGTTGCCGGGGCCGGCGATCACGTCGACCGGGGCGAGCGCCTCGGTCCCGTAGGCGAGCGCGAAGATCGCCTGGGCGCCGCCCATCGCGTAGATCTCGTCGACCTCGCAGAGCGCCGCGGCGGCGAGGACGAGCGGGTGCAGGTTGCCGTCGGGCCCGGGCGGCGAGGCGAGCGCGATCCGCTCGACGCCGGCGACCCGAGCCGGGATCGCGCACATCAGCACGCTCGACGGATAGGCGGCGCGGCCGCCGGGGGCGTAGATCCCGGCCGCCCCGACCGCCACCTCGCGCACGGTCACCCGCTGTCCCTGGGGAAGGTCGACGGTCCTCGCCTCGGCGAGCTGCGCCGCGGCGACCGCGCGCACGTTGGCGGCCGCCAACTCGAGCGACTCGCGCAGCGCCCGGTCGAGGCCGGCCAGCGCCGCCTCCGCCTCCTCGCGGCCGACCGCCAGTCGCTGGCGCGGCGTCTCGGTCGCGTCGAAGCGGTTGGTCAGCTCGAGGACGGCGCTCGCGTCGGCCCGGTGTCCGGCCTCGTACCCCGGCCCCCCGGGACCGAGCACCCGGCCGGCGATCTCCTCGAGGTCGATCGGGGGCTCCAGCCCCGCGGCCCAGCCCCGCATCGCCGCCGCGGTGGGGGCAGCGCCCTCCCACTCGAAGCGGCGCGTCCTCATCCCCCCGTCGCCTTTCGCAGGCGAGCGGTGAGATCGTCGACCTCGGCGGCGCGCAGCTTGTGGGCGACCCGGTTGGCGACGAAGCGAGCGGTGCAGACGACGATCTCCTCGCGCACCTCGAGGTCGTTCTCTTCCAGGGTGCGGCCGGTGGCGACCAGGTCGACGATGCCGTCGGCGAGGCCGATCAGCGGCGCCAGCTCGACCGACCCCTTCACCTCGACGGCCTCAACCTGGCGGCCGGTCCCCTCGAAGTACTGCTCGGCGATGCGCGGGTACTTGGTGGCGATCCGGATCATTCCCAGGCGGCGCTGCGACTCGCCGAGGCTGGCGTCGCCGACGCGGCCGGCGAGGACCATCCGGCAGCGCCCGTAGCCGAGGTCGAGCAGCTCGTAGACGACCCGGTCGGACTGCTCCAGCAGCACGTCCTTGCCGGTGATGCCGACGTCGGCGGCGCCGGCCTCGACGTAGGTCGGCACGTCCGAGGGCCGCATCGTCACGATCGTGATGTCCTCGCCCGGGAAGATCAGCGAGCGCGAGTCGCCGCGCAGCGCCGAGGTGTCGATCCCGGCCCCGTCGAGGGCGTCGAGCGTCTCGCCGAAGAGGGCGCCACGCGGCACCGCCAGCTTCAGCGGCCCGTCCGCCTTGGCGGCGTGGGTGGCGGCGACCCCGGTGCTCATCGGTCCCCTCCCCCGCGCCGCGACTCCTCCATCTGGGCGAGGTGGACGCGTTCGAGGTACAGCGCGAAGCCGGCCGCGGGACGGTCGACGCCGAAGCGGTGCAGCAGGTCGTCGTAGCGGCCGCCGCCGCCGAGCACGTGGCCCAGCGCCGGGTCGTAGACCTCGAGGATGGCGCCGCTGTAGTAGCCGAGGTCCCGCAGCAGGCCGAGGTCGATCTGGACGCGGTCGGCGGCGCCGCGGGCGGCGAGCTCGTCGTAGGTCCCCTGGATCCGCGCGGTGGCGCGCTCGACGGCGGCGCCGCCCAGGTCCCGCGCCCGCTCCAGCACCTCGCTGCCGCCGCGCAGCTGCGCCAAGGCCAGGCAGGTCTCCCTCTGCTCCGTCGACAGGCCCAGCTCGCCCAGCGCCAGCTCGAGGCCGACCAGGTCGTGTGTGGCCAGCCGGGCCAGGATCGCCTCGCGGCCCTGCTCGGCGACGCCGAACTCGGTCAGCAGCTGGCGGAAGAGGTCGGAATCGCCGAGGCCGATCACGGCCCGGCCGAGGCCGGCAGCGTCGAGCGCCGCCTCGAGAACCTCGACCACCTCGGCGGTGCCGGCCGGCGCCGGCACCCCGATCAGCTCCACCCCGGCCTGCGCGAACTCGCGCATCTGGCCCCGCTGCGGCCGCACCGCGCGGAAGGCGTTGGCGAGGTAGCAGAAACGCAGCGGCTCCTCCGCCTCGGCGAACCGGCCGGCGACGAGGCGGGCGATCGGGATCGTCATGTCCGAGCGCAGCGCCAGCAGCTCGCCGCTGCCGTCGAAGAACCGGTAGGCGCTGTCGGCAGCGCGGCCGTCGCCCCGCGCCAGCACCTCGTCGTACTCGATCGCCGGCGTCGCGACCTCGCCGTAGCCGCGCTCGGCGAAGACGCCCAGCAGCGCCTCGTGCAGGCGCCGCAGCTCCCGCATCTCGTCGGGCAGGATGTCGCGCGTCCCAGGCGGAATCGGGTGGATCATCGGACTGACCTTACGAGAGAAGCGGCGAAAGCCCTGCTACGCCGGCACCTCGGCCGAGACGCGCTCGATTTGGGCCCCGAGCCCGCGCAGGCGCTCGTCGATCTGCTCGTAGCCGCGGTCGATCTGGCGAATGTTGCCGATCTCCGAGGTTCCCTCGGCCGCCAGGGCGGCGATGAGGATCGCCATCCCGGCGCGGATGTCGGGGCTCTCGACGCGCTCGCCGTGAAGCCGGCTCGGACCGCTGACGATCGCCCTATGGGGATCGCACAGCGTGATCCGAGCGCCCATCGCGACCAGCTTGTCGACGAAGAAGAGGCGGTTCTCGAACATCTTCTCGAAGATCAGGATCTCCCCGGTCGCCTGCGTGGCCAGGGCCAGCGCGATCGAGGTGAGGTCGGCCGGGAAGGCCGGCCAGGGCCCGTCCTCGATCTTCGGGATCGCGCCGCCGATGTCGGTTTCGATCTCCAGCCGCTGATTGGGCGGCACGACGACGTCGCGGCCCTCGAGCTCCGAGCGGAGGCCGAGGCGGCGGAACTGGCGCCGCACCATCAGCAGGTCGGCGGGCTCGGTGTCGGCGATCCGGATCTCGCCCCCGGTGGCGGCGGCGAGCGCCATGAAGCTGCCGACCTCGATGTGGTCGGCGGAGATCGTGTGCTCGGCACCGCCGAGCCGGTCGCGGCCGTTGACGGTCATCACGTTGGAGCCGATCCCGTCGACGCGGGCGCCCATCGCGGTCAGCAGGCGGGCCAGGTCCTGGACGTGCGGCTCGGAGGCAGCGTTGGCGATCGTCGTCGCCCCGGGCGTCAGAGCGGCCGCCATCAGGGCGTTCTCGGTCCCCATCACCGAGGGCTCGTCCATGAAGATCTCGCAGGCACAGAGGCCGGTCGGCGCGGTCAGCTCGATCCAGCGGTCGCCGGCGATCCGGGCACCGAGGTCCTTGAAGGCGTCGAGGTGGGCGTCGAGGCGGCGGCGACCGATGAAGTCACCGCCCGGCGGCGGCATCCGCGCTTCGCCGAAACGGGCCAGCAGCGGGCCGGCGACCAGGAAGGAGGCGCGAATCCGGCTCGAGAGCTCCTCGTCGACGACGACGTCGACGACGTTGCGGGCGCAGAGCCGGACGCTGTTGTCGGCGACCCAGGCGACCTCGACCCCGAGCCGCTCCAGCAGCGCGATCTGCGCCTCGGTGTCGCGGATCCGCGGCACCCGGTGCAGGAGCAGCTCCTCTTCGGTGAGCAGGCAGGCGGCGAGGATCGGCAGGGCCGCGTTCTTGTTGCCGGCGACTGTGAGCTCTCCGGAGAGCGGGGCGCCGCCCTGGATGACGAACTTCTCCATGAGTCCGGCTAGGGTAACGACCGCAATGCGGAGGGGCTGGAAGATCGCGATTGGGGTGGTCGCGGCGCTTGTCGTCGTGCTGGTCGTCAACGCCCTCTTCGTCGACGGGGAGACCAAGTCGGCCGAGGTGACCGTGCCCAACGGCCGCCTCCTCGACCTGCCCGCCGGCCAGACCCAGGTGGTCGAACACGGCCCCCGCGACGGCGACCCGATCGTCCTCGTCCACTGCTTCACCTGCGGGATCGACTGGTGGGACGGGATGATCCCCGCCCTCTCCCGCCGCCACCGGGTGGTCGCCATCGACCTGCTCGGCCACGACGGCGCCGCCAAGCCGAGCTCCGGCTACGCCATCCCCGACCAGGCCGAGCTGGTCGCCCAGGCGATGCAACGCCTCGACGTCCGCGACGCCGTGGTCGTCGGCCACTCCCTCGGCGGCACCGTGACGACGGCGCTGGCCGAGCAGTCGCCCCACCTCGTCAAGCGCGCCGTCGTCATCGACCAGGCGCCCGACCAGAGCTACGAGAAGGACTTCCCGATCACCGGGAAGATGCTGTTCTGGCCCGGAATCGGCGAGGCGCTCTGGCAGATCACCCCCGATTTCGCGATCGAGGACGGCCTCGCGATCGCCTTCGCACCCGACTACGACGTTCCGGACCAGTTCGTCGACGACTTCAAGCGGATGACCTACAGCTCCTACGAGGGCGCCGTCGAAGGCGAGAACGACTACAGCGAGGAAATCCCGCTCGATCGCCGCTTCGCCCGCACCGGCGTGCCCCTCCTGGTCGTCTTCGGCCTCGAGGACCAGATCTACGACGCCAAGGCGGCCCTGGCCGCCTACGCCCGGGTTCCCGGCGCCCAGACGGCGGCGCTGCCCGGAATCGGCCACTCGCCCAACGTCGAGGCACCGGCGCGGACCGCCCAGCTGGTGCTCGGATTTGGCAAACGGCCCCGGACCCCCTAGGATCTCCGCCACGAGGCGACGCGGATCGCGGCATTAGCCGCAGCAGACATCCGCAGAGACGCCTCCAACAGCGCTTCTGGGGTTCGCAGCACTACTGCTAGCCAGTAGTGCTGCCCGCATTCCAGAGCCAAATAACGAGCCTCCCTGCAACTCCCATTGCAGTTTCGCTGTGCCGTCCGGAGACCTCCGTACCTTACGAACCCATGTTCGATTCTAAGCAAACGCTAACCCACCGGTTGGCCGACGCTGCCGACCTGCTGATCGACTTCGCGACGCTGGGTGAGTACGGGCTGGAGCCCGTTGGGAGAACCGCCCAGCCCTGCGAAGCCGATCGCAGGCCTCCGGCCGCCCGCCAACCCCGCGACCCGCACTGCACGCCCCAGGCGCCCGCGAAGTCGGCCACCCCCACCACCTTCTCCACCGTCACCACCGACAGCCCCTACTTCGACATCCTCTGCGGATCCCGGAGCAGACGCCAGCCCTCGTCCCTCTCCAGTCAACCCAGCAGCCTCAAAGCACCGGGTCGCGTGGAGGCGCGAGTCCGGGGCGCGCGGGAAGCAAGTGGGAAGCCGACGACGTGCGGCGTGGCGTAGCAGCGCTACGCGAGCCGTGCGGCGGTGGCTAACCGCGCAGCTGGCCCGCGTGCAACCGGGCCGCGACTCCATGCGACCCGGTGCTTCAGAAAAACCGGCGGCGACCTACTCTCCCAGGGGGTTGCCCCCCAAGTACCATCGGCGCTGAGTGGCTTAACTGCTCTGTTCGGAATGGGAAGAGGTGTTTCCCACTCGCCATGCGCCACCGGAAACTTTGCGAGACCGCCCCGGTGGAGCTTGAAAACCGCACAAGGCCGCAAGGTAAGTAATTAAATATCCGTCAAGCCCTCGACCCATTAGTACCGGTCGGCTGAGTGCATTACTGCACTTACACCGCCGGCCTATCAACCTGGTGGTCTACCAGGGGTCTTACTCCCTCAAGGGGATGGGAGAGTTCATCTCGAGGACGGCTTCCCGCTTAGATGCTTTCAGCGGTTATCCGTTCCGTGCGTAGCTAACCTGCGATGCCCTTGGCAGGACAACAGATACACCAGCGGCACGTTCATCCCGGTCCTCTCGTACTAGGGATGACTCCTCTCAACTCTCCAACGCCCACAGCAGA
>Ga0190271_10001597_pt1 | contig 13062 bp, 17 predicted proteins | sample Popmic356T_FD_133747 | JGI IMG/M metagenome (GOLD analysis project Ga0190271, IMG submission 133747) | Populus adjacent soil microbial communities from riparian zone of Weber River, Utah, USA - 356 T | ecosystem: Environmental > Terrestrial > Soil > Riparian zone | place: USA: Utah | collected...
GACCCGGGCCCGCCAGTCTTCGTCTGCCAGCGCGGGGTCGACCCCGAGGACCGACACATCGCCGGCGGAGCGAATCCGAAAGCCCTCCAGGATCTCGATCGAAGTGGTTTTGCCGGCGCCATTGGGCCCGAGCAGGGTGACCACCTCTCCACGTCTGATGTCGAAGTCGACCCCGTCGAGAACGTCGTTGGACCCGTATCGCATGCGCAGGTCACGCACTTCGACCACGGTGTCGCCCATACGATCTGTCATGACTCTCTGACCTTTCGTACTGACTGAGTTATGGAAGATAGCAGAAGTGCTACAACCCTTCAAACGGGTTCTGGACTAGGAGAACTTGGTGACCGGCCTCTCCTGAAGAACGTCGTCGATGTAGATGTCGACCTTCTCGTTGTAGAACGAGACGAGGCCACCGATCCTCTCCGACTCCGGAAACGGATCGTCGTACCCCCAAACGATGTCCTCATGGATCACTCCATTCACAGCTGCCGACCAGTAGCGCGCCGTGCCCTTGTAGGGGCAGGCGGTCACCTTGTCGGTGGGAGTGAGCAAGTCCATCCTCACGTCCGACTTGGGCAGGTAATAGCGGGCGGGCAGACCGGTCTCGTAGAGGAATTGCCCCTCGGCGCTGTCGGCGACGGTGACGCCGTCGATCTCCACCCGCACCCGGCGACTCGACGCCAGGATGTCGAGACGGGTGTACGGGTCCCGAGCGTGCACGAACACCTCCTCGTCTTCCTCGAACCAATGATCCATCGTCCGCCAGACGAAGGCGTAGTGATCGACGCATTCGGGGATCTTCGAATCATGGAAGGAATAGCCCGCGCCCGACGACTCGCCGACCTTGACCGCATACTGGGTGGCGTCGCCCCGACTCGGGGATCGCTTCACGTCACCAGTCGGGCTGAGGAACTCGGCCCGGACATCATTGGGCGGGAAGTAATAGGTCGGGAAGTAGGGGACTTCCCAGACCAGGAGAGGTGCTGTCGTCTCGGCGATCACCTCGCCGCCGAGCATCACCCGGACCCTCTTCGAGCCCCGCTCGACACGGACGCGGCCGGCGTCACTCATATCCGGGCCAACCCTATATCGCCCCAGGCTTCCCCCGATCAGGCAGGGTGAGAGACCAGGTGCGTGGTCCTGGCCAGCTCCATCGACTCCCAGTACGCACCCAGACGCTCGGCAAACGCGCTCGGGCTCTCGGCATACATCCGACGGCCAAGGATCCGGGCGGCCGTCTGGAGGTCGGAACGTCGCTGCTCGGCCAGGGCGGTCATGAGCGCCCGTTCGAGGGGGTTGGGGCAGAGATCCGGCCGGTCGGCCAGCGTCTGGAGCAGCTCGGCCAGATCGTGGTCCTGGCCAAGAAGCTCCGAGATCCGATCCAGCGTGATTGCCATCCCGATCATCACCTCCGGCCACAACGGAGTCAGGATCTCCAGTTGGCGGCCGAGGTATCTCACCCGCTTCCGCCAGCGGTGGAAGGACTCCGGGCTGGGGGCGTTGTAGGCGGCCACCATCTCTCGTCGGCCCCGGGCATGAATGGCCTTCACGCCAGGCCCCACCGCCCTGTACTCGTTACGGATACCGATTCCGTACACCCGTCTGGCATCGGGGTCGGCCGGCCACGATTCATATCTCCCCCTGGCCCGTTCCAGGTTCGAAACCACGCGGGGGACGACCTCGGGATCCTCCATCACACGCTCCTCGATGCGATCACGGTTCGCGGCCAATCGCTTCAAGACCTCGTCGAATGTCCCGTCCGCCAGCAGCGGCCCGTACATGTCCCGGATGTCCTGAGCCCCGTTGACCAGCACCGACGAGGTCCGCACCGCTGATAGGAGCCGGGAGGTATCGCGCAGCCACTCGTTCTCGAAGTGGTACACCCGTTCCCCGACCTCGAATCGAACGAGGCGGAGCAGCGACCTCACCTTCTTGGTCGACTTCCGGGCAGTGTGAACCGCCTCCCCGAACTGGACATCACCGTCGTAGAAGACAGCGATTGCCTCGTCGATCGCATCGACGCCGAGACGTTTGAGACCGTGTCCGAGAGGCTCACCGGCGTGCAAGCGGAACGTGGGCAGGACCATGACGACGGCATCGGCAGGGGCGTCGGCGAGCCGGTCCCTGGCCTGAATCACAGTCACCGGGCCAGCGTAATGTTGGGCTGGTTGAGATCCGCGGGTCTTCTCCCCTATCGCCTCGATGATGAATTGCGTCTCCTGGTCGCCCATCCAGGAGGGCCCTTTTTCGCCCGTCGGGACAATGGCTGGTGGTCGATCGTGAAGGGAATCGTCGAGTCCGACGAGAGCGACGAAGAGGCTGCCGCCCGGGAATTCGAGGAGGAGACCGGCTGGTCTGCCCCACCCCGCCCATGGATCGAATTGGGCGAGACCACGCTCAAATCGCGCAAGATCGTGGTCGCCTACGCGGTGGAGGCCGATTTGGACCCGGAGACGCTCGACTCCAACATGATCACGATCAGCGGCCGGAGCTTCCCGGAGATCGATCGGGTTGTCTGGATGAGCGTCGATCAGGCCCGGATCAAGCTCAACCAGGCACAGACGGTGTTCATCGATCGCCTCATCGCAAACTTGGACGACGCCCGGAACATTGTCACCTAGACGACGATTGAATCAGTCATGAGTGAAGAGAGACAACACATGTCGAGCGAGCCGCAGACCGACGCCGAGTGGCAGGAGAAGCTCACCCCGGAGCAGTACCAGGTGTTACGGGAGGCGGGCACCGAGCCTGCCTTCACCGGCAAATACTGGGCCACCAAGACCGACGGCACTTACCGGTGCGCCGGTTGTGGCGAGGAACTGTTCTCGAGCGAGACCAAGTACGACTCCCGATCGGGCTGGCCCAGCTTCTATCAGGCACTCGAGCCGGAGCGGATCGAAGAGTCCCGGGACCTCTCCCACGGGATGGTCCGGACCGAGGTGAAGTGCGCCAATTGCGGCGGGCATCTGGGCCATTTGTTCGAAGACGGGCCCAACCCGACCGGTCTTCGCTACTGCATCAACTCGGCCGCGCTCGAGCTCGACTCCGGCGAGTAGCTCATCCCCGCTCCGGCCACGTCTGCCGGCATCGGTCGAGGAGACGGACCAACTCTCCCTCGTAAACGCTGGCGGGGACCTGGGCCAGTGCGATCCGGCCCGTGAGCATGCCCTCACTTTCGTCGTGACCTACATCGATGCCGGGCAGCATGCGGAGCACCGTCCGATTCCACGGCTCGATCGCGAAATGGAACGACTCGATCCCGGCTGCCCTCGCCGAGGCCGCCAGGGCGTCGAATAGTGCGCGTCCCAGCCCTCTGCGCTGAAACCTGTCCACGACCGTGATGGCGATCTCCGCCTCGGCCGCGCTGTCCACGATGTAACGGCCGACACCGGCCGGCTCCCCGTCGATGGTCGCCCCCCAGGCGACGTGGCTCACCTGGTTCACGTCGGTGAGATAGCGGAGCTCGGCAGCGCTCAGCCCCGAGATCCCGGAGCCGAAACGGGCAAACTTGCTTTGAGACGACATCTGCGCCAGACCCTCGATGAGAAGACCCTGATCGGCGGGCCCAATCGGTCGAATTTCGGCGATAGACCCGTCGCGAAGCGTGACGGGGACGACGATTTGCTCTTGATGGCTGCTGGTCATCTGGTGGGTGCTTGCAATAGCAAGCATACCGCGAGCATTCCAGTATGCCGATGACCCAGGAAGGCGCGGAGGTAACTTCCCCGTTATGGCGCGGCGGCGGACGGCTACGGCCACATCCCTCTTCGGTTCAGGAAAGCGCGAGTCACATGACTCGACGTCTTTCTACGACCGGTTCACCCCACCTCTGATCTCGCCGGACGAGAGGGTCGAGACACCGGTGGCTGTCGACGTGATTTGGCATGCCGACGCCCGTCAGATCAGCGACGACATGATCGCGGACCGATCTGTGGCGTTGATGGTCACCTCCCCGCCTTACTTCGCCGGCAAGGAGTACGAGACGGACCTCGCCGCCGGCCACGTTCCCGCGTCCTATGTCGAGTACCTCGAGATGCTGACTGACGCCTTCGCAGTGTGTCTGCGCAAGCTGGAACCGGGGGGACGGATGGCGATCAACGTCGCCAATCTCGGGCGCAAGCCCTATCGGTCCCTGTCCGCCGACGTGATCTCGATCCTTCAGGACGATCTCGGCATGTTGATGCGTGGCGAGATCATCTGGCAAAAGGCAAAAGGGGCAGGCGGGAGCTGCGCATGGGGCTCTTTTCGCTCCCCGCAGAACCCGGTTCTCCGTGATGTCACCGAGAGGATCGTCGTCGCCTCGAAGGGCCGGTTCGACCGTGCAGTGAAGCGTGCGAAGCGTGAGTCCGAGGGCAAACCTCATCAGCCGACAATCCTCACCGATGAATTCCTCGAGGCCACCCTCGATGTCTGGGAGATGCCATCGGAAAGTGCGAAGCGAATCGGTCATCCCGCCCCGTTCCCCGTGGCGCTTCCCCGGCGACTGATCGAGCTCTACACGTACGAGGGCGACCTTGTGCTGGACCCGTTCATGGGGTCGGGCACCACGGCGGTGGCTGCGATGCGGACCGGCCGCCACTACGTCGGTGTCGAGACCGAAGCCGACTACATCGAGCTGGCCCGGGGCCGTCTCGCCGAAGAGGGCTCGTGAGAATTCTGGCCGTGTGCGCGGGCAACATCTGCCGCTCCCCGGCCGCCGAAGCGGCGATCCGCGAGGCGGCGACCGCGGCGGGAGTAGAGGTGGAGATCGATTCGGCCGGCACGGGCTCGTGGCACATCGGCCAGCCGCCCCATCCCGAGAGCGTTGCCGCCGGCGAAAGGGCGGGCCTCGTCGTCGTGGGGAGGGCGCGGAAGGTGACTGCCGCCGATTTCGATCGCTTCGACATCATCCTGGCCATGGACCAGGCCAACCTACGGGACCTCCACGAGATGGCCCCATCCCTGGAAGCACAGGCGCGGACGCGGCTATTTCGGACCTATGACCCGACCGCGTCCTCCGACGAGGTCCCTGACCCATGGGGTGGCCCGGAGGCCGGCTATGACGAGACCATCCGGATCGTCCGGGCCGCGGCCAACGGGCTGGTCGCCGAGATACTGGAGCACAGCAGAGCCTGATTTACCGGGCGTGGAGGATGCGATATCCCTCCATGAAGAACTCGATGGCTACCCGCGTCTGATCCTCGGCCTCGAGCAGGGTCGTGAAGGGGAGACTGGCGCCGTTGAAGTTGCGATCGTTCCAGAAGGGATCCTCCCGGTCGATCTCCGACCAGGCGGAGACGTAGAGATAGGGCTCGAGGTGGCCCTGGTCCCCCGGCGAGGCACCGTAACTGGCCTTGGCTGTCTCGCTCCCCATCTCGATGGCAGGATCGAAATGCTCGGGCCAGAGCTGCACCTCGGATACATCGTCCAAAGCGTCGCCGTGACCGCGGAGCTCTTCGAGGATCTCGAAACCGAAGGCAAACCACTCGCCCAGGGCGGTCGCCGGAGCCTCCTCGACCTTGAGGGGGCGATCAGGGTCCATCGGTGCCAGCGGGTCCTTGAACTCGGTGTACCAGTCGACGTCGTAGTCCTCTCCGAAGAACTCGGCAGCGGCTCGAATGGTGGTGATGGCCTGAGTGGCGACGCTCTCACCCGACTCCTGCACCAGCAGACTGCCCTCGATCCTGGAGACCTGCCTGTCACCGTATTCGGGGGTTCCGAATCCACCCGGCGTGGCCCTGAGCCCCATCCGCTCGACGACGGCGTAACGAGCCGGGGCGAGAGCGTAGAAGGCCAGTTGGTGGAGCTGATCTCGGGCGAACTGGAAGTCGTCGGGCAGCGGTCCGACTCTCAAGCCGAGCTCCCCGTCCCGGCCGGCTTACGCCAGAAGACGGCCAGCTGACCGGCGGCAATTAGGACCCCGGCGCCGATGATGGCCAGACCAACCCACCCATCCAGATTGCCGGCGATGCCCAGCGCCTCGTCCACCGAATAGCGGCCCGGGCCGAGCACGGCCAGGGCCACCCCGATGACCGACAGGGTGGCCACGTACTCCCAACCCTCGTCCGGGCGATGGAAATTGAAGAACCCGGCAAACCGGTGAATCGACCAGAAGGCGACGACCATCGTCGCCACGAGGCCGGCCGCCGCCACCGAGGTCAACAGGCCTGCGATGAGGGCGAGACCGATGAGGATCTCGTTGAGGGCCGATATCCGGGCGTTCAACTGTGGCGAGCTGAACCCTTTGGAGGCGAACCACTTCGCGGTGCCTTCCTGCGTCCTGCCATGGTTCACGCCGTGGGCGATGATCACGACCGCCACCCATAATCGAAACATCAACAGGACGACATCGATGGCCGTCATCTCTCCTCCTCGCGGCGTGTCTTCTGGTTCCCGTAGGGCCATACATGGCGCCACGTACCTCAGGTAACCATAGGATTGCCGTCCCTATGTCTACGGTTCCGCCGGCATGAAAACTTGGGCCGAAGGTTTGACTGCTCTGGGCATCACGGTCCTGCTCGGAATAGGTCTATGGTTGTTGAGCGGACAGCCCCTCGGCGGCGGAGCCACCGACTCGACTTCACCGGTCTCATTCGACAGCGAGGCGGCCAGTCGGGGAGAGGCATTGGCGGCGAGCACCGGGTGTCTGGCCTGTCACGCGATCGACGAGGCCTCAGGCACGGGTCCCGGGTGGGGTGGGCTCGCCGGGTCGGAAGTGACACTGGCGAGTGGCGAGACGGTGGTCGCCGACGACGCCTATCTGTTCAACTCGATCATCGATCCTGCCGCCCAGGTAGTCGCCGGTTTCGAGGCCGTGATGCCGACCACCTATGCGGACAGTCTCAGCGAGACCGAGATCAACGATCTGGTCGAGTACATCAAGTCGCTCGGCTGACGCCGAACGTCTAGATGCGTTCTACGTTTTTCGTTCTCGTTTTACTCGGAATATGACAATGGTCGACTCAGGTTGTACCATCGCAACAGACTCAACCTGAGCAGTCTCAACCTGATTTCGGAGGATCATTAGACATGGCACGTGCAGTAGGCATCGACCTGGGCACCACCAACAGTGTGATCGCAGTGCTGGAAGGCGGCGACCCGACCATCATCCCCAATGCCGAAGGCGGGCGCACCACCCCCTCGGTGGTCTCGTTCAAGGACGGTGAGGTACTGGTCGGCGAAGTCGCCAAGCGCCAGGCCATCACCAACCCCGACCAGACGGTGCGCTCGGTTAAGCGTCACATGGGCACCGGCTGGTCGATCGAAGTCGACGACAAGAAGCTGACGGCCCAAGAGATCTCGGCCCGAATCCTGATGAAGCTGAAGCGCGATGCCGAGGCCTACCTTGGTGACAAGGTGACCGACGCCGTCATCACGGTCCCGGCCTATTTCAACGACGCCCAGCGTCAGGCGACCAAGGAGGCAGGTCAGATCGCTGGTCTGAACGTCCTCCGGATCATCAACGAGCCCACCGCGGCCGCTCTGGCCTACGGGCTCGACAAGGAGTCCGCCGACCACACCATCCTCGTCTTCGACCTCGGGGGCGGGACCTTCGACGTCTCCGTGCTCGAGATCGGTGAGGGTGTGTTCGAGGTCAAGGCGACGTCGGGCGACACCCAGCTGGGTGGTGACGACTGGGACCAGAAGGTGATCGACTGGCTGGTCGAGGGATTCAAGAACGACCACGGTGTCGATCTGAGCAAGGACCGCATGGCCCTCCAGCGTCTCAAGGAGGCAGCCGAGAAGGCCAAGATCGAACTGTCCTCGGTGTCCGAGACCGAGGTCAACCTCCCCTTCATCACAGCCACTTCCGAAGGCCCGCTCCACCTCCAGCGCAAGCTGACTCGCTCCGAGTTCCAGAAGCTCACCGAAGAGCTGCTCGAGAAGACCAAGCGCCCCTTCGAAGCGGCGATCAAGGACTCAGGGATCGCAGTCGGCGACATCGACCACATCGTGCTGGTTGGTGGCTCGACCCGGATGCCGGCGGTCCAGGAACTGGTCAAGGAGCTCACCGGAAAGGACGCCCACCGCGGCGTGAACCCAGATGAGGTCGTCGCCGCAGGCGCCGCAATCCAGGCGGGTGTGCTCAAGGGCGATGTCAAGGACATCCTCCTCCTCGACGTGACACCGCTGACCCTCGGTATCGAGACCAAGGGTGGCGTGATGACACGGATGATCGAGCGCAACACGACCATCCCGACCAAACGGTCCGAGATCTTCACCACGGCTGAGAACAATCAGCCCGAGGTCGAGATCAATGTCCTGCAGGGTGAGCGGACGATGGTCGGCGACAACAAGAGCCTCGGGAAGTTCCGTCTGACCGGGATCCCACCGGCGCCGATGGGTGTCCCCCAGATCGAAGTCACTTTCGACATCGACGCCAACGGGATCGTCAACGTCCACGCCAAGGACCTGGCCACCGGCAAAGAGCAGAAGATGACCATCACCGGCGGCACGGCGCTGGCCCAGGACGACATCGACCGGATGGTCAAGGACGCCGAGGCCTATGCCGAGGAGGACGCCAACCGTCGTGAGGCGGTGGAGACCCGCAACCAGGCCGACCAACTCGTCCATCAGACCGAGAAGCTGCTCGAGGAACAAGCGGAAAACATGAACGACGAGGAGAAGTCAGGCGTGGAGACCGCCCTCGGGGCGCTCCGGCTCACACTGGAGAACGAGAGCGCGGAGACCAGCGAGATCAGGACCAAGATGGACGAGCTGATCCAGGCCAGCCAGGCCATGGCGACCCGGCTCTACGAGCAGGCGGCACAGCAAGGCCAGGCCGGAGCGGCGGGTGACGAGGATGCCGTGAGCGACGACGATGACGTCGTCGAAGCTGAGATCATTGAGGATGATGAGGACGCCTAAGGCGTCCTCATCATCCGTACTTGGTATTCGGTACTTGGTACTTGGACATGACTGACCAACCAGAGATCGTTGAGGCCGAAGTGGTCGAAGCCAAGGGGCCCACTGACGCCGCCGCCCTCGGCATCGACCTGCCCGAGGACCCGGATGAGGCGGTCGAGCTCTTGCTCACGCATCTCGAGGAGTCGAGAGACGAGGCGACCTCCTATCTCGACGACCTGAGACGCGTCGCGGCAGATTTCGACAACTACCGAAAGCGCACCACCCGGGAGCAGGCCGCCACCCTCGACCGCGCCGCCGAGCGGGTCGTCCGCGAGTTGCTTCCGGTGCTCGACACCTTCGACGCCGCTCTCGGCACCGCGGCCGAATCCGAGACAGAGCGACAGCTGCTCTCCGGGATGATCAGCACCCGTGAGCAGCTTCTCGCCGCGCTGGAGAAAGAAGGTCTCGAAGTGGTTCCGACCGTAGGCGAGCCTTTCGACCCCGAGATCCACGAGCCCGTCGGGGCCCCCGGCGGAACCAACGATCTCGTGGTGTCATCCGAGTTGCGTCGCGGTTATCGACTCCGGGACCGGGTCCTCCGGCCGGCCATGGTGATGCTGGAAGCACGAGAGTGAACAGAGACTGGGTCGACAAAGATTTCTACGAGATCCTCGGTGTCAGCTCCGAGGCAACGGCCGACGAGATCAAGAAGGCCTATCGCAAGCTGGCGCAGAAGAATCACCCCGACGCCAACCCGGACGACAAGGAGGCGGAGGAGAGGTTCAAGGAGATCTCTGAGGCCTACGCCACCCTGTCCAACGCCGAACAGCGCAAGGAGTACGACCAGGTGCGCCGCATGGTCGACACCGGGGGATTCGCCGGGTATGGCACCCAGGGTGGTGGGGGATTTGGCGGGTTCGGGGGTCAACAGGTCCGAGTCGAGGACCTCTCCGACCTGCTCGGTGGAATGGGCGGTCTCGGCGACATCTTCGGATTCGGGTCCAGGGGCCGCGCCGGCCCGGCCCGTGGAGCCGACGCCCAAGCCGATCTCTCCATCTCGTTCGATGATGCGGTGAGCGGGGTGACCACGACCTTGAGCGTGCGAGGCGTCACGACCTGCTCACACTGCGGTGGGAACGGAGCAGAGCCGGGGACTCAGGTGACCACCTGTCCCACCTGCGGCGGCCAGGGCGTCGTAGCCCAGAATCAGGGATTCTTCTCCTTCTCCCAGCCGTGTCCTCAATGCCGGGGGGCGGGTCGCCTCGTCGAGACTCCGTGTCGGGTGTGCCGGGGCAGCGGGACCGAGACCAGGACACGCGATGTCAAGGTGCGGATCCCGCCTGGCGTGCAGGACGGGAACACGCTTCGCATCCCGGGGAAGGGCGGCCCGGGGAGGAACGGCGGGCCCAGTGGCGATCTCCTCGTCAAGGTCCACGTCCAGGCGAGTCAGACCTTTGGCAGGAAGGGCAACGACCTGACCCTCACGGTCCCCATCACCTATCCGGAGGCGGTCCTGGGGACCAAGTTGGAGGTCCCAACTCTCAATGGGGGCGTCAAGCTCAAAGTCCCGGCGGGTACCCCCTCCGGGAAGACATTCCGGGTTCGGGGCAAGGGGGTCACCCCCGACCGGGGCCGCACCGGCGACCTGCTGGTCACGGTCCAGGTCGCCGTGCCCTCCAAGGTATCCAAGGAGGAGAAGAAACTGCTCGAGGATCTGGCTGCGATGGAAACCGACGACGTCCGCTCCCATCTGAGAACATGAGACCGACATGACCGAGACGAGAAGAGCCGTGTTCGTCATCTCGGTGGCGGCGGAGCTGGCCGGGATGCATCCACAGACCCTGCGCATCTACGAGCGCAAGGGCCTGCTCGAGCCTGCACGAACTCCTGGTGGGACCCGGCGTTACTCGCAGGAGGACATCGAACGTCTCCAGCTCATCCAGGAGCTCACCAGCCAGGGGCTCAACCTGGAAGGGGTCAGGCGGGTACTCGCCCTTCAAGAGGAGAACCGCACCCTCAAGCGGAAGGTCGACAGACTGCGTGACAAGCTCGATGATCTCGAGGAGGAGATGGAGCGCAGGCTGGACGAGGTACATCGTTCCTACCGGCACGACATCGTCCTCCGTTCCCAGCTGCGGTCGGTCATCGGCGAGGACCGCTGATGGCTGATTCCTTCTCCGGGCCGGTCCGCGTCCTCGGGGACGACGGGATCCTCCTCACGACGGGCACGGTGAGCCTTGTCACAGATGACGAGATGGGAGGTTGGAAGGGCACCCTCGAGACCCTCCTCGGAACTGCGGTAGCCGGCAAGGCCCTCGTCGTCGAGCTGGAGATCCCCGGCGACGGAAAGGGACGGGCCCAGCTCACCCCAAACGGTGTCAACGGCGATCGCGCCGTCTCCGAGGTGGTCAGCCTCGGCCCACCCTTCTTCTGATTCGCGCCAGAATGTGTCGGGCCCATGGGTGCCGCCGCCGATTGTGAGGCCATAGGGGCCGGGTTCCTCGGTCAGCCGATCAATGGCCTGACCACCCTCGGCTTCGTGGTCGCGGGAGTAATCATCATCGTCTCGCGCCGGGAGATGCAATGGATCGGGATCGGGCTCATCGCGACCGGGCTCGGCTCGTTCCTCTTCCACGGCCCCATGCCAACGGGCAACGAGTGGGCCCACGACGTGACGCTGGCATGGCTGGTGACCATGGTTGCCGGATGGGGAACCCTTTGGGAGCGGTTCTCGCGTCTTCCCGCCTTGCTCATCATCGGCGCAGCGTTCGCCATGGTTCCGGTCATCGCCGACCCTTTCGCCGCGGTCATGACCGCTGCTGCCGTGATCTCGATCCTTCGCCGCGACCGCTCCGCAGCCACGGTGGCGCCTCTGGTGCTCCTGGCGGCGGTGGCGGTGTTCGGCCGTCTCGGCGCCACCGGCGGCCCCTTGTGTGACCCGGAGGCACTCTTCCAGCCGCATGCCGTTTGGCATCTGGGCTCGGCCATCGCGGTGACCTGGTGGGCATTGGGTTCGGCGGTGCCCGGTCAATTGCCCCGGGGCAGCCGATAACCCATTCCCCGGACGGTTTCGATCACTTCGTCGCCCAGCTTCTTTCGCAGGGCGCGCACATAGACCTCCACCACGTTGGAGCCGGGGTCGAAGTCGTAGCCCCAGACCTGGGAGAGGAACTGTTCCCTGGAAAGGACTTGATCAGGATGGCGCATGAAGGTCTCGAGCATGGCGAACTCGCGGGCAGTGAGCTCCACCTCGGTGCTGCCCACCGTCGCTCGGCGGGTGCGCACGTCGAGGCTGAGGCTGCCCACCTCCAGAACGGCCAGATCGTCGCCGGGATGGGTCTTGAGACGGGTACGGATGCGGGCCAGCAACTCATCGAAACGGAACGGCTTGGTCACATAGTCGTCGGCGCCGGTCTCGAAGCCGGCGACTGTCGCGTCCGCACGAGCTGTGAGGATGACGACGGGGATTCGCTCCCCGCGGCGGCGGATGTCCGCCAACGCCTCGAGACCGTCCAGATCGGGGAGGCCTAGATCGAGGATGACGAGGTCGAAGTCGCGGTCGCGGGCGACCGAGGCCACCATCCGGCCGCTGTCGACGGTCATCGTGGTGTACCCGTGGGCACGCAAACCCTTTTCCAGGAAGGACGCGATCCTCGGCTCGTCCTCGGCGATCAGGATCCGGGCCATACAGACGTCCTTTCGATCATGTCGAGCTGCTCGGTGTCTTCCCCGGGACGAAAGGTCGTCACCCCAAACTCGGTCGGCGCCTCGGACGTTGGAGTGCCCGGCAGAACGATCGTGAACGTGGCGCCCTGTTCCGGCGCGCTCTCCAGCTCCACCTGCCCGCCGTGGGCGGTGGCGATGGTGCGAACGATCGAAAGGCCCAAGCCGGCGCCATCGGACCTCCGCCCGGAGCGGCCTCGGGCAAAGCGGTCGAAGACGCGCTCGTGCTCCGCAGGGTCGATCCCGGTCCCGGTGTCTCGGACCCAGAGGCGAACCCCTCCCTCGGCCCAGGCGGTGCCCAGCCCGATCTCGGCTCCGGGCACGGTGTGCTCGACGGCGTTGCGGGCGAGATTGAGCATGGCTTGGGTCACGCGCTGCGGGTCGGCGTGGATGATCCCTTCGGCGCAGGCGTCGAGCTGCCAGGCCCGCTGCCCCAGTGTGCGTCCCTTGGCCAGTAGCTCGGTGGTGAGGTCGGCCAGTTCCACCGGCTCGATGCGGATGAAGTCCGGCTGC
>Ga0190271_10001598_pt1 | contig 13059 bp, 12 predicted proteins | sample Popmic356T_FD_133747 | JGI IMG/M metagenome (GOLD analysis project Ga0190271, IMG submission 133747) | Populus adjacent soil microbial communities from riparian zone of Weber River, Utah, USA - 356 T | ecosystem: Environmental > Terrestrial > Soil > Riparian zone | place: USA: Utah | collected...
CCACCGCGAGCTTCTTCTTGGTCTGCTCCTGGCCGATGACGTACTCGTCGAGGAACTTCTTGATCTCGGTCGGGAGTGGCAGCGACGAGCGTGTGCCCCGCTCGAACTTGCTGTCGTCCGCGATGATGTCGTTGCACACCTCGACACACTCGTCGCAGATGAACACGGTGGGACCCGCGATCAGCTTACGGACGTCGTTCTGATCCTTGTTGCAGAACGAGCAGCGGAGGACTTCGGCGTCGCCGGTTTTCTTCGTGGTCATTGCCCCTTCTCGCACTTCCTGACAGTATCGGCACCGGCCTGCGGCACCGACAGCGGGGACGTCCCGGTCAACTCAGGCCCGACGACTGAGGACATCGTCGATAATACCGTATTCCTTCGACTGGTCCGCCCCCATGATGTAGTCGCGGTCGGTGTCGTCCTCGATGCGCGACAGGGACTGCCCGGTGTGGTGCGCCAGTATCTCGTTCAGCCGCGCGCGCATGCGCAGAATTTCCCTGGCGTGGATGTCGATGTCGGCCGCCTGGCCCGCCAGCCCGGACATGTGCGGCTGGTGGATCAGGATGCGGGAGTTGGGCAGGGAGAACCGTTTGCCCTTCGCCCCGGCGGCCAGCAGCACGGCCGCCATCGAGGCCGCCTGGCCGATGCAGTAGGTGGCCACGTCCGGCTTGATGAACTGCATCGTGTCGTAGATGGCCAGGCCAGCCGTGATCGACCCGCCGGGCGAGTTGATGTAGAGCACGATGTCGCGCTCGGCATCCTCCGCCTCGAGAAACAGCATCTGAGCGATGACCAGATTCGCAATCTGGTCATCGATCGGCGTGCCGATGAAGATGATGCTGTCTTTCAGCAGGCGCGAGAAGATGTCGTACGCGCGTTCGCCGCGGTTGGTCTGCTCGACCACCATTGGAACCAGTTGAGCTCGTGAATCAGGCATAGATCGTCAGTCGGGCGGGTCCGGGGCGCGGTGAGCCCGCAGCCTTCGCAACTGCGTCTGCCATCCCCTCATGAATCGTTTATCGGTCGCCAACCGGTCCGGGATTATCCGGACCGGTGCACGTCCGTGCGTTCTGTTGCGCGGCTACGTCGTGATTTGTGACTTTTCGAGCAGCCACGCCATCGTCTTCTCGCGCTGAATGCCCGCCAGCAGGCGGGGCAGGGCGCCTTCCTTCTCCAACCGGGCGCGCACGGCATCCGGCGTCCGGCCGGCCCGCTCCGCGAACTTCCCGATCTCCACGGCGAGGTCGTCATCGGTGGCGACGATTGCCTCGCGCTTCGCGATTTCGTCGAGCACCAGTGTGCTCTTGACCGTCTCGATCGCCGTGTCGCGCTGGCGTTCCCGGAACTCCCGCCAGTCCACGTTGACCTGCATCGGGTCGAGGCCCTGCTCCATCAGGCGGCGCACGAACTCCTCCAGCCGCCGATCCACTTCCTGTTCCACCAGGACGTCGGGCGCGGCCTGCAGGCGCGCCGACAGCCGCTGCAGCAGAGCATGGCGTACCGCGTGATCAGCATCGGACTCGGCACCGTGCTGCAGGTCCTCACGGATGCGCTCGCGCAGGGCGTCAAGCGTCTCGACGTCACTGACCTCTTTCGCGAAGTCGTCGTCGATCGCCAGCAACTCCCGGCGGCGGAGGCCCTTGACCGAGACGGAGTAGTCGACCGTGGCGCCTGCCAGGTCGGCAATCTCGTATTCGGCCGGATACGTGACAGTGAACTCGCGACGGTCGCCATCGGCCGTGCCCGTCAGGTGTTCGTCGAATCCCGGAGGGTTGGCACTCGCGCCGATCTCCACCGACACGTTCTCGAGCGACTCGGGCTGGTCGGCTGGCGGTTCCGGTTCACCCGGAAGGGCAATCAGGCGGCCCCGCTTCGTCCGCGTCAGGTCGAGGAGCAGCGTGTCACCAGTTTCCGCGCTGCGACCTTCGACCGGTTGCCACCGGGCATGACGCTCCTGCAGCTGTTCCAGCGCGCGGTCAACGGCTCCCACTTCCAGCACCGCCGGCGGCTTCTGAAGCGAGAGGCCGGTGTACTCTCCAGGCTCGATAGCCGGCAGCGTCTCGAAGTCAGCCTCGAACGTCATTGGCCGACCTTCCTCGAGCACCACGTCTTTGATGTCGGGAGTCGCCACCGGTTCGAGGCCGCGTTCACGCAGCGCATCGCCGACCAGTCGCGGGATGAGATCGTGCGCGACGTCGTGCAGAATCTGGTCCTTGTAACGCTGCCGAACGACCCTGGCAGGCACCTTGCCAGGCCGGAAGCCGGGAACTCGCGCTGAGCGGGAGTAGTTCCGGGCCACACGGTCAATCTCGACCTCGACGACATCGGGCGGGACTTCGAAGGACAGGTGCTTGCGGGTCTCTGAAACCTCTGTGAACTCGGTCTTCATCCCGACCATTATGTCAGAGGAAAGCGGAACTCCGCAGGCTGGCAGGGGGCTGGGCCGAGGCGCGGGTACCGGGCGGGATGAGGGCCGGGAAGCTCGGTGGCATAATCGGGCCGGGAAGCCTGGACGAGTGGCGTAACTGGCAGCCGCGCGGGTCTTAGAAGCCCGTGGGAGGAATCCCGTGTCGGTTCGAGTCCGACCTCGTCCACCATTCGAATCCGCTCGGCCAACGGGCGGATGTCCCGCGCACCGGGGGTATTCCGGCCGACACCACAGGCCGGCCGGGGCTGGATCTCAGAGATCGAACCAGCGGCTGATCTTGATGAGGAAGACGTTCTGGGCCGGCACGTCGAAGATGCGCCCCATCTCGCGGCCGAAATCAAAGTCGCCGTTCGGCTGGTACCCGTCCCGTCCCTGCTGCCAGACGACGAAGAGGGTCGACCCTGGCCGGTATTCCCATCGAAGAACATTGGTCGTCCGGAACGAGTGGACGTTGAAGTCCGGGTTGCCGGCGTAGTCCGTGGCCTGGTAACGGTCGGCGTGTTCGGGGGCCCGCGGAGCGACCAGCTCCTGAAAGGACTCGTACGCGCCCGCCGAGACGAAGGGGCGCGCGTACAGCTGCAGGCTGAGCCGCGGTGTGAGCGTGTAGTTCACGCGCGTGCCGAAGCCGACGGTGGTCTGGTCGATCGCTCCGAAGACGTGCTGCGTGCCGATGTCGGTCTCGAGATTGTTGACCCACTGCTGCGCGGTCCGGCGGTTGCTGATCTCGAGTTCGAGCCCGAAGGTCAGGGCCGACCCCGCACGGATCGTCGTGCGCACCCACTGGCTGGAGTCGTGTGAACCCTCGCCGTCCGCGAAGACGCCCTGTTCGAAGTAGAAGCTGACAGGCTTGCGGTCGTCGCTCTCGATGTAGGCCCACGCGCTCTGCGTGCCGGGCACGAACCCACCGGGGCCACCGCGCGTCAGCCGGTCGTCGAATCCTTCCCCGTTCGTGCTCGCACCGCTTCCGAAGCCCCAGGAGTTCAACAGGCGCCAGTGCGCGTTGATGTTGAAGCCCATCCGCCGTCGGTCCCCGTCGAAGTTCCAGCCCGCCCACTGATTGATGTTGAAGCGGAAGGTCCTGAAGTAGCGCCCCGGTGTCTCGTCCTTGAACTGGATCCAGTTCTCCATCCAGATCTCGTCGGCACGCGACTGGAATCCGAGGTCGTTGACATCGTAGCCGGGTGAGCGGTATCCCGCGTTGGAGTTGAAGACGACGCGCGTCCCGCCCAGCTTGTTCAACGCGATGCCAGCCGAGTGCCCATTGAGCGTCGTTCGTGTCGGGTCGTAAGTGACGTGCGTCGCGTCGGGCCGCTGAAAGCTGTGCACGGTGCTGCGCTGCACGCGCGCGATGGCGTCGGCCGATCCGCGCACGTGACTGCCGGCCCAGAAGCCCTGCAGCGAATAGTGGCCCGACGGCCCGAACCGCAGGTCCCCTTCGGCGCCGCCGGTGACCGCCGACGACGGCAGGAACGAGAGCTCGCCAGGGAGCGAACGATTGGTGCTCGTGGCCATGAAGCTGAGGCGCGACTGATCGGCGAAGTCGCGGCTCACGCGCGCCACTGTATATGCGCTGGCCGGTTCGACCGGTGTCCGCGTGTGATCACCTTGCTCTGGCGCCATGCGCGCGTACTCGGCTGCGGTGACCGCGGAGAGCGCGCCGACGGAAAACGCGCCCACCCGCCCTGTCAGTTTGGCCGCGCCAAGGATGGTCGTGTTCGTCGGTTGCTCTACGAATCCGTGTTCCGGGGCGTCCGCCGAACGTTGCGGCGTGCGGCCAATGCGTCGCGAGTAGAAGAGATTGCGGAACTGGAAGTTGCCTGAACCTTCCAGGAAGAACGGACGACGTTCGGCAAAGAACGTTTCGAACGCCCCGAGGTTCACGACAGCCGGATCCGCCTCGACCTGACCGAAGTCCGGGTTGACCGTGCCGGTGAGCGTCAGCCCGGGGGCGACCTGATACTTCACGTCAAGGCCGGCGGAGGCGGTACCGTCGGGCGAGGACACGAACGGATTGTCCTCAGCGACTGGCGACGTCGTGGCTTGAGCCACCACGTACGGCAGGACTTCGAACGTGCGCGGCTGGCTGGCGAGCGCCACGCCGCGGAGCTCCCCGAACGACGAGACGAAACCGCTGGCGCTGCGCGCCAGCAGTGGCCAGGTCGATGTCTCGTCGATGTGGGCGACCGTGCGCATCGTCGCGAAGCCCAGCGTCGCTGTGTCCATGCCGCGGAAACGCAACTGTGAGAAACCGATGCGGAACTCGGCCTGCCAGCCGTCCGGTGTTCGCAGCGTGGCCACGTCCCAGACCGCATCCCAGCCACCGTCGTTGTTCGTGTCGTTGAACCAGTACCGATCCGATTTGACACCAGCGACGTTCACCGCGAATTCGTAGGCCGTGCGCCGGTCGTTGAAGGAATCGATCAGGATGGCAATCTGGTCCGACGGCGAGTTCTCGTCGCGGCGCGTGAGCAGGCCGACGACCTTGTCGGGTTCAGGGTCGAAGGCTCGCACGGCGAAGTACAACGCGTCGCTGTCGTAGGCGACTCGAACCTCCGTGCCGTGTGTTGTCGCAGCGCCTTCCTGGGGTTCGCGCTGCAGAAAGCTCCCGGCCGGGACGGCCGCCTGCCAGACGGCCTCATCGAAGGTGCCGTCGACGCGAATGGCCGCCGCGCCGGCCGGGACCGCGACGGCGTCGATGCTGCGGCTCGGTGTGAGGACACCGGGCGCCGCCGCTGCCGCCAGCTGATCGGCTGATGCCGCTGTCGACATCATCTGCCCGCACACCAGCACCCACACGAACGTTCGAAACACGCGCCCTCCCGTCCCGATTCAGGACCCGGACCGTTAGACGAGGACAACCGTCGCGAGGTTGACTCAGGGCGCGGTTTATTTCGCCGCCGCGTAGGCGTCGATCGTGCGACGGCACTCGGCAGCGATGGCGTCGGCCAGCGTCTGTGGCGCAAGCACCCGCGCCGCCGACCCGAATCCGAGGAGCCAGCTTCGCAGCGCCGAGTCGTTGGAGACCGACAAGGTCATGCGAATGCCACCGTTCGGCAGGTCGACAAGCTCCTGCGACTCGTGCCAGATACGAGAGCGTACGAACATCGCGACTGGCGCCGCGAACGTGACCTCGATCCGTTCGGGCTCGCCCGTGAAGACACCCATCGACGACTCGAACAGCCTGGCGGGCAGCTCGCGCGTTCGCTTGAAGGTAGCGTCAGTCACTGACAGCCGTTCGATGCGCTCGGTGGCGAACGTGCGGAATTCATCGTAGGCGGGAACCCAGGCGACCAGGTACAACCCGCCCTGCGCGAGAGTCAGACGATAGGGCTCCAGCAGGTAGGTCTTCGCGCGGTTCGCCGTGGCCGAGAAATACCTCATTTCGACCACCCGGCGGTCCCGCGCGGCGTCGAACAGCCTGCGTGTCATGTGAACCTGGCGCACCGAATGTGAGGGTGCCCGGGGGCCGGCCTTGGCCGAGATCACGCTGGGCAGCGTAGCCAGGAATTCCCTCATACGCGGATTGAGGGCCTGATCCAATTTCTCGAATGCCGCCCGGAGTTCATCGGCCAGCAGCCACCCCGACAGCCCCTCGACGACGGCCCGGCTGAGGTACAGAGCGGCGACATCCGATACGGACAGGCCTCCCTGAACCGCCCGGAACGGCGCGCTGTCGAGACGCCATCGCTTGGTTTCGTTGGTCTCGCCCTCGTCATAGATGGCGAAGCCGGCCTCCTGCAGGGCCTGCAAATCACGCCGGATCGTGCGTGGGGACACACTCACCAGTGCGGCCAGTTCGTAAATGGTGACACCGGTGCGTCGGGTCTCGATTTCCCGGAGTACCTGCCACTGGCGCGTTACTTCCGCGTTTCTCATCTTGTGGGTTCCCAGCCGACATCGGTGCGCCCAACGCTGCCCCTGGCACCGGCCGGGCGCCGGCGTCGAACCGGGGACGCCTTCATGTCGTCAAACTCAATAGAACGACGTTTTTCGACCCTGACCTGGTTTGTCACACGCCACCGCTAGTCTCGGGTGCAGGGAGAATTCTATGACTCGATTCGATGGTACGGCCGCTCGTCAGCTCGACCTGATTGACTACCGGACACCCACCAAGGTGCGCCGAACGCCAGACGCGGCGCCCGTCGCGCATCCGCGCCGCCCGGACCTGCGGCTTCTGAAGCAGGATGTCTACGCGGCGATCGAGCGCCGTCGTCGTCGGGCGCAGATCGCCGCGCGTCACGCGCTGAACCAGGACGCGTAGCGGTCCATCACGGGTAGACGCCCAGCTCCATGTAGGACCTCGCGATCTTGTCGATCGCGGTGCGGAACGCCGCGGCCCGGAGGTCTCCCAGGGCCGGCGTCCCCTTCAAGACCTCTCGAATCGTGTGGTAGGCGACAACCATGGTCTCCTCGAGTCCCGAGGTCACGATGTCCTGTTCGTCGGCGCCGTGCACAAGTGCCCGGCGCTCGTGTTCGTCGAGCCGCTGCCCGGTCATCGATTCAAGCGCGCGCACGAAGCGCGCTTCATCAGCTTCCTCGAGGCGTTTCTCCAGCCGGCCGAACCGGACATGGGAGAGGTTCTTGAGCCACTCGAAGTACGACACCGTCACCCCGCCCGCGTTGGCGTAAACATCGGGCACGACGAGGCTGCCGCGCTGGCGGAAGATCGCTTCGGCCTCCGGCGTCGTCGGACCGTTCGCTCCTTCGAGGATGATGCGCGCCTTGATGCGTGGTGCGTTGTCGGCGGTCAGCACATTCTCGACGGCCGCCGGAATCAGCACGTCGCAGTCGAGTTCCAGCGCCGCTTCAGGGGGCGTCAGGTTTGTCGCGCCTGGGAAGTCGAGAACCGAGCCGTGTTGCAGCCGATGCGCGATCACCGCGTCGGGATCGAGGCCCGCTGGACGCACGATGGCGCCGTCGTGCTCCACGATGGCCACGATCAGCGCGCCGCCCTCATGGCAGAACCTCGCGACGTGAGACCCGACGCTCCCCAGGCCCTGGACGATGACACGTTTGCCGTCGAGCCCGGTTGAGAGCCCCAGCGCTCTCATGTCGTCCTCAATACAGCAGACCTCACGCAACGCGAAAAACAATCCGCGCCCGGTCGCCTCACGACGGCCGCGCACGCCGCCCTCCGCGATGGGCTTTCCCGTCACGCAGGCGAGGCCATCGAGTGCTCCAGGGTGGTGCGCGAGGTAGGTGTCGGCAATCCATGCCATTTCCCGTTCACTTGTGCCGTAGTCGGGTGCCGGGACGTCGATGCCGGGACCGATGAAGTTCTTCTTGATCAGTTCGTGCGTGTAGCGACGGGTAATGCGTTCGAGTTCGGCCAGGTCGTAGGCTTTCGGATCGATCTGCACGGCGCCTTTCGCGCCGCCGTAGGGCACGTCGACAATCGCGCACTTGTAGGTCATCAGGGCTGCCAGGGCCTTGACCTCTTCCTCGTCGACGAACGGCGCGAATCTGATGCCGCCCTTGGTGGGCATCTTGTGCTGGCTGTGTTCGACGCGCCACGCGGTAATGGTTTCGAACCGGCCGTCCTGACGCCTGAACGGGAAAGTGAAGCGATAAACGCTGTTGCACGCCTTGATGACGTCCAGAAGGCCGGCGGGATAGGTGCTGCCAACCGCGCCCCGGTCGAAGTACTGGTTGACGTAGTCGAACATGCTGCCGGCCTGTACCATGGATGGCACCTGCTGCTCCCTCGCTCTGCCTGTTAACAATCCTTCACACGATACCGGAAAGGACCGCAGGCGGGACTGATAGAATACCGGGGATCTGTTCATGTTCTATCTCGTCGGTTCGCGAAGGAGTGATACGCCATGTCGAAGCTGCTGTTTGTGAGTGCTCTCTGTCTGACGTTGTCCGGTGGGATGGCCGCGCAGGCCCCGGCTCCGGCCCCGGTCGAATTGAAGGTGGGCGATCGCGCCCCCGAGTTCTCGCTGCAGGGAACCGACGGCAAGGTGCACAAGCTGTCGGATTACCAGGGCCGCTCAGTCGTGCTGGCATGGTTCCCGAAGGCCGCGACGCGCGGCTGCACCATCGAGTGCAAGTCGCTGACCGCCAGCGCCGCGGCGATCGGCCAGTACAACGTCGCGTACTTCATGGCGAGCGTCGACACTCCTGAAGACAACGCGATGTTCGCGAAGAACAACGAGGCCAACTTCCCGTTGTTGTCCGATCCCCAGAAGACCACGGCCCGCGCCTACGGCGTGCTGAATCAGGGGGGCCTGGCCAATCGCTGGACGTTCTATATCGGTGCCGACGGCCGGATCGTGCACATCGATCGTGCCGTCAATCCGGAAACGTCCGGCCAGGACCTGGTCACGCAGTTGACGGCTCTGAAGGTTGCGCGCAAGTAGCAGCAGCTCGTGACCGATCCGTTCGTTCAGTATCAGCAGTGGTTCAATGACGCCGCCGCTCGCGGCGGCGTCGATCCCAAGGCGGCCTGCCTGTCGACCGTCGGCGTCGACGGGCGGCCGTCGTCGCGGATGGTCCTGATTCAGTATTTCGACGCGGAGGGATTCGCGTTCTTCACCAACCTGGGCAGCCGCAAGGCGCGCGAGCTTGCACAGCATCCTGTCGCGGCGTTGTGCGTTCACTGGCCCGCGGTCGAGCGGCAGGTCCGCATCGAGGGGACGGTCCATCCCGTCACGACCGACGAGGCCGACCGCTACTTCGCACAGCGGCCGCGCGAGAGCCAGCTCGGGGCGTGGGCGTCACGCCAGAGCGAGCCGCTCGCCTCGCGGGATGATCTCGACGCCAGGCTCGCGAACGCCTCCGCGCGATTCGAGGGTATGGCTGTTCCGCGCCCCGAGTTCTGGTCGGGCTATCGACTCGTTCCGGCTTGCATCGAATTCTGGACGGGCGTGTCGGGCCGCCTGCATCACCGCGAGTTGTACGAGCGTGACAGCGTCCAGGCGGCTTGGCGCACCCATCTGCTGTATCCATGACGCCACACGAAGCGCCACCGACAGCCCCCGTCCCACCGACGTCGGCGCAGGATCCGGATGCGTTCATGCTGGCGGGGCCTCAGAGCCGGCTCGCCGAATTCCTCATGCTCGTGCGCTCAACGCGCGACTTCCTGCGGGGATTTCGCATCCTGCACTTCGTCGGGCCGTGCGTCACGATCTTCGGCTCCGCCCGCTTTCACGCCGATCATCCCTACTACGCGATCGCGCGCGAGGTAGGGCGTCGCACCAGCGCCCTGGGCTTCACGGTGATGACCGGCGGTGGGCCCGGCCTCATGGAGGCGGCCAACCGCGGGGCACGCGATTTCGGTGGCCGGTCGGTCGGCTGCAACATTCAGCTGCCGACCGAGCAGGATCCGAATCCCTACCTGGATCGCTGGGTCGAGTGTCGCTACTTCTTCGTCCGCAAGGTCCTGCTCTTCAAGTACTCCTACGCGTTCATCGCGCTGCCCGGCGGCATCGGTACGCTCGATGAACTGACTGAAGCGCTGACGCTCATCCAGACGGGCAAGATCCGGAACTACCCGGTCATCCTGATCGGCACGGAATACTGGAAGCCGTTCGTCGACCTGCTGAAGGAGATGTACGACGAGGGGGCCATCAGCGCGCACGATCTAGACCTGCTGCTGGTCACCGACGACGTCGATGCAGCGATGGCTCATCTCGAAGCGAACGCGGTGAAGGTGTTCGGCCTGCGACGGGTGCCGCGCCGTGAGCCAAGGTGGTGGCTGGGCGAGCGTGGTGTCGCGCCGCCACCCGTTGCCGCGTCCGAGCCGCGGTCCGGACAGTCCGAGTAAGACGTCGCGTTCCCGGCCGACTACGGCAGCCGGAAGAGCGGGGCCTCCAGGGGCCACTCGCGCGGCGCGTCCTCATAAAACACCCGTTCCAGGAACAGGCCGGAGGCCGGCGCCGTCAGCTTCGGTGGAAGGTCCGACGTTGAGGCGAGGAGCGCTGGCACGCGACCGGGATCGAGTCCGCCCCGACCGACCTCCGCAAGGACCCCTGCGAGCCGCCGGACCATCTTCCACAGGAAGTGTGACCCGACCACCCGGAGCAGGATCAGATCGCCGTCCTGCTTCAGCCTGACCTGCTGCACCTGCACCGTCGTCGATTTCTCCGACGGGTCGTCATCGGTGAAGGACCGGAAGTCGGCGAAGCCGACGAACGACTCCGCGGCCTGCTGCATGCGGCCGATATCGAGTGGATCCTGAATCCACCACACGAAGGGCTTCGCGAAGGCCGTGCGTCGCCGGGCGAACTGATAGACGTAGCTGCGCGCGACGGCGCTGTGGCGGGCGTGGAATCGCGCGGGCACGCGTTCGGCCCCGAGCACGTTGATGTCGGCCGGCAGGGCCTGGTTGAGGCGCTGACGCAGCGTGTCGGGCGGCACCATCGTGGGGAGGTCAAGGTGGGCGACCTGGCCGAGCGCGTGAACGCCGGCGTCCGTGCGTCCGGAGCCGTAGGTGTCGGGCCGGCCGACGCGAAAGGCGTCGCGCACCGCGGTATGGAGTTCGCCCTGGACCGTCCGGGCGTTGTTCTGGATCTGCCAGCCGCTGTAGCGCGTGCCGGCGTACTCCAGGGTCAGTTTGTATCGGGGCATGAGAGGTGAGACAGTTAGAGGGCCGTCGGGGAACCTTCCCCGGCGGCCGTATCGTGTATGGGCAAGGATCGCACAACTCCCGAGGCAGCGGCCGTGGCGTTCGGTATCGGACGCATCCAGCGGCACCTGTTCATCTGCACCGGGCCGGACTGTGTGCCGCTGCGCCGGGGGAATCGCACCTGGGAGTACGTCAAGGACCGGCTCAAGACCCTGGGGCTCACTGGTCCGACGGGCACGACGTTTCGCACGCGGTGCCAATGCCTGAGAATCTGCAACGCCGGGCCTGTCGCCCTGGTCTATCCGGAGGGTGCCTGGTACCGGGACGTCACACCGGAAAATGCCGAACGCATCATCCAGGAACATCTCATCGGCGGACGTGTCGTTGATGATCTTTGTTTCGCCCGAAATCCTGTTCCGCTTCCCGCCGCCGATCTGGAGACGCTCTAACGTATGAACAAAGAAGCCGTGGTGAAAGCGTGGGGACTGATCCTCGGAGGCTACCAGCCGAATCTGTCGATCGAGATCACGCGTGAATGTCCCCTGCGCTGCCCGGGATGCTACGCCTATGGCGACGAACATCTCGGTGGTGGTGTGGTGCTGCGTGAACTCGCCGACTACAAGGGACAGGAACTGATCGACGGGGTGCTCGACGTCGTGACCCGGTTCAGGCCGCTGCACCTGTCGATTGTCGGCGGCGAACCGCTCGTTCGATTTCGCGAACTCGACGTGCTCCTGCCGAAACTGACCGGCATGGGCGTGCACACTCAGGTCGTCACCAGCGCCGTGCGTCCGATTCCCGAGAGCTGGGCGAACATGGAGCGGCTGCAGGTGTGCGTGTCGATTGACGGGCTGCAGCCCGAACATGACGAGCGCCGCAAGCCGGCGACATACGAACGGATCCTGAAACACATCCAGGGGCAACAGGTGACCGTGCACTGCACGATCACGCGCCAGCAGTCGCGAGCCGGCTATATCACCGAGTTCACGAACTTCTGGGCGCCATTGCCTGACGTCAAGCGCATCTGGTTCAGTCTCTACACGCCGCAGATGGGCGAAGACTCGCCCGAGATGCTCCGGAGAGAGGATCGCGAGCGCGTCGTGGCCGAGATGACGGCGCTGCACAAGATCGAACCGAAGTTGAAGGATATGAATCCGGCGATTGTGCAGGGTTACCTGAACCCTCCACAGAATCCCGCCGAATGTATCTTCGCGCAGACCACGGCCTGCCTGTCGTCGGACCTCGAGAAGACGATTTCGCCCTGTCAATACGGCGGCAATCCCGACTGCACGCAGTGCGGCTGCATGGCCTCGGTCGGCCTGGGTGCGCTCGGCCGCTACAAGCTCGGCGGACTCGTTCCGCTGCAGCCGATTTTCGCGGGATCGCTGGCCGTGGGTCGCGTGGCGCGGGCGTTGCGCGGCGGTGAGCCCAGAGCCCGCCGGCCGCGGCTGGCCCAACCGCAAGTCGCCGCTGAGTAGGGACCGGTGGCGGACCTGACATCGATGGTGGGGACATCGCGGGCAGGCGTCGTGACGGCCCTCGTTGCGGCAGCGATCGTCTGCCTCGTCGGCACGCCGCAGACACAGGGACTCGGCGTCCAGGACCAGGCGGCCGACGAGGTTGTTGCGAGGGCACGGGGTATCCACGATCGTGTCATCGCTCTCGACACGCACGTCGACATCAATCCGACGAACTTCACGGTCGAGCGCAGTTACGCGACGCGGCTCGAGACGCAGGTGAATCTGCCGAAGATGGAGGAGGGTGGCCTCGACGCTGCCTTTTTCATCGTGTACGTCGGCCAGCCGACCGGCCCTGAAGCGTTCACGCCGGCTGGGTACGATGCTGCCTACGCCCAGGCGATTCGCAAGTTCGACGCCATTCATCACCTCGTCAACACGCTGGCCCCAGACCGCATCGGACTTGCACTGACCGCAGCCGACGTGCGGCGGATCGCGGCCAGTGGGCGGAAGGCGGCGCTGATCGGCGTCGAGAATGGCTACCCGATCGGCGAAGACCTTGGTCGCGTGAAGGAGTTCCACGATCGCGGCGCGAGGTATCTGTC